>Ga0182030_10000145_pt1 | contig 117244 bp, 102 predicted proteins | sample 812S3MmetaG_FD_121299 | JGI IMG/M metagenome (GOLD analysis project Ga0182030, IMG submission 121299) | Permafrost microbial communities from Stordalen Mire, Sweden - 812S3M metaG (Illumina Assembly) | ecosystem: Environmental > Terrestrial > Soil > Wetlands > Permafrost | place: Sweden... | reverse complement strand
GTCTCTAAACCTCGCGTAAATAGCGGGTTCCGGTAAGGCCGCAAGCAATACAGAGGAAATTCCCGGCCTGCGCAGTTCTGAAATTCCTGCCGCCTTCAAAATTCATGGTTGCTCAGAGGTTCCATAAGCAGTCTCGCAGGAATTGGTTGTCTTTTCTCCGACTTATTCACGCTAAGGACAATCTTATGTCTCTGGAAAAGCGATGAAGATCGTCCACGTAGTGGGAGCTCGTCCCAACTTCATGAAGCTCGCTCCAGTCTTTGGAGCGCTGCGGGATCGCGCAAATGTCACGCAAACGCTTGTTCACACCGGCCAGCACTACGATGTGAAGATGTCCGACGTATTCTTCCAGCAACTCGGCATTCCGTTGCCGGACGTCAACCTCGCGGTTGGTTCTGGCAGTCATGCCAAGCAGACGTCCGAGATCATGGTCCGATTCGAGGCGGTAATCCTCGAACGCAAACCGGAGTTAGTTCTGGTTTATGGCGATGTAAACTCGACCGTGGCGGCGGCATTAGTATGTGCCAAGCTTGGCGTGCGGGTCGGCCATGTGGAGGCGGGGCTGCGATCGTTTGACCGGACGATGCCGGAAGAAATCAACCGCCTGGTGACGGATCAACTTGCCGACTTACTCTTCACGCCTTCCGAAGATGGAGACGAAAATCTGAGGAGAGAGGGAGTGGCCGCGGATAAGATCTTTCGTGTGGGCAACGTGATGATCGATTCGCTGGTGCGGCTGTTGCCGGAGGCACGAAAGATCTCGCAAGATGGCATACCTGCGCGGTACGCTCTGGTCACATTACATCGTCCCGCGAATGTTGACGATGGCGGCACATTGAAAGGACTTCTCGAGTCGCTGCTCGAAGTTAACCGGGATCTTGCGGTTGTATTCCCCGCTCACCCTCGCACCCGCCAGCGCATTGCCGAGTTTGGGCTGAATGCGAACCAGCTCCGCATCCTCGACCCGCTGCCGTATGTCGACTTCCTCGCGCTGCAGGCACGTTCAACGGTTGTGATTACCGACTCGGGCGGGATTCAGGAAGAGACCACCTATCTCGGCGTACCGTGTCTGACAATGCGTGAAAATACGGAACGCCCGATCACTGTTTCGCAGGGAACGAACGTTTTGGTTGGCCGAGATGCGAAGAAGCTTCAAGCTGAATTATCCAAGGTTCTTAGTGGGCACGCTAAGAAGGGAACTGTGCCGCTGCTTTGGGATGGCCATGCCGGTGATCGCATCGCCGACATTTTAGTTGGGTAACTCCGATGCGGTAAGATAGAGGCGAATTGCCGGATCGGACTCGGCGGAAAAGGTGCCGAAGAGATAGTCCTCAAGCAGTGTTTCTTAAGAGCATTATCGCTTAGCTTGGACTTCTAAGACTCTCGGAGGATGACCAAATGGATAGTGTGAATCGTCTCTGTTTGACCTCAAGGATCACCTACTATGCGGGCTGGCTTTTTGCCCTGTGCGGGGCCTTTGCTCATTTCGGGCTAGGAGCGGCCCTGCTCCGCAATGTGAATCTTCCCAAACGGAATCTGTTTGAGGCCAGCGTGATGTTGTTCCTGATTAGCGCCGTGTCGGCGTTACGCGCCCTCACCACGACGAAGGCCGGCTCAAGAAGTTAAGAGCGGTGAGCTTTGTTTCAAAACTCACCGCTCTCAGTGTTTGATGGCGGACTGCTCGAGACTTGCGTTTACGGGACCGCAACTACCACCGGCGACGAGTAGCCGCTTTCCTGCCCGCTTGAAGTAACCGACGTGGCCACATACGAGTAGGTTTGGCCTGAAGCCACGCTCGAGTCGGTGAACGTAACGTCTGGATCCAAGCTCGAATTTATCTTTGTGTAGGAACAACTCGCCGACACGCACCGGTATACGTTGTATCCAGTCGCCTCATCCGTCGGACTCCACGAGAGACTGACAGTCGGCATCGCGCCCGTGCCCGCCAGAGAAGCCGTTGCAGTAGAGTTCGCCGCATTGCTTGTGAAGGAAAGTGTCCCCGACGCTGTTCCGCTGTTCTGCGGCGTGAACGCGACATTTATAGATACGCTCTGTCCGGCGGGAATCGTCAGCGGGAACGACGCTCCGGGCAGCCCAAACTGAGCGCTGCTGCTGCCTGCCGAAGAAATCGTCACGCTTCCTCCGCTGGCGCTCAACGTTGCGGAGGTGGTTCCGGTACTTCCCACCACCACGCTGCCAAAGTTCAGAGTGCCGGGATTGACGGTGAGTTGCCCGACAGTTGTGGAAGTGCCCGTACCGGTGAACGGTATTACCAGTCCTGAACCAACCAACGACACACTGCCATAGGTCAATCCTGAGCTCTGTGGGGTGAAGGTGACGTTCAATGTCACCGTTTGTCCGCCCGGTATTATGAGTGGCATCACTGGCCCACTGACCGAGAAGGCACCGCCCTGGGCTTGCAAAGCAGAGATTTTCACCTCCCAGGAGCGAGTGTTCGTTACCGCGACCGCCGTGGTTACGCTGGCTCCCGTTCCCACCGCGCCGAACGACATACTGGCGGGGCTTGCAGTCAGTGCTGCGCTAGACACCCCCATCCCCATAGCCTGGACAACGATATTGTTACTCGCTGGGCTTGCTACAAAGCTGATATTTCCGCCAACCCATCCTGTTGCCGTGGGGGCAAAGTTCACGCCGACATCGATGCTCTGGCCTGCGCCTAGAATGATCGGCATGGTCATGGGGACCACGCTGAATTCAGAATTAGCGACGCCGATTCCTGTAATCGTGATACTTTGCTGGGCATTGTTCGTCAATGTAACCAGCTGAGTTTCTGTTTGACCAACGGACACTTCTCCAAAGTGCAGAGTTGCGGGCCAGTTAATGAGTGGAGCTGCGGTTGCTTGTATTGGGATGAAGACTAAGCCCACCAGGATTACTAAGGTAACGACGGCAAGCCTGGATGGACATGCGAATGAAGAGTGAGCGATTGGCTGGGGAGGTTGCATAACAGGTTCAGTTTGCAGGGAATGACACGAAGCCGAAAGATGCCAAAGGTGACCCCTGTGGATGCAGGGGGTCAATAGTCCTCATGGCCCCTTAGTAACCTGTGAAGAGTTCCCTGGCGTAGTTGACTGAGAGTTGAAACGGCGGGTTCGAGGTCTTAAGGGCTCGCGACGGCTGGGATTCAGCCAGTAGAAGCGTCTTTAGAATATGTGCGTGGAAGAAGCGCCAATGGATGTCGTTCGATCGCAATCCTGGGCCGTGGAGGCCGAAAAGTACGAGTTGCACTCGGGCCGCGTCGATGTCTGGCAGCTTCGGCTGGATGAACCTGAGCTGGGAATATCCTCACCCGCGCTTGACAGTCCCGAAGGCAGCTTGCTGGCTCCCGACGAGAACATTCGGGCCGCGCGCTTTCACTTTGACGACGACCGCGTTCGATTCACTCGCTGCAGAACAGCGCTGCGCCGGTTATTGGGCCATTATTTAGACCTCGCTCCGGCGAACATCCGGTTTACCTATACGACAAATGGCAAGCCCGAAGTTGCGGCCAATCAGAATCCAGACAATCTGCGGTTTAACGTGTCGCATTCGGGGAACATGGCTCTGATTGCGGTCGGTGTCGCGGACGATCTCGGGGTCGATATCGAGAAACTGCGTGCCGACGTGAACACCGCGGATCTGGCGGAGCGATTCTTTTCCGTTCGGGAACGAGAGACGCTGCGCGGGTTGCCGGAATCGCTGCGCTTGGCCGCGTTTTTTGCGTGCTGGGCGCGTAAAGAAGCGTTCCTGAAGGCAATGGGCGAAGGGTTGGGCTTTCCGCTTGCGGATTTCTCGGTTTCGGTTCATCCGGGCATCGAGCCGCGGATCGAGGAAATTCGTGGGGATGAAAGAGCCAGCCGCGAGTGGTCGCTCATCGACGTGGAGGCAGCGGAGGGCTTTCGATCCGCAGTCGCAATCAAACATGCCGGCGCGGCCATCACGATGCATTCGCTTCGATAGCTGAGCAGCACGCTGGGAAACGGAACCACGCCAGAGGCGGCGCCCCGCCTCAACGTTTGTCTCGGTTGTATGGGGAGGTCCATGTGGGGCAAGAGTACCTGGGTCACTTGAAACCTAGCACTCGCGCAGTGAAAATCCAGAAAACTGCGGAATGTCCCGGCGAAGCAATGTCGAGTTTGCGCTGCTGATTGTATGCTCGCTCGTGTTGTGGTGGGCATCTCTCGCGCAAACTTTTCGTCTTGCCCTCAGCAATGAAGCCTATACCCACATAGTCCTGATTATTCCTCTGAGCCTGGCGCTTGCCTGGTTCGATTCGAAAGCAGTGCGGCCCGCAGTTGAGCCTAACCGGCTCGGCGGGCTTTTTCTTTTGGCAGGTACCCTTGCGCTTGGCTGCTTCGCGCGATGGAGCGTTGTTTTGGCACCCGATTGGCGGCTCACCCTAAGCATGTTTGCGATCGTGACATGGTGGATTGCATCGGTGGTTGTTTGCTTCGGCGTTCCCGTGCTCCGAGCTTTTATTTTTCCCCTTTGCTTTCTGTTCTGGCTGGTGCCGCTGCCAAATGTTTTGCTCAACGAGATTATTGTGAGCCTGCAAAACGGTTCCGCGTCTGCGGCGCGCTGGTTATTCGAGTTGGCGCGGATTCCCGTCACGCAGAATGGCATCAGGCTGTCGCTCTCCGGGCTGGATCTCGAAGTGGCGCGTGAGTGCAGCAGCATCCGCTCCAGCATGGTACTGATCGTCACCACGATGGTTCTGGCTCACCTTTTCTTGCGCTCGTGGTGGCGCAAGCTGTTGCTTGTGCTGATCGCGATTCCGTTGTCGGCCGCGAAAAATGCCCTGCGAATTTTCGTGATCGTCCAGCTGGCTATGCGTGTTAATCCTGAATATCTGAATGGGAGCCTGCATCGGCGTGGCGGGATCGTGTTCTTAACGATTGCGATGGGCTGCATCGCAATGCTGCTATGGCTTTTTGCGCGAACTGAGGCTGTAAGGGAGCAGTGGCTCACCCAGTCCGGACCGGCTGCCAAACTGTGACAATTTCCTTACGAAGTATCCGCGATAAACTTGCGGCATGAACGCGCACCGTGCAAAAGCGCTCTGCGGCTTGGTAGTCCTGGGAGTGGGGCTGGCCTGCCAGCCCAAACCTCAGACCTCGCACAGCGTGACGCTGATGTGGCAGCCACCCAAAATTGATGCAGGAGTATCGATTGTGGGGTACAGCGTGTATCGCCGCACAAAAGCGGATAGCAACTACACGAGAATTGCCTCCCGCGTACCCGCGCCGCCATTTGTGGATCGCCTGGTGAGAAGTGGGCAGACTTACTTCTACGCCGTCACCGCCATGGATAAGTCGGGCCGGGAAAGCCGGCTTTCAGACAACGTCCAAGCCAAAATTCCATAGAAAACTCCGGTCAATTAAACGCACGGCTTCGGGAGCCTGGATGCGCGGCGGCTCATAATTGAATCGGACTCTGGTTGAGCCGCTCGGGCTGCTTTAGTTACTAGGGATCACGGCCTTCGCAATATTGGAATAACCGCTTTCCTGATTGTTCGCATCCACCGCAGTCACCGCGTAGTCGTAGGTGCTGCCGGCAGCGACAGTGGTATCTGTATATGAGGTTCCGGTTTCACCCGTGGCGATCTGTGTGTAGTTATTGTCGGTGAAAAGTTTTCGATAAACGTTATAGCTGATTGCATCCTTCGCAAGGTGCCATGAAAGTGCGACCGAATGGGACTGTGCTTGCCCCGTGCCGCTCAGCGATTGGTCGGAAGGCGAGTTCGACGCGTCGCTGACAAACCTGAGTTTTGCGCTGGCGCCTCCGGAGGCGTTCGGGGTGAACGTCACCGTGAAGGGCGCAGATTGACCGGCGTCAATGGTTAACGGAAAGCTGATTCTGGACACTGCGAATTCACTGCTGTTGGTGGAGGCCGAAGAGACAGTAACGGCCGCGCCCGTAGCGTTCAGGCTGGCATTCAGGGATGAACTGGAGCCCACATTCACCGTCCCAAAGTTCAAGCTGGCCGGAGAGATTGAGAGCTGACTCGCCGCCGTCGCCGTGCCGGTAAGCGCGATATTCAAATTCGAGTTTGAGGCGTCCGAAACAATCGTGAGCATTCCGCTCGCGGAACCGGCGCCTGTTGGTGCAAAAGTGGCAGTTAACGTCACGCTGTTGTTGGGATCGAGCGTAACGGGGAAGGTCAGGCCGCTGATCGAAAATGCCGTCCCCGTCACATTCGCCTGAGAAATAGTGACGGAGGATCCACCGGTATTCGTCAAAGTCTCTGAAATGTTTGCCGTGCCGCCAACCTGAACGTTGCCGAAGCCGAGGCTCGCAGGATTCGCCGCCAGCGAGCCAGAGGCTGAAACCGTGCCCGAGAGCGCGACACCGAGTGGTGAGTTCATCGCATTCGACACGATGGTCAACGATCCCGTGGCTGAGCCTGCCGCCGCTGGAGTGAATACAACAGAGAACGATATCTGCTGATTTGGCGAGAGGCTTACGGGCAGAGTCAGACCTTTAATGGAGAAGCCGGACCCGGTGACACTGGCCTGCGAGACGGTCACAGGAGACGTCGAAGGATTCGACAGTGTCTCCTGCATGGTCTTGCTCCCGCCCACGGAGACTGTGCCGAAATTCAAGCTGCCGCTGGAAACAGCGATATTGTTTGTGACAGTATTGTGATTCGCCGGCGAGAGTCCTTGGCACGCCGTGAGCAGAATAAGGCAGCCAGTTGAAAACAGAAGGGCAAATCGCGTTGGTTGCAGAGCTTCGTGTGCGCAGACTTCTTTCGAAGTGAAACGTAGCATGGGGGAGGTTAGGTTGTTCGGCGTAAGATTTTACATCCGCGCAATTGTAATGTGAACTACCAAGAAAGCAACCCCCAGGCTGCGGAAAAACTCGATTCACGATGGTTTTGGGAAGGGCACGATTTCCACTCGTGCCGCTAAGCCGGTGAAAACAGACTCGCGCCTCAGCGCCTGAGGGCGGTTTCTGGCGCCTACAATGACTTTTTCTGCCGGAGCCCCTCACATTCGCGAGCCAATGTGTGGGCAGGGGCAGGCGGTGGCCCCAGCCTTCCGCGAGCAGAATTCATAAAAGTGGTTGCCCCATCCTTCGCGTACTTTGCGAAGGGTGGGTCGCAGACTACTCGCACCACGGGCTTTGCGCGTGCCACCCCTCGGTTTTTGAAGGGTGGGATTCCACATTCGCCGGCCGATTGGATTCCGTTTGTAGCCCCCCGCCCCTCTTGTGTTGCCGGGACTGGAGCGGGTCCGAAAAGTGCATGGAGGAAACGATCTTTTCTAGGGGAACAATCTCGTGGTATTCAACCGCATTCCAGCACTCCTGCCCATCCGGCATTCTCATGCAGAGGAGAGATTTTCCCCCCACGCGAAAATCCATCTTGCAAACCGGCGCAGTAAAGCCCTTCGGTCCCCACCACTGCATCACGTACTTCGGGTCTGTCCACGCCTTCCAAACCAGTTCGCGTGGGGGCATCAAGCGGCAAGCAAATCGCTAGAAAATGCGCAGCCTGTTCTATCTGTCCAAAGAATTTCCCTTCTGTTCGATCGGTCCGTTGCTCGGGAGGAACAGTTTGAGGGTTCCGGCCCAGGCGTCTGGAATATACAATCAAATGCCAGTCACGAAGCGAAGAAATGCCCAACAAGACTATGCCGCTATCGGTCGGCGATACGCTCGGACCCTACGAAATTCTCTCGCAGATCGGCGTCGGCGGGATGGGTGTCGTCTATAAGGCTCGCGACACCCGCCTCGACCGGATGGTCGCGCTCAAGGTTTCCAACGAGCAGTACTCGGAACGATTTGGACGGGAAGCCCGCGCCGTCGCCGCTCTCAACCACCCGAACATCTGTCAGATCTACGACGTCGGCCCCGATTTCATTGTCCTGGAATTCGTGAATGGGCATCCGCTCCTGTCTCCGGCCGAACCTGGTCCCCTGCCTCTGACGCGCGCTCTGGAATACGCCGGGCAGATCTGCGACGCGCTGGAAGCTGCGCATCAGAGAGGAACCGTGCACCGCGATCTGAAGCCCGCCAACATCCTCGTGACAAAGGGCGGCGTAAAGCTTTTGGATTTCGGGTTGGCGAAAGTCGTTGCGCAAGCGTCCACCGAGGGAGGGTCCCGCCAAGACGACACTCAAACGCTCACGCTAACCCAGGAAAACACCATCGTCGGTACGGTTCATTACATGTCGCCGGAGCAGGCCCAGGGCAAGAGCGTCGACGCGCGCTCGGACATTTTCTCCTTTGGCGTGGTCTTGTATGAAATGCTCAGCGCGCGGAAAGCATTCGGCGGCGAAAGCGCGATCTCGATCCTGGCGGCGATCCTGCACATGGATCCACCGCCGCTGACGGAGGCGCCGCCGGAGGTTGCGCGCGTGGTCACCCGTTGCCTCGCGAAGCAGCCGGCGCAGCGGTTCCAGAGCATCGCGGAGGTAAAACAGGCGCTGCTACAAGCCGCGGCGGCTCCCGCCTCGAACCCGCCTTCGATCGCGGTGCTCCCGTTCTCCAATCTCAGCGGCGACAAGGAAAATGAATACTTCAGCGACGGCTTGGCCGAGGACATTCTCAATGCGCTGGTGAAGGTGCCGGGTCTGCTAGTGACGGCGCGCACCTCGACGCTGGCGTTCGTGGGCAAGGGACAGGACATCCGCAACATCGCGCAGGGGTTGAACGTGGAATATATTCTGGAAGGTAGCGTGCGCAAACTCGGGAGTCGCCTGCGCGTGACCGCCCAGTTGATCAAGGCGTCAGACGGTTATCACCTCTGGTCGGAGCGCTACGACCGCGAGATGACCGACGTGTTCGCGATTCAGGATGAAATCTCGCACGCCATCGTCGAAACCCTGAAGCTCAAGCTGAGCGGCCAACCGCTGCTGAACCGGCCCACCGCGGATCTCGAGGCCTACAATCTCTACCTGCGGGGACGGCATCTTTCGGCGCGGCTCAACCCTGGGAGCGTTCGGGTCGCCCGCGAATACTTCGAGCAGGCGCTCGCACGCGACCCCAAGTACGCGCTCGCCTACGCTGGGGTGGGATACTTGCTGTTCATCGAAGCCGTGTGGGGGCAAGCTGCTCCTCGCGGTATTTTGCCAGACGCGAAACGGGCTTTGGAGAAAGCTCTGGAACTGGATGGAAGTCTCCCGGTTGCGCATGCCTACCTCGGCAGCGTGCTGGGATACTACGACTACGATTGGACAGGAGCCGAACGTGAGATGAAGCGGGCTTTAGAGCTTGGCCCGACCGTCGCCGAAGTCCATTTCTGCTACGCCATGCACTTCCTCCAACCTCTGGGACGCTTGAAGGAAGCGGAAGTCGAGTTCAACCGGGCGGCGGAGCTCGATCCGCTCTATCATCTGGCCGTGATCGGCCTGGCGGAAAATGCGTATCGCCGGGATGATCCGGACACGGCGATCACCCTGGCGACGAAGGCGCTCGAGTTGGACGCGACCTACTATTTTTCGCACTGGATGCTCGGGCTGGCTTATTTTCTCAAAGGCAACGTCGAGAAGGCGGTCGATGCCGTAGAGCGCGCAGCTGGGTTTTCGGAGCGCAACCCGTGGGTGCTGGCTTCGCTGCGCAATCTTTATTCGCGGGCTGGCCGGGGCGAAGAGGCGACGGCTGTCTTGAAGGAAATAGAACAGCGTGCGCAATCGGGTTACGTGGCCCCCGGCGTATTCGGAATCATGTGCCTGGGCTTGGGACAGGTGGACCGGGCGCTGGACTGGTATGAGAAAGCCATCGAGGACCGCGATGCCATCGCGCTGTATCTTGCCACCGAGCCCAAGCTAGGCCGTATTCGGTCTCATCCTCGCTACCAGGCCCTGCGCCGCAAAATGCTTCTGCCAGATTGAACCTCAGTTCTTACGGGTTGTTGGCATTACGTTTCGATCTCGGGCATGACAATCATCTCCAACTTCTTACTTCGCCTGCGCTAGCCCCGCAATAACTGCGGCAATTTTATCGAGTATCTGGTTCCAGCCCTCCAATTGACCGCTATTTTTCGCGCTCTCCATGGGTTCATTTCCAATGAAGGTGAGTTTCGTGCGGCCGTTCCCGAGATCCTCAAAGAGGGTCGTGTCGTACGCACCCTCGATCGCCTCATGTTCTATTCCTAGCTGCGCAGGATCGATCTTGTTTCCCTTCGAGTCCGAAAAGTACATGGAGGAAACGATCTTCTCTAGCGGGACAATCTCGTGGTATTCACCCGCATTCCAGAACTCTTGCCCATCCGGCGTCCTCATGCAGCAGAGAAATTTTCCTCCCACGCGAAAATCCATCTTGCAAACCGGCGCAGTAAAGCCCTTCGGCCCCCACCACTGCATCACGTACTTCGGGTCTGTCCACGCCTTCCACACCAACTCGCGTGGGGCATCGAAAACTCTTGTGATAACCATCCGCTCAATTTCGCTAACCGTGTTTTTTGTCATCTCTGACCTCCTCTTTCTTCAGTTGGTTTACAACTCCATCCAGTTTGTCGAAACTCTCTTCCCAGAATCGGCGATAGCTGATCGCCCAGTCGCTGACTTTCTTGATCGCCTCTGGCCTGAGCGTGCACACACTCTCTCGTCCACGCTTCTTCTTGATCACAATTCGGGCCCGCACCAGGTAGGCAATATGTTTTGAAATCATCTGCTGCGACAGGGCAAACGGTTCCGTCAATCCATGCACGGAGGCAGGCCCATGGAAGAGCCGTTCGATCATTGCCCGCCGGGTTGGATCCGACAAAGCCGCAAACGTTGCACCCAATTTATCCACAACCGTATGGTAGTGGGTTATCTGCCAATGTCAAGTGTGAATGTTGCGATCCCTGATTTCTTATCACCGATCCCCAAGGATGCTTCGTTCAGTTGAATCCCGGCGAAAAAGTTGGACTGGTCGGTCCTAATGGGCGGCAAGACAACGCCGGGTGCTCAACACATTCGCGCTCTTTGCCAATGTGTGGGCAAGGGCAGCGCGCCGGTTTGCGGCTGGATGTTCACATTACGGACGGAGCCTACTCAGCGCAAAGTGCCCCTCCAGAATTTTTCATCACATCCAGCCAGTGTGCTCCATCACAGACACACCTGCCCGCCATGCCTGAAAATGAAAACAACATGATCGGCCAAGGCATAACCGTGTCTACCTTCAGAAGGCTGTCTACGCCCTCCACAGTCCCTTTGGAATACCAGTATTTCACCGCCAACTCCTTATTCTTGAATACTTTGCGTGTAAGTACATATTTATCAATACTTTAACCCAAAAGAGGTAGGGGGGAGGGGTCACATAATGGACGAAAAACACCCTTAAACCCAAATAAACAAAGGGCAAAACATGAAATTAGATGAGTGCGGTTTTGCTAAGAAATCAGATTCCAGAAGAAATACAGATTGGCGAGAGATTGAGCGGTTGTGTGCAACCGATTGCGACTTACGGCTGCTTCCCGTTTAGGGCGAAGGACCCGACATAGCCTTTAGGAATTTGGCCAAGTGCTTTTCCTCCATACAGGGTTAGAATAGAAGGGATCGGCCAATGGAATGGCCCAGGCGTGCGTTCTTGAAAAATTGGGGATTGGCTAGGGCAGGGAGAGAAAATGCGATTTTGGGTTACGCTAGTGGCAATAGTTTTGACGATCAGTTTGGGGGCTTGGGGACAGGCACAGCCGCCTGCTTTGAGGACTGCGAAGCCCCTCAAGGCTAAGCCTTCGAGCGAATTCAAGGTAAACAATGAAAGCAAGCCGGCGCCGAACGCTACCATCGGGCGCGCTTCGGGGACTACGTCTGCCAAGAGTTTGCAGGACATAGAGCGCGAAACGCCCAAAGGAAATAGTAAGGGCAGCTCCAGGAGAGCATCCGCGCCTGTGCCACAAGAGAAAGAGAAGCCCGCTCCCAAGATCAATTTCAAAGCAGCCAGTGCGCAAAAGAAAGGCAGCGCAAGCCGACCGGCAGCCGATCCTTTTAAAGGACGATTGAAACAGAAGGGACAGCAGTAGGTTCAGAAGCGACCGCTCTCAATACAAAGAGCTTCGTCCGCGGTTCATTTATGAGCTGGGGAGTTATTCGAGGCTGGAGTTGCCGGCAAAATGGCAATTTTAGCCTTTGGTTCTTTTAGCGAGTATTTCAGCAGGCAATAGAGCGCGCGCACACCGTCTTTCCATCCGATCTTCTTGCCTTCTTCGTAAGTTCGTCCGCAATAGCTGATGCCAACCTCATAAATTCGGAGATTGCGCCGCGCGACTTTCACCGTGACCTCCGGCTCAAATCCAAAGCGGTTTTCTTCGATCGGAATCGATTGAATCACTTCCCGCCGGAAAGCCTTGTAGCAGGTTTCCATGTCCGACAGATTGACGTTCGTCAGGCAGTTGGAGAGCAGCGTGAGAAACCGGTTGCCGACAGAATGCCAGAAATAGAGAACGCGATGTGGTCCTCCTCCCAGGAAGCGTGAGCCGAAGACGACATCGGCTTTGCCTTGCAACAACGGTTCAAGGATTTGAGGGAATTCGCCTGGATCGTATTCCAGATCGGCGTCCTGGACGATCACGAAGTCGCCCGTCGCTTCCTGGATGCCGCGCCGCAGAGCCGCTCCTTTGCCCATATTCCGCGGCTGGAGGAAGACTCGCATCTGAGGATATTGGTTGGCGAGGTCCTCGAGAATGTCGCGCGAGCCGTCGCTCGATCCATCGTCCACGCAAAGCAGTTCGATCTCGATCGGCACCGACAACACTTTGGCGACGACCTCGCGCAGCGTCGCGCGCTCGTTGTAGACGGGCATTACGACCGAGAGCTTCATAGCGTAATCGTAACCTGCATCTTGAGATCGTAACAACGGCCGTGTTGCCGGCACAACGTTACGCACGGCACATCTGCGTCGACGAGCGATATACTCGGCTATCGCGGAAGTCGACAGATCGCTTTTCCTATGCAGAACCCGTACCACGCAGAGCAGGAACGATGAGAGCGTTGCGCAATGTCAAACTCGTGGTCGGCGCATTGCTGTTCGTGGTTGCGCTGGGGACGGCTGGTTTCCACTACATCGAGGGATGGCCGTGGTTCGATGGTTTCTACATGGTCATTACCACGCTGACCACGATTGGTTATCAGGAAGTGCATCCGTTGTCTCATGCGGGACGCGTGTTCAACGTTGTCATTATCCTGGGCGGAGTCTCGCTGGTGTTTTTGGCGATCGGCTCGCTGACGCAGGCTTTGCTAGAATTCGAACTGCAAAGTTTCTTTGGAAGGCGGCGCATGGAGCGCGAGATCGGCCGTCTGACGGATCACTACATATTGTGCGGCGCCGGACGCGTGGGCCGCAGCGTGGCGCGTGAATTGGCGCGGCGTCCCGCCCCCTTTGTCATCATCGAAAACAACGAAACAAAAGCCCAAAAGTTCGCCGGCGAAAAGTGGCTCATGCTGATCGGCGATGCGACGCAGGAACAGATGCTGCGGGAAGCGCACATTGAGTCCGCGCGCGGCCTGGTCGCCGCTACTACCACCGATGCGACCAATCTGTACATTGTGCTGACCGCACGCAGCCTGAACCCGAATCTGCAGATCATGGCGCGCGCCAGCGAGGAAATGGCGGAGAAGCATCTGCTCAAAGCCGGCGCCGATTCCGTGGTTTCGCCGTATGTTTTTGCCGGGCAACGCATCGCGCAATCGTTTCTGCGTCCGCATGTGGTCAGCTTTCTGGATGCGGCGACGACGCATCTCGGTATGGACCTTGAAATCGAGGAAGTGCCAATTCGCACGGGAAGCGTGTTTGCCGGAAAGACGGTTGAGACTTCGCGCATTCGTCAGGATCGCGGCGTGATCATTCTGGCGATCAAGCGCGAAGCGGGTATGCGCTTCAATCCGGCGCCCGACGACCGGATTGAGGCGGGAGATTTCCTGATCGCAATGGGCGAGCCACAGCAACTGCGTGAGCTGGAGATGACCGCGGGGTCGCAGCCATGAAAATCGTCAGCGCCGCGGAAATGCGCACCATCGATCGCGCCACCTCGGAGCGCTTCGGAGTTCCTTCGCTCACCTTGATGGAGAACGCGGGATCGGCGGTCGCGCGTTTTGTTGTCGGCGAATACCCACATGCTGAGCGGATCGGCATTGTGTGCGGGAAAGGCAACAACGGAGGCGATGGCTTTGTGGCCGCGCGCGAGCTGGCGGAAGCGGGACGCGCCGTACGCGTTTTGCTGCTCGCCGATCCGGCAGAACTTCGCGGCGATGCCGCAGTCATGTTCGAAAGAACGACGTCTGAAAGAATGACATCCGCCAAAGCGAACGTCGCGCCCCTGGCAGGCTCCGGAAAAACTCCCGAACTGAGCACAACCGGGAAGGGCATGAGTTCCACTCGTGCCGCAAATGGCGTCGAATCGACCGCGGCCTCTAGCCGCTGGGGGACTGCCAGCCCGCGAAGCGACCTTTTCCGCAGCCTGTTCGTGGTGCGCGATGCAGCAGAACTCGATTCGGCCGACGCGTCTGAAATCTTCGCGTCCGATGTCGTGGTCGACGCCATTCTCGGCACCGGCTTTCGCCCTCCTGTAAGCGCACTCTACGCCGCCGCGATCGCGAAGATGAATCGCAGCGCCGCTCCTGTCGTCGCCGTCGATATTCCGTCCGGTGCCGATGCCGACGCCATGCAACCGCAGCAGGGAACCGTAGCCCGCGCCGATGCAGTGGTCACGTTTACGGCGCCACGCCCAGCTCATGTCTTCGCAGCGTTGACCAACGGCCCGACTGTCATTGCGCTAATTGGTTCTCCGGCAGAAGCGATTACTTCCGAGCTTGGACTTCATCTCAGCACGCCGGCGGATTTTTTGGCTCTGCTTCAGCCGCGCCCGCGAGAGAGTAACAAAGGCAGTTACGGACATGTACTCGTCATCGGCGGCTCGCTCGGCAAAGCGGGCGCGGCGGCCATGGCCGGATTCTCCGTTCTGCGCGCGGGTACGGGCCTTTCCACCGTGGCGACGCCGAAATCCGTGCTTGGGACTGTCGCCGGTTTTCATCCTGAGCTGATGACCGAACCGCTGGCCGAAACCGGCGATGGAACGATCAGCATGCGCGCGCTTGAGTCCGTCATTGCGCTTGCGGACCGAAAAACGGTGATTGCGATTGGGCCGGGAATTTCGCGAAACCCCGAAACGTCACAGTTGGTGCGGGCTTTGCTTAAGCCGGGAGTCGCGCCGGCGAATGTTGTTATCGTTCTCGACGCCGATGCGCTGAACGCTTTTGAAGGCGTTGCTGGCGAGTTGAACGGCGAGGGGCGAAGCATGGTGATCACGCCGCATCCCGGCGAGATGGCTCGCCTCACGGGAATAACCATCGCGCAGATTCAAGCGAACCGCGTGGAAGTGGCGCGGAAATTTTCGCGAGAACATAAGTTGATCGTGGTCCTCAAAGGCCATCGCACCCTGATCGCCGCGCCCGATGGCACGGTGTGGGTGAATTCCACGGGCAATCCAGGAATGGCCACAGGGGGTACTGGCGACGTTTTGACCGGGATGGTCGCGGGCCTGATTGCGCAACATCCTGAGAGTGCGTTGCAGGCGACTGCGCTAGCTGTGTACCTGCATGGGCTGGCTGGCGATCTTGCTGCTGGCGTTGTTGGAGAAAATTCGCTGGTCGCGACCGACCTGGTGCGGTTTCTGCCGGAGGCGTTTCCAGCCTCTCGAAAACAGGATGCGGGCGAGTTTCGTGTGCACGGATAGGCCGGTCCCCGGATTTCCGTCGCTGTTTTGACCCCTGGGGTTGATTAGATAACCATGTCGGCTCCGAATCCGCCGAGGAAACTTGGTGCACTCGAGCAACCTAGGGCTCGGAGGAGACTACCCCCGCTTGGGGAACGGCTTTGTATCTTGCCCGACCACGGTCCCATTAACAATGGCAAACGCAGTTACCTTAGGCTTCGCCGAAGAGAACCTAACGTCAATGGTCTTATCAATCGTCTTGACGATGTCGCTACATATGCCACCTTTATGGGTAAAATCGAAAGACAGATATTCCATCTCGGGAATTCCAGCCTTACCCGCCGGTAGCCCAACATGGAGATTACCTGGCACGTAGCACGAGTCAATGACGGTAACAGACACTTTCGCGTGGTAAACATCATCATGTGCCCAGGCAAGAGTAAGAACCACCTTCAGTGAACGCTCTGCCGCATCAGTCATAAGGCCAACCTTTCTTGGAAAAAGCTCGTCTTCTTCAAAAGTAACTTGTGTCGCGATATCGCAACGATTTGTATCTAAGGTGTGGCTCGACCAGTGCCCAATGACGTGTCATCCACCTCGGCGCCACTCATTACAAAGCCCTTCGGACTCCACTTGGCGTAATCATAGAGCACTTTCAAGGTGTCGCCGGCGATGTACTGATTTTGGCCGTTCCGAAGCTCATACGTCACCACGACACCACCATTGAAAGAAGGCTTGGGCGTGTAGAACAGATTCAAGAGAAAATAAGAGTTTGTTCGAGTGTTTCCGCCCGCCGCGTCAATGGTGAATTGCAGTGCAAGGATGCCCTTGCCTAATGCCTGCTGAAGAGTCAATCCACGAATCACATCGGTCAGATTGATATTCCCATTCCCGTCACTGGAGGAAAGCCAAGTCTGGAACGCTGTCATCATCTGATTGGCGGTAGATGCCTTCGAGGCGATGTCGGCGCTGAGCTGCTGAATAGTCGGTTTATCGGCGTCGGTTGCTTGTGGAGGAGTTGTGTATGGGCTAGCCTGTATCGCGGCATTCGCTTGCGCGAGTGAAGTTAGCGTCGCCACGACGGAGTCCGTTGCTTGTTGAACATTGATTGGGGAAGTCGAACTATAAAGAGCGATTCCATTGTTGCACAGGTCTTTCCCGAGTTCTGTCGTTAGAGCTTGAGTTGTTGGTTGAATGGACGAGGAGGCGTATGAAAGCCCGGATTTTGCTGCCGTCAACGCGGTAGTAATGTCGCCGAGATATGTGAGGGCCATCGGGGGCGTCGGGCTAGCACTCGCACTCCCACCTGCTGGAGGAGTGGGCGAGGCTGTAATTTTGGCTCGGGCTTCCTGTTGCTCCTCAAGAGATGGGTTATATTCCTCCGTACCGATCTGTGGAGGAGGAGTCTTTTTCTTTGCCTGCTTCCGCTTCTCCTTCTCCGCTGCTTCTTTCTTTTGTTCTGCTTCCTTTTTTGCCCGCTCTTCATCGGACAGAATCTTCTTGATTTGCTGGATGTCATTGTTAATGGCCGCTTGTGCACCGCTGAAGAGATTCGTCAGGGATCGTTGATAAGCGTCCCAGGTAGCGTAGAGGGCAAGTTGCGAACTGGATGTGCTGTCCTCCAAGAGAATCTGGCGGTCAAGCTTTGCATTGCACGGTCTACTCGTTCCTAGTTGGAAAGGGACATTCTGCCATTGAGTATCAGGCTGCGCTTTCGCAACTGAATCAACATCGGCTGCGATCTTAAGAGCAATTTGCTTCAAGCCGCCATAAACCATGATGTTCATCTCAATTGGCGAACTCGAGCCCCCAGCACTCGATGCAGTAGTCGATGGTTGAGCTGCGCCAGCAGTGAGGGCTGCGCCTGCGGCTACTCCAGCTGCCGCAGACGATGTTGTGGAACTTTGAGGATAGGCTTCCAAAGCCAACAGGAGCGACAGGGCTACGGCACAATGGGAACGCAGATGCTTCACTCACGACCTCCAAAGTGGTGGTTTGTTACCGAATCGACGACGCCTGGGACCAACTGAATGGTGACAGGCCGACGCAGAGAGGCTTTTTACTCTTCATCCCGCGCTCCATGTAGGAAATCTGGAGACTGTTACGAAAACCGGACGACATTAATCCAGAATGAATGGATGAGCACACGGAAAATCGCGTACAGGGAGTTTGAAGCCCAAGGGACATGAAGCCAAGGGGCCGACGGGACGGTCCCCATTTTCCGGGCAGGCTGGCTGACGATTCAATTTAAGCCTCCTATTGCCTAGGCGGCGGAATTTCCGGCGAGTCCACGGGAATGAATCGCGCTCCCCTATATCATAAAACTGGCCGAAACCCGACAAAGTTTTTGGGCCTTTTTGTCTACTTTAGTAGTCATCAAAAGTCCTACTAAAGTAGACACTTCGCCGGCAAAGACTGCCCTCTCGCCGCGCGTCGTTCCCACTTCCTCCTGTTCCTTCACGGCGGATTTCGATAACCGTGCTTACCGGGGGATCGAGCGCTCCAGAAAAGGGAGGAACTGGTTGCCGAGCTGCATCATTCTTGCCTGCGCGGCGTCGGGCGATTCGTGATCGAACATGGGAGTCATTAGGCGGATGAGCGCACCGTCACTACGGTGCAGGCGGATTGAATCCTCGATCAGGTAATACTTGGCCGAGTACTCGCTGGCTACTTCGCGGCCATGCGCTTGAAACCAATAAAGAACTAGTTCGCGTTCTCCCGCCTTTGAAACCACGTAGCGATTGACGGGGAAAGACGACCCGTCGGACGCGGCGAGGGTGATGACCTCGCGCTCGGTGGGAACCCATCCTGCGCCGGGCAGACAGTGGCTGGGCGAGTGGATGGTGTCTCCCATTCTCTGCGAGGGGAAATAGGCGACGAAGAGATTGATCCAGGGCAGGCGCTGGTTGGCGTCTTCGTAGTCGCGCAGTAGGAATTCGCCCGGCCCGAGAATCTCGAGAGTTTGCGGATCAAGCTGGTCATCCGTGCCAACCCAATTTGCGTATTGTGTGGGCAGCGCGCTTAGAAGCGGGCGTGGAGGCAGGACTTCATCCTGCGAATGGGCCTGGAGTGCGACGACAGTCACCAACATTAAGGCTGCCGTCATGACGAAGCGGGCCGACCAGGTGCGGGTGTGCGGATGGGGAGCGGGCGTGGCGTCGGCGGGCGCAATCGGCGAAGGCGTCGGCCCGGACCCGGGCTTCCAGATCCAATTGACGACGCGATGGAAGGCGAAGAGCAGGATGAGTGAGACGACGAAAACGAGCCATCCCTGAAACTCGTGGAAGAAGCCCTGGGCCTTGTCGGGATCCCAGAGTTGGCCGAGCAGGCCGGTGCCGAAGATGCGAAAGACATTGGCGACGACGGCGATGGGAACGGCCGAGCAGGCGAGCAGGACTCGAACCCAGTTGCGACGCTCGACCATGTAGCCGTAGATGATGGCGAGGGTGACGAGAGAAACCAGCGAGCGAATTCCGCTACAGGCCTCGGCAACTTCGAGCGACAAGGAGGCGAGCACGATGACGTTGCCTTCGCGAAGAACGGGAATGCCGACCGCCTGCAAGGACAAGGCGGCGAGCCGGGAGGCGAAGATCTGGAGCGGGAACGTGAAGCGCTGAAGGATGAGGGCGGGGAGAGGAATCATCAAAAACGAGAATGCCCAGGGAAACAGCACGGCACGAAACATCGCCCAGCCGCGGAAGAGAACGATGAGGCCGGCGAGCAGGACTAGGAAAGAGGCGCGCGAGGTGAATAGTTCGACGCCGAGCACTCCGAAGACGAGCATGACGAGCGCGAAGACGACCAGAGGAAGTCCGGACCAGGAAGGAGAGATGGGAACGGTCCTCAGCCGAGCGCGGTTTTGCCAAAGGACAAACAGGGCAAAGGCTGGGACGAAGAAACCGTGGGAAAAGTTAGGGTCGTTCGCCCATTGCAGGGCGAGGCGATAAAGGATGGAGTGATAGAGCGCGACCAGCAAAAGAAGAAGCAGCCAGCCGCCGAGGTGAGGCCAGTAGGAAGCCGCAGAGCTTCTGCGGGCCGCAGCGAGCTGGGCTATTTCGACAGAATCACCCATAGTATGCGCTTAAGCTTGAGGATATGCGAAAGGTAGGATTCGCGCAAAGCCATAAAGGGTGGTGTACCAGGTCTTTTTTTGCCACGAATTCGCGGAGAAAAACTTGAACGGAAAAAGAGCTAGGGGAAAGTTTGCGAGGGCAGCGGGATCTCTCTGTGTAGAGCGTAAGGAGCTGACTTGGGGCGGTATTGGGAATGTTTGAGGTTTCAAAAGCGGGCAAAGTAGTCCAAGAATGGACGAGACTAAGGGTAAAGAAGTCCCAAAAGTAATGGCGAATATGGGAAAAAGTTTTCCCAATTGGTCATGATGTGCTAACGTAGATTTCGTGTGACCCCAGGCTTACGTGATGTAAGCCATTGAAACAGAAGAGTGTATAGCTCTCATCGTAGCCGGCTATTTTCCCCCAGTTGGCAATTGGTGTGCTTTACAACATACAGAGAGCAACCTTTGCCCGGGCAGCGTACCCCCGCGCCTCGGAATGGATATAGCATGGATCTTAATAGTACCCACGAGAACACGCCCGATATTTCTGCGCCGAATGGGCGTGGAAAAGTCTGGGTGGAAAGTGTGAGCGCGGGAATGCGCGCCGTGGAAGCAGTGCTGCGGGAGCTATCGCAGAATGACGTCCCGGTACTGGTTCTGGCGGAACACGGGGCTGGGAAGGCGGCGGCGGCGGCGCGCATCCACAGTCTTTCACAGCGAGCTCCGGAACCATTCCAGATTCTTCAGGGCCGGGAGGCGAGCGAGAAAGCGCTGGCGGCCTGCGAAGACCGGGGGGGAACGGTCTATCTACAGGAAGTTCCCGAGCTTTCTCGGGCGGCGCAGAAAGAAGTATTTCGCCAGATGAGCGCGAAGGACGGCGAACGGAATCGAGTGCCGCGTTACATTTTCGGTACGTCAAGCGAATTGGAGCCGGAAGTTCGGTCGCGGAAGGTGCTGGAAGACCTCTACTATCTGATCAGCGCGGTGTGCTTGCGGTTGCCTCCGCTGCGGCAGAGGAGAGAAGACATTCCGGTTCTGCGGGACTGGTTTCTTTCGGCGTTCGCGCAGGAGTTTGGGCAACGCGTGCCCGCCCTGAGCAGCGAGACGCAGAGTTTCTTCCTGGAATATCACTGGCCAGGGAACATCCGGGAACTGAAGGATGCAACCCGCGCGATCGTGGCGTTGGGGGATGAAGGCCTGGCGATGGGCGGGCTTCGTTCTCTGTTGCGGCGTGGGGAACCGGCGAATGGCGAGAAGATTTCGCTGAAGAATGCGGCGCGGGCGGCATCGCGCGAAGCGGAACGGGAATTGATCCTTCAGGTTTTGGCACGAACGCGCTGGAACCGGCGCAGGGCAGCAGAGGAATTACAGATCAGTTATAAGGCGCTGCTCTATAAGTTGAAGCAGATCGGATACGAAGGATACGGTGCTTAGGGCAGCGAAAATAGAGAGAGAGAAGTCCCAGCGAGGAGAAGATATGAAATTGATATGGAAAGCGGCGGCAGCAGTTTTGCTGTTTGGAGGCATGGTGTGGGCGCAAGATGCGCCGGCGCAAGCGCCCGCCATGGCGGTGCCAGCACCAGAGAAAGCCGTTGCGGACAAGAGTGTTTCAGCCGCGCCCGGGAAGAACGAGGCCATAGGAGTAGCCGGGCCGGATTACGTGATCGGGCCGGATGACGGGTTGAGCATTAACGTGTGGAAAGAAGGCGACCTGACGGCAACGTTGCCGGTGCGTCCGGATGGGAAAATTTCGCTGCCGCTGCTGGGCGACGTGCAAGCCGCAGGCATGACGCCGACGCAACTGGCGGAGTCGATCACCGAGAAACTGAAGAAGTTTTTGGCCGATCCGCGGGTCACGGTGGTGGTGACAGCGATCAACAGCAAGCGGGTTTACCTGGTGGGAGAAGTTTCGCGGAGTGGGGCGATGCCGATGCTGCCGCATATGACTGTCTTGCAGGCATTGTCGGCGGCGGGGATCAGCCAGTTCGCAAATACCAAGCGCATTTATGTTCTGCGTGCGCAGAACGGGAAACAGGAAAAGCTCCCGGTCAATTACCGCAAGCTGGTCAAGGGCGATGCCATGGACCAGAACTACACGCTACAGCCGGGAGACACGATTGTCGTCCCGTAATTAAAGAGAGTTGAGTGCGAACGATGGGCAAACTGCGAGCAGTTGGGATAGGACTTCTGATATTCGGCATCGGTGTGTGGGCGGTGGCGCAGGATAATTCGCCACAGGGGCCGGCGCCAGCGCCCGCCTTCGGCCAGAGCGCACCGGTGCTGAATCCGGACAATCCGCCGATTTCGGGGATCGACGAACCAGGTCTCAAGCTGAAGGTGGCGAGCCGGAGTTTTATTTCGCCTGCGATTCAAGTGGGAGAAACGGCGGATACCGACGAGAACAACCGCCTGGGGACATATCAGGTAGAGCCGGTTTCGCACGTGCTAGGGGCTCTTGACTTGCAGAAATTCTGGCCCAAGAGCGACCTGATTCTGGAATATCTGGGCGGCGGCTCTTTTGAAACCAGCCCTAAGTATGAAGTGAAACAACTGCAAGCTCTCGGTTTTGAGGGGGTAACACGCTGGCGGACGGGGTATTTGGAAGTGAGAGATTCATTCAGCTATATCCCCGACGGTTCGTTCGATGCGGAGACCGGGGAAGGCCTGCCGGGATTGGGCATTGCTTTGGGCGGATTGGGTTCGGGCGAGGCCGGTGGAGGGTTGCCGGGTACACACGTTTTCGGCACGGGCGCGTTCGAGGCGGTCGGAAATATTCCTCGGCTGGCGAATACGGCCATCGCCGATGTGGTACAGGCAATCAGCCCACGTTCGGCGGTGACGCTGGTGGGGGCATACAGCGATGCGCACTTCATGCAAGATTGCCAGGATGCAAACCCGCAGAACTGCTGCAATTCCCCTGGTGTCCTGCCGTCCGAGGTCACCTGCCTAATTAATAGCGACCAGACGACAATTGAGGGGGGCTTCAGTCACATGCTTTCACGCCACGACCAGATGGCGGGGGTGGCTGCGTTCCAACTGTTCCGTTTTCCCTACAACACGGGTGGCGAGATCTACAATGGCATTTTCAATCTGCGCTGGAGCCACACAATTAGTGGCAGAATGCGGTTCATCGGTGGGGCGGGACCGCAGTACACGGACGTGAGATACAATCCGGGTACGCGGAGCTGGTCGTTGAGCGGGCGAGCGATCCTGACTTATCAGTTCGAGCATTCTTCGATGGCCGCCAGCTGGGAGAAGTACACTTCGCAAGGAAACGGGATTTTCGCCGGCGCCGACACGCAGCAGGCCCGATTGGCGTACCGGCGGCCGCTGGGGCGTACCTTCACGTTGTCGGCCGATTTGGGATATGCGAGGAACCAACGCCTGGGGGCCGCCATTCTTAACGTCAACACCGATAACGAGGGCACCGCGGCAATCATTCTGCGGAAGCATCTGGGGAGGACGTACGATCTCTTAGGCGCCTACACGTTCAACGAAGTTGCGTTTGACGAGTCGGGCGAGGCCATTTGCACGTCGGGTATTTCGAACTCGACAGGATGCGGCACACTGGAGCAGCGGCAACGGATTACGGTTGGGTTCGAATGGCATCCCAAGGCGACGCGGATTGAATGATTTTATTGGCTGCCAGGAAGCGGCCAGATTGGCGGAGAGAGTATGGCGGAGAATCGCGAACTAACGATGGAAGATTATGTTGCGATGGCGCGGCGGCGCCTGAAGGTGATCCTGATCCCGTTATTGGTTGCGCCGGTGGCGGGGTTTGCGATGTCGTACATATTCCCGCCGAAGTACACGTCGCAGTCGATGATTTTGGTGGAAGGGCAGAAGGTGCCGGAGAACTATGTGGTGCCGGTTATCACCGCCGACTTCACCGAACGCATTGCGAGCTTACAGCAGCAGATGCTGAGCGGGAGCCGGTTGAGGCCGGTAATCCAGAGCCTGGGGTTGGTGAAGGCGGGCGACGAAGGCAAGCTAATGGAGGATATTCGCGCGAATATGACCGTGACCCCGGTCATCACGTCGATCACGCAGGCTGCGGGTTCTCCGGGCGCCAAGAAAAAGACGGCCTCGCCGACCGACGAGCCTCTGCCCGGGTTCTACATCGGGTATACCAATCGCGATCCTGGCCGGGCGCAGAAAATCTGCAGTGCGCTCACGTCGCTGATGGTGGACGAAAACCTGAGGTCGCGCGCCGATATTGCCAAGGGCACGACCGACTTCCTGGGCCGGCAGGTGGAAGACGCCAAGCGGGCCATTGACGATCAGGACGCGAAATTGGCGGCCTTCAAGAAACAGTATCTAGGCCAGCTTCCGGGCGACGTGGATACGAACATGAAGATGCTGGCGTCGCTCAACACGCAACTCGATGCGACCACGCAGACCTTGAACCGGGCACAGCAGGACAGGAGTTATGCCGAAAGTGTACTGGCGCAGCAGTTGGCCGCCTGGAAGGCTGCACAATCGGCGACAAACCCACAGACGCTGGAGACGCAGTTGAGCACTCTGCAATCGCAGTTGATTCAGCTGCAGTCGCGTTATACCGACGACCATCCGGATGTAATCAAGACGAAGGCGGATATCGCCAAGGTGCAAGCGCGGCTGAACGAAGTCAACAAACAGATGAACAGCGCGCCTGCGAGCGACGCCTCCAGTCCCACGGCCGGTGACGATTCGCCGGAGATTCGCCAGCTTCGGCTGCAGATTCATCAATACCACTCTTTGATTGAGCAGTCGACGGCGGATCAAAAGAAATTACAGGCGCAGATCAACGTCTACGAGGCGCGCACATCCATGAGTCCGGCCATCGAAGAGCAGTACCGGGAACTGACGCGCGATTACGACAATGCGCAGACCGTATACCGGGATCTGCTGGCGAAGCAGAGTTCAGCGGCCCAGTCCTACAACATGGAGAGCGAGCAGGAGGGCGAACAGATGATCATTCTGACGCCCGCTCAACTGCCGGACTCGCCGAGTTTTCCGGTGCGCTGGATGGCGGCAGCCGGCGGATTTGGAGGCGGCATTGGTATCGGCGTGCTGATCGCACTTTGGCTCGAATTCAGCGACCGGTCGATCCGAACGGAAAAGGACATTGCGGCGGCGATGGATTTGCCGATGCTGATTTCGGTGCCATGGCTGGGCAGTGAAGAGGAAGGGGCTCCGAACGGCAATGGACGGCGCCGATTCTGGGGACGAGCGGCTCCTCCCGAGGAACAGGAAAAGGTTGAGGTCTAGCGGTGGCATATGTATAAGGATTTTTTTGGCCTTCGAGCCAATCCGTTTAACGTAAATCCGGACCCGCGTTTTTTGTACCTGACGCGGCACACAGAGGAAGCGCTGGCCTGCCTGACCTATGGCATCCAGAGCCGCAAAGGCTTTGTGCTGCTGACGGGCGAGGTGGGGACGGGAAAGACGACGCTGATCAACAAGCTGATGGAATGGCTGCGGGTGCAGCAAGTGGCGACGGCGTTTGTCTTCAACTCGCGCATGGATGTGATGCAACTGCTGGAGTACATGATGTCGGACTTCGGCATTCCGTGCGAGACGAAGTCGAAGAGCACGATGCTGCAGCGGTTGTACAGCTGGCTTCTTGACCGGTATCGGGCGGGTGAAACGGCGGTGCTGGTCATCGACGAGGCGCAGAATCTTTCCGATGAGGTACTGGAAGAAATCCGGATGATGACGAATCTGGAGACCTTCACGGAAAAGCTGCTGCAGATCGTGCTGGTGGGACAGCCGGAGCTGGAGCAGCGCTTGAAGCAGCCGCAGTTGCGACAATTGCGGCAGCGGCTGACGCTGCGGGCGAAAACACACGCCTTTAATTTGGAAGAAACGAAGTCCTATATCGTGCAGCGGCTACGGGTTGCCGGATCGAACGGCGATGCGATCTTCGACAAGGAGGCTGCGGCCGCGATCTTCCGGTACTCGGCAGGCATTCCGCGGGTGATCAATCTGTTGTGCGAACACTGCCTGGTCAGCGCCTTCGTCGATCAGAAAAAACTGGTTACCGCGGAGATCGTGGAATCGGTGGCGCGGGACTTCGATCTAGCCGACGGACTGGCGGGGGCGATGACTCCACCGGTACCCGCCACGCCGCAAAAATTTGATCTGGTCGATGCGTTGCGTACTCTGGCGACACTCGCCGATAAGCTGCGCCAGACAGAACAATAGGAAAAATGGGAAGGGAAGGAAATTATGAGCCGCATCCATGACGCATTGAAACGTGCCGAAGAGGAAAGAGCCGCCGCCATGGGCACGCATGTCGAATCCGCACTGCAGCCGCTCGATCCGCAGGCGGTGGAGATGCCGAATCTGCAGGGCGGGAGCGCGCCTGGGATGGGAGCGGGGGCCGCGTTCAGCTTCGAAACCCTGCTGGCTCGCTGCCCGCAAACCGAGTGGAAGCCGGATCCGACGCACATGCTGTTTTTCCAGGACGACGAGACGCGCGTGGGCACGGAAGAATTTCGCACGCTGCGCTCGCGGCTCTACCAGATCCGCGAAAAGATGCCGCTGAAACGGCTGCTGGTGACCAGCGCTATGCCGCGGGAAGGGAAGTCGTTCGTGGCGGCGAATCTCGGACAGGTGCTGGTGCGGCAGCATGGACGGCGGGCGGTCGTGATCGATGGCGACCTGCGGAATCCGGGGCAACACAGCAATTTTGGAGTGCCGCTCACGCCTGGTCTTTCCGACTTCTTGGCCGGGGAATGCGACGAATTTGCCATTATGCGCCGGGGGCAGATGGACAACCTATTTTTCATCCCGGCCGGCAGAGTGGTGCCGAGCGCTCCGGAGCTTTTGGCCAATGGCCGGTTCAAACTTTTGATGCAGCGCCTGGAGCCACTTTTCGACTGGATCATCGTCGATTCCTCGCCGGTCATTCCGGTGTCGGACCCGACGGTGGTGGCGGGCTACTGCGATGGAGTGCTGATGGTAGTGCGGTCGGAATTGACATCGTCGGACCTGGCGAAGCGCGCGCGTGAAGAATTTCCCGAGAACTTGCTGTTGGGGGTGGTTCTGAATGGCACGATGGGGCGGCATTCGCAGGCGAGGTACTACTACGGCGCATCGATGAGCCCCTACGTGAGCCCATACCTGAAGTAGAACCGAGGCCCCGGTGATCCGGCTTTTCAATGTCTATTATCCCGTCCGCACACTGATCCTGCTGATCGGAGAAGCCCTGATCGTCGGGACCTCCCTGCTGATGGGGGTGATGTACGCGAACTGGGATGATAGCTACCTCGTGCTGATCGCCGAGCACGGCTATCTCAAAATTATTGTAGCCACGTTATTCGTCCTGCTGGGCTCGTACTGGTTCGATCTGTACGACACGTCCAGAATCATCGGCAAAGGGGAGCTGTATTTCCGGCTGTTGATGGTTCCAGGCCTGCTGGCGTTTGTTCTTGCCGTGGTGGCCTACTTTTGGCCGGAATATGTTTTAGGCAACGGGTCGACGGAAATCGGGCTGGTAATTCTCACGATCGCGCTATTCGGATGGCGGATGGGTTTCTCCTGGCTGATCCGGCTGCCGGTTTTGATTGAGCGTGTGTATGTGTTAGGCACGGGGGAGCGGGCGCAGCGGTTGGTGCAAGGCCTCCGGCAGAATCCGGAGATTGGAGTGGAGGTTGCCAGTTGGACGGGGAAAATGGAAGGGGCGATCACAAGGGAATCGGTGGCGGAGCATCTGCTCGAGGTGGCGAGCAAGCAGAAAGTGCATCGTGTGATCGTCGCCATGCCCGATCGCCGGGGCACCATCCCGATGACGGAACTGCTGGATTTGCGAATGCGGGGAGTGAAGGTCGAGGAAGCGACCTCGTGGCTGGAGAAAATATCGGGCAAGATCGAAGTCGAGAACCTGAATCCGAGCTGGATGGTGTTTGGGGAGGGATTTCGCCGTAGCAGCGCGTTTCGCTTTGCACGCCGCTGGTTGTCGGTGGTGATCTCCTTTACCGGTCTGATTGTTTCGCTTCCGCTGATTCCCTTCGTAATGTTAGCGATCAGGCTCGATTCCAAGGGGCCGGTTTTTTATTCGCAGGCGCGAGTGGGCAAGGGCGGGCGAATTTTTAACGTCGTCAAGTTCCGGACGATGCGACAGGATGCCGAGGCTTCGAGCGGCCCGCAGTGGGCGGGCGATAACGATCCTCGAGTAACGCGTGTGGGACGCTTTCTGAGGTCGTCGCGGCTGGATGAAATCCCGCAGCTCTGGTGCGTTTTGAAGGGAGATATGGCATTTGTGGGGCCGCGCCCGGAGCGGCCGGAGTTTGTAGAGTGGCTCACGAAGGAAATTCCGTTTTACGGCGTGCGGCACATGGTGAGGCCGGGACTGACGGGATGGGCGCAGGTCAGATACAAGTATGGCAGCACGGTGGCGGACGCGCGGGAGAAGTTGCAGTATGACCTGTTTTATATGAAGAACGCATCCATCGGTCTGGACCTGATGATTATGTTTTTGACGATCAAGACGGTCATCTTGCGCCGGGGCGCGCAATGAAGATGAAATGGGTGTTCTGGATTTCGGCGGCCTTGGTGGTTTACTCCTACTTCGGCTATCCGCTGTGGCTATGGCTGCGGAGTCGATGGTCGCCGCGTCCGGTGCGGCGGGGCGCGGGCGAGCCGGCGGTTTCGGCAGTGATGGTGGTGCGGAACGAGGAAGCAGCGATCGCACGGAAGCTGGACAATCTGCTGGGGCTGGATTATCCGGCGGAGAAGCTGGAAGTGGTGGTTGTCTCCGATGGCTCGAACGATGGGACTGGGGCAGTGCTTGCCAGATATGGCGGAGATGGGCGAGTGCGGACAATGTTGAAGCCGGATTCGAGGGGAAAGGCGGCGGGATTGAACTATGCCATCGAGGGGGCTCGCGGTGAAGTGCTGCTTTTCACCGATGCGCGGCAGCAGATTGAGCGCGGCGCACTGCGGTTGCTGGTGGAGAATTTTGCCGATCCCGAAGTTGGCGCGGTCAGCGGGGAACTGATGCTGGGCGATCCGGCCAGCGGCGAAGCGGGAAAAGGCATGGGCATGTACTGGCGCGTGGAAAAAAAAATACGGGAACTGGAGTCGGCTTCCGGTTCGGTGGCCGGTGCGACCGGTGCGATATATTGCGCCCGCAAGGATTTGGCTGGTCCGCTGCCGGAGGGGACGATATTGGACGATGTTTTGCTGCCCATGCAGGTGGTGCGGCGAGGAGGACGCGTGGTGTTCGATTCGCGGGCACGTGCGTGGGACTCACCTAATCTGGGCGACCGGCGGGAGTTTTCCCGAAAAGTTCGAACGCTGAGCGGCAACTACCAACTGCTTCAGCTAGCGCCCTGGCTGCTGGGGCGCGAGAATTCCATTCGGTTCGAATTCGTGAGCCATAAGCTGTCGCGGCTGGCGGTGCCGTTTGCGCTTGTCGGCCTCCTGATTTCCTCCTTGTTTCTACCGCAGCCGTTTTATCGGGCGGCACTCGCGGCGCAGCTTGGGTTTTACGCGCTGAGTCTGGTGGCGCTGGGAGGGTTCAAGATCGGGCCGCTGACCCGAGTCGCGGATGCCGCGCGCACCTTTGTCGTTCTTAATTCGGCGGCCATGGTGGCTTTTGTAAATTTCGTCACGGGAAGGAAAGCGGTGTGGGTTCGTTGACGGCCGCTGGAGTCCATTTAGCTAGGCGAGAACGGATGAACGGGGTGCGAGGTGGGGGATAAGACAGACGCAGTGCCGGCGCGTGGTTTATAAGGGACTAAAGGAATTATAAAGAGGAATTTGTGGCGACTGGGAACAACGGCAACGTAGAAGCGGTGGCACTGCCGGGAAGACGTGTGTCCTATCAGGCTGGCGATCCAACCAAGAGCGCGTTCTTCTGGCTGAGCGCGTTCTTCGTGGTTTACTGCGCGCGGCCGGAAGACTGGATTCCCGGGCTCAAGATGTTTCCACTCGCGAAGATTACGGCCATACTCGCCATGTGGGGATTATTCAACAGTCTGGGGAGGACGAAACGTAAATATAGAGACCGGCCGCCAGAAGCGAAGCTATTGCTGGGCATGATTATGGTGATGTACGTCGGCGCCTTCCTGTCGCCTGTGTGGAAAGGTGGGGCGGTCGTCAGCACGATGGATTTTTCCAAGATTTACATTGCCTGGATACTGGTTTTCCTTTTGGTTACGACGTTCGACCGGTTGCGCCGGGTCATTTTCATTCAGGCCTGTTCGGTGGTGTTGATATGCGTCGTGTGCCTGATCAAAGGTCACAGCACGCCGCGGCTGCAAGGGGTGATTGGCGGCATCTATGGGAACCCTAACGATCTTGCGTTTGCCATTGTATTGTCGCTGCCGTTTGCCCTGGCCTTTATGGTGACGGCCAAGAATCCGTTTAAGAAGGCATTTTGGCTGGTTGGAATGATGTTCATGCTGGTGGCGATTTTCGAGACCGCATCCCGAGCCGGATTTATTAACCTGGTAATTTCCGGGAGCGTAACTCTCTATCACTTCGCCATCAAGGGCAAGCGAATGTATCTACTGGTGGCGACGGCCCTTCTCACGATGGTCATCGCGATCACGGCCGGAGGGAAACTCTACGATCGCTTCGAGGCTCTTACGGCCGCGAGCGGCGCCAAAGCAAACGAGGCGGAAGGATCCTATCAAGCTCGCATGTATCTGATGAAGCGAGCCGTGGAGGGCATTGTTAATTACCCGGTTCTCGGCATAGGTTTGCATAACTTCCCTACCTATTCACTGGTCTGGCACGACGTGCATATGACCTACCTGCAGATCACGGTCGAAGGGGGCATTCCGGTCGGCATTATGTTCTTGTTGTTTTTTCGGCAAGCGTTCGTGAACCTGAAGATTCTGAAGAAAGAGAAAGACCTCGACGAGGATATCGTTTTGTTTGTGGGTGCGCTTTACAGTTCGCTAGTTGGTTTTGCAGTCGGAGCGTTGTTTGCGCCTGAGGCGTACCAACTGTTCCCGTATTACTCGGTTGCCTTTACGGCAGCGTTGTTGCGCACGATTCAAGAGCAAGATCAAAATTCCGGCCCGGCAGCGCCCCCCCCGGCAAAGCCGCGTCACTTTCTGGAGGTCTATGCCAATCGCAGAACAACCGGTGCAGTGTCCCCTGTTCGCTGACTTACAGGCGATCCTGCGTTGCCTGAACTGCAGCTCTAAATTGGAAAGCGACAAGCTCGGGGGATTCGTGTGTCCCGGGTGCAAGCGCGCCTATCCCAATGTGAACGGGATTGGACGTTTCGTGGACACGCAGCACTACGCGGCGAGTTTCGGCTTCCAGTGGCATCGCTATCAGAAGACGCAACTCGACCACGATGAAGTTCGCGAATCCGACCGCAACTTCCGGATGAAGACGGCCCTCCGCCCCGAGGAACTTCAGGGCAAACTCACCCTTGACGTAGGCTGTGGGATGGGGCGCTTTGCCGAGGTGGCCACGCGCTGGGGGGCGCGCGTGGTGGGCGTCGATCTGAGCGCGGCTGCCGAGGTTGCGGCCAAGAATCTAGCGGCGCGCGAGTTCGTTGCATTCCAGGCCGATGCGTTTGCTCTGCCGTTCGCGCCAGAAAGCTTCGACGTCATATATAGCGTGGGGGTGCTGCATCACACACCCGATTGCGAAGCGGCGGTGAAGTCGCTGGCAAAGTATCTGAAGCCGGGCGGCATTCTCGCGGTGTGGCTTTATAGCGGATACAACAAGTGGTACCGCTTCAGCGATTTCTGGCGGCGCTATACGAGCCAAATGAAGCCACAAACATTGCATAGCATTCTCAAGATTGCAGTGCCCGTGCTCTACAACACGCAAGCGGCGCTGAGGAAGGTACCGCTGGTGGGCGAGCCCGCCGCGGGTTTGGTGCATCATGTGTTTCCGGTGAACCGGCAAGGGGATGCCGAAGCGCGCATGCTCGACACCTTCGATTGGTATTCGCCGAAATATCAATCGAAGCACACCTACGAGCAGGTCTTCCGGTGGTACGAGGCGATGGGAATGGAAGACATGAAAATCGGAGACTATGGGATCGCGGTTCGGGGCCGTAAACCGCTGAAATAGCGGCGCTGCAACGACAAGCGGGGCGGACGACAAGATGCTGAGGAAGAAAATCGCTTACGCAAGGAAGGTTCTGCCCGCGGCAGTCTGGAAGGGGCTGCGCCGGCCGGCGTCTGGACCGGTGCATCTGATTTTCGCGCTCGCCGATCACTTTGAACCGGCGATCGATCCCACGAATGGATACAAGCGCGCGCCGCGACCGGAGCAGGAACGCCGGTTGGAGCAATGGCGCCGCGATTATCCGAAAGCGGCCGGGCAATGGCTGGATCACGACGGCCGTCCTTTTGTACACACATATTTTTACCCTGCAGAACAGTACGACGAGGGCCTCGTGGAGATGCTGGCGGATCACTGCCACCAGGGTTGGGGCGAAATTGAAATTCATCTGCACCACGGCACGACAGGTGGCCCCGATACGGCGGAGAATACGCTGCGTTTGCTGACTGAGTTTCGCGATCTGCTGGCTTTCCGACATCGCGCGCTCTCAGCTGAAGAAGGAGCGGCCCAGCCGCGCTATGCTTTTGTGCACGGGAATTGGGCGCTTGCGAACTCTGGGGGGGGTAGGGGATGCGGAGTGGATTCGGAGATGCAGATTCTGGCGGAGACGGGCTGCTTTGCCGATTTGACGTTGCCCACTTCCGTATTGCATCCCGCGCAAATCTCGAAAATCAATTCGCTTTACGAATGCACGTTGCCGCTGGATGAAGCGGCTCCGCACCGGAAAGGCCGCGACCTGACGGTGGGCCGCGCTCCACGAACGTTTCCGGTGATGATCCAAGGGCCGCTGTTGATTGATGCTGCCAGGGCACTGCGGGGGGCCAAAGGTGCGGTTGAAACTGCCGAAATTAGTGCTGGGAAGCCGCTTACACTTCACCGCCTTGCGCTTTGGAAACAGGCGCGAATCCGAGTCGCGGGCCGTCCCGACTGGCTCTTCGTCAAGCTGCATTGTCACGGCATGAATCCTACGCAGCGAGACGAAGTTGTGGGTGGCGCTTTTCAAGACTTTCTGAAGGGACTGGTCGGCGGCGCGCAGGAGCGAAAGGAAACGCTGCACTTTGTTACCGCGCGCGAGATGACAAACATTCTTCTCGCTGCCTGCGATGGGCGGGAAGGCAATCCAGGAGACTTCCGCGACTACCGCTTCAAACGTTTCGCGGAAGTAGCCGCATCGTTAGAAAATTCCAGCGCTGTCCCCGCGAGCCTGAAAGGATGAAAGCACATCATGTGTGGAATTGCCGGAGTCGTTAGCACCACACGCGAGAGCAGTATCACGGAAGCGCTCGTGCACCACATGTGCAATCAGATCGTGTACCGTGGGCCGGACGACGAAGGCATCTACGTGGCCGATGGCGCCGGCCTTGGCATGCGCCGGCTTTCGATCATCGACCTTTCTGGCGGCCACCAGCCGGTGTTTAACGAGGACCGATCCGCCTGGATCGTGTTCAACGGTGAAATCTACAATTTCCCGGAACTGCGGCCGGAGCTCGAAAAACGCGGCCATCGCTTTTATACAAAAACCGATACCGAAGTCATCATTCACCTCTACGAAGAGATGGGCGCGGACTGCGTCACAAAGCTGCGCGGCATGTTCGGGCTCGCGATTTACGACAAGACCAAGCGCAAGCTGATTTTGGCGCGTGACCGCTTGGGAAAAAAGCCGTTGCACTATGCTCTGCACAAGGGCAATCTCTACTTTGGATCGGAAATCAAGAGCATTCTCGCGGCGGTTCCGGAACTGGCGGAAGTCAATGGGCAGGCGTTGCTCGAATATCTCTATTACGGGTACGTGCCGGAGCCGCTCACGGCCTTCACGGGGATTCACAAACTGCCGTCGGGGCACTTGCTGGAATTCGAGGACGGCGAAATCCGCATACGCCAGTACTGGGATCTGCCCGAATACAACACCTACGCGCCGAAAAGCGAGGAAGAGTGTCTTGAGGAATTGGAGCATCGTCTCCTGGAAGCGACGAGGATTCGCCTGATCTCGGACGTCCCTCTCGGCGCATTCCTGAGCGGCGGAACGGATTCTTCCACCATCGTGGCGCTGATGGCCCGTGCCAGTGCCGGCCCGGTCAAGACGTTTTCTATCGGCTTCAAGAAAGACGACTATAACGAAGCGCAGTACGCGCGCATCGTCGCGCAGAAATTCGGCACGGATCATCACGAGATGATCCTCGACCCCGATGTCGTGGGAACGGTCGAGCACCTTACGTCATCACTCGAAGAACCATTCGGCGACTCTTCGATGCTGCCCACGTATTATGTGTCGCAGATGGCGCGGCAGCACGTGACGGTTGCGCTTTCTGGCGACGGGGGCGACGAGATATTTGGCGGATACGATCGCTACCGGGTGCATGCCGCGCGGCGAATCTTCGAACACATTCCGGAATGGGCCCGCAAGCTCTATCGCGACAAGGTATTTCCGCGGCTGCCGAGAGGCATGCGCGGCCGCAAACTGAGCTACAACGTCTCCCTGTCGTGGCAGGAACGCTATGTCGACGGAATCTCGTTCATTCCGACGTTTGAACGCGACACTCCAGTTTTGTCAGACGGCTTCCGCGCAGTCCTCGACCGCGGCGACGATCCTGGCAATGTGCTGCGCCGCCGATTTGCGGCCGCTCCCACACAGGATCCGGTCAGCCAGATTCTCTACGTCGATACGAAGACTTACATGGTCGACGACATCCTGACCAAGGTCGACCGCATGAGCATGCTGAACTCGCTGGAAGTCCGTGTTCCGATTCTCGACCACGTTTTCGTGGAGTGGGCCACAGGTCTTGCACTCGAGTGGAAGCTGCGCGGAAAGGACCAGAAGTACATCCTGCGCAAGCTTGCCGAGCGACTGGGTGTGCCGAGGGAAGTGCTCTATCGCCAAAAGCAGGGATTCTCGCTGCCTTTGGTGTACTGGATGCGCCATGAGTTAAAGGACATGTTGATGATGCTGCTGGAACCGCGCACGCTCGATCGCGGGTATTTCCGGCCCAGCGGCATTCGAGCGGTCATGGACGATTATCTGGTCCGCGGCAAGAGCACCAATACAGGCCGCATCTGGCGGCTCTTGATGTTCGAGCTCTGGCACCGAAATTTCCTGGAAAAGCATGTCAAGCCAGCCGGACTCTTCACCTCGCCGGTGACCGCTGATTCGCGCAGGCAAAGGGCGCGCACCCCTGTGTTAGCGCCTGCCCCGGCAGGAGAATAGCCGGTGCTGAGCACGGATGAAGCAATCCCGGGCGCGACGATTCATCCTGTTATAAAGCGCGCCGGACTGTTTCTAATGGTCAACACCTTCGAGACGGGCGGATCGGAGCGCCAGTTTGCGGTGCTCGCGCAAAGCCTGAGCGATTCGAAATTTCAGATTCATCTCGGATGCTTGAGCCGGCATGGGGCGCTGGCCGACCAATTTGCCGGCGTTCCGCAGTTCCCGCTTGGCGGGAGTCTGTTTGGCTGGCAGTCGCTGCGGACGCGGCTCAATCTGCGTAACCATCTTCGAACGAACCGGATTGAGATCGCACACGCCTTCGATTTCTACGCCAACCTCACGCTGATCCCAGCGGCTCGCCTGGCGGGTGTGCCGGTGGTAATCGGTAGCCATCGCCAGCTTGGGGATCTGATGACCCCGGCGCAGTTCCGCGCGCAGGCTGCCGCTTTTCGTTTATGCGATGCGGTTGTATGCAATTCGCACGCGGCGGCGAACAGCCTTGTGGCTGCGGGGTTGCCACGCCAAAAGCTGGCGGTCATAGGAAATGCCTTGCCAGTCGCGGATTTCGACGGCGCTCGGCCGGCGCTCGAACCTCGCTCTGGCATGCTGCGGGTGGGGATGGTCGCGCGGATGAATGCCCACTACAAGAATCAAGCGGGATTTTTGCGCATAGCCGCGGCCATTCATGGAGCGATGCCGGACGTCGAATTTATGCTCGCGGGAGACGGCCCGCTGCGCGGTGAACTGGAAGCGCAAGCCGCAGCCCTTGGGCTGGAAAAACACGCGATCTTTCTCGGCGACCGGCGCGATATTCCAGCCGTGCTTGCCTCGATCGATGTCGCCGTTCTCACCTCGGATTCGGAGAGCCTATCGAACGTTATCCTGGAGAGCATGGCGGCGCGCTTGCCAACCGTCGCCTACAATGTCGGGGGAAATGCGGAACTGATCGACAAGGATCGCGGAATATTGATTGCCGCCGGAAGCGAGGTCGAATTCGCGGCTGCCACTCTCCGCTTGCTTTCCGACGCACGCCTCCGCGAACATCTTGGCGCGAATGCCCGCCATTTTGTGGAGGAGAATTTCAGTCTTGAGCGCGTGTGCCTGCGTTACGAGGAACTCTATTTGAATTTGCTCAATCGAAAACGGCGGAGAAACGCGGCCGGATGAGCGACTCGGCGAGGGCATCGACAGAAAAGCGCGTGAAGGTAGCGATTGTCGCGCCCAGCCTGCGCTATGTGGGAGGCCAGTCGGCGCAGGCCGACCTGCTGCTGCGGCTCTGGCAAAACGATGCGGAAATTGAAACGAGCTTTATTGCAGTCGATCCGCCCTTGCCGCGCCTGCTTTCCTGGGCCGGTGGGATTCCTGGGCTGCGTACGATACTGCGCGAGCCGATCTACTTGTGGCATTTGTGGCGGGACCTGAGACATGTCGACGTCGCGCACATCTTTTCCGCGTCCTACTGGTCGTTTCTTCTGGCGCCTGCTCCAGCATGGCTTGTGGCAAAACTGCTCGGCCAGAGAACCATCATCAACTATCACAGCGGTGAGGCGCGCGATCATTTAAAGCGCTTTCGGTCCGGGAAGTTCGTCCTCGCGCGGGCGGACGAGATTGTCGTGCCGTCCGGATATCTCGTCGATGTTTTCGATGAGTTCGGATTGCGCGCCGTGGTTGTTCCCAACCTTGTCGATCTCTCGCAGTTTCGCTATCGCGAGCGGAATCGGCTGCGTCCGCATCTGGTTTGCACGCGCGGATTTTCGGCTTACTACAGCGTGGATGTGGTGGTGAGGGCATTTGCCGAGGTGAAGAAAGAGTATCCGGAGGCCCAGCTTGATCTGGTTGGTGGGGGTCCGCTTGAGAGCGAAGTGCGCCAGCTAGTGGCTGATATGAAGCTCGACGGGGTGAAGTTTTGCGGTGTTGCCTCCCGCACGGAGATCGGGAAATTTTACGATCAAGCGGATATTTTCATTAACGCTTCTTGGCTCGATAATATGCCAGTCTCGGTGATCGAAGCCTTTGGCGCGGGAACTCCGGTTGTGACTACTGCGCCCGAGTCGATGCGATACCTGGTGGAGCAAGAGCGGACGGGGTTGCTCTCGGCAGTCGGCGACGAAAAGGCGTTAGCGGCGAATGTAATTAGGCTGCTGCGCGAACCGGATTTGGCCGCCGCGCTCGCAAAGAATGCTCATGAACAATCGCAAAAGTATACATGGGACGCTGTTCGCGGCCAGTGGGTGAAGGTGTATCGGGCAGTTCTCGGGTAGAGAGTTCTACGGAGTTGAAGCCATCCTTATTTCGCCCGCGCCAACTTCGTCGTGCGCTTCACCCTCCAGGCAGACGCGGTGCCACAATTCCAGATTCAGCAGACGCCAGATGCGGTCGTAGTTGTCGCGGTGCTTGGCGCGGTGCTCGTCGAACAGTTTCTCGATGGCCTCACGGCGGAAATATCCGCGCTCAAGGCTGCGCGGCTCGAGCAGCATGGCGCGAATTGTCTCGAGACGTGGCCCCGCGAGCCATCCGCTCCACGGCGTGGGGAAACCGAGCTTGGGGCGGTAAATGATTTCGTGCGGGAGCAGATCCTCCACCGCTTTCTTAAGGATTCGCTTTCCGGACAGCCCCTGAATCTGCACCTCACGCGGAATGCGGGTTGCGAATTCCACCAGCACATGGTCGAGGAAGGGCACGCGGCTCTCGATTGATGCGGCCATGCTCATGCTGTCCTGCTTCATGAGCAGTTCGACCAGGTAGGTTTTGATATCGGTGTAGAGCAGACGCTGGAGCATCGTGCCGCCAGCCTGCGTGCCTGAGCGATCCCAGTAGGCGAGCACGTTCGTGTAGGCGGTCGCGGGGGCGAATTCGCGGGCGAACTCTGCGGTTAGCAGGCTTTGCTGCTCCGCGCCGCTGAAGGCAGAAAAGAAATTGTCGAAATAGAAGGAATCCCAGGCCTCGCCGTCCTTGCCGACGAATGTGTGTTCGAGTTTCCTGCGAAGAGTCGCTCCCAGCAGAGATGAATCGGCGACCGAATTTCGCAGAGCGCGCCGCAGCGGGCTCGGCACCAGAGAGCGATAAGCGCGATCCATGGCGGCATTCTTGAGTGTGAAGGCGTAGCGGGTGTAGCCGGCCAGTGTTTCGTCGCTGCCCTCGCCGGTGAGAACAACGGTCACGCGCTCGCGCGCGAGTCTTGCGACAAAATATAGAGAGACGCTTGACGGCCAAACGATCGGCTCATCTTCGTGCCAGATCAGATGAGGGAGCGCGTCGAAGAAGTCGTTCTCGCCGACCAGCACTTCACGATGCTGCGACTTGATATGTTCTGACACCGTGCGCGCGAAAGGCAGTTCGCTATACGTCTGCTCGCGGTATCCGACCGAGAAAGTCTCGATCGGCTCGCGGCGAATCTTTGTCATGAGCGCTGCGACGGCGCTGGAATCGAGACCGCCGCTGAGAAAGACGCCGAGCGGCACGTCGCTCATGAGATGGCTTCGGACTGCGCCTTCGAGCAACTCGCGGTAATTCTGGACGTAGTAACTCTCATCGCGCGATTCATGGGGCTTGGAGGCGTCGAGATCCCAGTACTGGCGAATGTCGGCCTTGCCGTCGGGACCAATCGTCATCGTATGGCCGGGCATTAGTTTCTTGATGCCCGAATAAAAAGTGTCGTCGCCGGAAAGGTAGCCGAAGGCGAGGAACTCGGGCAGAGTGGAGCGATTGAACTCCGGGCGGATTCCACCGTGCGCGAGGATGACTTTGATTTCAGAGCCGAACAGGAGGCGCTCCGGTGTGAGCTTGTAGCAGAGCGGCTTGATGCCCAGGCGGTCGCGGGCGATGAACAGAGTTTTGGTGTTGCGGTTCCAGATGGCGAAGGCAAACATACCGCGCAGATGCTGCACGCAATCGGCGCCGTATTCTTCGAATGCGTGAACGATCGTTTCCGTGTCGCTGTGCGTGCTGTAGCGGTGGCCCCGGGCGATCAGCTGCTCGCGCAGCGCGGCGTGGTTGTAGATTTCGCCGTTGAATACGATCCAGAGCGAGCCGTCTTCGTTGGAGAGAGGCTGGTGGCCGGTGGCTAGATCGACGATGCTGAGGCGGCGCATGCCGATGGCGAGCTGCCCATCCGTATAGAAGCCTTCGTCGTCGGGGCCGCGATGGGTAATCACGCGGCACATTTCGCGGAGCGCGGTGGCGCTGGCCCGTGAGTCGTGTCCAAATTCAAAAATTCCGGCGATGCCGCACATTCAGTGTTTCTCCGCGTAGGAAGACGTTGGGCTTGCAATAAAGGATGCCGGCGCGTTGCCAGTGAGCTCATCGAACAACGTGGTAGTAGAAAACGACGTCGGTTCTGCTTGCAGAGCGCCATCCTGCTTGCGCCACTCAAAATACCCGGATGGAGCGGATGCCCGGAGCAGTGGGCGTCCTTGCCATTCGACCGAGCTGCCGCCAACGACGATCAACTGCACCAGCTTCTCGTTCGCCATGCGGCAATAAAGCAGCTCGGCGTCGGATGTCCAGGGACCGGCGCTCCACGGCTGATTGCCGAGGGCAAAGAAGAACTCGTGTTTGTCGTCGCCGACACAGAGTTCGTAAGACTGGCCTGCGTCGTGGCGGACGGCCGTCATCCGAGCGTGCTCATGAGAAAGCGCGCCGTGCTCGCTTACGAGAAAGGCAGCGGCAATCTCAGTGGGCAGTTTTATGCGCGCGTGGGATCGCACTACGGGCGCGGGCTCATAACGGCCGTAGGCGGGGGAAAGCGTGCCTTGCGTGATCGTTGATTTCCAGACTGTTTCGCCGGGCCAGATCGTTCGGAGCTGGTTAGACTGCTGATCGGGAAGTTCGCGCTTGGAGGTGTTGGCCTTGGACGCGATGATTTCGCATGCTTCCAGCTCGCGCACGGCGATGTCGCTTGCGAAATGCCAGCGAAGTTCGAGATCGTGTTCTGCGGTGCCAAGCACAAGGTCGCGCACTAGCCATAGGCCGATGCTGCTTTCCTCGCCTGTATGGAGGCCCTTATTTCCGGTGCGATCGTTTTCCTTGCCGTCGTTTTTACAACTGTTGATGCGCAGAACAGAACGACGATGTGTGACTGGATCTGGCAGGCGTTTATATCCGTTATGGCTACCGCAGAAATAGGTAAACGTTCGTCCCGCCGCAAAGTGTTCCGCCTGGGGTGCGGGAATGTCAGTCCAGGAAAACGGCTCGCAGGGAACAGCCTGGTCAAGGCCATCGACACGCAGTGTGTTGTGGGCAGCAGTGCCGCGGAAATTATTGCGGTCGGCAGGATCGGATGAGATATAAACTCCGCTGCCCGAGTCGACCAGCCAGCGCTCGCCGTCGATGGTCAAGCAAAGGCTCAACGCGTCAGCGTGGCCGTGACCGCAGCGGCCGGTGCCTTGTGGGCCGGCGTCGATCATCATGGTTTGCGGACGCGGGTGGGAGTCGGCGAGCACATAAATACCACCATCGGGAAATGCGGCTGAAGTGATCGTTGAATTTGCCGGTGTAGCCGCGGCGCGGTGAGCTGTGGCGGGCGCAAGCGCTGCGACGGCGCGTTCTCCAAAAAGCCAGATGGCTTCTTCAGTCAGGAGCGGCGCCCCAAGATCGTCGCGGCGAAAGGCGATGGCTCCGATGGTGAGCGGGTCAGTCATGTGCTCGGTTTGGTTGCGCCGGGAGTTGAATAAGCGTCCTCCATCGTCGTCGCCAAAGCCCTCGGCTGGACCAGACTGCGCGAGAGCGGCGATTACGTTCAGCATCTTGCGCAGCACGTCGTCGTAGGCGGCGGGAATCTCGATATCGTTGACTGCGGCAAGTGTCCGCGCATGCAGAAAGAAATCGAGCGCGTAGACGTGGTAGTAAAGCGACTGTTCGAAGTAGACGCCGTCGGCGCGAACCTGGGCTCCAGCTTCGCGCAAGACGATGTTCCATCCATCTTCCTTCCAGCGCGCGGCGTGGGGCATCTGCGGATAGAGCGCTCCGAGGAAAAACATTGCAACCGCTTCGCCCAGCAAATGCGTATTGGGCGAAAAATATGTAGATAGATAACGCTCGATGTAACGGCCATGAAAGGCGAGAGCGGGAAGAAGGTCGGCGCGAAATGCGGCGTAGCCGGGCGCATCGGCGAGCAGATGATCCACCCATATCCACGACAGGCTGCGAAAGGCTACTTCCAGTGTGCTCGCCCAGTTGATGCCCAGCGGGTACGGATTGGATTCGATCCAACTGTGCCACTGCGCCGTAAGCTCATGGACGTACTTTTCATCGCGGGTTAGCAGCCATGCCTTCGCCAGGGTAACCAGATGCTGATGACGATTCAGTTCCCACGTGATTTTGTGGTCGCCAGCCACGGCGAAGTCAAGGAAGGGAATCTTGAACCAAGGGTCGAGCGGCGCGCGCTTGCCGTGGACTGGATCGAGATGCCAGTCGATGGCATTGCTTTTGTCATTGTCATTGGCCTTGCTCCGCGCCTGGCTCTCGCCGAAGTCAAGGTTGTCGTAGCCGAGGAGGCGAAAGCGGTGCGCGCAGATTTCATCCGCCTCGCGCAAAATGGCGGCGGCTTCGTCGGGCAGATAGGAGCGCAGCAAGTCAGCGCGGGCCGCAGCCTCGCCGCGGGCGAAAAAGAATTTGCCGCCCGAAGAAGCATCGCGCAGCCGAATTGCTGCGGGGCGCAATCCCACCTTAAGCCGCAGAAGATCGCCGCGCTTATGGAGCTCCTGGGCGAGGCGCGTTCGGACCTCATCCCAGTCCATGCGAGAAGCGCGCGCCAGCTTGTTTTGCCATCCGGAAGTCACAGACACCTCATATCTTACATGTTGGAAATTGCTCTGTTCTTGCCAGAGCGATGCGCCCCGGTGCCCAAAGTGTTGAGCCTGGCTGCGAAGTGGGGATGAAAAGGACGTGCATGGAGCCGACCGCACATGAGAAGCGTGATTTTCCTGGGAGCATTCTTTGGTTATCTTCGTAAGCTATTGTTTCTGTAGTATGTTTTAGACGACTCACGAGCGATTCACTGGGATTACTGCTCCTTTGAGATGGCTCGTGTCGAGGATTGTAGGTCTCATATAAAATGTTGAAAATACTAATGTTTTAACTGCCGTCCTTGGTCCACACGCTGAACGCTTCAAGTGGGGACCACGGCGGTTACAGGAGAATTTGCTTTGGGTCAGTCCGTCAGCATTTTTGGTTTGGGATATGTAGGGTCGGTATCGGCGGCGTGCTTCGCGTCGATGGGGCACAAGGTCATCGGCGTAGATGTGAGCCCGGCGAAGGTGGAGATGCTCGGGTCCGGGCGCACTCCGATCATTGAGGCTCGGATGAGCGAACTGGTGGCGGAAGCGAACCGGGCTGGGCTTCTGCACGCCACGACCAACGCGACAGAAGCGGTGCTGAACTCCGACGTATCGTTCGTTTGCGTCGGCACGCCGAGCCTGAAGAATGGGAAGCTTGATCTCAGCCACATAGAGAGCGTGGCGCGCGAGATCGGCGCGGCGATTCGGCAAAAGAAATCTCCGCATGTGTTCGTGCTGCGCAGCACCGTGCTGCCGGGGACGACCGAGACGGTTGCATTGCCGATTCTGGAAAAAGCAAGCGGCAAGAAGTGCGGACGCGATTTCACGGTCTGCTACAACCCGGAGTTCATGCGCGAGGGCAGCGCGGTCGCCGACTTCCTCAATCCTCCGTACACGATTCTGGGAGCGAGCGACAAGAATCATCTTGCGCCGCTGCGCGAGTTGTACAAGGACGTTCCCGCGCCTCTCTTCGAGACGACAATTCCGGTGGCCGAGATGGTCAAGTATTTCTCTAACTGCTACCACGCACTGAAGGTCGGCTTCGCCAATGAAATGGGGACGATGTGCAAGTACCTCGGCGTGGATGCGCACGAGGTCACGAAGATATTCACTTCGGACACCAAGCTCAATATTTCTCCGGCATATCTCTCTCCGGGATTTGCGTTTGGCGGATCGTGCCTGCCGAAGGATTTGAGAGCGATCACTTACAAAGCGAAGGAACTCGATCTGAAGCTGCCGGTGCTGGAATCGCTGATGCCGAGCAACGCAGAGCACATTGACCGCGCTGTGGATATGGTGTTGAGCACGGGCAAAAAGAAGATCGCGCAGCTTGGGCTGAGTTTCAAGGCGGGAACGGACGATCTGCGAGAAAGCCCGCAGGTGCAGTTGATCAAGCGCCTGATGGGAGAAGGCCTGGAAGTGCATGTGTGGGACGAGGACGTCTCGCTGGGACGGCTGGCGGGTGCGAATCGCCAGTACATTGAAGAAGTCATTCCGCATATCGGATCTGTGCTGACAGCCGATCTTGAGAGCGTGATGCGCTCGGCGGAAGTAGTGATTCTGGGGAACAAGTCGGCAAGCCGGGAGCGGCTGGCGAAATATCTGCGGGCGGAGCAGATAGTGATCGATCTGATCCATTTGGATCGAGTGAAACGGCCGGAAGGGGCAGAGACTTACGAAGGCATCTGCTGGTAACCTTGCAAGCTTTGTCTAGAGTTTTCGAGCACTGATTTTACGAACTTGGCCTAAGGCCGGGGATTTATAAGAACTTTTCGGGCGCGGTCTGACTGGGCAGGTCGCGGGGAGTTTCCGCTAGTTCCATGGCCGAGATATCGGCGAGCCGGCCCAACGGCGTGTTCACTTTGAGCCAGTGCTTGCCACTGAGGAAAGCGGGATACGTCGCTCGCATCCAGGAGGAGCGCAAGGTAATGTGGCGCTCGGCTGCGGGAACGGAGAGTGGGTAGCCGTTTTCTTCGAGGGAAGCGCCGACGGCGGCTTCAATGGAAGCGACGTTCGCTGTTGAGAGGCGTTCCTTCCAGCGGCCTACCGGGTGGATGTTCGCCTTGCCTTCTTCACGGAACGATGAGTTGGTCTCAGACAGTCGTCCCAGGCTGGCGCGCTGGATTCGATCGTAATCGAGATCGTGATCGATAAAAGTTCCCAATCGAGCAAGGGTTTCGCGCGGATGGGTTACCAAATCTTCGTAGCGGATCTCGATGTAATCGGTGGGGATGCTGCGTCCGGCTTCGCGTCCGCGGCGAACCATCCACTCCCAATAGAGAGCGGTGGCAACAAGGCTATCGCTTTCCGAGCGATCCCACGGCAAGGGAGTGAAGCCGCCCATCTTCTTGAGAGAGAGGGCGATGTCGCGGCCGTCGCGAATAATGTGCGCGAACAGGGCGTTCGGGATGTCTCTTTTAATTTGGGCAACGTGCAAAACGTGATCGGCGTCGTATCCCGCCCAGCGGTTGACGTTCTGTTGCGCGGCAATTGCATCCATTACCACACGGGTGAAGTCTCCAGCAGTCCGGCAGTCATTGAGGATGCGAGAAGAAATTTGCTCTGGCTGAAGGCCGGTGCGGCGGAATCCCTTGCTGCGCAGCCAAGTAGCGAGAATTCGTTCCCGGTTCGAGCGCTTGCTCATCGAGCCGAAGCGTGGGACCAGAGACTTGTAGACGGGAAGAAGACCCCGGTAGATCGCGAAGCCTCCCGAGGACAGCAGCATGTCATAGAGAAGATTCGTACCTGAGCGGTGACAGCCCATTACGAAAACGGGACGGGTGCTTCGATCAGTTGAAGTCAGCGTAGGCACGCTACAAGAAGCTTATCACCTTGCTCGTATGATTGGTTGAAAGGCTCATTAAAACAGATGTTACTGGGGTCATCAGGGTCATTCGATGACTTACCGCAGTTTCGACCGCGCCCACGCCCCGATGTCGCGGTCGTCGGAAGCGGCAGCGATGCCGGGAGAAGCGGAATTTGAGTTGTTCTCTTGTAGCGACACGCTCGCGCACGCAATAGTTAACCGCGGCCGGGGAATAGCCACGATACTAGAAGTTCTTTCGGGTCGATGTCGCCTCTCCAGAATTAGATCGGTTCCCTGCATCTTCGCCCCTATGTGCGCTTGACCAGACAACAGCGCACAATCGCGGTTGTAAATTCGCGCGTGAAACGGTTGTGAAAAGAGCGAACCTTTCCGATCGGCACGAGTTCAAGTGCGGAAAACTTCAGAGGGCTGGCAGCCACTAACGCCTCGAAATTCGCGATTGTCATCTGGTTTAATCCGCCCGCCACTTCATTGAATCGGGTTGCGCCGTCTGCTTTAAAAGTGGACCGCCAAGCGATGAGGGCTTTCTCGCTAAATATCAAATGTGCCCAGGGAAAAACAGAAAACAAATGGCCGCCCAACGGGTGATACCAAGTTGGCCCGAAACTGACCAAGACCTGGCCGTCCGGTTGCAGACGATCGTTCATGATGTGCAGGATTTCCGCGGGATCGGCGAAGTGTTCAAAGGCGTCCACGGAAACGACAACGTCGGCAAGCTCCTTGGTCGAAGTCGCGAAAAGGCAAGTGTCTGCGACACCGGACGTCAGCGCTTTCTGTCTTGCTGTGTGCAGGACGCTCTCACGGATGTCGATACCGATTACGCGCCGGGCTCCCTTGGCGGCCATTTCGATGGCGTCAGAGCCTTCTCCGCAGCCGAAGTCGATAACAGTTTTCCCCGCGATCCTGTCAAAGAAATCATCCCCCATAAGAACAGAGAGCTTCGATCGGCCTTCGTAAACGCTCCCACTACAGCAAGCTGGAGTTCCCGGAGAGATTTTCCTTAGGATCGCAATCTGGATGTTGGTCAGCATTTCACTTGTTGGTTGAGAGTTTCATTGCGGAGACGACTCTGACTTGTTGTCCGGCAAGCCTCAGCGGACCCGATGCGGATTCGACTCGTATGCGTGTCGAAGACGGGAGGTGTTTTCCCGAAAGACCCCAGCCTGTTTTCTCCTTCAAGGACGCCAGACAGAAGCCAGCATATCATGCCGTGTCACGATCAGACAGTGTTTTGAAGCGCGGATGACAAGACCTGCTCCATAATCGAGTCAAGCAAAGGGGGGTGAAAAAAGGGCCCGCGCAAAGACGCGGACCCTTCTTTTTTGAACCGGTGCAACCCCTATTCCACACCCGCCAACTGGGCCGCCAGTCCGACGATGTCAGCTCCCAGATCTTTTCCATCCGTGCCTTTGTTCTTGTATGGACTGCTCGGCAGCAGTTCGTAGTTTCCTCCGTTTCCTGCGTTGAAGTTTACGAAATCAACAGCTTCAGGAGAGCTGGGGAAGAGATTGTCCCTTGGCCACGAGGATGGGGGGTATACAGATGGGCTTGCGATCAAGCCATTGTTCTGGAACGTGTAAGTTGAAAAGCATTTTGAAATGCTTGTGACGGGCACGTCCTTCTCGGCACAACTCGCTCCATTCTGACCACCAAAGGAATCCCAAATCGGATGATCAGCGACCACCGCCAGGTTGTTGGTAAACACGAATCCATACATCGGAGGGTTCTTATCCAGATTCGCCATGTTCATGAGATGGCCGCTTGGATCGGGGAATACCGTGACGTGATTGATCGTGATGGTGTTGATGGGATTCTTAGGCCAGCCGTTGAGGATCTCAAACCCGCTGCCTCCGCCAATGTACTCCGTGCTGATGTCATCCATCACAACGTCGTGAATACTGAAGCGGGTGCCGAGCAGAGCCGGTGCTCCTACCTTCAGGTTGGGACGAATCTGGGTCGCGATCTGGATGCCCGCTGCTTCATGCGAAATCTGGTTGTAGCGGATGGTCACATCCGTAACTTGGCAAAGCGGGCAAACGTTGCCCTTCTTGTTGTGTTGATTTACCGGTGTCAGCAGGATGGCGTATCCATGCTGAGTAAATCCGCCCCAAACGTTTTCCATCAAGTTGGCTTGCAAAAGAACTCGAACGGCGTTCTTGAGTTCAAAGTGGTTCTTGACAATGAAGGGATCGCCGGTCGGTCCTCCGACGAAGTTGGGGTTTCCCGGCATCCACTGCCAGGGCTTCCAGAAATGGTTGAACTGGATCGTGATGTCAGTCGGCGTCTTGGTTGCGGGGCCGCCGCCAAACATTACTTCTTCGCCGGAGGCTTCAAGGAAGTTGTCTTGGATCAGGTAGGGACCGTCCTGCGAGTCGCTGACACCACCGGAGATAACGTGCGCATCGGTGCAAGCTCCAAGAGTGGTGCAATGGAAATCGTTGAAATAGGAATCGATCACCGCGATGTTCGTGCCGCCGCTGGCTTCGAATGCATTATAGGTTTCGTCCTGTGGCTCTCCGTGAAACCAGCAGCGATCCACAAAAATGTGGTCGCCCGTGCCCTGAAGCATCATCAGTCTTGCAGGTGCGGGGGTGGAATTCACGCGGGTAACTTCCAGGCCGACGAAGCGGTAAAAATTAGCCCGGGTGGCAAGCTGGAAAGGGCCATCGGCCTTTCCGGTCATCACAACCTTCGCCAGTACATTCTGAGGATTTGAGCAGCTGTAGGCGGGGCGGCCCACAAGGGACGCCACTCCCGCATAACAAGGAGTAAGGCGCTGTCCTTCGGCGGGCAGCGCGCTATCGGGAGCGCTGGTGCGGATAATGATCCAGTGATCCGCGTTGCAATTCTTGGCGGGCACGATGAATGAGCCGCTGAAAGTTGCTCCCGCCTGAAGCTGAATGGTCTGTCCGCATAGTGCCTGGTTCAGAGCCAATTGCAAGTCGTCACCGGCATTGACATGGATAATGGAACCGGGCGCTGGCGTGTCTGCCATCGCAGTGGTGATTGTGACTAGAGGAAGCTGCGCGGGACCGTCATAGCCACCCGCTGGGCTGATGGTCATGCTCAAGCTGGCGGCGGCTGTGTTGTTGTTTGCGTCGGTCACAGTGGCCGAGAAGGGAAAAGTGCCTGTTGCGGTGGGCGCACCTTCCAGTTCTCCACTCGCGCTCAACGTGACGCCCCCCGGAAGCGTGCCGGAAGAAACGCTCCAGGTATAGGGCTGTGTGCCGCCGGTAGCCGCAAGTGTATCGCTATAGGTGTTCCCCGACTGTCCCGTAGGCAGACTGCTGGTTGTGATCTGTAGAGGGTTGCTTTGCGCGGGGCTAACCGTGATCGCGGCCTGCGCGCTCTCGGCAGAGCTGACTTTGCTGGTCGCCGTGACTGTGACGCTTGCCGGCGACTGCACTGCCGGAGCGGTGTAGAGGCCATTCTTATCGATTGAGCCCGAGGAAGCGCTCCACGTGACGCCGGAATTCGAAGTGCCGGTTACGGTTGCGGTGAACTGCTGTTTTCCGCCGGAATTCACCGTTGCGCTGGATGGGGAAACGCTGATGGAGAACCCGTTTTGCACCGAGCGGGCGATATCGACGGTGAATGCCGCGCTTCCGTATTTCTCGGCGGCGTCGGTAACGAGAATCTCGAAGTTATAAGATCCGATGGTCGACGGAATGCCAGTCAACGAACCCGTGTTTTGGTTCAGAGTAACTCCGGGAGGCAGTGAGCCGGAGGCAATAGAAAACAGATAAGGGGATGCGCCTCCCCCGACTGCGAACACTGCGTTATAGGACTTGTTTACGTTGCCAGCGGGAAGAGAGCCAAAGATTGCCAGGGTATTACCGATATGGGAACCGGTAGCTTTTGCGCTTGTGGCGCATGAGGAGGTGATCAGTGCAAGCACGGCCAGAAGCATCAAAGCGCTCGCGCGCTGAATTAACTGGTTGAGTGGGGTTGCACAACGGTTGCGAACAGGGGACGTGCAATGCATTAGAGAAGCCTCGACCGACGGAATGGGGGACTTGTCGAGCTAGTCCACAGCACACACCTTATCGGGGATTGCAACTACTGCATAGATTCCAGAAGTTCATCCATGCGACACGCCAGTACTTGGTCGCAAACATGTACCGCTGGGTGCCAGGATTCGGGTTGAAATCCGCGCGGGAAAGGCAATTTCAGGGGACAGGTTAGCTCGTTCGGGTGCATTTTCATGCCATTTCTGCGTGAAAACGCGCAATAGGCGGCATCAAAAAGGCTTCGTGTAATCGAAAAAGTAACTAGTCGGAGTTACGAGAGATGTTGTCCGAGCAGTGCGGACCGCAGGCGGTCATAGGCACGATTACCAAAAATCCGCTGGATGCCCCGGCGAGTGCGATATTGAAGCCTCTTTTTCCACAGGCCCGCGCCTCGGCAGATTGTGGAAAACTCGGCGATTGGGAGATCCCGCATTATTGCGATACGCCCTAGTTCATACGCGCCCGTGGCAGACGAGTTGGCATGGAAGTCGCTGTTTGCGACGGTCTTAAATCCGGCGCGCCGAGCCGTGTCCAGGGCTCGTTGGTCGTAGCGTCCTCCGGGGCAGGAGAAGTGTTCGATCGCGTGTCCGAGGAGCTGCTCGATTTTGTTTTTTGCGTCGACGATCTCGCGCTTCAGCTCCGGCTCAGAAATATCGGAAAGGTAGGCGTGGGTCATCGAATGGCAGCCAATTTCGAATCCCTCGGAATCGAGGTGGCGAAGCTGTTCCGCGGCGAGATAGCCGGGCGTTCCGAGGAATCCCGCGGTCACATAGAAGGTGGCATGAAAATCAAACCCGCGAAGTACGGGAGCGGCGGCGATCAGGTCGGTTTCGCAGCCATCGTCGAAAGTAATGCAGACACTCGGCTGCGCGGAATTCTGCCGCGCGGAAAAATCCAGAGCCTCGCTCACGCATAGACCGCGCCAGCCTTGGTCTTTCAGCCACGACATCTGGCTGCGAAAAGTTTCGAGCGACAGGATATAGCGCACATAGCCGGGCTCTGACTGGCAGAGTTTTCGCCCCGGCAGCTCGAGTTCGTGGTACATCAGGAAAACGCAATCTCTGGGCGGTATTGATCCGTTGCGTGTCGTCGAGTCTTTGGCCGGGATTGAATCTTGGCTGGTCATTGCGGTTAGAAGATCCTTCGCAACTGCGCCTTCACCGTTTCCGGAACGCGGATGCCGATGCGATCCATCGCTTGCTTGGACTGCTTCAGAAATTGCCGCACGCGGAACGACGCGGCATGCGCTTTGCCGAACTCCGCGAGTAGTTGCGCGTCGACCATGCCAGAAGAGGGAAGCGTCACATCTCCTTTGACTCCTGTGAATGCGCCTTGGGCCAATGCCTGCAGAATGCCGTCGCGCGTTAACGCAGAATCGACGTGAACAAAGAGCCCGCGGAACTGCGTTTTCCAGTGCAGGTCCTGACCGTAGAAGGAGAGCATTTCCGGTTTGCGCTGGCGCAAATCATGGAGCAACGCGAAGGTTTCCGGCCGCGGGCCGTAGCGCCCATCGTATTTTGAATTCCAGGTCTCGATGCCTAGTGGCAGGGTTTCGAATTTGCGGATCCAATCGAAGAAATCGTCCTTGGGATGCGCGATTACAGAGGGAGACCCTTGCTCCTCAATGTGGCGAATGACGGTTTCCGGATCCTGGCTGTCGACGCGCTTGGTTGCGCCGTAGCCGAGGATGTGCATCCGCCGCTCGCACTCGTATTCCATACCGTCGACAAAGAGAAACCGGTCATCGGAGAGCGCCTGACATTCGTCGACATATTGGCGGAGCTTGTCGGGATCGAACGCTTCGGCGTGATCGGTCATGCAGACGAAAGCGCAGCCGTCATCCTGGTAGATGCGGCGCAGCTCGGCGAGCGTGAATTCGCCGTCCGAGTAGGTGCTGTGAACGTGCAGCGCGCCTTTTAGCATGTAAGTCTCATTTATCATCCCATGATGACCGAAGATTCATTTAGCATCAACATCTCTCTTCGCCACAGAGATCCTTCCTATAGCCCCGAGAGCATATCGAAGGCCCTGTCTTTAAAGCCCTTGGCGGCCTATTCGGTGGGCTGCAAACAACTCGGTAAGGTGCGATCAAAATGGAGTTCTTACTATGCCCATCTGCAAAACGGTGATTATGATTCCGAGTTTGAAGGTGCATTGAAAAGGGTTGTCTCCTTTCTCAAGAAGAACAATGATTTCTGGACTGATTTTATAGTGGGGGATGGAAGCGTGACACTGATTCTGAACCACACGATAAACCCAGAATGGAAAAATGGAGACAAGTGTTTCGAGCTGTCTCTAACGCCGACTTTCTTAAGCGACCTGTCCGCTCGCGGTATAGGCCTTAGAGTGCAGGGATGGCAAGGTCCCACCCAAAAAAGGAAATCCGCCCCGCCGGCTAAGGGAACAAGGATCGGATGACCTTTACCGAGCCCGTTGCTGTCCACATTTTTATTAATCGCGCCCGGCATTATTGTTTCCCGCGTTGCACAATGCGGCGGGCGAAATTCAGCCAATCGCCGGCTTCTGGAAGCGGATCGTCCCAACGGAATAGATCGTGAAACGTCCCCGGCACCGGCGTTAGCAACGAGGCCAGCGTTGCGAGGCGTCCAGGATAGGTTCCGGGATAGCCTTGCGGCGGGCCCTTCCATACTTCAATCAGATGGCGGAAGTCGCCAAGAAACCAGCGGCAGCGCACGCCGCTTCGATATCCGTGCTGCTGCGAAAGGTCGCCATGCTCGGCCATCTCAGCCAGCAGGGCTGGGAAATCGACACCGGCATAGCAGGCCAGGGGCAGGGAATTCCAGAAGCGCCCATTGACCTCCATGAAGACGGGCGCGTGGCCCGCCTGCCAGCGGAATTCCACCATAGCGACTCCATGCCAGCGCAACGCTTCGAGAATTGCGAGACTGGCGCGGCGAATCTCTGGCTCCGGTTCGCGGCTCTCGCGCACGGCGCTGCCCGAGCCGGTGGGATACACATCCCGAATGCGGCGGTGTGCGAATTCGGCGCGGAGTTCTCCATTATGCATCAGGGCAAAATAGCCGGTTCCTTCGCCCTCGACGTATTGCTGGACGAGAACGCCGGATGAACGGCGGCTGACATCGGCATAAGCCGATTCGAATTCGGAGGGCGTGCTGGCGTAACGAGGGCGTCCGCCGGTGCGTACATTGCCTTGCCGGCCTAGCTCTTCAGAGGCACGAGGCTTGAGTACGACCGGATATTCGAGTGAGCTAGCTGCGCGTTCGGCGTCTTCGCGGTTTTCGATCAGCGTGGTGCGAGGAACAGCGATGCCCAGCGACTGGGCGAGTTCGGTAGTCTGCTGCTTGTCGAAGGCGCGAAGAACCTGCTCGTGGGACGGGAGCACCATGAGTCCACCGGCGGCGAAAATACGCTCGCGATGGAGAGACAGCGCAAGGGTGGTCGCTTCGGTCATTGGCATGACGAGGGTGGGTTGAGTTAAGTGGAGCGCGGACGATCCGGTTGTGCTCGATCCGGCGACCATCGCTGCTATGTGGCTGACGAAGGCTTCAGCGTGTTTTTGTGGCGAGGGATATTGAAACGACTGATGAGCGAAGCGCGACCATCCAGCTTTGTTCCAGGACGTGGAATCGCCTGCGAAAACAGTGTGTCTGGCGGCGGCCAGAGAGCGAACTGCCGCGACCGCCTGATTCTGGTTGCCATCGAGGACAAGAACTCTCATAGCCTGACGGGATCGATGCCGCGTGCGTGGACCCCGGTGGAGCTTCCAGACATCATGTGACGCAGGACGGCGGCAAACTGTTTCACCACCTGCGACCAGTCATACTGCACGGCCAGACGAACAGCGGCCTGCTCCATCTTGCGGCGCATGGCGGCGTCGCGCAAAAGGAGGATGACCGCGTCGGCGAAGGCAGCCGCGTCATCGGCTAGGAGAAGATCGCGGCCGTTCTCGACTGCCAGCCCTTCGGCTCCGATGGAAGTCGAGACCATCGCTTTGCCCATGGCCATGGCTTCGAAAATCTTAAGCCGCGTTCCGCCGCCAATGCGTAGCGGAACCACAACTACCGAAGCGTTTTGCAGATATTCAGCCACCGATGGCACGGTGCCGGTGACCTCGACCGAAGGAGAAGCTAGGCGCTGAACCTTGGCAAATGGATTCCTGCCCACGATCTGAAAGATGGCGGAAGGGAACTCGGCGCGAATGCGGGGCCAGATCTGCGCGCAGAAATAATCGACGGCATCGATATTCGGTTCCCAGTCCATGGAGCCGGTGAATACCACGCGAGGCGGGTCGGCGGACGCGGGCAGCGCGATGTTGAACTTCTGCGTGTCCACGCCGGTGGGAACGACGGTGATCTCGCAGGCCGGATTCATGGCGAGCATCTGCTGGCGATCATGCTCGGAGACGGCAATGATGTGATGGAATTTTCCCAGCGTCGAGCGCTCGTAACGAGTCATCTTGGCTGACTCGATGGTGAAGGCCAACTTCTTGACCGGGTTCGATTCCACGGACGCCATGCGCTGCCAAAGCGAACTTTCGACATTATGTTGAAAGAGCACGCAGGGAATTGGCAGGATCTGCGGAAAATTCTCCGAGGCGGAAAGAAAGTCGCAGACCGCGACATCGCAACGGCCGCTCGAAAGCCAATTCGCGACCCTGGTTCGCACCTTGGGATTCGTGAACTTTGAGACGGCATAGGGCGCGGGCCGCGGCAAGCGGTAGAGGTAGTCGAGGCCACGGTCGAGCGCGTTGGAATCAGGCGCGGCCGTGTAGATGATTTCCGAGCCGGGAATTTCCTTAGCGAGCGCCGCTTCGTAATCGGGGTCGCGCCGGCCTCCGTAATAGGAGAGCAGCATGACCTCGTGTTCTTTTTCTTTGGCGAGGAAGCGGAGAAGGTTGTAGGAGCGGATTTTTCCGCCAGTATCGACGGGGAGAAGTTTGCCGCTCTTGACCCACAGCACCTTCACTGGGCGCTCCCGGAGGAGGACTGGGAAACCGGAGTGCGCACTTCCGGTGGATGATCTTCCGCCTGAGTGATGGCATCGAGAAATTGAGGTGTAAGAGGGCGAAGCAAACGCACAAGCGGCAGGCGTTTTAAACGCCACTTGGTCTCGAAAACAGTCCGGTAGAGCTGGCGGGCGGCACGCATTTCCAAATTCATTGCAGGCTTCGCGCCTTCGCTCGCCAACGCATAACCTTGCTCCAGCAGCGTGGGGCCGATCATGGCCTCGGTGCGCCGCAACTCGGGTTCGGAAAATTTCTTCTTCCAGCGACCCATGGGACTGAACGTTCCCTTTAGCTCCGCGCTGAAATGAGTGTTTGGCCTGCTGATTGATCCGTAGCCGACGTGGCGAATCCGGTCGTAATCGAGATCGTGGTCCAGGAATCCGCCGACCTTCGCGAGAGTTTGCTGCGGATTGGCCATCAGATCTTCGAAATGAACCTCGATATAGTCGTTGCCGAACTGCCGGCCAGCCTTGCAGGTGCGCTCGACCACCCATTCCCAATAGACGCCGCCTCCGGGCAGGCTGATATGGCTTTTCCAGGGAAGAGTGCGCACGTACCGCGAATTGTGCAGTGAGGTGGCGACGTCCCGCCCGTCGCGGATCATATGAATGAACAGAGCATCGGGAATGTGAGCCTTGATGGTGGGAATATGACCCTCGACGCTGTTCTCGGCCCAGCGTCGCATGCCTTGCCGGCGGGCCATGGCTTCCATGACGGTGCGGAGGAAGTCGCCCGCATTGTGGCAGTGCTCCAGGACTTCGGATTCGATGTCGGCTCTTTCCAGTCCGGTTGCGCGAAAGAGCTTGCTATCCATCCACACGCGCAGCAGTTTTTCGCGGTCGGCACGGGTGCGCAGATCGCCGAAGTGCGGTCCCAGCATGTTGAAGACGTTGGACTCGGCAAGATAAACGGCGAATCCGCCGGAAGAGAGCAACATGTCGTAGAACAGGGTTGTGCCCGAGCGAGCGCTGCCCACCACAAATACGGGGGCCGTGCTTCTGGACTGCGCGCTGGTTAGGGCGTTCAAAAGACTCCTCCGTTGCGATTCTACCCGGCGTCTGTCCTTCAGCGCTCCACCGGGTTAAGGTGCCCGCTCAGCCGAGCCATGAGTTCCGCCCCCAGATGCGGGCCACAGGCGATCAGGCCGGTAATCAAAGGATTCTTCTGGTTACACTTCAAGTCGGTGTGCTCGAGCGTTTGTACGAAGCCACCGCCGCCCAATACGAGGGCGGCTCCCGCCGCGACGTCCCACTCATGTTTTGGAACGAGGGTGAAAGTGATGTCGGCGCGGCCCGCGGCCACCAGGCCAAGCTTATAAGCCACAGATCCCATGGGACGAATGTCGAGTTCGGCGGACTCGAACTGTTTCCACTCGCCGCGCTTCACTTCACTGCGGCTGGCAAGAACGCTCGCGCCGTGCAAATTGCGCCGCTGGCTGGGACGGACGGATACGCCGTTATAAGTAACACCTGCTTCGCGCGATCCGAGAATCAATTCGTCGGTGGCGGGATTACAGATTCCACCTGCGACCGGTACGCCATTTTCAACCATGGCGATCGAGATGCAAAATTCGGGGATGCCCTGCACGAATTCGCGTGTTCCATCGAGAGGATCGACCACCCACACACACGCCTTGTCGAGACGGGAGGGATCGTCAGTCGTTTCCTCGGAGAGCCAGCCCTCGCCATCGCGCAGCAGGTGCTTCTTAAGCAGGGCGTCGACAGCGCGATCCGCTTCGGTAACAGGGTCATGCCCGGCTTTATACTGAGCCTCGATGGCGCCGGGAGTGAATCGGTTCAGGACTTCGCGCCCAGCCTCAAGCGCGGCGTGAATTCGTTGCAGAGTTTCTTTGGATGAAGTCATTTTATAAGTTCTCAGTACCCGGTTCTCAGTTCTCAGAACACCAAGACAATCTTCGGAATCATACTTGTCTGCGATTCTCACTGAGAACTGGGAACTGAGAACCGGGTACTGCTTTACGCCCACAACATTCTTGCGCCCGTCATCAGCAAGACCATACACAGAATTCGCCGCAGCCAGAGCACCGGGACGCGCGTTGCCAGATACGACCCGAGAATGCCGCCGGGAATCGAGCCGAGCAATATGGCTCCGACCAAGTGTCCGTCGACGTTGCCGGCCAATAAGTGCATCAGACCGGTAACGCCGGTCAAAATCACAGCATGGGCAATGTCGGTTCCAACCATGATTTTTGGGGGGAAGGAATAAAACAGGAGGAGCAACATCATGATGATGCTGCCCGATCCGACGGAAGTGATGCCCACCAGAAATCCGCCGACTAGACCGATCACGCCCATAAAAGCAAAAGACTTCATGGTGGGCTGGCGCCCGACGAGACGATCTTCGATGCGTTTTTGAAACAGAAGCAGCGCGGGAATTATGACCAGCAGTAGTCCCACCGCGGACTTGATGAAATCGTTCACGCCCGCCCCGTGGAGCTCGCGCAGATGCACCAGGAGTCTCACGCCGAGAAAAGAGCCGGGAATACTGCCGACCGCCATGGCCAGGACGACTTTTCTCCGCACCGTCCCTTTGACCAAGTGAATGATGGTCGCAGGGATTTTTGTGAAGAAGTTGCACATGGCATCGCTGCCGACCGCCATAATCGGCGGGATATGCAGGCCAAAGATGAGGATGGGCAGCAGCAACACGCCGCCACCCAGCCCGGTTAGCCCGATCAAGGTTCCGACTAAGAGACCGATCAGTATCTTTGCCAACAACAATTCCATGCTGTCTTCCGAATGTTTATCGAGCAATGTTTATCGATCGATATTTTTCGATGCCGTTTCGCGGGAAGACCAGGCCGGCTTCGCCAGCCTGGCCGATCGCTATGCGGTACCGTTGACTCCGATGAAGCCTTCGCGTTCGAGTGTGAGGATGATGGCCTGGGCCGCCTCCTCAGGGCTCAACTTGGCCGTGTCGATGACGACCTCGGCTTTGGCGGGCGCCTCATAGGGATCGGAGATGCCGGTGAACTCCTTAACAATGCCGGCGCGAGCCTTGGCGTACAGGCCCTTGCGGTCGCGCTGTTCGCAGACCTCCAGCGAAGTGGCGACGTGAACCAGAATAAAGCCGCCGAAGGGTTCGATCATTTGGCGCACGGCTTGCCGCGTCGCCTCATATGGCGCGATGGGAGCGCAAATCGCGATGCCGCCGTTCTTGGTGATTTCCGAGGCCACATAGCCGATGCGACGGATGTTGATGTCGCGATGTTCCTTGGAAAAGCCCAGCTCCGATGAAAGGTGCTTGCGGACCAGGTCGCCGTCGAGCAGCGTGACCGGACGCCCGCCCGTTTCCAGGAATTTTGTGATGAGCGCGTTGGCGATCGTCGACTTGCCCGAGCCGGAAAGACCGGTGAAGAAGATGGTCACGCCCTGCTTATCCCGCGGGGGATAGCTGCGGCGCAGTTCCTTTACCACTTCCGGGTACGTGAACCATGCGGGAATATCGCGGCCTTCGTTGAGACGCTGGCGCAATTCGGTGCCGGAGATATCGAGGACCTTGGCGCCCTGCGGGACTTCGTCGGCGGGCACATAGCGGTCTTCGTTCTGCAGATAAACCATCATTTGGAAGGGAACCATGGCGACGCCCATTTCCTTTTCATGCTGCTTGAAAAGTTCCTGCGCGTCATACGGACCGTAAAAAGGCTTGCCATCGGTGTCCTTGCCGGGCCCGGCGTGATCGCGGCCAACGATAAAGTGGGTGCAACCGTGGTTCTTACGGATCAGGCCATGCCAGATTGCCTCGCGCGGGCCCCCCAGGCGCATGGCCAGCGGCAGCATGGAGAGTTTTGCCGTACCGTGCGGATATTTCGTCAGCAGCAGCTCGTAGCAGCGTGTACGGATAAAATGATCCACGTCGCCGGGTTTCGTCATGCCAACCGAAGGGTGAATCAGCAGATTGGCTTCGACCTGCTTGGCGGCGCGCATGGTGAGTTCGACGTGGGCGCGATGCATAGGATTGCGAGTCTGGAACGCAACCACGTTGGTCCAGCCGAGACGCGTGAATTCGGAGCGCAGTTCGGCCGGAGTGAGGCGCAGCGAACGGAAATCGTAGTGCGAAGGTGGCTGGAATTCCTCAATGCGTCCGCCGACATACCAGGGGTTAGATTTATTGATGGCATAGTCGGCGCCGGGGTGGGCGGCGCTGGTGGAATTGAAGACGGCTTTAGCTTCGGCCTTGCGGTCGGGTTGCCATACGTCTTCGACGTGCAACACGGCGAGCATCACGCCTTCGGGATCGCGCAACGCAATGTGGCTGGACCCGGGGGTCAACTTCTTGGCGAATTCCTCCGTAACGTCGAAGGTGATCGGTATTGGCCACAGCGTGCCATTGGCCAGGCGCATTTTGTGGCAGACGCTTTCATAGTCGGCGCGATTCATGAAGCCCCGCAAGGGCGAGAATCCGCCGCTCATGAGAAGTTCCAGGTCGCAGAGCTGGCGGGCGGTTAGATCCCAGGAAGGCCATTCTTTGGAATGGCCCTTGAGTTCAGCGGCGCGCTCGGGAGAAACCTGCAGTTGGACAAGTTCGCCCCCGTGGGGCGCAATAAGATGGCTGGTTAGTGCGGTCAATTCAGTAATCCTCCAAGGTCGTGATGACGGTGTATTAACACAATGGTATTGTGCGAGTGCGAAAATCTCAGATTCTAGCCGGGTGGCGCGTAATGATTAAGTGCTGCAATTGCAATTCCTTCCAAGTATCAGGCCGTACTTATAAGCTACTATAAATATTGGGTTAATACACATTCCAAATGTCCGGCCCAAAAGCCGGCTTTTCAGGGTGAAACACATTGCAACAGTATGGCAGATCGGGCACCCGGCGCATGATGCCGGAAGTCACCACGCAATACCATCTTCAATACCTCCTTCAGACCTCGTCCCCATACTCACTTTGGAGAGCGGGAACAGGCTGAAGCTCAACCCGCTCAACCACCGGTGTTTTTTCAATATCCTCGACATGAAAGGCTCGTTTGGTCTTGTAAGCCCACAGAAGCCCGATGCCGTAGACCACGCCCCCCGCCCCTGCCTGCAGGGCTAATTGCCATAAGTGATGGGCATAGAACAGCTTCTGCATGACAAGCAGCACGGCGGCGAAGGGAAGAACGAGCAACAGGGGCAGGGTATAAGCCTGGCGCAGAAACGTGCCGACCGGAACACCCAGCTGCTTTTTCATGTGCCGAGGCGTGAATATGAGCATGGTACAGGACAGGGGAATCGCGGTTCCCAGTGCGTCTCCAACAATGCCGAGCGGGCGTACGAGCGCGATGCTAAGAATCAGATTGCCCACTCCCTCGATCAGCGCCACCGTGGCCAGTTGCCGATGCCGGCCCAGGCCGATCAGAATGCGGCCTGAAGCTGCCTGCGCCATCAGCAGAGCCATCGGAATTGCCAGGGTGACCAGGACGGGATAGCTGAGAGCGACATACTTTCGCCCGACCCAGATCTCTATGATCGATTTGCCCAGAATCAGCACGGTAGCAACGATGGGAAATGTGACCAGACCGCAGGCGCGATTGCCGGCAATGTAGATCTTTCGCACACGATCCATGTTGCCCACCGCTTCGGACTGGCTTGACATGGGAACGAACAATTGCGCGAGGGTGGCCACCACCTGGAAGGCGTAGTCCATGATGCGGGCGCCAATCGAGAAATAGGTAATGGCGGCGGCCGAGAGCATGCTGCCAATCACCATTTCGTCGGTCTGAAAGCGGAGACGCGCAGACACAATCAACAGCATGGTCGCGCCCCCAAAGGTGGCCATGTGGCGAAACGCCTCCCGGTCCACGTATTTGAGTCCGTATGGAAGAGGCAGCAGGCGGGTGACAAGAATGGCGCGAACGATGGCCGCAGCTATGGTGGGCAGCACGGTGATGAGGGCGATGGTGATCAGGCCGTAGCCGCGGTGGAGAAAGAACACGATCAACGCGGCACGTGTGAGCGACATCACGACGGTGATCCAGTTGTTGAGGTAGTAGCGCTGGAGACCTTCCAGGATGCCGATCGAAATTCCCAAAGGAAACCCCAGGCTGACCGATCCCCCGACCAGCAGCAGAAGCAGTCTGGCCTGCCAGTGCATTCCCGGCGGAATTTTGAAGAACCGATCAACGTAGAAGCTGAGCATGACAGTGGCAGCCATGCTGAATATGCCGATTGCGCCGTAGCTGGCCAGACTGGTATTGACGTAGCGCGCCAGTTTGTCGGTTTCCCCGGTGGCCGTGTATTTGGAGACGTAGCGGATGACCGAGGTGCTGATGCCGAGGTCGAAGATGCCGAAGTAGCCGGTGATGGAAAAGATCAGAACCCAGATTCCGAAAGCGGTGTCGCCGAGCCGGTGCATGATGAACGGCGAAAGGAAAACGCCCACGAGAACGTTGACACCGAGCGAAAACCAGCTCGATCCCACGTTCTTCAGAAACTGTTTTTTTTCAAGCTTGCGCATGGGAAAAGCGAATCATTCAATCGTGGATCGGACGCTGGTTAAAGTGCGGGGACATACGGCTTCCCGCTGCCTTGGTGTGTTGCACGCTTCAGCGAGGACTCACCCGGAACTCCCTCCCATCGAGCGTGCCGTCAGTTCATATCCCAGGGAAGCCATCAAAGCTCCCCACGCACCCTCGATTTCCGCCGCCGAGGCCGCCGGCAGCTTTGACTTCCACCTTCCCGATACCGCATTCCCGATGAATGGGATGTCGGCTCTCTTATCCTTGGTCGTTACCCAATCCGCGCCTTCCTTCTTTTCCAATTCCCGCATACGGCTGGCGGCGCTTTTCTCGATGGCGGCGACCAGTTTTTCTGGCGCCGAATCCACGCCGAAGAACTTCGCTACTTTGGCCATTTCGATTTCACCGTGCTCGATCAAGTCCTCGTAACGGATCAGTAGAAAATTCGGTCTTCCGCTGCGAGCCGCGGTCCAGGTGCCTACGTTTTCCGCCCACGTGCCCCAGGGTGCGGAGGTCAGTTTGCCATTCACGAAATCGTGGACGTAGCTCTCCAGGGGGTATGCGTCAGTAATCTGCCGGTATTTGCGGGAGAAGTTGTAATAAGAGAGCACGAGGTCGCGCGGGTCGCGCACAATGTAGAGAACCTTGGGATAGCGGTGATCGAAGTACTCATGGCTTTTGATCACGCGCGGCGAGGGAACGCGCTTCATATACAAACTGGACTGCGCTTCGGCGTCCGGGATGAGATGTTCGATGTTGGCGAAGGTCACGGGGCGGTCGGCATAAAGCAGATTCGCAACTAGAAATCGCGTCCAGGTGTTGCCGGAGCGGGGATAGGAGACGATGAAGGTATCGTCTGGCCGGACGGCGAGTGTGCGTCCGGCAATGTCGCGGCCCAGCGCGTACTTGAGAACCTTTTTGATGCCGTAGATCATCGCGCCGGCCCGCTGAACAGCGTTTCGGTACGGCCGGAGTCGAAACTGGTGCCCTTCTCGGGGAAATGCAGTTCGTATCCCAGATAGGTCATCAAGTGTCCCCAGGCCGCTTCCACTTGAGCCACGGCGGCATCGGATAAGCCGGTGCGCCAACCGCCGGCCTTGGCGGCCCGCACAAATGGCACGTCCTGACGCGTATCCTTGGTTGTAGACCAGAGGCCTGCCTGCGTCTTCTCCAGTTTGCGCATTTCATCCGCCGCACTGCGCTCAACCGCGTTTCGAATGCGGTCGGATTCGGCCGGAATGTCGAGGAAGGCAGCGACCTTGGCTAACTCACGCGCCGTATCCTCCAGCATGTCTTCATAGCGGAGCAGCAAAAAGCCCGGCCGGTTGTGTCGCGTGGCCAGCCAGGAAGCGACGTTGTCGCCCCACGATCCGTAGGGGGGAGCGGTTTCCCCTGCAATGAAACGCTCAACAAATTTCTCCAGTGGATAGTCATCCCCAATCACTTTTCGCTTGCGATGAAAATGAAACTGGGAGAGCGTAACATCGCGCGGGTCGCGCACGATGTAAATCACGCGCTGGTAGCGCGGATCGAAGTATTGATGGCTTTTAAGAATACGCGGCCGCGGTATGCGCGCCAGTTCACGCTTGGAAAAACCTTCCGGGTCGGGCGTCAGAACATTAATATTGGAGAAGTCCGCACGGGTCTCTGGATGAACCAGATTCGCGACCAGAAATCGCGTCCAGGTATTACCCGACTTCGGATACGAAATCAGAAAGGTGTCGTCCGGCCACACGTCCAGACTGCGGCCGGGGCGGTGCAGGCCGAACAACCTTCGTAATCCACGGAGCTTTGCAATCATAAGTACACGTCTTTCGCTGTGCTGATCGACTACCCCAGGCAATCTCAGGGGAGCGGGGCTCAATCGGGTAGCCGCGCCGCATATGGGGTACCTTCGTTATTGTTTCACTGATACCTTCGATTGTAGCTGAACGTCCGATGGCTTCTCAGTGCTTCCATTCCCCGATTGATCCTTGGTAACACAGCGGGAATCTCGCTTGCGATTCTGTTGGCGCACGTCCCGCCGGTTCATATACCACCGGACGGCCCAGGGAGCGAACTGGAGAGCAACCGCCAGGGTTCGAGTTTTCCCGCCTCCCAGCAGACTTGCGGCTTTGCTGGCTGCCGACCGCGCCTGGGAGTAATTGTGCTCCCGCAAACCACTTCTGACGAGATCCATTTGACTACGGCCATCGGTCAGAGCGATCAATTTCTCCACCAGGGTTCTTTGTTCCGGCCCGAGCGGAAGCGTGGCCAGGGTTTTTCGATAGACCTCGGCTCGAGCAATGTTGAGCAGATAGGGGTCAGCCGCGAGACCATCCGACTGAACGTGATGTTCCATCCCGACCTCAGGCACGAGGTCCATCTTCGCCCCACGAAAGGACATGCGGAGCCAGAGGTCGAAATCCTCGCAACGCCAGTAGTGCTCGTCGAACAGCCCCGCGTCGATCATGGCCTGACGAGTGGCCATCATGGCCGACGTACCCACGCAGCAATCTTCAGTCAGCAGCTTTTCGAAGGTGACGGGCGGACTCTGCGGTTCGCGTTCAAAGGAGCGGCCAACATGCTTTCCGCCCTTTATGAAATAGCAATCGGAATAAACCAGCTGTAGGTTATTGCTTTCAAGATGAGACACCAGCCGGGCCAGATGTTCAGGCAGGTAAACGTCGTCGCTATCAAGGCAGGCAATATACTTCCCATGGGCCGCGCGGATTGCCGTATTGCGGGCGCTGGATGGGCCCTGATTTTCCTGCTTGATATAGATCAGTCGTTGATCGTATCCGCGGATCTCGTCTTCAAGTTGCTTGCTGTCCGGCGAACCGTCGTTCACCAGCACGATCTCGAAGTTCGTGTAGGTCTGCGCGTAGACGGAGTCCAGAGTCTTCCGGATCCTTGATGCCGCCTTGTAAGCGGGGATCACCACGCTGACGAGTTCTTGCCCCAAACTAAGTCCCCCTCGCGGAACCACAAACGCGGCGCGCAGCAGTCCGAGTCCCAAACAGCGCCGTACCGTCTATTCTAACTGCCTGATTTTAAGGGACGGTGACAAAAAAGCTACAACTCACCACGCCGGATTGTTTTCGAGACAATTTGAGCAGACCGCTCCTGCTGGAGGGAAGCTCGGGCTTCCATTTCCGGCAGTTGGTTTTTTGCCCGCTCCGCTCTTTTGGATGCACTGGTATTCCTTGATTGCGTGTTACTAAGATGCGTTATATCAATGGATTACCAGATGTGCTTCATTGTTTTGATGAAGTGTGCAGTGGGCAAGGTATTCAGTACATCGTCACGCGTCAACCAGGCTCGGCGCGCCTGCGTGATGCCATAGTGCAGCTTTTGCATATGTGAGGTGTGGTGGGAATCGGTATTAATGACGATCTTGACACCCTGCTGTTTGGCTCGGCGCAGATGAACATCGCAAAGATCGAGACGGTCGGGGTAGGCGTTTAACTCCATTGCGACTTTATGCTCAGCGGCAGCTTTCAGCACGGCGTCTAGGTCGAATGGGTAGGCGTTGCGGCGAAGCAGTTGGCGGCCAGTCGGGTGACCGATGATGGACGTATTCGGATTCGCAATCGCCCTGATCAGCCGCTGGGTCATCGTGTCTCGGTCCTGGTTGAAGTGCGAATGGACACTGGCGATAACGATGTCCATCTGTGCGAGCACGTCATCACTCAAGTCAAGCGTGCCATCGGCGAGGATATCGACCTCAATGCCAGCGAGGATGCGAAGCGCCTTCTCGTTGTCGGCGGAGAATTTCTTGTCAGCGGCGTGGATTCGTTCGATGTGCTGGAGCGCGCGCTCATCGGTGAGACCGTTGGCGAATGCCAGATTCTTGGAGTGGTCGGTGATTGCGATGTATTGGTAGCCGCGCTCGCGAGCGGCTTCGGCCATTTCTTCGATGGTATTGCGGCCATCGGTTTCAATCGTGTGCATGTGCACGTCGCCGAGAATGTCGGAAAGTTCAATCAGTTTCGGCAATTCGTGATTGGCGGCGGCTTCAATTTCTCCCAGATTTTCGCGCAGCTCCGGAGGAATGAAATCGAGCTTGAGCTTCGAGTAAATCTCCTCCTCGGTTTTGCGCGCCACCGGTTTGTCGTCGTCGAGGGTTGCCAGGCTGTACTCGTTGAGCGAGAAGCCCATTTTGAGGGCACGTTGGCGAAGCGCGACGTTATGCGCTTTCGACCCGGTGAAATATTGCATAGCGGCGCCGAAGGATTCCGGCGGCAGGAAGCGCACATCGACTTGCATGCCGTTGCGGTGACGGAAGCTGACTTTGTTTTCGCCCTGTGCGATCACTTCCATCAGGCCGGGGAAGCGTATGAGGTGTTCGATGACGGTCTGGCGCGATTCGGCTTCGCAGCAGGCCTTGCCGGTGACGAGAATATCGAGATCGCCGACGGTTTCGCGCCCGCGGCGGAGCGAGCCGGCGGGCGTAACTTTTTCGATTCCGGGGACGGAGAGCAGGTGCTCGACCAGCTTTTCGGCGAGCTGCTCGGCTGCATCAAGTAGAAAGCGTCCTGCGATGCGGCGGTAATCTTCGATGGCTTTGAGCAGCTTTTGCTCATGCTTTTCGCCCATGCGCGGCAGGGTCCGGATCTTGCCTTCGCGGGCCAGCTTCTCGACGCCTTCAATATCGCAGACTTGATAGGCGCTCCAGATGAGCGCGATGGTTTTCGGGCCCAGGCCTTGAATCTTAAGCAGGTCGAGCATGGAGGGACGATATTTCTTGAGCAGTTCGGCGTGGACTTCGACGGTGCCTTCGGTCAGGAGATGCTGGAGATTTGCCAGCATACCTTTGCCAATGCCAGGGACTTCGAGCAACTTCTTCGGCTCCTCGATCAGATCGGAGACTTGCTGGGGCAGGGCTTCGATGGCCTGCGCGGCGTTGCGATAAGAGCGCACGCGGAAGGAATCCTGACCGTCGATTTCAAGCAGATCGGCGGTTTCGTAGAGGACGGTGGCGATGGCTTTGTTGTCCATGTGTCTCGCCTCGGCTTCACTCTTTTCCCAAAATTCGGCGAACCACTCCGGCGACGGGCGGCGGCGCTTTGCTCAGCGTGGTGCGGCCGACATCAACCAGCGCATCCCGCAAATCGTGCTGGCGCAGAAAGGTCCGATCCACGCGATGACGGTAAATGGGAACCACGGTCCCTCCGAAATACCGGAGAAACGAATGCGCCCCGCCCAGCGAAAGGCGTGTGAACCCTTCCTGGCACGCCCACTCGATAATTTTCCAGACCACCAGATCGTTTGGCTTCAGATTCAGGTATTCACCGAGAGAGAAATTGGCGGCAGCTTCCAGCAATCCGCCCGGCTGAAACCGGACTACGTCAGCTGCCACGAGCTTACCGTTCAGCCGGACGAGAAATACTCGGCGGTTTTCCGGACGGCCCCAAGTTTCCTTGAACCTTTCGAGCGAGGCCATTTTGGCGACGATTTTCTTGCGGCTGGTTTGCTGCCAGGCGCAGTGCAGTGCATAAACTTCCTCAAAATCGCGCTCGCTCGTCAGGACAGAGACTTCCAGGCCCTTCTCGATGGCGAACCGGATATTCCGCCGCCGGTTCGAGTGGAACTGCTTCATGAGGGTTTCGGGACCCAGCGTCAGGTCGAGCACTACGGAGCCTTCTCCTTGCCGCGTGCGAAAACCCAGCTGTTCGAGCGACGGGAGAGGATCCCAGGAATATAGGATGGCTAATGACCGCCCTGCTTCCGCCAATAAGCCCTGGACGAGCCTTTCTGCCACCGTGGCCTTATCTGCTGTGCGATCAAAACAAATTTGGGGGCGCGTCGGTAGTCCGCACTCCGCGCGGTTGGTTTCGTGAACTCCGGTGAGGCTTCCCACTACCTTGCCGTCATGCAAAGCCAAGATGGCAAACGGACGTTTCCCCTCCCACCACGGTTCAAGAAAGAACTCCGGAGAGTCGTAGTGCGAGGGCATCTCCGCGCGGCCCAGAAAATCGCGCCAGACGGCTTCGTGTTCAGGGGAAGGAAAAGCGCGCAGGGTCAGGTAATTCTCGGTTTCCAAAAGAAACAGTCTCCTCAATGGGGAATTGGTGTCCGATTCTCCATCTTAACCCTGCCATCATAACTCGCCTTCAAGAAACGCTGACGATGGAGGAATACGCGGATGGTGTCCGAGTTGCAGTTGGGCTTTTGAGGTTTCGTCAAGCAGCCATGTGCGGCACAATCGCCTGGCCCACACGTTCCACAATCGCAATTCCAGTGTTGTGCTGATCCTCTTGACAGTAGGTCAGGGCATACCCCGTACTTTTCAAATACTCGAAGAGCGCATTTCTGGAGTAGCCAAAACGCGCATGAACTTCGTGATATTCGAATTGTATGCGCCGTATCCGGGCGAAAGTGGACGCAGGCGTGGAATGGAGCACCTCCCACTCGCTGCCCTCTATATCCATTTTGAGCAAGTCAATCTGCGGCAAGTTGTACTTCTCGAGCAGATCTGTAAGCGTGATGGACGGAACTGGTATGCCACTCTCCTGGTCGGCGTTCAGGTCAATCGGGATCAGGCTGCGCCGTTGCGATTCGGGTCCCTTCGATATGGCACGCTTTCCCGACTGGGCCGCAAGAGCCCCATGAACCGCCTGGACGCGAGTCAGCAGCCCATTGGCGGCGAGATTATGCTCCAACTTCGCAAACGTCTCCGGGTGGGGTTCGAAGGAGAGAATACGGGCTTCTGGAAGGCGCTTGGCTGCCCAAACGGAAAATGCTCCGATGTTTGCACCGGCATCGACGACTGTCTTGCAATCCGCCCAAACACGGTAGCACCGATGCACGAAGACTTGCCAAAAAACCTTTACCTCTCCTCGCGTGGAGACATGCATCGAGCCTCCCGAACGGAGGGGGATATCGAAGGGGTAGACGACGTTCCCGATTCTCAGATAACTCGCCACCAACTTAGGCGCAACCGTTGTTTGTTGCCGCGCAGCCAGCAGTTCGCCAGATCGCCTTACAGCTTTAATGACGGTGGAAACTTTACTCATGGCCCTGGGGAGTCGCCTCGTTGATTCTAGAAACGAGGAAGCAATCATACGAGGAAATCCCCTTCTTGGCTAGTGTTTTACCACCAATCAAGTCTAAATAACGCTCCCGCGGGTGGAAGGGTGGACTCCCGAAATAGCCATCGCCGTATTCAGGGTAGATTGGCTGGTTGTCGCCCACTGGCGCAAGCGTGTCTTGGCTCAGAACGCCTTCCGATGAGAAAATAGCCGATATGCGTAAACCTCTGTTTGCCGCGGTCCTATTGGCCGCCGGGACAACGTTTGTGGCCAATGGCAGCGCCCAACAGACTCCGCCGGCGACACCTCCACAAACTCCCCCCACAGCCTCGAAAGAGTCGCAGGGGGCAACTGACAAGAGCGCCGAAACCGGGCCGCTTAAAACGAAAACGGAGAAGTTCAGCTATGCGCTGGGAATGAGCGTCGGCAGCGACGTTCTCCCAAACCTCAAGAAGGAGTCTATCGACCTCGACCCAACCATGATGATTGAGGGTCTCAAGGATGGGTTGTCCGGCAAGACTCTTATGACTGAGGACGAAGCCAAAGCCCTCGTGAAAGAAATCCAGGTTCAAATTCAGGAAAAGCAGCTCGGAAGGATCAAGGAGGCGATGGATAAGAATAAAGTCGAGAGCGAAACCTTCCTCGCCGCCAATAAAGAAAAAGAAGGCGTCGTGACTTTGCCTAGCGGCTTGCAGTACAAAATCCTGACCCAGGGCAGCGGACCCAAGCCCACTGCGAACGACTCCGTAGTCTGCAACTATCGGGGCACGCTGATTGACGGCACAGAGCTTGACGACACCTATAAGAAGGGTAAGCCCGCCACGTTTAAGGTAAACCACGTTCTCAAAGGGTGGACGGAAGCACTGCAACTCATGCCCGTTGGATCGAAATGGCAGCTCGTTCTTCCCCCGAGCCTTGCCTATGGCGATCAGGGCGCCGGAAACGACATCTTGCCGTATTCAACGCTCATCTTTGAGGTAGAGCTGCTTTCGATCGAGAAGGACAAACCGGAAGAGAAGAAGCCTGTGGATCAGAAGCCAGATCAAAAGCAGTAGTTGTCTTCGTCCCTGCGGCGACTGCGGAACGGGCTGGGCCCTTTGCGATCTTTCGCCTTGCAGCTGCACATCTTGCTGTCGCCAGAGTTGAAAACTTACACCACAAAAAAAACGTCCCAGGTGGGCCTTACTTTCCCTGGGACGTTCCCTGATCAGCTCGTTCTGGCATCGGCTCCCTCGAACCGCCGCCAGAGCTACGCCTCAAAGAGTTACGGAGTCACGAGGAAATTCGTCCACTTCTGCGTGACGCTGTACTTCTTCGTGTAGGTGACTTTTGCACATGGATGCGCCGTCGTGCATGGAGCTCCAGTTACGCCGTCCACACCCGTGGTCAGCTTGGCATATTTCGGTGTGCCGACTTCGGTGACAGACTCAAATGCAACTTCGCCCGAGGTCGCACTGGTGCTGGCGATCGGCTGAACGCAGGTTTTGCCGGCTGGGATGATGTACGGATAGACAATGCCAGTCGGCGTGGCCGTTGGGCTGACGTAGCCTGGGATTGGGTAGTTGTACGCTGCCGTGCAGTTGCCGTTGTTCGCGCCGCTCTGTCCCATGGTGCCGAAGCCCTGGTCGCCGTAAATGATTACGTTGACGCCCGGGGTTGCGAGGCCACCATAAACGTTGGGGCCAAAGTCCACTGTGCCGGAGTCGACAATGAAGCTCGTCCCCTGCTCAGCGGTAAGGAGGTAGGTCAGATCGTCGGCGGAGTCGCCGGAATCGTCTTCGTACCAGGTTTCAGTCTGACCGCAAGCGCCAGTAGCAGTGCTGACGTCCTTGCAGGCAGCCAGAGACCAGGAGTAAGACGGGGTTCCAACTACAACACCGTTATCCGGGAAAGCTTGTGATGGGTCGCCGATGGTCGGGCAATCAGCATTGGCAGTTGCGCCGCCGCCGAAGCAGGGCCACAGATCGGTGCCGTCGGAGTTCTGGCTCGTCGCCGAGGTTAACGGGCTTCCACCAAAAAATGCCCAGCCGGGATACAGGCCAGCGGGTGGACCAGCAAGCTCAGGGTTGATTCCATTCGTGCGGTGTGTGTTAGGAACTGCCTTGACTGTCCAGTGATGAGGAACTTCTGATGCAAAGGCCATTGTGCCGAAGCAGAAAGCGACCAACGACACTACTGCCAGAAATACTAGGGTTCTTTTCATTGAGAGTCTCTCCATGGAGGAATTGCGGAATGGGCCTTACTCCCTGGGAAGGAGTGTTGGTGTCCCGCACGCAAGGAGTGTACTCTACACACACTGCATGTCAACCCTAAAATTGCGCAATTATTTGCACAACCTATTTTCTCAGAAAGCCCGTCCGGTGCGCTGTTTGCTAGAAAGATTCCCGTGCCTCGATTGGATGTGACTCGGGGAAATATGGGCGCTTTTTGCTACCAGAAAACCAGTAGAATTGTCATCCTCGCTAAGCGAGGAATCTCCATCTCCTGAAAACCGTCCCAACGCCAAAATCCGAACCTACCCTTGCCGAAAATGTTCCAGAATGGCCGCCGCCTGCGATCTTGTTACGACCGCCGAAAGCGCAGCCACGTCGGCGTGCTTTACGGCTTCGAGGCTGCCAAAATGTTCGAGCAATCGGCGCGTGGTCGATTCACCGACTCCCGGAATTTCGCGTAGCTCGGTCGCGCGATCGCGAATCTGCCGGCGCTTGCGGTGGAACGTCACCGCGAAGCGGTGGGCCTCGTCGCGGATCATCTGCACCAGATGCAGCACCGGCGAATGATGATCGAGTACGACGGGATCGTCTTCCTGTCCAAGTATGTAAATGATCTCTTCGCGCTTGGCGATGGAAGCGAGCGGTTGGTTGATGATCTCAAGCGCTTCCAGGGCCTGGGCGGCGGCGTGAAGCTGGCCGAGTCCGCCATCGATGAGGATAAGGCTGGGCAGAGGCTTCTTTTCTTCGCAGAGCCGCTTGTAGCGCCGCGTAACCACTTCGCGCATGGAAGCGAAATCGTCCACGCCCTCGACGGTCCGGATGATGAACTTGCGGTAGTCGGATTTTTTCATCTTGCCGTCTTCCCACACCACCATGGATGCGACGGTTTCGGCTCCTTGAATGTGCGAAATGTCGAAGCACTCGATGCGCTTGGGAAGTTCAGGGAGCGCGAGTGTGTCCTGGAAGGCTTCGGCAATGGCGCGCGCGTTGGGCTTCATGACGCGGAAGCGCTGATCGTAAGACTGCTTGGCATTGTTGCCGGCGAGATCGATGAGCTCTCGTTTGTCCCCCCGCTGCGGGACGTCAATGTGGACGCGGGTGGCGCGAGTGCCCTCGCCCGCGAGTTGCTCGCTAAGTGCCTCTTCGAGTTCGGGACGATCTTCGAAATCAACAGGGACGTAGATGTTGCGCGGAACGTAGGGCTGCCCAAGATAAAGCTGCTTGAGGAGTGCAGAGAAAAACGGGCCAGGGTAGAACGCTTCGCTGGCAGCGCTGACATCGACGGCGCTGTTATCTCCAGTGCTGTCATCCTCTTTTTTAGTGCTGTCATCCTGAGTCCCACGTTCTTCACCTGCTGAAGGATCTATGGATTGCTCAGCGCCCGCGGTGTCGCCGGCAACCTGCCCATGCTCGTTATCGGGCAAGGACGGGGTTAACTCGAACTCTGGCAAGTCCTCCCAGAAAAATTCCCGCCGGTCCAGCACGCGCCCTCCGCGCATGTGAAAGAGATTCACTGCCAGCATCTGATTTTCGTAGTGATATCCAAACACATCGGCGTCATCGCCTTCAGCGGCCGCGATGCGCTGTTTTTCCTGCAGCTGATCGACTGTTGAAATCAGGTCTCGATACTTGGCGGCGCGCTCGAACTCCTGCGCATTGGCGGCTTCTGCCATGCGCTCGCGCAGCGACTTCATAAGGTCGGTCTGACGGCCTTCAAGGAACAGCTTCACGTCGCGCACCGCTTCCGCGTAAATCTCCGGCGTAGTCAGGTCCTTTACGCACGGGCCAAGGCAGCGCTTGATGTAGTACTGCAGACATGGGCGGGCATGGAAGCGCGTCAGATCCACGTTGCAGGATGGAATGCAGAAATGACGATGAATCAGATCGACGATGCGATAGGCAAGGTTGGCAGGGAAGTACGGACCGTAATAAACGCTGCCGTCCTTGCGCAGGCGGCGCGTGACGTAAACGCGCGGAAAGCGTTCGCCGAGCGTCAGCTTCACATAAGGATAGGTTTTGTCATCGCGCAGCAGAATGTTGAAGCGCGGCTTCTTCTGCTTGATGAGATGGTTTTCAAGAGCGAGGGCTTCCTTGTTGTTGGCGACGACGATGTAGTCGACGTCGACAGCCTCGCGCACAAGCGTGCCCGTCTTCGCGTCTTCCCAGCGCCCTTCATGAAAATAAGACGAGACCCGCGAGCGCAGGTTCTTCGCCTTCCCAACGTAGATGACCTCGCCCTCGGCATTCTTGTAGAGGTACACGCCGGGAGAAGTGGGAATAGTGCGGATTTTGGCAGCAAGATCCATTTTGTGGTTCTGGGGCTTCTCTAAGCTGAACCTCTATGATAGATGCCCGGCGCGATCGTCAGGCACCTTCGCAGCGACGCCGGTTTGCATGGCCGCAAGGAGAAGTGCGGCTAGGATGAGAATGCTCCAGCTTTCATGCGGTAGCACAAGAGTGTTCCACCACCAGTAATCCCTAAGCACCGCGAAATGACCAGCCTGCTGTAATTGTTGAAGCGCGACTCCTCCTGGAACTAGAAACACGAGGACGATCACGGCGAGAACCGACCTCGCCAGCGCGCGAAGAGGACCGTTGAGCGCCGTTAAGCCCCAGGCCAGAGGAAAGATCAGCAACGACGCATCATAGAAACGATGATAGATGGGGATGAGGCTGAGCACGGTGAGTGCGCTCAATGCCAGCAGTTCGCTGTCCACGTGATTTCGCTCGCGCTTCACAATTAGAGATAGCCACACGATACCGGCGGCTGCCGCCGCGACAATCGCGAAGAGGTTGGCGAAGGCACGATTGTGCAACACGGTATATGCGGCTACTTGGAAATTGATTAAGCCGAAGCGAATTGGATTGGCTTCGGTGAAATCGCCCAGGCTCCCCGTTGCGAACAACATTCGGTTGTCGTAAAGATAGTTTTCGATCCAGGGTGTGCCGCCGGTTGCGCAGCGCACAACCGCCAAGACGAAAATCAGGGCGACCAGTCCTGCGGCAAGGGCTGGAATGCGCCAGCGCCTGCGGACAAGATAGTAGAAGCAGAATGGAAGGCCAATCTGAGGTTTCAGCCCCACGGCGATGGCGAGCAGGATTCCTGCCAGCAAATCATGGCGGCGACTCGCTGACCAAACCGCGGCAGCGCTCATGGCGACAGCCACGCTGACAATGCTGCCAGCCGCGAGCGCTGTATGAAAGGGAGCGAGCGCCAGCGCGATTGCCAGGAAAGCAAGCGACGGCTGCATTCGTGGAAGAATCTTGGCGACGTAGAGAAGTGAGATAACCGTCACGCCGAATGAGACGACCGTGATCACGAGCCACAATGGGTGAGCGATGTGCCAAGGTAAAGCTGCGACCGGGGCGATCAGGGCAAAAGTAGTCAGCGGGTAGGCGGTCGGAATTCCGCGCTTCATCACCAGCGAACCGTCAGCGAGGTCGCGGGAAAGAAACTCGAAGCGCTCAGCGCCGGACGGCCACAGGCTTACCAGATTCCGGGGACTGTAAGGATCACTCCCGTGCATCCAGGCTCGAGTCTGGATGTACGGAGAGATGAAATCATTGAAACTGGCGGCGTGGGCGAAGCGCACCGGGCCACGGAGGACGAATTCGGTACCGGCCAGAATAAGAAGTATTGCAAGCAGCGATTCCCAGACAAATTTTCCGCGGTTGATCACTGCCTGCTCCGCCGGTCGCTACACGCTCCATCCTTTGACGAATTCCACCAGACTCCGCAGCGCAATTCCCGACGGTCCCTTCGCGATCCAAGGCTTCTGCTCTTCCATCCAGGCCGTTCCGGCAATGTCGAGATGGATCCACGGCGTGTCTTCCGCGAATTCCTTCAGGAACATTGCCGCAAAGATCGCGCCGCCCCACCGGGAGCCCGCGTTGGCCATATCTGCGATGCCAGACTTGATCAGTTCCTTGTATTCATCGTCAAGGGGCAAGCGCCACATCTTTTCTCCCGCTTGGTTCAATGCCTTCTCGAAGCGCTCGTACATCTCATCGTCGCTGGCAAAGATCCCGGCATTCACATAGCCGAGCGCGACCACAACCGCGCCCGTCAGCGTGGCGGCGTCGACCAAATGTGTGCAACCAAGCTGGCGCGCGTATGCCAGGCCATCGGCGAGTACCAGCCGTCCCTCCGCGTCGGTGTTAATGATCTCAATCGATTTCCCCGACATGGCAATCTGCACATCACCCGGCTTTTGTGCTTTGCCGGATGGCATGTTTTCCGTGGCAAGAACGACCGCCGTGACCTTCACCTTCGGCTTCAGCAGCGCGATGGCGCGCATCGCGCCGATCATGGTCGCGCCGCCGGCCATGTCGTACTTCATTTTCTCCATGCCGTCGGCGGGTTTGATCGATATGCCGCCGGTATCGAACGTGATGCCTTTTCCCACCAGGCCGAGATGCACGTCCTTCACGGCTCCCGCAGGCTCGTAGCGCAGCACAATCAGCGCGGGCGGCTCATCCGACCCTTGTGCTACGCCCCAGAACGCGCCCATCTTGAGTTCCTTAATCTTATCGGTACTGTAAGTTTCACATGCCAGGCCGACTTCGCTGGCCATTTTCTTTGCGCGCTCGGCGAGCAAGCTCGGCGTCATGAGGTTGGACGGTTCGTTCACCAGGTCGCGCGTGAAGTTCTGCGATTCGGCGACGATGCGTCCTATGTCGATAGCAGTTTGCAACGCTTTGGCATCGCCCTGGCTGACGATGGTGACGTCGTCAATCTTCTCATCGTCCTTGCGATCGCTCTTGTAATAGCCCGGTTCAAAACTGCCGATGAGTGCGCCTTCGACGATGGCGCGAACTGTGTCCGGCGCTGCAATCGAACTATCCGGCACCACGAACGCGAAGTTGCGGATGCTTTTTGCCTTGAGCGAGCGTACGGCCGCGCCCGCAAGCTTGCGCAAATCGGACGCCGAAAAACTTTTCGTCTTGCCGCCGCCCAGCAGCAGCAGTCGTTTCGCTTTCAATCCCGCTGGCCGATGCAGCAGCGTGGTCTCGAAAGTCTTGCCCGTGACTTCGCCGCAGTCCATGACCTCTTTCGCGGCAGCCTGGACAGCGGCATCGGATGTGGCCGCAGACGGCGCAGGCTTGTCTTTCTTGCCCTGGTCTTTTCGGTTGCGGTCTTTTTCTGATTGATCTTTTTCCGTTTGATCGAGAACCACCACGACCAGGCAATCGGTTTCGACCTGCGAAGGAGCTGAGGATGAAAGATTCGTGTTCATAGTTTCAACTTAGTTGGAATTGTTCAGTATCCACAGTGAGCGGTGGGATCGCAACTGGCGACCGCAATCCGGCGGTCAAGAACCAGGAGTGTTACCTGCGCAGCTCATTCCACCTCACGCGCCCTTTCGACCCCTCGCTACTGCCTCGCGCGCCTCTTTATCCGCCGTTCGGCGACGCTCTGTCTCGCGCTTGTCCCACTGCTGTTTGCCGCGAGCCAGTGCAAGTTCAACTTTAACTCTGCCATCTTTGAAGTACAGCCGTGTCGGAATCAGCGTGAGCCCGCGCTGCTGCGTTTTTACGAACAGCTTGTGAATCTCTTCGCGATGCGCCAGCAGTTTCCGGGTCCGCTCCGCGGCGTGGTTGACATAGCCACCATGATCGTAGGGGCTAATGTGGCAGTTGAGCAGCCACAGCTCCCCGTCCTTCACCAAGCCATACGCATCCTTGAGATTGGCCTTGCCGGTGCGCACGGATTTGACCTCGGTACCGGTCAGGACGATTCCGGCCTCGATTTTTTCGAGCAAGAAATAGTTATGAGCTGCGTTCCTGTTAACGGCAGCATCTCTCTGTCCCGCGGCGGTAGGTTGTCGGCGAGGATTCTTCTCGCGGTTAGCCTGTGTCTGATGGGTACTTTGCTTAGCCATCTGTAATAAGAAGAAGTTAGCACATGGACGGCAGCAGGTCTCTCAAGGCGGTTTCGAACTTGCCCGATCGCTTTCTGCGTCGAGGGTCGCTAGCCATAAGCTGGCACCATCTGGACAGGTACTAATGAGTGTAAACGTCTGCCCAGCAATCAGTTGGGACGGGAAGTCGAGCGATGCTATAATCCAATTTTCCGCTAGTTTTGTGTTGCTTATGACCGCTTTGTGCTCCTCCAAGCCTGCGGTTTTGCCGTATTTTAAGTGATTTGCCGGTGCTGCCGGAGAGAGAAATGTGCCCGAGGGCTGTCGAATGAAACGGTTGATGCGTCCGACTATTTTCGTTCTCCTTCTTTTATGCCTGAGACTTCCTGGAGTTGCCGCTGAGTCTGCCAAGAAGCTGTATGACCGGGGTACCGACGCCCAAGCCCGGCAGGACTACGAGAAGGCCTACGAATACTTCAAAAAAGCCTACGATTTGCAACCGAAAGATCTGCGGTACCGGACGGCCTACGAGCGCAACCGGTTTTTGGCCGCCGCCTCTCACGTGCACCGTGGGCAGATCGCATTGGATGCCAACAAGCTCGACGAGGCCAAATCCGAGTTCGAGAAGGCGCTGTCCATTGACCCCTCGTCCTTCATCGCCCAGCAGGAGTTGCGGCGCACGCTGCAGATGATCCAGGAGGGGCCGGACGCGCAGCCACAGGCTTCCGCGGGGGCCACCTCGGAATTGCGCAAGCTGCTCTCGAAGGCGCAAGGCCCTGTGCAACTCGCTCCCATCTCCAGCGCGCCCATCACGCTGAAGATGACGGAAAAGAGCAATGTCATTTACGAGACCGTCGGCAAATTGGCCGGTGTCAACGTGCTCTTCGATCCGGACTACACGGCGCGCCAGGTTCGCATCGAGTTGAACGGCGTCTCGCTCGAGGAAGCGCTCTCCATCATTTCATTTCAGACGAAGACGTTCTGGCGGCCGGTGACGCCGAACACAATTTTTGTCGCGCAAGACAATCCCGCAAAGCGGAAAGAGCTGGAACAAAACGTTCTCAAAACTTTTTATCTTTCCAATCTTTCGCAGCCGACCGAATTGCAGGATGTCGTAAACGCGATGCGCACCATTCTCGAAGTGAGCCGCATTCAGCAACTGCCCTCGCAGGGAGCCATCGTAGTCCGCGGAACTCCCGATCAGGTGGCCCTCGCCCAAAAGTTGGTCGACGATCTCGACAAGGCCAAGCCGGAAGTAGTTATCGACGTCGCCATCTTGGAAGTCAGCCGCGACAAGATGAAACAGCTCGGAATCAGCCCTCCAACGAACGTTTCGGTGGCGCTGCAACCCAACGTCAGTACCACCAGCGGGACAACGGGTACGACCACCGGGGGCACGACGACGACGACCGCTCCCACGACGAGCGGACTTAATCTGAATACATTCAACAATCTGACTGCGACGGATTTCCAGGTGACGCTTCCGTCGGCGACCGCGACCGCGCTGCTAAGCGACAGCACGTCTAGGATCATACAAAATCCGCAAGTCCGCGCCTTGGATGGCCAGAAGGCTACTCTCAAGATCGGCGAACGCGTGCCCATTGCGACCGGATCGTTCTCGTCGGGTATTGGCAGCGTCGGCGCCGGCATCAGCCCCTTGACCAACACTCAATTTCAATACATCGACGTCGGTGTGAACATCGACATTACTCCGCGCATCCACGCCGACCGCGAAGTCAGCATGAAATTGTCGCTCGACGTTTCCTCCGTGACTTCCTATGTCACCATTGGCGGCATCAGCCAGCCCGTGATCGGACAGCGCAAAGTGGAACACGATATCCGGTTGAAGGACGGGGAAGTTAACATCCTCGGCGGAATCATGGAAAACCAGCAAACGAAAGCGCTCTCCGGAATTCCCGGCCTGGCCTCGATTCCGATCCTGAAATATTTGTTCTCGCAGACGAACACGGAAAATCAGGAAGATGAAATCGTGTTCGTTCTGGTACCGCATATTATTCGCGAACCCGAGCCGTCTCGAAGCAACGAACTGCTCGACGTGGGCACAGCCAACTCCATCGAGTTGAGGCTGGGCAATCAGAGGATGGCGCCAGTCAGCGCGCCGGCAGCGCAACCGCCTGCGGGCACACCGCCAGCTACGCCTCCGGGGGCATCCGCGCAGATGCCGCCCAATGGCCAAAACGCTGGACTGCGCGCTGTTTCCGCAGCTCCCGGGGGATCCTTTATGTTCGATCCTCCGACCCTGAGTCAAACCAAGGGTTCCACCTTCACGGTCAATGTGATGGTTTCCGGCGGACAAAACGTGTACTCCGTGCCGGTTCAATTGAGTTACGACCCGAACCAATTGCAAGTCTTGAATGTTTCGAATGGCGGATTCCTGTCGCAGGACGGGCAGACTGTAGCCTTGGCATTCCGCGACGATCCAACCAGCGGCACGCTGCAGATTACCGCGTCCCGGCCTCCTGGGGCGGGCGCCGTATCCGGGCAGGGCGCCGTGGTTACGCTGACCATGATGGCGAAGTCCCCTGGCCAATCTGCGCTTGTGATAACCCGCGGAGGAGCTCGCGATCCGGCGATGCAGCCCATCCCCATGAATGGGGCTGAGGCGGCCGTTACCATTCAGTGATTTGGAAGTGCGTTATGAACTATCCAGATAACACGGCGGTGAGCGCGCCCGTGGCCGGGCGCCGCCAGGGCGGTTTCACGCTCATCGAGCTGATCGTCGCCACCACCATCCTGTTGATCCTGTCGACGATGGCGTTGCCCAGCGCCCGGTTCATGATCCAGAGAGCGCGCGAGAAAGAGCTTCACGACGATTTGTGGATGTTGCGCGACGCCATTGACCGGTATAAAGCTGCGGCTGAGACAGGAGCGTTTAAGACGAAACTGGGGAGCGATAACTACCCGCCCGACCTCGATACGTTGGTAAAAGGCGAGGATGTCTCCGGCAAAAAGCTGCGATTCCTGCGACGGATTCCTGTCGACCCCATGACCGGGAAAGCGGAGTGGGGAATGCGTTCCATGCAGGACGACCCCACCTCGGAGTCATGGGATGAACAAAACGTTTTCGATGTCTACAGTAAATCGCAGGGCATTGCGCTGGACGGAACGAAATACAAGGACTGGTAGATGAGATTCGGAGTCAAAGCCGGGCAGCGCGGATTCACGATGATCGAGATGATTATTGTGATGAGCATCATAATGGTGCTCATGGCCATCGCCCTGCCCATGTATAACCGCAGCATCCAGCAAGCCAAGGAAGCGAAGTTCAAGAGCAACTTGTCGACGCTGAACGAAGTTATTCAGCGTTACTCCGAAGACAAGAGATGCGCGCCGCAACAGCTTGACGACCTGGTTCAAGCCGGATACCTGAAGGCGATCCCCGACGATATCACGGGCAGCAATACCACCTGGCAGACCGAGAACGAGCAGGAACCGGACAAGGCCTGGAACCCCGACCAGATGGGTATAGCTTCGGCGTATAGCGGCTCCACTGAGATGAGCAGCGACGGCAGGCCGTATTCCGAATGGAGATGAATTCCCGGTGAAGACTCGGGTCCAACAGCGAAGTGGCGGATTTACACTGCTCGAAATGCTGGTCGTGATCTGCGTGTTGCTCATTCTGTTATCGGCCGCCATGCCCATCTACACCCAGACCGTCCGCCGCCATGAGGAAGACTCCTTCCGCACCAGCCTGTTAACTCTGAATCAAATGATCTTTGAGTACACACTGGATAAGCAGAAACCGCCCCACTCGCTCGAAGACCTAAAACAAGCCGGATACATCGAGAAAGTCCCCGACGATATTACCGGCCGCAATACTTGGGTGACGGAAGACGACCCGCCATCGATCCTGTCTCTCTATCAGACCGATACTGGCATTTACGGCGTGCACAGCGCCTCGAACCGCATCGGCAGCGACGGCAAGCCCTATTCGGAGTGGTAAACATTCGGAGTAGTAAGCAAAGCCAGTCTACAACGCCCACGCTGCGTCGATGTTCCGCCGACCCATTCATGTTGCGTCCGGCCCTGTCATGTTGAGCGCAGCCGAGGCGGCACACCCAGCCTCGGCGAAGTCGAAACATCCCTACCTGTCCCGCGCATAGGTTTTGTCACTGTAGCGTCCGCGCCCGCCGCTTCGACGAAATTCGCGAATGTACCACGAACAGTGCCTTTCTCGATTCTTCCACCCTTCATCTCTGCAAGCCAGAGCGCGCCTTTCTGCTACCTTAATCGGTTCCATTCCAGTCAGTTTTCATCCCGGAACTCCGCCTTGGAGGTGAGTTTTTTGAATTTCGACTCTTTCAATCGCGCGCAGCCTTTTGCCCAATTCGTCATGCGGCTGGTGTTGGGCGCGATCATGATCGCGCACGGCTGCCACAAAGTGTTTGGCGGATTTCATCACCACATGGAAATGGTCGGCTCGCTCGGCCTGCCGCGCTGGATGGCCTTTCTCTCCGCCGGAACGGAATTTGTCGGTGGCATCGGCTTGTTGCTGGGCCTATTCACCCGCTTCTTCTCGCTGGCCATCGTGATCGAAATGGCTGTTGCGATCTGGAAAGTGCATTTCAAGAACGGCCTGATGGGTCCGATGGGATACGAATTCCCGCTGGCCGTCGCCACAATTGCCTTCGCCCTGCTCTGTTTCGGCGGCGGTCCCTGGGGCTTCAATTTCAGCGGCCGAGGTTCGAGCAGTTCAAGCCGGTCCAAAAAGAGCTAACAAGATTCTGATTGAGTGTGGCGCGGACACTCTTGTCCGCGCAGAAGCCGCTATTCGCAGGTTCGCCGTTGTACTTGTTCACGCCGTTCTTAGGAAAACACTGTAACAGCAAGCTGCTCTCCGCTCCCAGACACAACAGCAAGATAACCCCGCATTTCGCAACAAAAGCGATCAGACTGACCAACGTCTCGTCCCAATCCTCGGGAACTTCGTCCGGCGAACGCTCGTATTTTAGTGTGGAGGAAACATGAGGAAGCTTCATCTGATTCTGGCGATTCTGGCTGGCTCGATGTCTTGTTGGGCGCAACCCGGCGCGCGCCCGGAGATTCTGGTACTTGGGACCTATCACATGTCGAACCCAGGGCGCGATGTCTATAACATGCAGGCCGACGATGTGCTCTCGCCGAAACGCCAGCAGGAAATTGCGCAGCTGATCGAAGTGTTGAAGAAATTTCATCCAACTAAAATCGCGATCGAAGCGGATGCGGGGAGCGAGCGGGTGGAGCGAGAGTATTCCGATTACGTGGCGGGGAAGTACACGCTGACGGGCAACGAGACCAATCAAATCGCCTACCGGCTGGCCAGGGAGCTTGGCCACCACGCGGTTTACCCGGTCGACGAAGATGGTGATTTCCCGTGGCAACGGCTGGTCAATTACGCGAAGGGCATTGGCCAGAAAGAGAAGTTCGACGCGACCGCGGCGACCATGGGCACGCTGGTGAAAGAGCAGGACGAATTCCTGCAGTCGCACACTGTGCTTGAAACGTTGGAGTACATGAATTCAGATTCGAGGGTGGCAAAAGACGTGGCTTTCTATTACGCCTTCGTGCCCTACGGAGAACCCGGCGACTATGCAGGATCTGACCTGCTGGCAGCCTGGTATCAAAGAAATATTCGCATCTATCACAATATCGTCAAGCTGGCAGATTCCCCAAACGACAGGATTCTCGTGATCTATGGGTCGGGTCACCTGGGATGGCTACGACAGGACGCCGCCAATGACGCGACAGTCAGACTAAAGAAGCTGGCGGATTTGGCTGCACCGCGATGAACGGGGGCTTGATCGCCCGCGAATAACCGCTGTCGAGCTTTTGCGAAAGCCTATAGCCTAAAGCCCGCTCCTCTAAAACTCCGCCAACTCCTTCATCGCCCGATACAGATCCTCCGGCTGCGGGAGAATTGCATCTTCCAGCAAAGGCTGATAGCCGACAAAAGTATCGGTCGCTGCGACGCGCTTCACCGGCGCATCGAGTTCGTGAAATAGCTGATCCGCAATGCGGGCGGCGATTTCGGCGCCATATCCCCAGCTCAGCGAATCTTCGTAGGCAATCAGCGCGCGATTGGTCTTCTTTACCGAGGCGGAGATCGTATCCCAATCGAACGGGTTGAGAGATCGCAGGTCTACGAGTTCCACGCTGATATGGTGATCGTGTTCCAGCTTTTGCGCTGCCTGAAGCGCACGCGGGACGACTGCGCCATAAGTGATCACTGTGAGATTGGTTCCAGGACGAACAACCTTCGCCTTGCCGAACGGCACCATGTAGTCGGGCCCCGGATAAGGTGCGCGGCCAAACGTTTCGCGGTAGAGCCGTTTGTGTTCAAGGAATAGAACCGGATCGTCGCAGCGAATCGCCGTCCGAAGCAGTCCAGCCGCGTCGAGCGCATTCGATGGAAAGACCACGCGCAGCCCGGGAATGTGCGTGAAGGTGCTTTCCCCGCACTGTGAGTGGTAGATTGCGCCTCCGGTTAAATAGCCTCCGATGGCAACGCGCACAACCAGCGGCGAGGAGAAGGCGTTGTTCGAGCGCCAGCGCATCAGAGCCACCTCGCTGCGCAGTTGCATCATCGCCGGCCAGATGTAGTCGAAGAATTGTATTTCGGCCACAGGTTTAAGCCCGCGAACAGCCATGCCGGCAGCGCGCCCCACAATATTCGCTTCCGCCAGCGGCGAATTGAATACGCGGTCGGGTCCGAATTCGCACTGTAGGCCGGCAGTGAGCTTGAATACTCCGCCTTTGCCTTTCACCAGCTTCTGCGTGAGGTACTCCTCGCGGCTGCAGTCGGCAACATCCTCGCCGAACATGACGATTCGCTCATCGCGCCGCATCTCGTCCCGCAACGTGGCATTGATCAGGTCGGCCATGGTTTTGGGCTGCGAGATGGCAGGGCGGTTCTCTCCAGCCTCGGGCGGCGCGGCGTACGCCGGATGCGTGTCGAACTGCGCCGAGGTGGGATCGAGATCGGGCGAATAGACGAAGTTGTAGATGGTATCGGGTTGCGGCAGCGCCGCATCGAGTGCGCGGTCGGCATCGGCCTGAATCTGCTCTTCGACATCCTTTTCCAGTTGGTTGATGCCGTTTTCGTCGAGAATGCCCTCGCGCAGCAGAAACATCTGCAGGCGCGGCACGGGATCGCGCGCGGCATCGCTTTCGCGCTCACTTTCCGGACGGTAGAGCCGCTCATCGTCCGACAGCGAATGCGAATAAGGCCGGATGACATGCGCATGGACGAACGCGGGACCGTTGCCGGCGCGGCAGTGCTCCGCCGCCCGCCGAAAAGCCGCATAAGCAATAACCGGATCCGTGCCGTCCACTTCCTCGAAGTGAAAGTTTGGAAAGCGGGAAACCAGGCGCGAAATATTGCCGCCCGAAGTCTGCACTTCAACAGGAACGGAGATCGCATATCCGTTGTCCTGTATGCAGAAGATCACGGGCAGGCGCGAGTTCGATGCGGTATTCAGCCCTTCCCAAAATTCGCCTTCGCTGGTCGTGCCGTCGCCGAGTGAAACGTAGCTGATCTCATCGCCGTGGAATTGAACGTCCTTGAATTGGCGGTAATCGCCTTCGGCCTTCCGCGCCGCATTCGGATGATTCGTGAAGTATCGCCCAGCCTCGGCGCATCCCACCGCATGCAGCACCTGCGTGCCTGTACAGGAAGACTGGCTGACGACATTCAGCCGCTTGTGCGCCCAGTGCGAAGGCATCTGGCGCCCGCCGGAACTCGGGTCGTCAGCCGCGCCCACAGCCCCCAGCAGCATTTCATACGGAGTCGCTCCCAATCCCAGCAGCAAAGCCCGGTCGCGATAATAAGGAAAGAACCAGTCATAGCTGGGCTTGAGCGCAAAGGCGGCTGCCACGCCAACGGCTTCATGTCCAGCCCCAGAAATCTGGAAAAAGACCTTCTGTTGCCGCTTGAGCAGGATTTCGCGGTCGTCTACGCGGCGCGATGCGAACATGATGCGATAGGCATCGATGAGTTGCTGGCCGCTGAGGCCCTCGTAGGCCTTGGACTTGTTCTTCGACGCGCCGTTGTTCGGCTCGCCTTTGTTGAGCTTGGGATCGACTTTGGTTGTAGCCATGATGCTTTCTTTACCCCACGGAGTTTGGGCCCGATTCATTGTAAATAACTCTGAGTATTGGGAACAGGGCTGCCGCGTGCTACAAGTCGCCGGTCTCGACCGCGCTCGGTTTGCTCGCGGCTCGTAGCTCGAAGCTCGCAGCTGCTATATCCTGTGAAGTCCATGATTCGTTTCCTTCGACGCTTTGATCCCCACTCCATTCGGCTGCTGGTTTTTGACTTGGACGGCACGCTGATCGATTCGCGCCTGGATCTGATTCATTCCATAAACGCGACGCTGCGGCACTTCGGGCGGCCGGAGTTGCCGGGCGACGTGATCGCCAGCTACGTGGGAGACGGTGCTCCTGCGCTCGTGCAACGTGCCCTGGGCAACGGAGCAGATGAGGCTTTCTTCAAGCAGGCGCTGGAATATTTCCTTGCCTACTACCGTATGCACAAGCTCGACCACACGGCCGTCTACGACGGGATTCCCGAAGTCCTGGCCGCGCTGGCTGGCTCATGCGGGGCGGACACTCCCGTCGACTCCCCTTCGCAAAGCTCTGGGTCGCTCAGGGCAGGCTCTGTCCGCCCAGGCCAGCAGCGATTGATGGCGGTGCTGTCGAATAAGCCCGTGCACCCATCGCGAGCCATTGTGGAAGCGCTGGGCATGGGAGACTACTTCGTCCGCGTCTACGGCGGCAACAGCTTTCCAACCAAGAAGCCCGACCCGCTAGGAGTGCGAACGTTGCTCGAAGAAACCAGCGTGACGCCGCAAGAAGCGCTAATGATCGGCGATTCGTCAATTGACGTGCAGACAGGCCAGAACGCGGGGATGTGGACCTGCGGCGTGCTGTATGGCTTCGCTCCACATTCGCTGGAAGAAGTGAGGCCGGATGTGCTCGTGGAGAGACCGGCGGAGCTTGGGGAATTGTTCGGTTAGGTATGGCTCGTGTCAGATCCTGAGGAAGAGCAAATTCGGGAAGTGTACGTATGGTTTGGGCTAGCGAGCTACAACGCCCAGTGTCTTGAGCGCGCGTTGGCCATGTTCCTCGCCGGATTAGGCACCTCAGATCGTTTTACGGCGTGGGATTACGATGATCGTCTTGCTGGGAACTTCGAGTCGACGTTTGGTGCCCTAGTGACGACGTTTTCCAAGTTGGCAGGGCCCGCTGAGGTACAGTTGTTAGGCGAGTTAGAGAAGGCTGTCGAGGAAAGAAACGAGTTGATTCATCGTTACTTCTGGAACAGGGCAGTGCAGTTGGTCTCGACCGAGGGACGGTCGCGGATGATTGGCGAATTGCAAGCCCTGGCCAAACGCTTTGACGGCCTCGACAGCGAGATCTCAGGATTGACACACAACCTGATGGAACGAAAGGGAGTGAGTAAGGAAGTTGTGGAAGCATATCTCGTGTCGTTGCTGGATGGTACAGCGACACCTCACGACTCGATGAGGTTGCGCAGCCCCGTCGTCATCACGGCTGCGTGCAGGTGGAAGGTCGGGGACGATATTAAGTCAGAGATCATCTTCACTTCTAACGCCGGCAACCTTGTGCCAGGCGAGAAGGGCCTTTGCTGGGGACCGCAGGGAATACCGAATGAGCATCTACAAGTGAGGGCGGAATTCGCCAAGGCTTTTCCAGCGAATGTGAATCCAAAGCCAAAGAATGTAGGCTCATGGAATTACGTGATTCAGTTGGCTAACAACTACGAGCTGCGTGTGCGACCAGATGAACGAGACGGGAAGCAGATAGTCCTCTTTGGCGTGCACCGGAGAACGGCAAAAACTGGGCAATGAAGAACAACGATTCTTGGGGCCTTACTCCCGCCGAACTACGCAAACTCCGCTCGCTCAAGAACCCGTACGGCATCCAGCGCGCCCTTGATGCCATGCCCTATCACCTGGAAGACTCCGCCTGGTCTCCGCGGCGCGTGTTGCGGGAGAACACTTCGCATTGCTACGAGGGCGCGCTGTTTGCGGCGGCGGCTTTGCGGGCGAATGGGTATCCTCCGCTGATTGTCGATCTCGAGGCCGAGCACGATACCGACCACGTGATTGCCGTCTATAAAGTCGATGGTCATTGGGGCGCGGTCGCGAAATCGAATTACACGGGATGCCGCTATCGCGAGCCGGTCTACCGGTCGCTGCGCGAACTGGCTTTGAGTTATTTCGACGTGTACTTCAATCTGCGCGGCGAGCGCTCGTTGCGCACGTTTTCGCGCCCCGTACACATGAAGCGCTTCGATCACCTCAACTGGATGACTTCCGAGAAGCCCGTCTGGTTCGTCGCCGAATATCTGCTGACAATTTCACACACGCCGCTAATTTCGTCGGCGCAGGCAAAGCGGCTGCATCGGCTTGATGGACGCTCATTCCGCGCAGGCTGCCTGGAACGGGCGGAGAAGTAGGCACTCAGCTATCAGCTATCAGTTCTCAGTTCTCAGTTCTCAGTTCTCAGTAGCCGCCGGAGATGCGAGACTGAACTCGGACGGTTGCCCTTACGTATCCACAACATGCGCTTTTGTCTTTACTTGATCCTCGATCTCGGTTTGATTCTCGGTCTAGCGTTCGTCGGTAGTCGTGCGTTCGCCCAGGAGCCTGCGAGCGCTTCTGGCCCGGCTGCTGCGTCTGTGGCTCCTGCTTCGAGCCCGACTCCGCCAGCGGGTGCAGCTTCAACAACAGCAACGCCCACAACCAATCCGCCCGCTTCCTCGCCGCCAATCCGATTAGTGCCGGATGCTTCCGGAGCGGTTCCGCAGGAACAGATACGCGAATTGCTGCGTTACGCCCAGGAAAAAGAATTCGAGAATGAAAAGCGCCTTCGCGATTACACCTACATCGAGCGGGAAGAACAACACATGCTCGACGGTCGCGGCAACGTGAAGAAGGTCGAGACCCGGACGCTCGAAGTTCTGGAAGTTTACGGCGAGCCCATCGAACGGCTCATTGCCAAGGACGACAAGCCGCTCTCGGCCGACGATGCGAAGAAGGAAGAGGAGAAGATTCAGAAGGTCATCGATAAACGCAAGAACGAGTCTGAAAGCGACCGCCGCAAGCGGCTCGAAAAAGAAGAAAAGGAGCACGACGAAGATCGCAAGTTTGTGCTGGAGATTGCCGACGCATTCAACTTCCGCCTGGTTGGATCGGAACTGCTGGACGGACGCGACACCTGGGAAATTGAGGCTGAACCTCGCCCCGGCTACCAGCCAAAAGAGCGAGCCACCAAGCTGCTCAGCAAGTTCAAAGGCCGTGTATGGATCGACAAATCCGAGGGCCAATGGGTGCGGCTTGATATCACGGCAATTGACACAATTTCGGTTGGACTCTTTCTTGCCCGATTCCACAGGGGCGGTCACATCGTCGCCGAGCAGGCGAAGATCAACGATGAAGTCTGGCTGCCGAAGCACGTAGCCGTACAGGTCGACGTCCGGCTGGCTCTGCTAAAAAACATCAACGCGGATGTGGACCAAACCTTCCGCGACTATAAGAAGTTTCGTACAGACTCGAAGATTACCGTGGTGGGAGAAACGCCACAATGAGTAACCGCAAATGAATGTGGCTGCCGCCCCATACGCTTTTTGTGCATTCCTTTGCACCTTTGAGCCTTCGCCTTTACGCTAGCGTCCCTCGATCCGGCGTGAATCCCGCTTTTTTGTTGACTCTCCCTTAGCAAAGTAGCACGATTCAATCTGGGTATTAAAAGGATTCAATGCGCCAATCTGTTCCGTAATAGAGGATGCCAATCTTGTCTTTTTGCCCCCGCCTTACGATCCCCCTTCGACTGCTTTTCGCCGCCATCGTCTTACTTGCAGCGCTTTCGTCGTTCCAGAGCGCCCGCGCGCAGTCTGCTTATGTGCGCGTAAGTCAAGCCGGCTACGAAGCCGGACAAACTCCTTTTCGCGCCTACCTGATGTCCACTGTTCCCGTGAGTGGAGCGACTTTCACCGTCGTCAATTCCAGCGGCGCAACCGCATTTTCAGGTCACGTAGGCGTACTTCTGGGCAAATGGAGTCATAGCAAAACCGTGACCTTCAACGTCTACGTCCTTAATTTCACAGTCCCCGCAGGCGACCTCTACACGATCTCTGTATCCGGGCCGGCAGCGGCAACCTCGCCGCATTTCGCCGTCGATTCCTCCGACGCGCTCTACGCTGGCCCACTCCTGAACACTTTGTTCTTCTATGAAACTATGCGCGATGGAGCGAACTTCATCCCCAACGCCCTTCGCACCGCGCCCGGACACCTGAAAGACGACAATGCGTCCGTCTACCTGACGCCTCCACTCGACAGCGACGACAATGTGGACAACGTCCCGCCTGCGCAACCGTTGGCATCCGCGAACCTCCCAAACGTCAATGCCGCTGGCGGATGGTGGGATGCCGGCGACTACATGAAATACGTCGAGACCGTCAGCTATACCGCCGCCCTGATGCAGATCGGTGTCCGCGACTTCCCTAATCAGATGGGCGCGCAAGCGCCGTCGAATCCTCCCGCGCCGCCCGGCTCCATTTCTTACGCCGGAACAAGCGGTCCCGGAGCCCCTTCATCCTCCGACTTCACCGCCGAAGCGCAGTTCGGCGTCAACTGGCTGTTGCAGATGTGGAACGGCCAAACGAAAATGCTCTATTACCAAGTCGATAACAGTCAGGACTGGGATTACTACGGCGAAGGCAATCCCAGTTCAGCCACCGGCATCTGCGGCGGTACCTACGCCACTCCCTACTGCCTGATCAGCGAATACGACATCTGGACTCTCCCCCAAGCCGCCGACAATTTCCAGCAAGCCGGAGATCCGGAACCGTGCGATCCCTACACAACGTACTTCATCTGCAATCGTCCTGTGTTCGTAGCCGGCCCCGCCGGTTCGGCCATCAGCCCGAATCTCGCCGGACGTCTAGCTGCGGATTTCGCGCTCTGCCATCAGCTCAACCAGACCACGAACCCCACTTTGGCGAAGCAGTGCCTGAAAAACGCGGAAGACATTTTCGCGCTGGCAAATACCGCTTTTCCAGATCCCGCGCCCACGGTAGATTCTGGCACGTGCACCAACTGTCTGCTGACCACCACGCCCTTTGACGGTTACCCCGAAAATGTCTGGGAAGATGACATGGAACTCGGCGCAACGGAACTCTATTTCGCTCTGCAATCCGCCGCCAAGGCCAACGATCGGCCGGCAGACTTGCCAAATGCCGATCCCATGGTCTACCTGCGCCAGGCTGCGCAGTTCGCCAAAAATTACATCAAGAACATTTACGATACCGGCAATACCGACACACTGAACCTGTACGACGTAAGCGGCCTCGCCCATTTCGAACTCTATCGTGCATTGGAAATGGCGGGCAATCCAACCGGCCTGGCCGTTTCGCAGGCCAGCATTCGCCAACAGTTCTTGCGCCAGGTGAATGACGCAATCCACCACGCCGCGAAAGACCCCTGGGGCTTCGGCTATCAATGGAGCTATGGTGATACCACTTCGCACGGCGCAGGTCTTTCGGTAATGGCCAGCGAAGCCTATTACCTAACTAAGTCGAAGACCTACGACACATTTGCGCAAAGATGGCTGGCCAACATTTTGGGAGCGAACTCCTGGGGATCGTCGTTCATCGTGGGCGATGGAACTACATTTCCCAACTGCATCCAGCATCAGGTAGCGAATCTCGCGGGTGCGTTGAATGGAACTTCCGGAGGTACGCCGATCCTTTGGGGCGCGGCCATCGAAGGCCCAGCGAGCTATGCGACCACAGGCTTCCTCGATGGCATGCAGCGGTGTCCGGCCAACGAAGTCGACACCTTTAAGCCATTCAATGGAAACGCCGGCGCGTTCTCCGCCTCGCAGGCGGCTGTGTATCGGGATAACGTGCAGTCCTTCAGCACAACCGAGCCTGGGATCGACCTGACCGCGACATCGTTTCTCATGTGGTCATGGAGAATGGCCCAACACCCCAGCTTCTAAGAACACGGCTTCTAAGAACACTGATTGTGAGAACACTGACCGAAGTGGACGCCAGTTACAATCACTTACTCCATCCGATACTCGATCTTGATTCCGCGCCGCGCTACTTCCCCAAGGAACGCGTCGGCAGGAACGTCTCGCTCCTGCAGCACGGCTCCCCGTTTGGCGATCGCGCCCGAGCACATCATCTGCAAGACAATCGACGCCGGAAACGCCGTTGTCCGCATCATCGCGCTCATATCGGTTTTAGGATCGTAATGGTCCACCATCGTGAAGCTGGCCACGCGGCCCTTGAGCTTGCCGCCTAGTAATCCTCGAACACCGGGTGCTTTGATCGATTCGTGCGCTTCCAGGCGCATGATGCAGACGTCCGGACCTTTGCTGGCAAACTTACCTTCAAATATCTTCGACATGAGCGCACGAGGAGCAATCTCGGCGTTACCGATTCGTATTTTCTCGCTCGAAAACAAGCCCAGCTCTTTCAACTCGCACAGCAGGTCGTAATGTCCGGGATAACGAAGGGTCTTCTCGAAACACTCTCCCACTCGGCCCGCAAAGGTCTCCGGCAGAGTGGACGTGCCGCCTGAGGTTTGAAAAGCCACGAGGGGTGCGAAACCCTCCATGTGAAATGGTTCGGGCTCAGTGAGGGCTTCGATTGTCGTAAGTTTGCCTTTGCGCAGAATGCGCGCAGGTTCGACGTACTCATTGATCAGCCCCTCGACGGAAAATACCAGCTGATAGTGAAACGGCGGCATCGGTTTCTCGGGCAATCCACCAACGTAAAGCTTAAGCGCGTCGGCGCGGCCATCGAGACGGCGCACCAGTTCACCTCCCAGAATAGACGCCATGCCCGGCGAGAGTCCGCAATCGGGAGCGAGGCACACGTCTTTCTTTTCGGCCTGTTTGGCGAGCGCGAGTTCCTGGCGAACCACCGTGTTGTTGCCGCCAAGATCCGCGAAGTGGCATCCCGCCGCGATGGCTGCGCGAGCTAAACCCAGATTCAGGAAGTAGGGAACTGCGGACAGCGCGCCGTCGTGGCCCTTCATCAGGCGCGCCGCGTCCTTTTCTTTCGAGGCATCGACACCAACGGCGCGGACTTTTTTCTCGCCAGTGATGCGGTTAACGCGCGCGGCTACATCGCGGGCGCGCTTCAGATCGCTATCGGCAAGCGTGATCGAATCAACGTGAGGTTGGCAAGCCATATCGTAGGTGGCGGCCGAGCCCATCATTCCAGAACCAAGAACAAGTAGTTTCATGATTGCACCTGACTGACACAGAAATTGAATGCAGGAGGACAAGTGAGATTAGCGGAAATTGCCGGAACAGGAAGTGACGAGGCTCACGTAGCCGGGGTGATCCAACGGCGCGCAACAAGGAGCGACTTAGCCGAGCGAGGCAATTTCCTCCCAACCTCAAAGCAACTTCTGGACCTCGGCTTCGATGTCGGAAAAATTGGCGGCTCCAATATGACGTGCGATGATGCGCCCATTTGAGTCAATCACAAACGTGATCGGAAGCCCAAGAACGCCGCCATATTGGTCGGCCAGCCTCGCGCTGCCGACTGCAACGGGATAATTCATCTTGTACTGTTGCTGAAACGCGCGCACGGGGTCTCCGTCATCGTCCATCGAGATACCGATGACTTGCAGGCGTTGCGGATACTTGTTTTGCAACTCGATTAAATGCGGAATCTCCTGTTTGCAGGGTTCGCACCAGGTAGCCCAGAAGTCGAGGATGACAACCTTTCCGTGATAGTCGGCGAGCCGCAGCGGGTGTCCAGAGACGTCAGTCAGCGAAAAATCAGGCGCCTGCTTTGACGAGTTGGCGCTGTTTCCGGTGCGCCGGCACGAACTCACGGCTAGTGCGAGAACCGCGGCGATAACAAGCGTGACTATCTTTTTCATAACCTATCTTTCACCCTTCGCCACGGGATATCCCTTGTCAACCCAGTCGGCGCCGAAGTTGTTGGCGACGTAAAGAACCTTGACGTTGGTAAAGCCCAATCGCCGAAGCGCGTCGTAGGCTGGATTCACATTGGGGCAGTGACTCCATGGGCAACAGCCACAGTAGAGAACGATGAAAGTTCCCTTCGGGACCTTACTGACGCGCGCGGCCAGGTGTTGAAGTCCTTCAGGAGTGTTGCCCGAACCTATGTATTCGGACCCTTGGATGTGAGCCTGAACGTACAGCATGTGCGAACCGACTTGAAACAGCAGAGGCGTTGGCGTCTTGGGCGAGGCGGCATTGAGGATGCCGAGCAGTTCCGCTGGCGTGATCGTTTTCATGTCCGTGCTGTCGGCGGCCTGGACAAGAGGAGTCGAGACGGCGACGGAAAGCAAAATCAGAGCGAAGAATGAACAGACGGAATTACGACGCCAAGACCAAGACATGAGATGAATGAACTCCACTTATCATTATGTACGTCGCTCTGCGGAAACAGCAAGGCGGCGATTGAGGACCCTTTCGACTCCAGACAAGTCTCGGCAGAGTTCTATTTTCAGAGGTTTGAGCGAGCGGCCAAGTACTTCCGTACCGTCTCTAGTACCTTGGTTACAGGCTGCGAGGAAACCCGAGCATCATTCGTCCCAAAACTACCATACGCAGCGTCTCCCATGCACATGGCCACAATATATAGATTCTAGCTGCAACTTTAAAATTCCTCAATTCCAGAAAAACCCCATAAAACCCAAAGAAACCCGAAGATTCCCGTTGAGAGCCCCGTCGTTCCGGTTGAGATATGCTCAGCACACCAAAACTCACTCGAATGCGTTTGTAAGCGAGGTCTTGGTTCTCCCCATTTCCTCAGCGCGGACGAGAAAAAGGCAGCGCTGGGAGCTGAAGTCTGTGGACAAGGAAATCGAAATGGCCGACGCGCGAGAAGTGATGAACATTCGGCAAGCTTCGCAGTACCTGGGAGTGAGTCCGGACACTTTGTACAAATACGTCAACGAACAGAAGATTCCGGCTTTCAAGCTGGGAAATCGCTGGCGCTTCAAAAAGTCGAAGCTCGATGAGTGGATGGAAGAGAAGTCGATGGAGCAGGAACCGCGCGGCAAGAAGCGTGTGAAGGCAGCGACCACCGCGGGGTTGCAGTAGAACTTTGGCCGGCAGGACGCCGGCGCAACATCGAACCTGCCGGCTAGACCGGCGAAAACAAGAGGCGGACACATGTTTGGAATGCCAGCGAAAACGATCGTGGGTCTGGATGTGGGATCTTCGAGCATTAAGGCGGTCGAGCTCAGAAAAACAAGGGGCGGAATCGAGGTCGCGCATCTTGGGTTGGAACCAATCGCGCCCGATCTGGTCGTCGATTCCATGATTGTGGATTCCGGCCAGGTTTCCAGTTCCATCGCCAAGCTCTTCAACGAGACGCAGATCAAGTCGAAAGCAGTCGCGACGGCGGTCAGCGGGCACTCCGTGATCGTGAAGAAGATTTCGCTGCCTTCGATGAGCGATCAGGAACTGGCCGATACCATCCAGAAGGAAGCGGCCCAGCACATTCCATTCGATCTGGCCGACGTGAATCTCGACTATCAGATCCTTTCCGACGACGCGGCCAGTCCGCAAATGGACGTTTTACTCGTTGCCGTCAAGAAAGACAAGATTTTGAATTACACCAACGTACTCTCGATGGCAGGCAAAACTCCCGCTATTGTGGATATCGATGCGCTCGCCCTGCAGAACTGTTACGAGTACAACTATGAGCCCGCGCCCGCGCAAGTCGTGGCCCTGCTCAATCTGGGTGCGAGCGTGATGAACATCAACATTGTGAAAGGCACCACGCCGCTGTTCCCGCGCGATGTTTCGATGGGCGGCCACCAATATACCGATTCGCTGCAGAAGGAACTGGATCTGAGCTTCGACGATGCCGAGGCGCTGAAACTGGGCCGCAAAGTTGGCACCGTGCACGACGACGCCAAGACTCCAATCCTGCAGCAGGTGACGGAAATCATTGTGCTCGAGATCCAGAAGACGTTCGACTTTTTCCGCGCGAGCGCGGCTGGCGAACACATCGAGAAGATTTACCTGGCTGGCGGATCAGCCCGGGTACCGGGCCTGGTCGAAGCGTTACGGCAGGAGTTCTCGATGCCGGTCGAGCTGTTCAATCCCTTCCAGAAAGTGCTGGCTCCATCGGAAGGAGCAGCGGCGGAACTGGTGGAACAGAATGCAGGCCAGTTGGCAGTCGCCGTGGGTTTGGCCCTGAGGAGCTTTGAAAAATTATGATTCGCATTAACCTGCTGGGTGCCCCGAAACCAAAAGGCAAGAAGAGCACGAGCTTCGCCATGCCGACCATGGACTTCAATGTCGGCTCGCCGCTCATGCAGGTCGCCGCGGTGGTGATCGTCGCCGGCCTCCTCAATGCCGGCTACTGGTACCAACTCGACAAGGACAAAAGAGCGATTGCCGAACAGATGCAGCGCGCGGAAGCGAAGAACCGCGAACTGGCGGAGATCAAGGTGCGTTACCTTGATCGCCAGAAGCAAGCGGAGTCCTACAAGCGGCGCGTGGATGTGATCGATCAGCTGCGCAACAACCAAACGGGCCCGGTCAGCCTGCTGGCAATGGTTGGGGACACGGTGAATAACACCGAGGCAGTTTGGCTCAACAGCATGCAGGATCAGGGAGCCAGTGTTGCGATTGACGGAACGGCTCTCAGCAGCGATGCGGTTGCCAATCTGATCACGAATCTGCAGAAGACCGGCTACTTCCGCAATATCGAAATCAAGGAAAGCTACCAGGACGACGGCGTTAAGGACATGCAGGCCTTCCAGTTCACGCTGACCTGCGAAAAGGCGAAGTCGTAAAGGCGGAACGAACCATGAATCTTGGCGAATTCACAGGGGTCAAGCTGTTGGGAACTTTGGTGCTGGGTGCGGCCGTGTTGACCGGGGGACTGTATTTCACGGTCTTCAAGGCACAGCGCGAAGAAAATGCCGCGGCCCAGACCAAACTTCAGGCGAAATTGCGCGAGAACGCGGAGCTGGAGGCCTACCGGCCTAAGCTCGCCGATATCGAGCGCCAGTTGACCAGCCTCAAGCAACAGCTCGAAATCGAGCGCCGCATCGTGCCCGATGAAAAGGAAGTGGATAACTTCATGCGCATGGTGAGCGGCGAAGCGCGGAAAGCGGGCGTCGAGATTCGCCGTTATACGGCCAAGCCGTACAACACCCGCGAGTTTTACACCGAGGTGCCGTTCGAACTGGAGTTCGACGGTCCCTATTATTCCATGCTTGGATTTTTCGACCGCCTCACCAAAGTGGAGCGCATCGTCAACGTGACCAACTTGGCAGTTGCGTCGACCAGAAAGCCGGCGGACGCAAAAGCCAAGCATACCTATCAGTACGCGCCGGGCGAGAGTGTCGTGGCCACTTGCCTGAGCACCACGTATTTCAGTCACGATCTGGATCCGTCGGGGTCGGCTGCGGCTGCTCCGGCGAAGAAGTAGGAGGGTAAGGATGAAGCCTACGATGACAATGTTCGTTTGCGTGCTGGCGGCGGGTCTGGCCTCGGCCCAGAATCCCAGCATCATCCAGAACACGCGCGACCAGATGAATACGGTGCGTGACAATGCCACCGCTGCTTCGAATGCGGCGCTGGGCATCCAGCAGAAAGCTCCGTCGCGCTCAAGCGCAGTCCCCGCCGCGAGTGCAGGAAACGCGGTTGCGGTTCCGACCCGGCACAACTCGAAGATCGCGTCTCAACCAATGGCGCCCAAAACGGCGGGAACTGTTCTCGTCCACAAGAATCGTGTACCCAAGCCGCCGGTTATGGGACCAAAGAGCACCGTCCCGGTGCCAGGCGTTTCCTCGGAGAGCGAAACTGCCGAGGCGGAGGATCCTGCTTCCTCCGAACAGAAATACAACCCGAAAGGCAAGAGGGATCCTTTCCTGAGCCCGGTGGTGAACAAAGCGGGAGGGTCGGGCTGCAGCGCCGGCAAGAAGTGCCTCGAGATTGGCACGATCAGCCTGCGGGGCGTCGTTCGCTCGGACAACGGTTTCATTGCAGTCGTTAGCAACGGCATGAACAAAGCGTATTTCCTGCGGGAGAACGATCCGGTATTCAACGGCTATGTGATCAAGATTAATGCGGACTCAATCGTGTTTCAGGAAACGCTGCAAGACCATCTGGGAAAGACGTTCACGCGGGAAATAGTGAAGAAGATTACGACGCCGGCCGTGTAGGACCGGCGAAAAACGACTTTGAAGAAACACATCGAGGCGAAGCGGCCTCGCATGGGGAGATAGGGAAATGCGAAAGCAACTGCTGGGTCTGATTGTTCCGCTGCTGGCGTTCGTAGTGATCGCCTCCGCGGCCGACATGACGGGTAAAGGAGCGGCGGCAAGCGCGCAGTTGGAGCGCCTCGAAGTCGCCCACAGCCAGGATGGACTGCGCGTCGAATTCAAGGCGAAAGGCACACTGGCGCCCAGAGTGACGATGCTCGAGTCTCCGGCGCGCCTCGTCATTGACCTTCCCAACACGGTCATGGCTACCAGACAGAGCCATGTCGTGGTCGACGAGGAAGGTGTCAAGGACATCCGCATCGGGATGGATGGGCAACGCAACACCCGAGTAGTGGTTGACTTGGCGGCGACCTGCCGTCACGAACTGGTGTCGGACTCCGGCAGCAGCTTCGTACTGAAAATCGGAAATCCAGCCGCCGACCATCGTTCCGCCGCGGACGACAAACCGGCGGTGAGCCCAGCGCCGAAACTGGCTCTGGCTTCCGATACGGCCACCGTGCCGCCCATGACTCCGGTTCCGGCGACAAGCAGCGTACCGGCCACTCCAGTGGCCGCCGCGAACCCTGCCGACAAGCCGGCGGACTTCTCCGTCGTCGAACCGAAGTATTCGGTGAAAAGCGATCCAGCAAGCGCGCCGGCAGAGAAAGCTCAGGAGGCAGCCGATCGCTTTGCCGATAAGACAGCCTCCCAACTGATTGCCACCAACGCCAATGCCACCATGCAGGGCAGCAGCACTCAACCGATTCAGCCGGCAGTGAACATGGCCGCTGAGCAACAAAAGGAACAGAGTGCACAAAAACCTGCAACCAACGGCGCGAAGTACACCGGCGAACCGATTTCCGTCAACCTCAAGGATGTGGACCTGAAAGATTTCTTCCGCCTGGTTCACGAAATCAGCGGACTAAACGTTGTGCTCGATCCGAATATTCATGGCACGCTCACGATCGTGCTCGACGATGTTCCGTGGGACCAGGCGCTCGATATCGTGCTCAAAAACAACGATCTGTCGCGGCAACTGGATGGCAACGTCCTCCGTATCGCTACTCTTGAGACCTTGAAGCACGAAGCCGAGGCGCGCCGCGCCCAGATCGATGCCGAGGCGCTGGCCGTGGATAAGGTCAGCATTACCCGTTTCCTCAGCTACGCACACGCCAAAGACGTGCTGCCTACGATCCGCAAGTTCCTGAGCCAACGCGGAGACGTGGTTGCCGATGAGCGTACCAACTCGCTGATCGTCTCCGACATTCCCGGCGTGCTGCCGCAGATCGACCGCATCATTCAACAGATGGACCGCAAGACGCAGGAAGTGGAAATTGAAGCCCGTGTGGTCGCCGCAACGCGTAGCTTTGCGCGGGATATCGGCACGCAGCTCGGCTTTGGCTGGGGCAACGGGACCACGCAGGTCGGCGGTGTCCCGGGCCAAGGTGGCCCTGGCGCTTCTCCATATACGAATACCACCGCCAGCAACCCTCTGTATCCAACCTTTTCCACCGGGATCATTCCTCTGTTTTCAAACCTGGGTGCAACGGGTCCGACTAGCGGCCTGGGCTTCTCAACCGGCACAAATAATATGCGCATCGACTTCGCTCTGACCATGGCCGAGTCGCGCGGCTTGGTTAAGATTCTGTCTCGTCCGCGGGTTGTTACTCAGAACAACATTCAGGCCGTTGTGAAGCAGGGCGTGCGCATCCCGATCGTGACCACGTCTCAATTAAATGGACCACCCACAGAAACCTATGTGGATGCGTTCCTGCGACTGACCGTAACTCCGCAGATCACTTCGGAAGGAACGATCTTCCTGAATGTGGACGTGGAAAACACGACGCCCGACTATAGCGAAGCGGATCAGTACGGCAACCCCGCTCTGATCACGCAGCAGGCCACGACGCAGGTCCTGGTGACCGACGGCGGAACGGTGGTCATTGGAGGCGTGATCCAAACCGACAACTCGCTCACCGTCGACCAGGTGCCAGTGCTCGGCGATATTCCGTATCTCGGCAACCTGTTCAAGCATCGCAAGGTCTCGACTTCCACTCAGGAGCTGATCTTCTTCATCACGCCCCGGATCATTCAGTCTTAAATTTTGTAGAACTGAAACCGTGCAATATCAAAGCCGCCTCGCGAGAGGCGGCTTTGTGTTGCGGGCAGTCGCAGTCCGCCGGATAAAGCCCTGCTACACTCAGCCTCATGGACTACGCCACCCGGCTGCGGCATCTGCAACTCGTCCTGCCCGCGAATAAGCTCGACTGCCTCCTCGTCACCCACCTCCCCAATATTCGCTATCTAACCGGCTTTACAGGGAGCGCTGCGGCACTGTTGGTCGGCGATGGCGGCGCGACCTTGTTTACGGATGGACGTTATATCGAGCAGGCCCGGCAAGAGGTGAAGATCGCGCGGATCGTGATTGGCAGCAAAGCTCCCATTCTTGCGGCGGCTGACCGGCTGGTGGCGCGTTCCAAGGCCACGCCGTCCCGCGGCCTTCTGGGGGTTGAACCGGAATCGGTGACGGCGGGCGCATGGGAGCGATTGGCATCGGTACTGCGCGGAAAGATCCGAATGCAGCTTGCGCCTTCACTGGTAGAGCGTGCGCGCATGGTGAAGGATTCCCATGAAATTCAGCGCATTCGCGAAGCCGTGAAGCTGGGCGCAAGCCTGTTTCGTGTCGCCTGCAACAAGATCCGGCCGGGCGTGCGGGAAGTTGAAGTGGCTGCTGCCATGGAATACGAGGCGCGCCGCAAGGGCGCCGAGGGCATGTCGTTTCCCACTATTCTGGCCGCGGGAGCGCGATCGGCCGTCGTGCATGGACGAGCATCGGAGGCGCGCATCCCCGCCCGCGGGTTCGTAGTGTGCGATTTTGGTGTTATACTCGCCGGTTATTGTTCCGATCGTACGCGTACCGTGCATGTCGGGCGGCCTTCAAGAGAGGCTCGCGAGTTTTACGCCGCCGTGCTTGAGGCGCAGTTGGCTGCGATTGCGGCGGTTCAGCCGGGCATGACCGCGGCGGAAGTGGATGCGGCCGCCAGAGACGTGTTACGCAAACGCAAGCTGGCTCGCTGGTTTACACACTCGACTGGCCACGGCCTGGGGATTGAGATTCACGAGCCGCCGCGATTGGCAGCCGGTCAGCCGCAGAAGCTTGAGTCCGGCATGGTGGTGACGATCGAGCCGGGTGCTTACGTTCCAGGAAAATGGGGCGTTCGCATCGAGGACGTTGTGGTTGTGACGCCTTCAGGTTGCGAAGTGCTAATGCCCACTGATAAAGAACTGATTGTGATCTAGCTTTTTTGTGAATCGTCTTAGTTCGGCAACAATAAATCAATCGAGCGTTGGTTCGCTCGTTCGACTACCCGCCGCGAACAGGGCGGCATCTTGAAAGCGGAATCCGCCGTTATCCATGAATCAAAAAGAACTGAAAGAACTAATCGAATTCATTATTGAGAAGGGCATCGCCGAGTTCGAACTTGAACGAGGAGATGTCAAGGTAAAGATCAAGCGCGCCTTGGAACCCTCTGCCGTAGCATTCCCCGATCCACGCTACGTCGCCATTCCGCCCGCGCCGGGTGCAGGGGCCTCTTCTGCTCCGGCGGCGAGAGTGGAGATTGCTGCTCCCGAGCCAGAACCGGAAGAAAATCTCCACATTGTGAAGTCGCCCATCGTGGGCACGTTTTACGAAGCGCCGTCGCCGGGCGCGCCGCCCTTCATCAAAGTGGGAGACACTCTGGAAGTGGGCCAGGTGTTGTGCATTGTCGAAGCCATGAAGCTAATGAACGAGATCGAATGCGACGTGGCTGGCGAGCTGGTGAAAAAACTCGTCAACAACGGCCAGCCCATCGAGTATGGGCAGGATTTGTTTGCAGTCCGGCCAAAATAAGCTCTCAGCTGTCAGCTCTCAGGTCTAAGGAAGATATTCCTATGCATGCCGCACTCGATTTTCCTGAGACCTGAGACCTGATACCTGAGAGCTTTCATCATTTATGTTCAAGAAGATTCTGGTAGCCAATCGCGGTGAAATTGCGCTGCGCGTCATTTGCGCGTGCAAGGAACTTGGGGTCCGCGCAGTGGCGATCTACAGTGAAGCCGACAAGAATTCGCTGCACGTGCGCTTTGCCGACGAAGCCATCTGCATCGGTCCGCCCCAACTGGCGCTAAGTTACCTCAATATTCCCGCCGTCATCAGCGCCGCCGAAATCGCCAACGTGGACGCAATCCACCCCGGCTACGGCCTGCTTTCCGAGAACGCGAACTTTGCCGAAGTGTGCGATGCCTGCCACATCAAGTTCATTGGGCCGACTCCCGACGTGATCCGCCTGATGGGCGAAAAAGAAAAAGCGCGCGCCGCCATGAAGAAGCACGGCGTGCCGATTCTCCCCGGCTCCGATGGCGTCATCGCTACCGCCGAAGAGGCAGTCGAATGGGCGCGCCAGGTCGGCTTCCCAGTCATCATTAAAGCCTCAGCCGGCGGCGGCGGGCGCGGTATGCGCATTGTCCGCAACGAAGACGATCTCCCCGGCCTTTATCGCGCCGCGCAGTCCGAAGCCGCTGGCGCATTCGGCAACGGCGATCTCTACATGGAGAAGTACGTCGAGAACCCGCGCCACATCGAATTTCAAGTCCTCGGCGACGAGCACGGAAACGTCGTGAGCCTGGGTGAGCGCGAATGCTCGATCCAGCGCCGTCATCAAAAGTTGTTGGAAGAATCGCCCTCGGTGATGGTGACGCCGGAACTGCGCGCCGAGATCGGCGGAATTTTGAGCAAAACGCTGAGCGCCGTCGGTTACCACAACGCCGGAACCATCGAGTTCCTGATGGATCAGGATCGAAAGCTGCATTTCATCGAGATGAATACGCGCATTCAAGTGGAGCATCCGGTCACGGAAATGGTCACGGATGTCGATCTCGTGAAGAGCCAGCTCATGATCGCCGCCGGCGCGAAGCTGTCGGACGTGCTTCAGGGGCCGATCATCCATCGCGGCCACGCGATTGAATGCCGCATCAATGCCGAGCATCCGGAAAAATTCACGCCCTCGGCAGGGAAGATCACGACCTTCAATCCCCCGGGCGGGACGGGCGTGCGCATGGATACAGCCGCCTACGCCGAGGGAACGATTCCTCCCTATTACGATTCGCTGATTGCCAAACTGATTGTGCGCGGCAAGGACCGCAACGAAGCCATCTCCCGCATGGCCCGCGCGCTGGAGATGTTCATCGTGGAAGGAATCCACACCACAATCCCCCTCCACCGCCGAATCCTAGCCGACCCAGAATTCCGCGCCGGGAAGATTGACACAGGGTTCATCGAAAGGTTTCTGGCAAAGAAAGAAATTATGGAGCCGTCAAGCAAATCAAAGTAGTGTTGTTCTCATCCACTCCCCGATCTGAGGTGGAGTCATGACAATCCGAGCGCTTGAAAGTAATTCCGACCTCCTACGTTGGCTATTCTCCGTGGCTGTTCCAGCGGTAGCTGGTTTTGTCGGCGTAATTGTTGGCGCATGGCTGAGCGCAAGAAGAGAGAAGAGCCAGCGACGTTACTTATTCAGGGAGCGGCAACTCCAGGATTTTTATTCCCCTTTGCTCGGCCTTCGGACGGAGATCCTCGCCCGTAGCGAACTGCGCGTTAAGGTTCGCGCGTTGGCCGACTCCGAGTGGAGGAGACTCGTTAATGAGGCCCATCAGAGTCCAGATCCAGAAGCGACGTTGAAACTTGAGAGGCATAGATGGCCACTGTTCGAAAAGGTAGCCATATACGACGAAAAAAAACTCCCGGAAGAACTCATCCCAACCTACCGGAAGATGCTCTCAATCTTCAGAGATAACCTCTGGCTCGCGGAGCCGGAGACCCGCCCGTTCTTGAAGACGCTCCTGGAATTTGTTGACATTTGGGAAAGATGGCTCGGGGGAAACTTAGTCCCGGAGATTCTATCCAAGCTAGATCACAGCGAATCCAAACTGCATCCCTTTTACGATCACCTAGAGCTTAAGCACGACGAACTCCGCATGCGTCTCTCCCGTGGATCGGTCTAACAGGGGCAGCGATTCTACACGTCGCTACCCGATGCTCTGGTTGATGCAACAGAGGCTTGGCTTGGCCCCCGTCGTTCACGCCCGTCCCGCGAACTCCCGCGTCTCCGTAGATACTTTCACTTTCTCCCCTTCTTTAATGAACAGAGGAACCCGAATCTCGATCCCGGTCTCCAACTTCGCGGGCTTGGTTACGGTGCCGCTCGACGTATCGCCACGAACCGCAGGTTCTGTATAGGTAACATTCAACTCGACATGGGGAGGTAAGTCCAGCCCAATAGGATTGCCGTTGTACTTATGCAACTGGATGATGGATCCTTCCACCAGAAAATCCAAAGCATCGCCCATCATCTCCGAAGAGAGCGTGAGCGTTTCAAAGCTTTCCTGATCCATAAAATGAAAACCAGTCCCATCGCTGTAAAGATACGACGCCGGGATCGTCTGGAGATCGGGCTCCTTGAACTTATCGCTGGCCTTGAATGTCTTGTCAAAGACCGCGCGTGTCAGCAGATTGCGCATCTTGAGGCGAACCAGCGTCTGGCCGCCGCGCGCGGTTGGGGTGGAGACTTCCGCTTCCATGCACACATAAGGAGCGTTGTCGAATTCGAAGTACGTCTTGCGCTTCACGTCAATAGCATCAATAAGTGCGGCCATAATTTTCCTGTATGTTTCGATTGTCATCCCGAGCAAGCGGTTTTTGGCGCAGCGAGGGATCTGGGCGAGCCGCGCGATGCGTCGCGGTTTTTGCGACGCAATAATCGCGCGTTTGGCTCGCTTCCTTTTTTGATTGAGCCAGTACCGAATTACTGCTTTCCTTCGTTACTGTCGAAAATGACCATTTAGAATAACAGGCGGCCCACGTTGCTCCTATAGGGGAGCACGCAAACCCGATGCACATTCCCCGCCTCTATCCAATTCTCGATGCCAGCTGTTTCCCCGACGCAGAATCCCTGTGCACTGCGGCCGAGGAACTAGCCGCCGCTGGCATCGCCCTGCTCCAGTATCGCAACAAATCCGGCAACGCCCGCCAGATGCTCGACCACGCCCGCGAATTGAAGCACCGCGTGGGTTCCCGCGTCACGCTCATCATGAACGACCGCGCCGACCTCTGCCTGGCTGCCGATTTCGACGGCCTTCACGTCGGCCAGGATGATCTTTCTCCGGAGGCCGCGCGCCGCATCATCGGTCTCGGATTCCATGGCAAGCCGCGCTGGCTCGGCGTCTCCACGCACAATCCCGAACAGCTCGCCGAAGCCGATAAAACCTCCGCCGACTATCTGGCCATTGGCCCAGTCTTCGCCACATCAAGCAAAGCGAATCCCGACCCGGTCGTGGGCCTAGAAGGTGTCCGCCGGGCAAGGGAACTGACGCGCAAGCCGCTAGTCGCAATTGGCGGGATCACCCGCACAAATGCCCGGAGTGTGATCGAAGCCGGTGCCGATGCCATCGCGGTGATATCCGACTTGATACGGGATCCCCGCAAATCAGCAGAGGAATTTCTAGCCATTCTGAGGTAAAGTCAATGACTTGCTTAAGGTCTCAGGTGTCAGCTCTCAGGTGCCAGGAAACCCTCAGCGCCGGAGGCCGAAATCTGAGACCCGAGCCCTGACACCTGACACCTACTTCATGAGCACTGACGTTCAGCCGCCAATGCGACCACCCGTCCCCACCGATTGGGAGCGCCACACACACCAGGATCGCGAACTCGTCAAAGGCCTCGGCCTGACCAGCGCCACCATGCTCGTCATGGGATCGATGATCGGTTCCGGCATCTTTATCGTGTCCGCGGAGATTTCCCGCGAAGTGCAGTCGCCGGCTCTGCTGATAGGCGCGTGGGCAATCACCGGCTTCCTCACGATTGTCGGCGCGCTCTGTTACGGCGAACTCGCCGCAATGATGCCGCGCGCCGGCGGCCAGTATGTTTATCTGCGCGAAGCCCTAGGGCCGCTCTGGGGCTTTCTCTACGGCTGGACCTTGTTCCTCGTAATTCAAACGGGCACAATCGCCGCGGTGGGCGTGGCCTTTGGCAAGTTCCTCGGTATTTTCTGGCCCGCGATTTCTTCCAGTAACTGGATTGTGCACTTCTGGAAAGTCCCGAAGTTTTCCGTCGGCCCAATGTTGCTGGGCGGGATGGACGTCGGCCTAAACACGCAAAACCTGGTCGCAATCTTGGTTGTGGTCGTGCTCTCCATCATTAACATCTTTGGAGTTAAAACAGGTGCGCTGATTCAGAACGTCTTCACCACCGCGAAAGTCTCCGCGCTCCTAGGGTTGGTGATCTTCGGACTCTTTCTCGGACGCAACGCGCTCGCCATCGCCGCGAACTTCGGCGCCAACTTCTGGAAGAACGCAGGCCTCGGCACGCCGCACGAAGTCGGCGGAGGCGCTGGTGCCAGCGTCCTGGTGTCCACGCTCACGGTCCTTGCGATCGCGCAGGTCGGGTCGCTCTTTTCAGCCGATGCCTGGAACAACGTGACCTTCACCGCCGGAGAAGTCAAGAATCCCAACCGCAATCTGCCGCTATCCCTGGCTCTGGGCACAGGTGTAGTCATCGCGCTCTACATCGGCTGCAATTTCATTTATCTAGGAGCGCTGCCACTCGTGGGCAGCGCGACCGGCTCCACGCTGGTCGAACGCGGCATTCAGTTTGCCAGTGAAGATCGCGTGGCTACCGCCGTGATCACGCAGATGTTTGGCTCCTACGGCGGCAAAATCATGGCCATCGCCATCATGATCTCCGGCTTCGGCTGCTGCAATGGCCTGATCCTCGCCGGCGCACGCGTCTATTACGCCATGGCCAAGGATGGCCTGTTCTTCCGCAAAGTCGCGCAACTGCATCCCACCTATAAAACGCCTGTAGTCTCGCTAATGGTGCAAATGGTCTGGACCGCCATCCTCTGCGTCTCCGGCAGCTACGGCCAACTGCTCGACTACATTATTTTTGCCGTGTTGGTGTTTTACATCCTTACCATCTTCGGCCTGTTCGTTTTGCGCCGCACCCATCCGGAAGCCGAACGCCCATACCGCGCCGTCGGATATCCGATTCTGCCAGCCATTTACATCGTGATGGCTTTGTTTATCGATATTGTGCTGTTACGCTTCAAGCCGCAATACACCTGGCCGGGATTGATCATAGTGTTGCTAGGCATCCCGGTGTACTATTTGTGGTCGCTCAAGGCGCGAGCCTTTTCCAACTGAGCTTTTAATGGACACCCCAAGGAGACATGCTACGGATGACCGACCTTTTAGCGACAAAGTCGATTGAACAACTATTAAAGGAGTCGCAGGAAAAAGGAGAACATAGCCTCACCCGTACTTTGGGCGTGTTTCAGTTGACGGCCCTCGGCGTGGGCGCCGTAATCGGCGCTGGCATCTTCGTGCTTTCCGGATTGGGCGCGCATTACGCCGGCCCCGGCTTGATGCTCTCGTTCGTCATCTCCGGTATGGGCTGCGCGTTCGCGGCTCTTTGTTATGCCGAATTCGCCGCCATGATTCCGCTCGCCGGCAGCGCCTACACATATGCATATGCGACACTCGGCGAAATTTTCGCCTGGATCATCGGCTGGGATCTCACGCTTGAATATGCCATGGGCGCCAGCACTGTTTCTTCCGGCTGGTCAAACCACTTCATTGAACTCCTCGACATTTTCGGCATCAAGATGCCTTTATGGTTGGCCTACGACCACTGGACCGGGCTTCGCACAGCGGAGAACATCGTCGCCCACCAAATGGCGCAAGCGTCCGACTCGACGCTGGTTCCCGGTACCCAAGCTTTTCTCACCAAGGTCACGGACATCATGGGCGCTCAGTCGCCCGAACTGGTGCGTCGCGCGCACGATCTTCTGGCCGCCCCGCACCTGTTTGGATATGAAATCGGCATCAACGTTCCTGCCTTCATCATCGCTCTCGTAATTACCGCGATCCTGGTGATCGGTATCAAGGAAAGCGCCCGCTTTAACGCCACCATCGTTACCATCAAGGTTGCCGTCGTTCTCTTCGTGATTGGTCTTGGGATTCGCTACGTCAGTGCCAGCAACTGGGGAACCGATTGGCACAGTTTCGCGCCCTACGGGTTTTCCGGCATCGGCGCCGGGGCCGCCTACATATTTTTTGCTTATATCGGATTCGACGCCGTCTCCACGACCGCGCAGGAAGCGAAGAATCCGCAGCGCGATTTACCCATCGGAATCATCGCATCGCTCCTTGTCTGCACGGTCTTATACATCGCAGTCGCGGCGATTCTCACCGGCATGGTGCCCTGGCGCGAAGTCAACATCGAGGCGCCCATCGCGCGCGCATTTCTGGAGCGCGGCCTCACCGGCGCATCGCACATCATCACCCTGGGCGCGCTGGCGGGCCTTACCAGCGTGATGCTCGTGATGTTGCTCGGCCAGACGCGCGTGCTTTACTCCATGGCAAACGACGGCCTTTTGCCCAAGACCTTCTTCGCCGATATTCATCCTCGCTTCCGCACTCCGTGGAAGAACACAATTCTGGTCGGATTGTTGGCGGCAATTGTCGGCAGCCTCACTCCCATCGACGATATCGGCAAGATGGTTAACATCGGCACCTTGCTGGCCTTCGTAATTGTCTGCATCGCAATCATGATTCTGCGGCACACGAATCCCCAGCAACCACGCCCGTTCCGGACGCCCTGGGTCCCGTTCGTGCCGGTCATGGGCATTCTCTTCAACGGCTACATGATGTACAAACTCGGCTGGATCAACTGGGCGCGTCTAATCATCTGGCTGATCATCGGCATGGTTGTGTATTTCACTTACAGCCGCCATCATAGCCGCGTCCAAGCCGCATTAGAAGCCCGTAAGGAAACATAAACTGTAAGAGATCGATCTCGACCCTGCGGAAAGCGCCGACAAGGCTCCGCGTATCGCACACAGACCAATATCCGATTCGCGGAGATGCTGAGTGTAATTGAGATTTAATGCCAGTTACACAACGTGAGCATGGGCAGCAGCTCTGGATCTGACTATCCTCGCGGTACAATAAAAGCCAGCGCTTTTACGGTTGTGTTTGGCGATTGGTCGCCATACCGTCTAACCAACCTGCAGTGAAAGCATTGCATCAAAAGGCGGTAAACTTGAACTGGAACTCATCAAATGGCCCAGGCAATAAGACCGACTTCTCCATGACGCCAAATCGAGTTCCAGTTGTCCTGGTATGCCTCAGCTTATTGATTGGTTGTGGCGCAGGCACCCTCGGCCCCGGCCTCCCAGGCCCGCCACCACGGACCTTGGTTTCGATCGCCATAACACCGGCCAACGCGGACGTGATCCTCGGCACCCTCCAACAATTCACAGCTACCGGTACATATTCCGATCACACGTCGCAGGACCTTACCGATTCCGTCGCCTGGTCCTCATCGGACAGCAGTGTAGCGTCGATCGTTGCAGGCGGAATGGCAACAGCTCTCGCTCTCGGCTCGGTTACGATCTCCGCCACTTCCGGCTCTGTCACCGGAAGCACGACCGTGAATATCCAGCTCGCCGTCCTGACTTCCATCACGGTTCGGCCCGCAAACAAGAAGATCGCCCCGTTGACAAGCACACCACTTCAGGCAATCGGTACTTACTCCGATGGAAGCACTCACAATGTGACCGCGCAGGCTTCCTGGAGCTCATCCAACACTGCCGTCGCGACGATCAGCGGCGGTCTAGCTAAGGCTCTGACTCCGGGAAGTACCACCATTGCTGCGACGGTAGGTTCGATCAGCGGCTCGACCACATTGCATGTCTCAAATGCCACGATCGTATCCATCTCCGTCACTCCCTCTGGGCGCACTATCCAGCCGGGAACCAAGCTGACCTTCGGCGCTACCGGCAAGTTCAGCGATGACACGACACAGCTCATCACGAGAGATTGCACCTGGGCCTCTGACAATCCTGCGGTGGCCACCATCATAGCGGGGAGCACGGCTACCGCAATCGGCCCCGGTACGGCCAACATTTCCGCCACCTTTAACGGAGTCACGGGCAGTGCGCCGCTGAATGTCAGCTCGGTTACGCTCACTTCGATCTCCGTGACTCCATCAACCGCAGTACTCGCGCCGACCACATCCATAAATGCCGTCGCTACCGGAACGTTCAGTGATGGCAGCACCCAGGTCATTACCGCGGCCGTCACCTGGACGTCATCCGCGCCCGGCGTCGCAAGCGTCACCGGTGGAGGCGTTGTGACCGCTCTATCGCCGGGGAATGCGACCGTCACAGCACAGCTCGGCGCGCTCAGCGCTGACTGTGCCGTTGAGGTCGACGGTTCCCCTATAACGTCGATACAGGTCACACCGCAAACTGCAAGCATCCCTGCGCAGACTGAAGTAGCTTTCGTGGCCATCGGCACCTTCGCAGACGGCAAAACACAGAACCTGACGACATCGGTCTCGTGGACTTCCTCCCCGGCATCGGTCGCCACCATCAGTACGGCGCCGGGAACGAACGGGCAGGCTACGGGACTCGAACCTGGAACAGCGGCCATCACGGCCCTCTTCGGTGGGCAGCTTGGAACGGCAAGTTTGACTGTCACCAGCGCGGCGGCCACTTCACTGCGCGTATCAGCCGCCGCCACGAATCTCGCGCAACAAAGTTTGACACAGTTCGCGGTTGACTCACGGGCCGCAAGATGGGGATCAAATTGAGGGCTTTGCGATATTCAATAAGGTTGTTTATCGTGTCGCTGCTGTGCGCCAGTCCGTTACTGGGGCAAAGTGGCCCGGCTCCCGCGGTGAAAGCTCCTGAATGGAATGTCTCCGCCGGTTACAGCTACGCTGACGTGAGTTTTTCAGACAAGCCAAATGTCAATATGCAGGGCGCCAATCTTGGCGCTGCTATCGACTTCGCCCCGCACTGGGGAGCGATGTTCGATTCCAGCTACGTTCGCGGTGGCAGGGACACCCGCACCGGACATGGGAGCTACGTCGCCAGTTTTCTCGCGGGTCCGGTTTTTGTTCCCGCACAGAACAAGAACACCCGGTTGCTTGTTCGCGCCCTCGCCGGTGTGGACTTGGTGGACGGCTCGGTCCCGGTGGGCCAACTGTATTACCGAGGATGGCTGTCGCGCTTCACTTGGGCGGTGGGAGCCGGAGTCGAACACGACATTTCCGCGCGCTTCGCCGCTCGCGTAACTGTCGATGACTTGCGAACGAAATTTGTAGGCTCGAATCTTAGTGTGCAGCCGCAGAACGACATTCGTGTGAGCGGAAGCGTGGTATTTCGGTTCGCTGCTCCTCGCCATGACCCTCATTTCGCCACAGGGCCTTGACCACGAACACGGTGTCCTTCGCCGGTGGTGAACTTCGGCCCCTGATTTGCCAAGGTCAATGACTTCTTGCCGCAGATCGCTTGCTCTCCTGCATCTTTCGCGCGATCGCCGTCACCAAGCTGCGCGGTGAGAAGCGCACCGACTGTGCGACCAGCCAATTCTTGAACCCGGATATCACGACCGGCTTTCCTGCCACCATCGCGCGATAGCCATCCTCGGCAACCGTGCTCGCGTCCATCGAACCGAATTTGAGCAGTCGCTGGCCTGTCGCGTTAGCACGCTTGTGGAACTCGGTCGCGGTTGCGCCAGGGCACAAGCACGTGACGGTGACGCCCGTGCCCGCAAGTTCGTTGGCCAGCGCTTCCGAAAAGTGCAGTACGTAAGCTTTGGTCGCGAAGTAGACTGCCATCAGCGGCCCCGGCTGAAATGCCGCAGTGGACGCCACGTTCAGTATGCTGCCACTTCCTCTCCCCAGCATCTCCGGAAGATAAAGGCGCGTGAGATGAGTCAGCGCAGTCACGTTGAGCTGGATCTGGCGCATGCATTCCTCAAGATCGCTTTCGCCAAAGAATCCGTATTGCCCGAAGCCGGCGTTATTAACCAGAATGTCCAGGACAATCTTGGCGCGAGTCGTCTGATCGAACACGTACGCCGCCGCGCCCGGATCGCTAAGATCGGCAGCCAGAATCAGAGAGCGAGCGCCATGGTTCTTTTCCACCTCGGACGCAAGTTGGCGTAATCGGTCGGCGCTACGCGCAACGAGCACCAGGTTGTAGCCTTCGCGCGCGAAGATGCGCGCAAATTCCAGCCCAATGCCAAACGAAGCGCCGGTGATAAGAGCGGTTTTGCGGTCAGCCATAAGTCAGCAACGAGCCCCGAGTTTGGAGCCGCAAACTACTAAAGCGGTTTAGTTTTTTCCGTAACCCGCGACACCCTGCTCTGTCATCCTGAGCGCCGCCGGAGCGCACGCGACGGCAAGTCGAAGGATCCCTATTCCTTAAGACTCTTTCTCCACCTCTTCGGGGAGTTCGTCCAAGGCTCGTTCAAAGTTGGATGCATGTGGATCACACAAAAAACCAAACAGATCTATGGTGTAAAGCATGAACTTCCAGACGTAAGCCACAAGCTGCGAACCGAGTTTGATCGAGGTTCGAAGCTCGCGGCCCCACAAAGAAACGGCGGGCCGCTGAGACCCGCCTTGAATTCAGAGAATCTCGAAATTACACGTGCGCCAGCGTCGGCTCAACTCCATAGATCTAATACCACGACGTAGCCGCCTTCAGCTTGCTGTTGACGTTGTTGATGTTCTTCACGCCTTCAGTCTCCAGCCATTTGCGGAAGGCGTCTGCGCCGTGCTTGGCGTAAACCGGAATGCCATCCTTCCAGGTCGCACGTCCGCAAAGAACGCCATTGAACTTTACCCCCGACTCGCCGGCCAACTCGAGCGTCTCGCTGAATTCGGCGTTACTGACTCCAGCCGAAAGATAAATGAATGGCTTCGTCGCCACATTCGCGGCTTTATGGAACAAATCAATCGCTTCCTTCTTCGTATAGGCCTTTTCGCCTCCGAACGACTTCGTCCCTTCCACGAATTTCATGTTGACCGGCACTTCCACTTTCAGCACATCCACGCCATAGCGATCCTTGGTGAACTCGCGCATGCTCTCGGTCACGATGTGCGGTTTCTTCTTCGCGTATTCCAAGCCCTTTTCGTCAGCGCCTTCTTCATAGCCGACGAACTCCAGGAAGAACGGAACGTCGTTGGCGCGGCATTCGTCGCCAATGCGCTCAACCCACGCGTGCTTCCTGTCGTTCACGTCCTTGGAATCGTACGGCGTGTAGTAAAGCAGAATCTTCACGCAGTCCGCGCCAGCTTCTTTCAGCCGCTTCGCCGACCAGTGATCGAGCAGGTCGGGCAGTCGTCCCGGCCCCGTTTTGTCATAGCCAGTTTTCTCGTATGCCAGCAACAATCCCGCGTTCTTGGAGCGGCGCTTGGAGGCAGGCAATCCCCACTCAGGATCGAGCAGAATCGCGCTGGCATGCGGTGTAAGCACTTCCGTCACCAGCGATTTGAACTCCTCCATCATCTCGTCGCTCACAGCCGAGCCCTTTTCCTTGGCGAGCGACTTCTGTAGTGAGCCGCGCTGGTCCATGGCAGCAGCGGCAATGACCCCATGTGCATTCGATACGGCTTTAAGACCGGCTAGCTTGCCGGGAGTGAGTTTCATAAATCCTCCGATCGGTCGTCGATATGGTTACTTCGGTCTGTCTAACGGAGTGCCGGGCAAAACAAAACGCAAGCGATTCGGGATCATTATAGCGAAATGACCGTCCCGAACGGATCGCAGCCCCTAAATGGCCGGTGAGCCCTTCACTTGCCCCTGCTCCGTTACGCCGGTTCCGGAAACAACACGCCCCAATGTGATGTCCGTCACCAGAGGCGCGGTCGCCCTCGCCTTACAATAAATCCAGATTTCCCGACTTCAGAGCATCGACTTTATTCGATAGGAGCAGCAACTATGCCTTTAGTTTCTATGCGGCAACTTCTGGACGAAGCAGCCAAGGGTGGTTACGGCGTTGGCGCTTTCAATGTGAACAACATGGAGCAGATTCAGGCCATCATGGAGGCCGCCAAGGAGACCAACTCCCCGGTCATTATTCAGGCCAGCCGCGGCGCGCGCGCCTATTCCCAGGATAAGTATCTCTATCACCTCATGCTGGCCGCCGCCGAACTCTATCCCGAGATTCCTCTCGTCATGCACCTCGACCACGGCAACAGCGTGGAGACCTGCAAGTCCGCCATCGACCTCGGCTTCACCAGCGTGATGATGGATGGCTCTCTGATGCCCGACGGCAAGACTCCCTCCAGCTTCGACTACAACGTGCGCGTGACAAAAGAAGTCGTCGAATACGCTCATCCCCGCGGCGTAACGGTCGAAGGTGAGATCGGTGTGCTCGGCGGAATCGAAGACGGCCACGGCGCCGGCGGCAGCGGTCTTGAGCACGTCACCGATCCCGATCAGGCCGTAAAGTTCGTCGAAAAGACCGGCCTCGATGCGCTCGCTATCGCCATCGGCACCAGCCATGGCGCTTACAAATTCTCCAAGAAGCCCGATGGTTCCGTCCTTAAAATGGATATTCTGATCGCGATTCACAAGCGCCTGCCGAAGACGCACCTGGTCATGCACGGCTCGTCGAGCGTGCCCAAAGAGTTGCAGGACATCATCAACGAGTACGGCGGCAAACTGAAGCCGACCTGGGGCGTCCCCGTCGAGGAGATTCAGCTCGGCATTCGCAACGGCGTCCGCAAGATCAACGTCGACACCGACAATCGGCTGGCGATCACGGGAGCAATCCGCAAGGTATTCGTGGATACTCCCGAAAAGTTCGATCCCCGCGATTACATGAAGCCTGCGCGCGACGCCATGAAGAAAGTTGTAGCGCAGCGCATGATGGAATTCGGCCAGGCCGGTCACGCCGGCGACTATAAGCCGGTCCCGCTAGCGGAGATGGCGCTCGAATACAAATAGCTCACGTGGAAACGGGCGACTCGCCCGTTCAAGCTCGTGTAGGGACGGGCATTCTTGCGTCCAGGCCGCGCGAAGCTCGGCAGTCTCAGCGGACAGGGGCAATCCTCCTGTCCGTTTCTTATAGCGCAGGCTGACGAACCTTTCCTCCCGAGTTGCCCGTTTTCGCAGACTCGTTTAGCCTTCCAAAACGGCCACACGGAGGCCACATGGCGGAGAACAAAACCAAGCCCACCAAAGCAAGCGTAGCCGAGTTCATCGATGCTATCGAAGACCAAACCCGGCGCGCGGATGCCAGGGCCATCGTCAAATTGATGCGAACCGCGACCGGCGAAAAGCCTCAGATGTGGGGACCATCCATCGTCGGCTTCGGCAGTTGTCACTACAAATACGACAGCGGTCGAGAGGGCGATGCGCCGCTGATCGGTTTTTCGCCGCGCAAGTCGGCAAATGTCTTGTACGGCGCAATCGGGTGCAGTGAATCGAGGACGCTCCTCGAAAAACTCGGCAAGCACGAAACCGGCAAGGGCTGCCTCTACATCAAGAAACTCGCCGACGTGGACCAGCGTGTGTTGGAGTCCATGATCGTCAAATCAATCGCTGCCGCCCGAAAGCGGTAACTCACCAAACTTGCTGCCGCAAACTCACGCCGTTCACTGCCGCAGCGCCAGCGTTCCCAACACCGCCTGCTGCTTGGCGATCAGCGATTGGATGCCTTGCCTCGCCATCGCCATCATCTTCGCCAGTTGCGCGTCGTCAAACACCTGATGTTCGGCCGTTGCCTGTAGCTCGACAATCTTGTTGCCCGCGGTCATCACCACGTTCATATCCACATCGGCGCGCGAATCTTCTTCGTAGTTCAGATCGAGCAGCGGCTCGCCATCCACAATGCCCACGCTGATCGCAGCCACATAATCTCGGATGGGCGCAGCGGTTAACGTTCCCGCATCGATCAAGCGTTGCAGCGCAAGTCCGAGCGCGACGAACGCTCCCGTAATCGAAGCGGTGCGCGTTCCGCCATCGGCCTGTATCACATCGCAATCGATCCAGATGGTGCGCTCGCCGAGTCGCTTCAGGTCTGCAATGGCGCGCAGCGACCGTCCAATCAGGCGCTGAATCTCCTGCGTGCGTCCGCTCTGGCGTCCCTTGGCCGATTCGCGCGCCGTGCGCGTCAGCGTGGAGCGCGGCAGCATTCCGTATTCGCCGGAGATCCATCCCTTGCCCGAGTTGCGCAGAAACACAGGCACAGTTTCCTCGATCGATGCGGTGCAGATGACGCGCGTGTTGCCCATTTCAATCAGCGCGGAACCTTCCGCGGTAGAAATAAAGTCAGGAGTAATTTTGACCGGTCGAACCTGGTCAGGAGAGCGATTGTCGCTACGAAAGATCATGAGAGAGAAATTCTAACAAGAAGGCATGGCTCTTCGCTCTTTGCTATTAGCCGTTAGCTCTCAGCTGTCAGTTCTCAGTCGTCAGCAGATCTCAGCTTTCAGTTGTCAGCGCTCAGTTGCTCCACCATATTGTTGCTCCCCAAATTGTCATCGTGAGCGGAGCAGGGATGGAGCGAAGTGAAGTCCCTGCGGAGTCGAAGGATCCCTTCAGTCTGTGCGCTGTCTCTTTGAAACTCTCCAATTTCTTGACTAGTTACTAGTTGGTACATTATGGCTTGGTACTGGGGTACCCCCCTCCCCCGGTCTAATGGAATCAAGACCTTGGCGATGAATTTTTTCAAAGTCTTGATAAATAACGATTTGCAGGCAAAGTCCTGAAAAATAACAAGTTACTGCAAAAAACGGCTAAAAAGTTCATTTTCGGGAATTCTTGAGGGCCGTCTTGGATTATGGACACACTTCTCACCCCACCAATCTTGCAGTCATTTTCGCATTGAACGCGCGGGAAGTCTGTGACCGCGCGCACCGTTCATTTGTGATGAATAAATTCAAATCGCAACTTGACGAAAAGTCTGGGTGAGATTGCGGAGGCGCGAATGCTCGCGAAATCCCACTCATTGCAAAATGCGCGAATGGCTGGGCCACCGCCCCATCGTCACCAACTTAGTAGGAATGAAATCTAATTTGTTCGGTATTCGTAACAAACCAGCTTTGACTCTTGACACATTTAACTTAGAGGGTTAACGTCGTCGAGTTTTGACTTTGGTCCCCCCTTCCCAGGTTGCCGATTAACGGCAGATTCGTATTTAGCACGACACTTCAGAGATTCAATCGGCCTTGAAACTCAAGGACGAGGAAATGGAAGACTATGGCGCAAGCACACTCCATCTCATTGACGACCTTACAAGCGGCCGTAAAGGCTGCGGTGTCAGAACACCCTAAGTTTAACCTCGAAACGCCGCACGAAGTGACAACGCTCTCCCTAGTCACCGGCTTCGCCATACCCCAGTCCTTGGCGGCAAAAGTGACGTTGGGCGAGGCGCAGGCATTCGCGGATGCCGTCGCCGAACACATCGTGACATCGCAACCGGAAGTCCGTGATGTTACTGCGCAGAAGACGAAAGGCCAAGGGACGGTCCTGTCGGTCGGAAGGCACGTAGTCTGCGGCATTCCACCTGTTTCATCTGCGACCTAGAGGGGCAATCGCCGGGCTAGCCGTAGCAGGGAGATGGGCATGTCGAAACTCTGTCCGAGTGCGCAGCCAGGGATGGATCGTTGCCGGGTTTTGGGAGTAGTACGTCGCGACGGTTCAGCCCCGATGCTCGAATATCTCAATGAGAACTTGCCAGCTAGTCCGGAAGTTCTTGCCATGGCCGCTCCGCTAAAACCAACGGACGTGTTCCGTCTGGCAGCAACCTGCGCCGAGCATAAGTGCCCGCACTTCGATGGAGCCGATTGCAGGCTGGCGACTAGGATCGTGAAGATTTTGCCCGAGGTCGTGGATTCGTTACCCGCCTGCACCATTCGGAAGGATTGTCGCTGGTTTTCGCAGGAAGGCGGGGCTGCATGCAAGCGCTGTCCTGAGGTCACGACCGTGAGTTACGATCTGTCGCCGCGGATGCGTGAGGTGTCGGGGTTACCGGTCGTGGAGGACACGTGATTTAAAGCTCGGTCCTCTTCATGCGCCGGCCGAGAGTATCCACAAAAGGGCCTGATTCATTACTCAGCTACCCCAGATGTAAGTCGCTGAAGGAGGGGCAGCGCTTTAGTTAACATTCGTGACAAGGAGGATGAGGATGAGCCAGAAAAAGAGCGTGCAACTCGTAGGTAAAGAACTGGAGCAGGCCAGACGCGACACTAAGGAGGCAGTAGAGAAACTAGGGCGAATAGCCGCATTGACGCTGGAGAAGATTGGTCACAAGCCGACCCCGCTTGGCCCGCGTGGGATCGCCCGCATAACCGTCAGACCAAACAACACCACGATGTACTTCTACACCTACGATCCACAAGGGGGATATACGGAAAGCGTCGGCGAGTACGATGATTCCACTGGGGTTTGCCGGGAAGCAACGCATGACGACTCAAGCGGGAGTGGTGGCGAGGGCGGGGAGTGAGAGTGGCGGGTGGGTGTAGATGATCAAGACGTTGTACCTGGGGGAAAAACCCGGGGACAGACGGGACGTTCCCCATTTCCACGCTGGGCGATAAACGTGAGTTCCTTTAGTCCAATCGACGGCCTGATTATGCGGCCCCGTCGGCAGGTGCCCCCCAGCCTTGTCTTGACCAAAACCCCGGGGACAGACGGGATGTGCCCCAGGTCCCAATTAGCAAAAACCGGCGAACGTCCCGTCTGTCCCCGCATTTTCCACAAGCCTCCCCATCCGCTGCAAGTACCGCCCGCGAGAGAAAAGTTTGGATGAGATTGCGGAGGCGCGAGTGCTCGCGGAATCCCACTCATCGCAAAGTACCCGATGAGTGGGGCACCCGGCTGTGGACGAGGAGGATGTGAGGAAATCTTTCTGGTTGAGTTATGAAGAGTGGGGTTCGCAAGATCCCGAGATGAACGCGACCGTAAATCCCAGGTCTCGAAAAGCGCGAGACCTTGGGCACCCGGCGTTCTGTCCTCACGATGACTAGTCTGGCACCCCCCCCTAGAAACTTAAGAGTAATGACTCCTGCTTCGGCATTTCGGTCGCGATCTAACTGACGCGGTAGCCTGAGAGCGTCGATAATCGCGGTGAGATAATACAGCGGGTCTGGAGGTGCGACGTTCGCCCCTTCTCCCGGTTTTAGAGGTTCTCCCTTTACTCCGATTCTCACCCCCTTAAATTTCTGAGACGAATGCGCATTGAACACCATGATCTCTTGCACTCCGGGAGCCGCCATCGGCAGTTGTGCATCACTTAAAATCTTGAAAAAGTCGTCCACGAACGGCGAAGATTGTGTGTATTGATCTGCTGCCACTCCGACACGAACATTTGCGAACTTATCCTTAACAGCATGCAGGTAATTCGTTAGGTTCGCCATATCTCCTGGGGAAATATGCTTGGGGACATCGCCAATGGTTATGGGGCTGTTCACAATTGGACTATTTTCACCGGTTGTCGCTTGCTGCACATTTAGTCCACCAGAATTGCTCTGTTGGATCGCGACTCCGCTCTTTGGCGGAGTATGAGGTTCCCTCTCCACGGGAGCTTTTTCATTTGCTCCAACTTTCTGACACTCCTGCTGTATGGGTTTCTCAACTATTCTCTCTACCGGCTTCTCAACGATCTTGTCCACTTGGACGATTCGTGGACGGTAATTGAAGTACAGTGACGTTGCGGAGATAGCCAATCCAAACAACAGCGCGAGATACACGACTTTGAGCGGGAGGGTCATAAGCCCCTCCTTGCCCCATTTCTTGACGATCCCCACAACGACAGCAACGCCTCCGACAGCCCAGAGTCCAAGTTGAATCCACGCCGCAACTGTGCCAACGTCCATTGCACGCACCTCCATAGAGCCAAGACTGGATTCTTGACCCATAAAGGATATGCTTTTGTTGGATCACCGCCAATCGGACAGGGGGCAGTCGGCGGGTGGCTGTAGATGATCAAGACGTTGTACCCGGTTCGGAGCGGCTGATGGGCGGCTGGTATTGAAGACTACCATGGGGTCTTTCGAAGTTGTAGTAGTCGGTCCAGGGGGCGAGGGCTAGGT
>Ga0182030_10000143_pt1 | contig 117475 bp, 101 predicted proteins | sample 812S3MmetaG_FD_121299 | JGI IMG/M metagenome (GOLD analysis project Ga0182030, IMG submission 121299) | Permafrost microbial communities from Stordalen Mire, Sweden - 812S3M metaG (Illumina Assembly) | ecosystem: Environmental > Terrestrial > Soil > Wetlands > Permafrost | place: Sweden... | reverse complement strand
TTTGGGCGCGAGTTCATTCCGTAAAGCCTTAAAGAGAGCGCCTTTCGCCGATGCGACTAATGCTTGTGTCCGTCGGCCGGGCGAAGGCGGGACCCGAGCGCGAACTCGCCGCGCGTTATATCGAGCGCGCCGCGGCGGCGGGCCGCGCCATCGGCATTTCCGCGGTCGATCTGCGCGAGCTCGACGAGAGCCGCGCCCGTCGCGCCGAGGATCGCAAGGAGGAAGAGGCCAAGACCGTTCGCGCCTTGCTTGGGCCAAGCTGCAGCGCGATCGCGCTTGATGAGGGTGGCAAGCTTATGTCGAGCCGCGAATTTGCGGGCGATCTCGGCAGGAGGCGCGACGAAGGCGCAGCCGCCTTGGCCCTCGTCATCGGCGGCCCGGATGGCTTGACGGCTAGCTTTCGCGCGTCAGCTTCCCTGGTCCTTTCCTTTGGGCCGATGACCTTTCCGCATCAGCTCGCCCGCATCATGGCGGCTGAGCAGATCTACCGGGCGGTGACAATTCTTTCGGGTCACCCCTATCACCGCGATTAAGTCCGCCGCGGCGCCGCCTCTTCAAGAAAAATTGCGGCCCTTTTTGATCCCGATGCGCCGCAACTTATTAACCGCGCGCTGGTTTTCTCGATGAAATGAAACGACGCGACCAGAAATTGAAGGCGGCGGCATTTTCGCCGCGCTGCGGCCATTTTCCAGCGGGATAGTAAAACTTATAGTGAACCGAAACGAGAATCGTGGCGATAGGAATTGAGCTTGGCGCGAGTCGAGCAGCGATAGCGGTAAGGCGCAACCTTGCGCGCGCAGCGCCATGGGCGCCGCTTTGCCTTGCGCCGCTGGCGTTCGCCGCCCTTGCCGCGCAATCGACCCCACAAATATCCGAGCAGAAATCTTCCGAGTTGAGCGGGCGCCGGCTGGAGCTGCGCGGCATGCAGGATTCGTTGGAGGCTTCGGAAGCGCAGCGCCGGCAGATCGAAGCGGAGATCGCCTCGATCCGCAACGATCGCGGGAAGATCGAGGCCGCGCTTGTTGACATGACTCGAAGCGTCGCCGCGACCGAAACGAAGATCGGCGAAGCAGAAGGGCGGCTTGACGCCCTTCTGGGCAGCGAGGACGCGATCAGACGGTCTCTGACGAGCCGTCGCTCGGTGATCGCCGAAGTGCTCGCCGCCTTGCAACGCATGGGCCGCAAGCCGCCGCCGGCTCTGCTCGTCGCGCCCGAAGACATGCTTCAAGCAATCCGCACCTCAATGCTGCTCGGCTCCGTCTTGCCCGAGATGCGCGCCGAAACAGAAGCGCTCGCGGCCGATCTGGCGGACCTCCTGCAATTGCGGCAATCAATCGCAGCCGAGAGAGACGCGCTTTCAAGCGACGCGGCAAAGCTTCGGGCGGACCGCCAGCATCTCGCCGCGCTGATCGAGGCGCGGCAATCAGCGCTGTCCGCAGCCGAACAGGCCCTTGGGGCCGAGCGCGACCGCGCCCTCGATCTCGCCAAACAGGCGGCGACGCTGAAGGATCTCATTGCCAGAATGGAAAGCGAGGTCGCCGCGGCGGCGCGCGGCGCAGAGGCGGCGCGGCGGGCGGACGAGGCGCGAAAAAACGCGCAGGACGCGACGTCGCCGGACGCGCGGCGGAAAATCGCTCTCGCTCCTTTCAAGGATCCAGCGCGGCTCGCTCCTGCGACCGCCTTCGCGGAGACCAAAGGCCTGCTTCCGCTGCCGGTCGCGGGGGCGCTTCAGCGCGGCTTTGGCGCGCCCGACGGCTTCGGCGGCGCGGAAAAGGGGATGCTCGTAGCGACCCGAGCCGAAGCCATTGTCGCCTCTCCCTGCGACGGTTGGGTTGCTTTTGCGGGGCCATATCGTACTTATGGACAACTCTTGATCGTCAATGCGGGACAGGGCTATTATATTATCCTTGCAGGCATGGACCGGATCAACGTAAACGTAGGTCAGTTCATTCTCGCCGGGGAGCCTGTCGCCGTCATGGGCGATGGGTCGGCGAAGACGGCGGCGGCCATCGCTATTGGCGCTGCCCAGCCCATCCTCTATATCGAATTTCGTAAAGACGGGGCGGCGATCGATCCGGGCCCATGGTGGGCGAAGCCGGAATTGCAGAAGGTTCGCGGATGATGCGGAAAGTCTCACTCCTAGTCCTCGGCGCCGCCTTGGGCGCGTCGCTCGTCACGCTCGAGAGCAAGACGGCATGGTTGTTTCCCGAAGGATCGGCCAAGGCCGCCGCCTCGGACACTTACCGCAATCTCAATCTCTTCGGCGACGTCTTCGAGAAAATCCGCTCGGATTATGTCGAGAAGCCCGACGAGCAGAAGCTGGTCGAGGCCGCGATCAACGGCATGCTGGGCTCGCTCGATCCGCATTCGAGCTATATGGACGCGAAGAGCTTCCGCGACATGCAGGTGCAGACCCGCGGCGAATTCGGCGGCCTCGGCATAGAGGTCACGCAGGAAGACGGCTTGATCAAGGTCGTCACCCCGATCGACGATACGCCGGCCTCGCGCGCTGGAATCCTATCCGGCGACATCATCACCGCTATCGATGACGAAAATGTCCAAGGCTTGAGCCTCAACCAGGCCGTCGACAAGATGCGCGGCGCGCCAAATACCTCGGTGGTTCTCAAGATCCTGCGCGGCGCGAACAAAGAGCCTCAGGACATCAAGCTCACGCGCGCCGTAATCCAGATCAAGTCGGTTCGCGAGCACCAGGAAGGCGACGACGTCGGCTATATCCGCATCACCCAGTTCAACGAACAGACGTTCGACGGCGTCCACAACGCAATCCTGAAATTCCAGTCGGAGATCCCGGCCGATAAGTTCAAGGGTTATATTCTCGACCTGCGCAACAATCCCGGCGGCCTGCTCGATCAGTCTATCGCTGTCGCCAATTGTTTCCTCGATCGCGGGGAGATCGTTTCGACGCGCGGCCGCAACGCCGAGGAATCGATGCGCTATAATGCGCGTCCGGGCGACCTGTCCAAAGGCAAACCGGTGGTGATCCTCATCAATGGCGGCTCGGCCTCGGCTTCGGAAATTGTCGCCGGCGCCTTGCAAGACCACAAGCGGGCGACGATCCTCGGCACGCGCTCGTTCGGCAAGGGCTCGGTGCAGACGATCATTCCGCTCGGCCAGAACAATGGAGCCGTGCGGCTTACGACGGCGCGCTACTACACCCCCTCCGGGCGGTCGATCCAGGCCAAGGGGATCGATCCCGACACGATTGTGCTGCAGGACGTGCCGGACGAATTCAAGGGCAAGGACGACACAAAGGGCGAAGCTTCGCTCAAGGGCCATCTGAAGAATGGCGAGGACGAAAAGGGCGGGTCGCAGGCCTATGTGCCGCCCGATCCAAAGGATGACAAACAGTTGATCGCCGCCCTGGAGATTTTGCGCGGCGGCGCCAAGGCTGCGAACAAGGTCACCTCGGTTCCGGCGACGAATGAGCCCGTAAAAGTTCAGAATTGAGCCTTGGCTGGCGACCTGATCGGAGACGGTCAGGCCGCGAGGCGGCTTCTTGCTGCGGCGGGGCTTGTGTTCAGTTCGAAGCTGTCAAGCCGAATTGGATGAATTCGAACGCAAGTCATAATTTCGAATCGAAATCGGGGCGGTTGCGCGCTACTCGGTCCGATCGACTCAGAGTCCTCATTTAATTTGCTATTTTTGCTTAAATTACCGGTGAAGCCGGCTGCCATTTTCGCGCCTTGCGGTGCAATCGTGGGCAACACGGAGCCGTGGACACGGATACGTTCGGCTGTGCGTCACCCAAATTGAAGTTAATCCACAGGCTTGCGGGACTTGCCGATTCCGATCATTTTATGATCGAATCTGTGGATTCCGGGTGCGCGCCTCATCTTCCAGTTGTACGCGGCGGTTTTCGTCTGCGGTCTCGAAGCATGGGCGCTCGGCTGGCGCCGGTCGGCGGCGCGGCGACAAAGGGAGGGCCCGCCCGGATTCGGGGCGAGGCGCGAGGTTACTAGGCGATGCAATTTGAAAATTACCGTCCATGCGTCGGGATCATGCTGCTCAACCGCGATGGGCTCGTTTTTGTCGGACGGAGGCGCACCAAGAAAACGCCGCAACATTTGCGCCAAGGGCACGAATGGCAAATGCCGCAAGGGGGCATCGACTTTGGCGAGGAGCCGTTTCACGCCGCCATGCGGGAACTGCGGGAGGAGACGAATGTCTATTCCGCGACGCTTCTCGCCGAATCGCCGGAATGGTACACTTATGACTTGCCGCCCGAATATTTGAGAAAGTCCTGGAGGGGCCGGTTCCAAGGCCAGAGACAAAAATGGTTCGCTCTGCGCTTCGAGGGTGAGGAAAGCGAGATCGACATTGAAACTCCGGCCGGCGGCCAAAAGCCGGAGTTCGACGCCTGGCGATGGGAGGAGATCGATCGCCTCGTCGATCTGATTATTCCTTTCAAGCGGCCGGTCTATGAGAAGGTGGTTCAAACTTTTGGCCATCTCGCTGGATCGAACTCACTGGAAGATTAGAAGAATTAGCGCCGAACAAGGCCTGGCGTCCCTCACGGGAACCGCTCGACTTTCAGGCGCAAATTTCTAGACCGCTTTCCGATCGGATGGAACTATCTGATCGGAAAGGAATCGCTCGGATTCAAAGAGATGGAGGATGTTCTGATCGAAAAAGTCGGTCGGCTCTTTCGAAGAAGTGCGCTATGGCGTCCAGCCATGGCTCGCGGCGAATTTGATGAATTTCGCTAGGCTGTCGCCCTCTCGTTCGGGCGACCACATAAGGCCGAAGGTCCTAAAGGCCTCCAAGTCCGACACCGGCACCTGCCGCACCGCTGGCATATCGAAGCGGGCGGGAATTAATGCGACGCCTATCCCGGAAGCGACGAGAGCCAGCGCCCGATCGATTTGGTCGGTTTTATATACGACCCTTATCTTGATTCCCCGAGAGACAAGCGCATTGCTTGCATCTTGGAACCTGTCGCGGCCTGTCCGCACGATGAAAGGTTCATCGTAAAGATCAGAAAGCGTCACCGCTTGCCGCTGCGCGAAACGATGATCTTCCGCGACAGCCAAAACATAAGGCTCCTTGAAAAGAACGCAGCTTGCGAATTTCGAAGCGTCGTCATCGAGAATTGTGAGCGTCGTGTCGAGTTTCCGTTCAGCGAGAAACTGGACCAGCTGATCGCCGACGCCATCGATCGCCTCGATGGCCACATGGGGGTTCGCGCATCGGAACGAGCTCAGCATCTTGGACACGTGCCGACTGGAGAGCGATTGCAGGACCCCAATTCTCAGCTGTTGCGGGGCGACGAGAGTTTTGAGTTCGGCTTTAACGGAATTGCAGGCATGGAGGATGGTCAAGCCGGCCTCGCGCAAGCGCTCCCCGGCGGCTGTCAGAACCACTGGCGACCGGCGTCGTTCGAACAGATTGACATTGAGTTCCGCTTCGAGTTTAGCCATGCTCGCCGAGATAGCCGGCTGCGAGACAGCCGCACGTTGAGCCCCCTTCGTGAAACTGCCCGTTTCGACGATGGCGACAAAGTGCCGAATTTGATACAGCTCCATACATAAACAATATCTATCTACGCGATCAGAATAAACAATTTTGTTTTCAAGTTGGGCGAGCTATTGATTCGGGTAGCCTTGCGTCATGTGATGACGTTGCCATGCTTTTCACGCGGGCTGGGACGTTTAACTGGCAAACGCGGGGCAATTGATAAATTGTTCCAAGGAGAAATCGACAATGTCAGTGCTGCCGGAAGTCCTGAAGGCCAACGAAGCCTATGCCGCGAGTTTTGGCGATAAAGCAAAACTGGCCCTGCCGCCGGCGCGGCGCTTCGCCATCCTAACCTGCATGGATGCGCGTCTCGATCCGGCCAAATACGCCGGCTTGTCGGAAGGCGACGCCCATGTCATCCGCAATGCGGGAGGGCGCGCCAGCGACGACGCGATTCGCTCTTTGGTGATTTCCTACAAGCTGCTCGGCACCAAGGAATGGTTCGTCGTTCACCACTCCGACTGCGGCATGCAGCTCTTCGACGACGAGATCATGAGCGACCTGCTCGAAAAGAGCCTGGAGGGCGCGACGATCGACGAAACTGGCTGGCACGATCATGGCCATGGCCCCGGAAGCGTGCACGGCCGCTACATCAAATGGCATACGTTCAAGGATCTCGCGGCCAGCGTCGTCGAGGACGTCAAGCGCATCCGGTCCCATCCGCTGGTTCCCGCCAACATTCCGATCTACGGCTATTATTATGACGTAAAGAGCGGCCGCCTGGTCGAAGTTCCGGAGGCCACGGCGGCCGGCCGAGCGACCGCCTGAACCGGCATTGGCGGGAGCATCTGGCTGGCGGAGGGCGGATCACCGCCCATTTCGCCAGCTTGGGGTTTGGGGCCCCTATACCCAGCCCCCGAAGACCAGCCGCCGCTCGCGCTTATTTTGGCGCGAGCACCATCACCATCTGGCGGCCTTCCATCGAAGGTTCGGCTTCGACCTTTGCGATCGTCCCGGTCTCGGACTTCACCCGTTCGAGCAGACGAAAGCCCAGGTCTTGATGCGCCATCTCGCGGCCGCGGAAACGCAGGGTGACTTTCACCTTGTCGCCTTCCTCGAAAAAGCGCCGGACGGCCTTCATCTTGACGTCGTAATCATGGTCGTCGATGCCTGGCCGCAGCTTTATTTCCTTGATCTCGACGATCTTCTGCTTCTTGCGGGCTTCCGCGGATTTCTTCTGCTCGAGGAAACGGAATTTTCCATAATCGAGGATTTTGCAGACCGGCGGATCGGCGGTCGGGACGATCTCGACAAGATCAAGTCCCGCCTCTTCGGCCTTCTGCTGCGCTTCGAAAGTCTCCACGACCCCTTGGTTGCGGCCTTCAGCATCGATCAATTGGACTTCGCGAGCGCGAATTTCACGGTTGGTGCGTGGCCCGTCCCTCTGTGGGACAGGCGGGGCTTTCATCGGACGGCGAATGGCTTTTTCTCCTTACATTGATTAATCGAATCCGACAAAGTCGCGAATCATTCAATTTTTTGTCGCGAGGATCGGCGGACCCAGCTAAAAGATCGGTTCATTGCGCCGCGAAGTCAATGAACACTTGGATTAGAAAAGTTTTTTGGTCGCCTGCGTTGCATCCATGCTTGGCCGAAAACCTTCTGAAAACACGGAGTTCGCCTTGGCCTTACAATCGGTCCCATGGCCGTAAGCGGTCATATGACGGCGAGCTTGCAAGCAAAAAGCGTGCGCCGAAAATGGCTGCAGGGGCGCTGTGACGAGCTCGATTGCCCCCGATCATTCCTCGCTGCCCGCTCGAGACGCCAAATAGGCGTCGAGAGTCGCCAGGCAAACCTGCTCGATCGCGAAACTTGTCTCGATATGCGCCCTGGCGCGCAGCGCAAGCCGGTCCCTGCTTGTAGCCCCGAGGCTTAGGACGACCCGGATGGCCGCTGCCAGCGCCTTGGCGTCGTCTGGCGGCGTCCGCCAGCCGGTGCGCAAGGATTCGTCGATCTCGGGCGGCGCGAGAACTGTTTCGGGTCCGGCGCCGTGGTCGCTGACGATGACGGGCGATCCCATCGCCTGGGCTTCGAGGGCCGCGCCCGAGAAAGCTTCTGGCTGCGTTGAAGGCGCCGCCACGACCGATGCGGCGAGAAGCGCCGCAGGCATATCCGCGCATGGGCCTACTCGGCGTATCACGTCTTGAAGCTCGGCTTTGGCGATCGCGCGGTCAATTTCCGCGGCGAGGCCGCGGCGCTGTTCGTCGCCGGCCATGATGAATTTCACGCCTGCAACTCCTTGCGCGCGCAGAAGCCGCGCCGCTTCAATAAGGAGCTTATGGCCGCTCGAGGCGCTGATCGTCGCGGCCAGGAGCACGATGGGCTCATCCGCCTCGACCTTCCACCCGCGCCGAACGGCCTGAACCCGAGCCGGCGCTACGGCCTTCGGCGCGAAAACCCGGCAGTCGACGCCGCGATGCGCGATGCGGATTTTGCCTTCCGCCAAAGGATGGAGCTTGGCGATAAGCCCGGCCGCGTAGGCTGAATCGGCGATAACAATATCGCCGCGCGCCAGGACCGAGTTATAACGCGCTTCGAGCGCATTGCCGCCAGCGTATCGACCCGGAAAGCTGGTGACGAAAGGCGTTTTCGTCAGCCGCGACGCGCCACAGGCGACCCAGGCCGGCGCGCGCGAGCGGGCGTGCACGATGTCGACTCTTTCGGCTTTGATGAGACGCGCCAGGCGGCTTATGTTCAAAACCATGGCGAGCGGATTTTTCGTATGTGCGGGAAAAGGGATAAACACGCCGCCCTTGGCCTGCAGCTCGCTCACCATCCGTCCGCCACGACTGGCGACCAGCGCATTGGCTCCGGCCCTGCTCAGCGCCGCCGCCATATCGATCGTCGCGCGCGCCGCAGGGCCTGCGTGCAAGTCAGGAATGATCTGAAGCACCGTCGCGCCCGTGAGCGGATGCGTGGCGCTGTCTTTGAAGGGGGAACCGGAAGCTTGCGACATCAGATGTGCCGACGCTCCATCTACCAAGGCTGCAAGGCGGCCCGCAAATCTTAGAGAACAATCTCGAATCAAGGATAGATCTGCGAGCCTAGAGTGAAAGAGCAGCATCGGCAAATTTTGACCGCTGAGGGGCCAGAACCCGGATTCATCACGGTGGGGGAGGGACTCTCGGCGCGCCGCATTGCATATCTGCGCCGCGCGGCGAGCGGCGTCGGCGCGGCGCAGCCCGGCATAGTCTGGTTTGGAGGATTTGGATCGGACATGCGCGGGCTGAAGGCGGAGCGCCTTGACCGCTACGCGGCGGAGACGGGCCGCGCTTTTATGCGCTTCGACTATTCCGGCCATGGCTGCTCGGAGGGAGGCTTCGAGACCGCTACGATCGGACTATGGCTCGAAGAGAGCTTGGCGGTTCTGCGCCGCCTGACCGAAGGTCCGCAAGCGCTGGTCGGCTCGTCCATGGGCAGCTGGCTCGCGCTGCTCGCCGCGCGGGCGCTTCAAGCAAGCGGCGAGGCGGAGCGGCTCAATGGCCTCGTCCTGATTGCGCCGGCAGTCGACTTCACCGAAAGCCTTATCTGGGAGGGGATGTCGGCTGAGGCGCGCCGCGACATCACGGAAAAAGGCCTTTGGCTTCAGCATTCGTCATATTCGGAAGAGCCCTATTTGATCACCCGCGCGTTGATCGAGGAGGGGCGGCGACATTTGCTGCTTGGAGATACGATCCGGGCCTATTGCCCCGTCCATATTTTGCAGGGCATGCAAGACGAGGACGTTCCTTGGCGCCACGCCATGGCGCTGGTCGAACATCTTGCCGGCGATCCGGTGAGCCTGACGCTGATCAAGGACGGCGACCATCGTCTGTCGCGGGAGGAGGATTTGACGAGGTTGATTGCAGCGGTGGAAGGGATCGCTTGACGGGTCGATTCTCGGAAGAGATATGGCGTAGCGCCGCTCCCGTTCTCCTTCAGCGCAATCCGCGCGCCTCTCCATCTTGCCGCCAAAGAGAAACTCGTGCTAATTTGCCGCACTTGGATCCGCCAAAACCGGCGCCTCGCAGATCCCGCTCTCCCGACCGGGCATTCTCGTGCCGTGCAACGCCGGTTCACTGGCGGGCGATGGACTGAAATCAAGAACTCAGAGCGCTTTCACGATTCTGAGGCGAAAAGAAAGCGCTATAGATCGCCCACTTAATTTCTGTGAGGTAGCGATGAACGCGCGACGCATTGATCCAAACAAACCCTTAGGCGCGACGCGCCGCGAAATCATCTACGTGAGCCTCGGCGTTTTCGCCGTGATCGGCGTCTACGGCCTTGCCGCGCGGCAATCTATCCGCGCCGCCCCCAAGGTGAATGTCCCGATCGTCGGCGAATGGCTTGCGACAGGCAAGCCCTGGCGTCTTGTTTTTCGTCAAGACCGAACGCTCGACATGAGCTTCGACGTCAATACCGAACCGAGCAAATTGGTGGCCGGCTCCTACCAGCTGGATTCAACTGGCTGGGTCAAGGTCAAGTTGGAGAATGGCAGGGGCTTTACCACGAATCTGAAGACGCAGACGCCGAGCCGCTTCGATCTCATCGACGCCGAGACCGAAGGGGTGACGACCTTCGAGCGCGCGCAATAGCCTGCCGTCGATTTCCAGATCGCGAGGCTCGTCTCGGGGCCTCGCGATCTCGGACAGGCTCCGCGTCCGTAGGAGTCGCGCATCTGGAAATTGCGCCAGCGCCTTTATTTGCGCGGTCTCGACAAGGTCGAACGCGTCGTGTAGAGCTAGCCCTCTCAACTGACAACAAGCGCACCGAAACGCTCGCTGGATTTGTCCGGCGGAACGGCGGGATTTCAAATTATGAACATTATTGCTGATCTCGAGGCCGAACAGGCCACGAAACTTTTGGCCGGAAAAACCATTCCGACGTTTCAGCCGGGCGACACGGTCATCGTGAACGTCAAGGTGAAGGAGGGCGACCGGACCCGCGTGCAGGCCTATGAAGGCGTCTGCATTGCTCGCAACGGCGGCGGCCTCAACGAGAGCTTCACCGTGCGCAAGATTTCCTATGGCGAAGGCGTCGAGCGCGTCTTCCCCCTGTTCTCGCCGAACATAGAGTCGATCAAGGTCGTGCGGCGCGGCAAGGTCCGCCGCGCAAAGCTCTATTATCTGCGCGATCGGCGCGGCAAGGCGGCGCGCATCGCCGAGAAGGCGGAATCGCCTGCGGCCAAGGCGGCGCGTGAGGCCGCCAAGAAGGAAGCTAAGGCTACGGCCAAGGCGAAAAAGGCCGCCGCGCCCGCCGCAGAATAGGCGCTCGCCGTGGACGACATCGCTCTGCCGAGGTTTGGCGATGACCGACGACGAGGATGATGCTAGTCAAGGCCCCGCTTGGGACGCCGCTTTGGCGGCGTCGCTCGTCGGCAAATATGTCATCGCCGGCTTCATCTATCTCGCGTCAGATGGCGCGACGGTGCGCGAGCGGGTCCAAGTGCATGGGATTATTACGGGGGCTGGGGCGAGCACAGGATTTGTGCTGTCGCTTAAGGGCGAACGCGCGGGCGAGACGATGACGCTTCCGCCCAACACGCGGGCCTTTGCGAAAGCCGGCCCCGGACGATACCGTCTCAAAGGAACCGGCGAAGTGGTCTATGATCCGGACTACACGAGCCTGTGGACCGTTATCGCTCCAGTCTTGCATTAAGAGGCGAATGCGGCTGAGCCGCTTTGGCTGGACCGGCGGCCATCATGATCGGCAAATGTTTCGCCGATGAAGCATTTAGACAAGCCAAAAGAGCATAATCGATTTCAACTAAAATCGATCATGCCCGATTCTGTAAATCAGTTGAGGCGCAAGTCTATGGCTATGGAATTTGCTTGGCGGCGGAATAGAAGTGCTTAACAATTGCGTCCCAGAGATTTTCCGTCTGATTCTTGCGACATTCCACGGTTATTTTGGCAGTCGGATGTTTGAAATCTTCGGCAGTGACGTCAGAGGCGTCGGACTTGCCGCCCTTGTTGAAACCATCCAGCCAGTAAACGACATTCGGTCTTGCTTTCTCTGGGACCTGAAGGAAGTCACTGCAGGTCCAATCTTGCGGCCTCTTGGCTTCCGCCGGCGCCGTCACGGAAATCACGGCCAAAACAGATGCTCCGACGACGGATAAAACGAGTGACGCATTCTTCATCATGTCTTTCCTCCCTGCGAATTTTGGCGCGGATCAAATTTATGCTGTCGCTCGCCAACGATATGGAAACAACCAAGAGCTTGGGCGGTTCCAGATTTAGTTGATATGATTTGGATCAATCGGCTAGGCTCGAGCGGGATTGGAGCCGCGTCCCGGCGGCAGCATATTTTGCCGGCGGCGCATTTAAATTGTCTTAAAATGATAGATAAAATAATAGGTTACTGCGTTTTGCTTAAGTAGTGGGCGATGCGTTGTCCGCATCCAGCTCTTTCCCTCCGCGCAAAACATATCCATGTAAAAGGTCGTCGCCCGCACAGGAGGTCGAGACCAAGCACGGGCCGGGTCGTTTGCTCGTTGGCTAGCCGCCAGAATCCGTTTGCGCCTCGTCAACCTAAGGGAGCATTTAGGACCCAGCGGTGGCCAAAGGGATCGCGAAAGGTCGCGACTCGCGTTCCCCAGAAGGAATTCATCGGGTTCGTCTCCCCTTTGGCGCCAAGGCCGGTCGCCTTGGTGAAGATCTCGTCGACATCCTTGGCCTTTGGATATTCGAGGCTGACCGAGGCGGTCGAGAGCTCGCCGGGGAGAGGAATCCGCGTATGGCCGAATTCGGGAAAGGCGTCGGCCAGCATGACCGAGCCGCCGTTGATCGAAAGCTCGCAATGCATTATCCGCAGCCCATCGAACGCCGGCATGATCGTTTTCTGCCGCGCGCCGAAAACTGTCGTGTAATAGGCGATCGCCGCCATGGCGGGGGAGACGGTCAGATAGGGCGCAACCGGTGGGCGCATCAACTCCTCCGCAATTCGCTATGGTCCAAGGCCGATTGAAAGTACTTCCCCGTGACGGATCTTACGAGTAAGAACTGCGCCCTCGGCTGGCTTTCTTGAATAAGCCATACCGGAGCATTTTCCAAAAGAAAGCAGATGCCGGTTCGGCCCCGGGAGATGCGACATGACAAAGGCTTCGCGCGCGGTTCGGTAGACCCCGATCATTTTTGCGCTCAAACACAACAGGATCTTCAATATGGTCAAGCCTCGCACGCTTTACGACAAGATATGGGACGACCATCTCGTCGAGGGCGACTCCGATGGCGCCAGCCTCATCTATGTCGATCGCCATCTCGTGCATGAGGTCACGAGTCCGCAGGCCTTTGAAGGTCTGCGGCTGTCCGGCCGCAAAGTCCGCGCGCCGCAGAAGACCCTCGCCGTCGTCGATCACAATGTTCCGACGACGGATCGCTCGAAAGGCATTGACGATCCCGAAAGCCGCATCCAGGTCGAGCAGCTTGCGAGCAATGCGCGGGAGTTCGGCGTCGAGTTTTTTGACGTGCTCGACGCCCGCCAGGGCATTGTCCATATCATCGGCCCTGAACAGGGCTTTACCTTGCCAGGGGCGACGATCGTCTGCGGCGACAGCCATACGTCCACGCATGGGGCGTTTGGCGCGCTGGCGCATGGCATTGGCACGTCTGAGGTGGAGCATGTGCTCGCCACCCAGACCTTGATCCAGTCCAAGGCGAAGAATATGCGCGTCACCGTCGACGGCGCTCTTTCGGACGGCGTGAGCGCCAAGGACATCGTGCTCGCCATCATTGGCGAGATCGGCACGGCGGGCGGCACTGGCCATGTGATCGAATATGCCGGTGAGGCGATCCGCGCCCTCTCGATGGAGGGCCGCATGACCGTATGCAACATGACGATCGAGGCCGGCGCACGCGCGGGCCTGATCGCCCCCGACGCCAAGACTTTCGCTTATCTCGAGGGCCGGCCGAAAGCGCCGAAGGGCGAGGCCTGGGACGCGGCGATGCGTTACTGGGAAGGCTTGCATTCCGACCCGGAGGCGGAGTTCGACAAGGAGGTCCGGCTCGACGCTTCGACATTGCCGCCGGTCGTCACCTGGGGCACAAGCCCGGAAGACGTCACGACGATCACCGGCGTGGTGCCGCGCCCGGATGTCGCGGCGAGCGAAGCCAAGCGGGCGTCGATCGCGCGCGCGCTGGATTACATGGGCTTGCAAGGCGGCGAGAAGATCACGGATATTGCGATCGACCGGGTCTTCATCGGCTCCTGCACCAATGGCCGGATCGAGGATTTGCGCGCCGCCGCGAAAATCGTCGCCGGAAAGCATGTCGCTTCGAGCGTCAACGCGATGGTGGTGCCGGGTTCGGGCCTCGTCAAGCGCCAGGCCGAGGCGGAAGGCCTTGACGCGATTTTCAAGGCCGCTGGGTTCGAATGGCGGGAGCCTGGCTGCTCCATGTGCCTTGCGATGAATCCGGATCGGCTCGCGCCGGGCGAGCGCTGCGCTTCGACGTCGAATCGCAATTTCGAAGGCCGCCAGGGCTATAAGGGCCGCACGCATCTCGTCTCGCCGGCCATGGCGGCGGCGGCGGCGATCGCCGGCCATTTTGTCGATATTCGCGAATGGCGATAAGCGAGGGCGGTGGAAAAAAGGGCGGATAGCGCGAGGCGCAAGGTTGCGAGCCGGGGCGCAATCCGATACGGAAGGTTTGCCGAACGCGGCGGGTTTTTTCGATGTTGGGAGAATGCCGAAGCGTATTTGGCGCTCCGGCCCGCGCGGCGATTGAGCGAAGGCGGGAATAGACCGAGAGCGATTTTTACCTGAAGAAAAATCGCTTTTCTGGGCGGGCGTGGCGGAACTGGTAGACGCGCCGGACTCAAAATCCGGTTCTGGTGACAGAGTGTCGGTTCGATTCCGACCGCCCGCACCAATCTGTCGAAATTTTTTGAGATTTCTCAGCCTGCCGGTTCGACGGCGCGCCTTCTTCCGTCTCCGGGACGAACCAGCGCCGGGGCAATGCCGACGGCCGAGGCTTGGAGAGCGTCGTCAATGACGGGCGCCGGAACAGATCACACCAAGCCCAGTCTTGAAGGCGGGCCGGCCATTATCCTCGTCCGGCCGCAACTCGCCGTGAACATCGGAATGTGCGCGCGAGCGATGGCGAATTTCGGTCTCGCCGATTTCCGCCTCGTTTCGCCGCGCGAGGGCTGGCCCCGCACCGGCGCCTTGAAGAAAGGCGCCTATGCCGCAGCGGCCGGGGCCGTGCATCTTCTCGAAGCGGCGAAGCTCTATGAGAGTGTCGAGGCGGCTGTCGCCGATCTCAATTTCGTCTGGGCGACGACCGCCCGCGAGCGCGGCCAGCATAAGCCCATTCTCACGCCCGCCGAGGCGATGCCGGAAAGCGCGCGGGCGCTTGCGGGGGGAGAAAGACATGGCGTCCTTTTCGGCCCGGAGCGCACCGGCCTCGCCAATGACGAGATCGCCTTGGCCGATGCGATCATGACCTTTCCGGTTAACCCGGCCTATGCGTCGCTCAATCTCGCGCAGGCCGTGCTTTTGACCGGCTATGAATGGATGCGCGCGGCGACAGACGCCAAAGCGCCCTTCGCCTTGGTCGAACGCTCGCCGGCGGCGCCGCGCGATATGGTGCTTTCCTTTTTCGCTTATCTTGAAGCCGAGCTCGGCCGCGCCGGATTCTTTCGCCCTCCGGGCAAGCAGCCGGTCATGCGGCGCAACATGCGTAATATTTTCCATCGCATGAAGCTGACCGAGCAGGACGTGCGCACGTTGCGCGGAATGGTCGTGCGTCTTGTGGAGGGGCCGAGGGCGGAGGCTAAAACGCGCACAGAGGCAAGCCAGTCCGGGCTCGCCGAGCAATCGCTTCAGTCGCCTGCCGACGACAAGGGCTGAGCCACCGCCTCGAGCGGTTTGCGTTCCGCCGCGACGCCCCAAACCGCTTCGACGACAGCGGCGAAAATCATCAGCGTCGCTCCGAGAAGATAGCCCGCGAAGACATGCGCGCGCGCGCCTGTCCCAATCAGAAGGCCGAACAGAAGAGGCGCCCCGGCGCCTCCGATCGCCGTGCCGGTCGCATAGAATATGGCTATGGCGAGCGCGCGAATTTCGACGGGAAAGGTTTCGCTGACGGTTAGATAGGCGCCCCCGGCCGCCGCCGAGGCGAAGAAGAAGATCGCCATCCAGGCAATCGTCTGCTCTGTCGCGCTGAGAAGATCTTGTGCGAACAGCCAACCGCTGGCGGCGAGGAGCAGGCCGGACGCCGCATAAGTGAAAGCGATCATCTGCTTACGGCCAATGGAATCGAACAGATGGCCAAGCAGGAGAGGGCCGAAAAAATTTGCGATCGCAAAAGGCAAGATGTACCAGCCGACGCCTTGCGACGGCACGTCATAAAATTTCGTGAGCACGAGCGCATAGGTGAAGAAGATCGCGTTATAAAAAAACGCCTGCGCCGCCATCAGCGTCAGTCCGACCAAGGCTCTTGTTCTGTAGGTATGGATGATCGCGCGAAAGACTTCGCGCAGAGGCGTATGGGTCCGTGGGCGGAGGCGCATGGGTTTCAGCTCGGACTCATTCTGGAGATGGGCGCCATGTGCGCGGAGTCCGGCTTCTATTTTGTCGACTATCGTTTCGGCTTCCTTGATCCTTCCGTGAATAACGAGCCATCGGGGACTTTCCGGAACCCATGTCCGTAACAACAGGATGACGAGGCCGAGCGCGGAGCCGATGAAAAAGGCGAGGCGCCAGCCGGTGTCGGGAGCGAAGCGGGCCGGATCCAGAAGCACAATCGAACTCGCCGCCCCAAGCGCGCCGCCGATCCAGAAAGAGCCGTTGATCGCAAGGTCGATCCAGCCGCGATAGCGGGCCGGGATCATTTCCTGGATCGTCGAATTGACCGCGCTATATTCGCCGCCGATCCCTGCGCCGGTCAGCATTCGAAACAGACAGAAGCTTGCGAGATTCCAGGAAAAAGCCGTCGCGGCGGCGGAGACCAGATAGAGGCCGAGCGTGATGAAGAAAAGCATTTTGCGGCCGAGCCGATCGGTCATCCAGCCGAAAACGAGGGCGCCGACAACCGCGCCTGCGAGATAGAAGGTCGACGCCAATCCAACGTCGGAATCGGTGAAATGCAGGCTAGGGCTCGCCTCCAGCGCGCCGGACACCGAACCTGCGAGGGTCACTTCGAGACCGTCGAGCAGCCAGGTGATTCCGAGCGCTATGACGACGAGCGTATGGAACCGCCCCCAGGGCAGCCGGTCGAGACGAGCCGGCGCGCGGGTTTCAAGAATGCCCGCCTGCATGTGGCTTGCAGCTTCATCCATGTCTCGACCTTGTTGTCGGTTGCGCGGTCGCCGCGCCGGAAAAGCCTTTGCGCAGCGAGCGGAAAAAGTTTGCCGTCCGGCGCTCGGGCTTTGGGCTCATCTCGCGAGAAAAGGTCCGATCCCAAACGTGCTGAATTGCTTTCCGCTCCCGAATTTGGGCAAAATTGGCTCGACCTTTTCAAGTAAATTGACTTGCTAAGGTAGATACTGCCCCACTTTAGCTTGAACGCTGATCCGCCTTAGGCGTCCGATTGGCAATTATTTTAACAAAATTGTTCCTTAACCTATGCGCGCGTTCCTGTTCCGCGAGGCTTGTCGATTTCGATGCAGGAGCGGGACGAACGGCTCATCCGGTCTCTTCAATGTCGCACACGCCAAAAATTCTTGTTTTCGACTCCGGCCTGGGCGGTTTGACCGTTTTTGCCGAAGTGGCGCGCGTGCGGCCTGACGCGCATTTGATCTATGCCGCCGACGATGCGGGATTCCCCTATGGCGAACTAGGGGAAGAGGACTTGGTCGCGCGGGTCCTCTCGGTCCTGCAGCGCTTGATCGCGCGCGTCGCGCCGGACGCAGTCGTCATCGCCTGCAATACCGCTTCAACCTTGGTGCTCCCGCATCTGCGCGCGCGATTTCCGCAGCTCCCATTCATCGGCACGGTTCCGGCGATCAAGCCGGCGGCGAGCCAGTCTCAGTCCAAGCTCATCTCCGTGCTTGCGACTCCGGGCACCGTCGCGCGCGACTACACGCGCGATCTCGTGCGCACCTATGCGGCGCATTGCGAAGTGACGCTCGTCGGTTCGAGCGCGCTCGCGAGCCTCGCCGAAGCCTTCATGCAAGGGGAAAGCCCTTCCGACGCGGCGATCCTAGGTGAGATCGCGCCGGCCTTCGTCGCTAACGGCGAAGGCCGCACGGATTGCATCGTGCTGGCCTGCACGCATTATCCGCTGCTGATCGAGCAACTCGAACGGCTGGCGCCCTGGCCCGTACAGTGGATCGATCCGGCTCCGGCGATCGCGCGCCGAACCGACCATGTTCTGTGTGAGGACCTCGGCTTCCTGCCGCCAAAAACAAAATTGCACCTGGCCGCGCCGCATCATGCTCTCTTCACTGGCGCTTCCGCTCCCGCTCTTAAGCTTTCGGAGGCTTTGCGCCTGCGCGGGATCGGGAAGATTGAAACGGAGCCCATGCCTTTGGTCTTCGCTTAAGCGCGTCCCGATCGGATGGAATCATCCGATCGAAAGGGACCCGCTCAAATTCAAAGAGTTGGAGCATGTTCTGATCGAAAAAGTCGATCAACTTTTTCGGAACATGCTCTAAGCGCTGGCCTGATTGGGCCTAGAAAAGCGAGCCCTGTTCGCGCTTGCGCGGCGCCTTGCTTGCTCCGCGCTTGGCGGCTCCCGAGCCTTTTGGCGGACCGGCGATCGCCGCCTTATGGCCGTCGGCGAATTCAATGTCGAGCAGCGCGTCATCGGCGATCTCGGCGGCGAGGCGCATGGGCGTCCGATTTGCGTCGCGCACGAGCGCAAAGCCGCGCGCGAGAACTTGGCGATAGCCGAGGCTGCCGAGCAATTGCTCCAAGGTCTTGATCTGGGTTCTGTGCACGGCGATGCGCGCCTTGAAGCCATAAGCCATGCGTCCGCCCAGCGCCTCCAGACGATGGCGCGCCGCGGCTATTCTTTCCTGCTCGTGCCGCGCGCGGACGGTTCGGGCCGTTTCAAGCCTCGCCGCTACGTGCAAGAGCCTTTGCGTTCGCCGTTCGTGGCCGGTTTCGAGCGCACGCCGCAGCCTTTGCCGGAGCCCCGCGAGGCGCTCCGCCGCGCGCGCCATTCTCGTTTGCGGCGATTGCTGGGCCAGGCGGTGCGCCAGGCGCGCGAGCCCAATCCGCTGGCGATCATGCGTCCTGGACAAGGCGCCGTCGAGACGGCCCGCCGCATTGTCGAGGCGCTGGCGGGGCAGGGCGATGATCGCCTCGCCTTGCGGCAGGGCGCGCAGCAGGGCGCGCAATTCATTGCGACGGCGCTCGCTCAGCCGAAACATCGCGCCGGCGTGGCGGCGGCCGAGATCTGCGAGCGACGAGGCGAGCTCCGCGCGCACGGGAACCGCTTTTTCCGCCGCCGCCGTCGGGGTCGGCGCGCGCAAATCGGCGGCGTAGTCGATCAAGGTCCAGTCCGTCTCGTGCCCGATCGCGGCGATGATCGGCGCGAGGCTCCGCGCGGCGGCGCGCACCACGATTTCCTCGTTGAAGCTCCAAAGATCCTCAAGCGAGCCGCCGCCGCGCGCGACAATGATCACGTCCGGCCGCCGCAAGCGGCCCGTCTCCGGCAAGGCGTTGAAGCCGTCGATGGCGGCGGCGACTTCCGCGGCCGACGTCTCGCCTTGAACCCGCACGGGCCAAACCAGGACATGGCGCGGAAAGCGGTCGGCGATCCGGTGCAGGATGTCGCGGATGACGGCGCCTGTCGGCGAAGTCACGACGCCAATCACGCTCGGCAGAAAAGGGAGAAGCTGCTTGCGGGCCTCGTCGAACAGCCCTTCGGCGGCAAGCTTGCGGCGGCGCTCCTCGAATAGGGCCATGAGGGCGCCGATTCCGGCCGGTTCAAGCGCCTCGATGACGATCTGATAGGCGGACTTTCCGGGAAAGGTCGTGATCTTGCCGGTCGCGATGACCTCGAGCCCCTCTTGAGGCTTGGTCCTTAGTCTCGCGTAAACACCTTTCCAGATCACAGCGTCGATGCGGGCGGATTGATCCTTCAAGGAGAAATAGGCGTGGCCGGAGGAATGCGGCCCGCGATAATTCGAGATTTCCCCACGCACGCGGACGAAGCCGAAACGATCCTCGATCGTCCGCTTCAGAGCGGCGGAGAGTTCGCTGACGGAAAGTTCCGGCGCGTTAGTTGGGGCTGGATCGGGCATCGGGCGAAGATGCAGGATTTCTTCGGCCGGGAAAAGCCCACTCGGTTGTAAAGCCGGTTGCGCCAAAGCTCGCGCGACCCGCTGGATTGGCCTGTCGATTGCGTTGATGTTCTTTTCAGCCTGTCATCGCCGTGAGTTTAGGCGCGCCAAATTGAATTTGCCGACCGGCCGCCTCTCGAACATATGAGGGCCGTTGGCTGGGACCTGACCCATAACAATCGCTTGGCGCCGCCTCTCAAGCCATACTCCGGAAGTCGAAGGAGAATATCCTGCAAGCTATTGAATTAATTTATATTCTTTAATCCGAAGCGATCGAAAGGAGCCCGATGGCCAGCTTTGAGCCGGAGCAATATAAGGAAACGCTCATTTTCCTGACGACCGCCGGCGTCGTGGCGCCGGTTTTTCGCCGTCTGCGAATAAGTCCTATTCTCGGCTTTCTCGGCGCGGGCGTTCTGCTCGGACCCTATGGCCTCGGCGCGGTCTCGCAAAAGTTCAGTTGGCTCTCGCCTTTCGCGCTCGATGACGTCGAGCAGATCGCCCCGGTGGCGGAATTCGGCGTCGTCTTTCTCTTGTTCATGATTGGTCTCGAATTGTCATGGGAGCGCTTGGCGCTCATGCGGCGATTAGTCTTCGGCTTCGGCAGTTTGCAGGTCTTCGGATCGGCTGCGGCCCTCGGCGCGGCGGCGCTGCTGCTCGGCGAGGCGCCAACCTCAGCAGCGGTGCTTGGTTTCGCCCTGGCTTTGTCTTCGACGGCGATCGTCATCCCCGTTCTCGCCGAGGCCAAGCGGCTTGCGACGACGGCGGGTCGGACAGTCTTCGCGGTTCTCCTGTTTCAGGATCTGATGGTGGCGCCGCTCCTGTTCATGGTCTCCATGCTGGGGATTCGCGAGCTCGACCTCAGCGCCGCTATTTTCTCGACGCTGGTCCCCGCGCTCGCGGGGTTGAGCATTGTCGTGGTCGGGGGCCGTCTCGTCTTGCGGCCTCTGTTTCATCATGTCGCCGCCGCGGGCTCGACTGAATTCTTTGTGGCGGCCTGCCTGCTCGTCGTCATCGGCACTGCGGTGCTCGCGGCTATGTCCGGCCTCTCCATGGGCCTCGGCGCATTCATCGCCGGGGTTCTCTTGGCCGAAACCGAGTACCGGCGCGAGATCGAGGTTACGATTGAGCCGTTCAAAGGTCTTCTGCTCGGCCTTTTCTTCGTGTCGGTCGGGGCCAGCCTCGATCTCTCGCATGTATTCGCCGCGCCGCTCTGGACATTTGGCCTGGCGCTCGGCCTCATCATCGTCAAATTCTGCGTTGCGTGGCTGGTCGCGCGGATCTTGCGCCTTTCCACGCCAGTTTCGACCGAGGCGGCGCTCATGCTCGCGCCCGGCGGCGAATTCGCTTTCATCATCGTCGCCGCCGCCATCGCCTCGAAGGCCACGCCGGCAGCCATTGGCGCCAATGTGACGGTCGCGGTGACCCTCTCAATGTTCCTCGTGCCAGCGCTTGGACTTCTCGCGCAGCGGTTGTCGCGGCCGCAGATAGCCGCCGAGCCTGTCGAGCCTTTGGTCTCTCCCGAGCAGATTCAGGCGCATGACGCGATCATCGTCGGTTATGGGCGGGTCGGACGGCTTGTCGGCGAGATGCTTCATGCCCATTCCATCCGCTATATGGCTGTCGACAACGACGCCGGTTTGGTGAAGCGCTTTCGAGGCCAAGGAACCGACATTTATTGGGGCAACGCCTCGCGGGCGGATTTCCTCGCCCGCTGCGGCCTCGGCACGGCCAAGGCGCTCATCATCACAATGGACAGGCCAAGCGACGCGGAGCGGATCGTGCGTCTCGCGCGCGCCGAATATCCTCACCTGACGATCGTCGCCCGCGCCCGCGACGCGCATCACGCGACGCTCCTCTATAAGCTCGGCGTGACCGACGCCGTCCCCGAAACGATCGAGGCGAGCCTGCAATTATCTGAAGCCGTCCTTGTTGAGATGGGCATCCCTATGGGCCTCGTCATCGCCTCGATTCACGAGAAACGCGACGAATTCAGGAAAATCCTGCAACCTGTCGCCATCCGCGCCGAGGAGCGGCACGCCATAAAACTGTCTCTTCGCATGAAGGAAATGAGCAAGCGCAAACCGAAGCCTATGGCGGACGAGGAGATCCCCTAATTTTGCGCCGCCTAGAGCGCTTCCCGATCGGATGGAATCATCTGATCGAAAAAGAATCGCTCAAATTCAACGAGTTGGAGCATGTTCCGATCGAAAAAGTCGATCAACTTTTTCGGAACATGCTCTAGAGGCTGGTCGCTCGCAAAGCGAACGATGGCCGACCAGGTCAAGGCTCCGCGAGACGTTTGCCAATGCGGTGGAAGAACCAAAGGACGAGAATGACGATGACCGGAACGGCGACAGCGGTCGCGACGACCGGATCGACTGTCTCCACCTCTCGATGCAATCCTTCAAAAATGAGATGGAAGATGGAAAGCAGGTAATAGGTGATCGCGGCGATCGACACCCATTTCACCGCCTGCTGCAGTTTCAGCTGCAATTGCACGCGTTCATTCATGTTGCGCAAGAGATCCCGGTTCTGGCTCTCGAGCTCGATATCGACGCGGGTGCGCAGAAGCTGCGCCGCGCGGGAGAGCTTGCGCGAGAGTTGATCCTGGCGGGCCTCGGTCGCCGCGCAGGTGCGGATTGCCGGCGTCAACCGGCGCACGAGAAAGGCGGCGAGAGTCGGTAGATTGGGCTCCGGCCGTTCGCCGATCGACTCGAGGCGCAGGCTCATAAGTTCATGATAGGCGCGCGTTGCGCCGAATCGGTAAAGGCTCTGCGCCGCGCCCTCTTCGAGCTCGGCGGCGAGCGCGGTCAAGCGGTCGAGCAAGATCCGGCTGGCTTCGAGCCCCTTGGCCTCGCGCATCAGCTGCACGAGACGCGGCAACTCGTTCTCGATGCGGCGAATCTCGGGACCGAGATCCAGAGCCTTCGGGAGCCCTAGCAGCGCGAGCGTGCGGTAGGTCTCGACCTCGAGGAGACGCTGAACGAGCGAGCCGGCATCGACCGGAGTCAGTTTTCGATCGAGGACGAGCAGCCGCACAAATCCCGAAGCATCGGGACGAAAATCGGTGGCGACGAGGGCGCCGCCGCCCAGAACCTCGGAGGCCGCCAACTGGCTCGGCTCGAAGAGATGACGCCAGCTGTCGCCGACGAGCGCCGCGGGGAGAAGATGCAGATCGACGGACACAAGCAAGGGCCCCGGCTGTGGGAGAAGCCGCATGATGCTCGACAGCTCATCTGCGCCGGGCCGAAATGGGAGAGGCTTGGTCTTGCCAAACCGCGAATTGTCAATCGCTTGCGGAAACTCCCAAGTGTAGGTCGTAAACTCGGCGTGAAGCTCAAAGCGCAAGACGGCGTCAGGGAGTTCGACGCGGTGCTGCTTGGCGTCGGGAGGGGGAGGCGGGCAGCCCCGCTCGAGGCAAAAGTCGGCCAGCGCCGCGCGCGCTTTCGCCGCTTCGTCATGATCCGTCATGAAGGCGAAATGCAAAATGCGTTTCGAACCCTCGATGGGCACGAAAGGCCGCGCATGAACCTCGGCCAGGACGCGGTCCCGCATGGGATGTTCCGCAAATCCTTGGCTTTTGGGCTTTTGTTCCTCCAACAAACTGTTCATTTTTTGACCGCCGCCTCTTGCCCATTCCGTCGCCTCCGATCGGGCGGGAACCGCCAAATCGACCAAGCCGGAAGCTGCTTCAAATTGATAAAAGTTGCCGGGCTCCGTCCGGCTGGCCTGGAAGCGAGCCTAGTCCCGACGCGCTCTTCATCCGCCGGGGAGCCGAGGCAAGAGAACGGACCGATTCGACATGAGCCCGGAGCGATCTATCCCATTTTGCGGCGAACCGCCAACCGGTCAGCGCAAAAGGACGCGGCGCTGCTTTCGAGCGCCGCGTGAGGAATCATATGCCCGAATGATTACGCGGCCGCTTTCAAGGCTTGCAATACCGCCTGTAAGGTCGCCGCATCGAAGCCCTGCGGCACGCGCACAATCATGGCGCCGATGGCGATCTCGATCGGCGCAGCCTCTGCAGCGGGACGCTCGCCAATGGCGTTCATGGATTGGATTTCCAGCCCGAGCGGCTGCAGCCGGCTTTTGCTGACGTTTGGGACCTCGCCTCGAAGCCGCGCATTCTTGCGCCAGGCGAAAAGCTGCGCCGCCATCAGGCCATGACGGCGCGCCACTGAGCAAACCGAGTCGCCGCTCTCAAAGCTCTCCGCAACGATCCGGGCCTTTTCCTCCGCCGTGAAATTTCTGCGTTTAGCTACGCCAGTGAAAACGCTCAGCCGGCGCGTCGGCTCTGGCGTCGTCATAAAGTCCGCATTTCTTATGTGCAACATTTGAATGCCTTTTTGAACGGGCCGGGCCGCAAAGGGCGTTCGTCGGCCGCGCGAAAGGGGAATGGCTTCCGGTGCGCTCCAATTCTCGCGGCCGCTTTGTGTTTGGCGCCGCGTCGATGAGGACGGGTTTCGCCAAACTCAAGAGGGGCTTTTGCCCAACGGCCAAACTCGGGCCGATTTGCTAAGCCTCTGGAGCGGTCAAGAAAATAGCGCGATTAGATGATTTCCGGAGGGCCGCGCGCGGCGAAATAGAAGCGCTGCGACGCCCTTGTGGGAATTCCGGGCATTGGCGCCCAGACGATCGCCAAGGCCATCCGCTGCGGAAAAGCCGCAAGGCCGGACGCCGTCGCCAGATAGGCGCAGCCGGAAGCGGCGCAGGCCAGAATGCAGCAAAGGCAGTGTTGATGATCTTGCTCGCCGCCGGGCGCTTCAGGATTCGATCCGTCCGGCGCGCAAATTGCGTTGCCGAAGCGGTCAAAGGCGGCGGCATGCGCCGCTGCGCCGAGAAAGGCTTGCAGCAGAAGCGCATAAAGCGCGACCACGCTGATCGCGACGCGTTTCGTCGCCGAGCCCTGGCGCAAGCTAGTCATAAAAATATCCTAACACGCCCGGCTGCTATTGCAATGGATCGGGACCTCGGTTCGGACGCCCATTTGGCAAGCGGGAAGGCGGCGTGTTGACGCAGCGCAGCACGACCAAAGCAGAGCCGCAGGCCCCGCATTCAATGGGCGCTTTGGCCGATCGTAGAATCCGCTGAAGCAGCAGTTTTCAAAGAAGCAATATTTCCAAGCCTTTGCACGGCCTCCTTGACGAGAGGGTCGAGCCCTTCCCCGCCATGCTCCAGATGGAGCAGGATTTTTTTGCGCATGCTCGGATCCCAGAACTTGGCGAGATGATCGGCTATGCCGGCGACCGCCTGTTCATGCCTTTGCGGGGCGAAGAACTTGCCGATCTGGTTGGCCATATAGATGAGCTTGTCAGGCGACATGATGGGCGGCTCGATCGATGATGCGTTCTAAATGGGTGAAGACTTCGAAGTCATGCTGGCGCGCGACCGCTATGAGCGTGATCCCGCAGGCCTCCGCAAGCCGAACTCCGGCTGCGGTCGGGGCCGAAATGGCGACGACGACCGGAGCCCCGAGCCGCGCCGCCTTTTGGATCAACTCGACCGAAACCCGGCTCGTCAGGACGACGAGACCCTGCGCGGCGGAAACGCCGCCGGCTATGAGCGCGCCGGCCAGCTTATCGAGCCCATTGTGCCGGCCGACATCTTCGCGCAAGGCGACAAGGCCTTTCGAAGGGGCCCAAAATCCTGCGGCGTGAACCGCATGGGTTTCGCGGTGAAGCCGCTGACCGGCGGAAAGCGACGCCATCGCCTCGACGATTGACGCTTTGTCGAAGCGGCGGGCGCTGGTGACGACAGGCGCCGGGCGCATCGCCTCTTCGAGGCTTTCGATGCCGCAGAGGCCGCAGCCCGTCGGGCCGGCCATGCTGCGGCGGCGCGCCGAATAGGCTTTCGCGCGGTCCTCCCGCAGCCAGAGCCTCGCTTCGACGCCGAGCGGCATGGCGACGATATCAAGGCTAACGATGTCCGACGGCGCCTCGATCAGACCCTCCGTCAGAGCAAATCCTATGGCGAAATCCTCCAGATCGGCAGGCGTCGCCATCATCACGGCATGGGTCGCGCCATTCACCGTGAAGGCGATCGCCGTTTCCTCCGGCACGGTGCGGAAGGACGCAAAAGCCTCACCCCCGCGCTGCGCCAGGCAGGGAACGCTGACCGCCGCCGCCGGCGGGGCATCGTCGCTGAGGAGGTCTTCGCTCATTCCGCCGCTTCAACCGTATGGATGATGCGGCGGCTCTGCTCGGCTTGTTCGCGATATTGCTCCTGCCAATCGGTGGGCCCGTTGGAGCGCGAGATCTGGACCGCGGTCACCTTGAATTCCGGGCAATTCGTCGCCCAGTCGGAGAAATCGGTCGTCACGACATTCGCCTGGGTCGTCGGATGGTGGAAGGTCGTGTAGACGACGCCCGGAGCGACCCGATCGGTGACAAGGGCGCGCAGAGTGGTTTCCCCGGCGCGGCTATGGAGCTTCACCCAATCGCCGTCGCGGACGCTGCGCTGCTCGGCGTCATGGGGATGGATTTCGAGCATGTCCTCCGGGTGCCAGGCGACATTTTCCGTGCGGCGAGTCTGCGCCCCGACATTGTAATGGCTGAGAATGCGGCCGGTCGTGAGCAGCAGCGGGAAGCGAGGCCCGGTCCTCTCGTCGGTTGGCACATATTCGGTAATCACGAACTTGCCCTTGCCGGCGGCGAAGCCGCCGATATGCATGACCGGCGTGCCGTCGGGATGCGCCTCATTGCAAGGCCATTGAACCGAACCCACCTCGTCGAGGTGGGCGTAGGACACGCCGGCGAAGCTCGGCGTCGTGCGGGCGATCTCGTCCATAATCTCGCTCGGATGGGCGTAATTCATGGAAAAGCCCAGAGCCTTGGAAAGCGCCAAGGTGATTTCCCAGTCGCCGAGGCCGTTTTTCGGGCTCATCACCTTCCGCACGCGCTGAATGCGACGCTCGGCATTGGTGAAGGTCCCGTCCTTTTCCAGGAAGGTCGAGCCGGGGAGGAAGACATGCGCGTAATTCGCAGTTTCGTTCAGGAAAAGGTCCTGGACGACGACGCATTCCATGGCGGCGAGGCCGGCGGCGACATGATGCGTGTCGGGATCGGATTGAAGAATATCCTCGCCCTGGATGTAGATGCCCTTGAACGTCCCTTCGACCGCCGAGTCCAGCATGTTGGGGATGCGCAGGCCTGGCTCATTATCGAGCGCGACGCCCCAGAGGCTTTCGTAGAGCGCGCGCGCGGCATTGTCCGAGACATGCCGATAGCCCGCGAATTCATGCGGGAACGATCCCATGTCGCAGGCGCCCTGCACATTGTTCTGGCCGCGCAGGGGATTGACGCCGACGCCGGGGCGGCCGAGGTTTCCGGTCGCAAGCGCGAGATTGGCGATCGCGAGCACCGTGGTCGAACCCTGGCTATGCTCAGTGACGCCGAGGCCGTAATAGATCGCCGCATTGCCGCCGGTGGCGTAAAGCCGCGCCGCCGCTCTGATCAACTCGGCCGGAACGCCGGAGATTTTGCTGACCTCTTCCGGGCTATTGCGCGGCTCGGAGACGAAGGCCGCCCAGTCCTGGAATTCCTCCATGTCGCAGCGTTCGCGCACGAAAGCCTCATCGACGAGGCCTTCGGCGACGATGACATGGGCTAGCGCGGTCAGCACGGCGACATTGGTGCCGGGCTGCAGCGGCAGATGATAATCCGCCTTCACATGCGGGGTCTCGACGAGGTCGATCCGGCGCGGGTCGACGACGATAAGCTTCGCCCCTTGGCGCAGCCTTTTCTTCATGCGCGAGCCGAAAACCGGATGGCCGTCGGTCGGATTGGCGCCGACGACGAGAATCACGTCGGTTTGTTCGACGGAGTCGAAATCCTGCGTGCCGGCCGAGGTCCCGAAGGCGGTCTTCAGCCCATAGCCCGTCGGCGAATGACAGACCCGCGCGCAGGTATCGACGTTATTATTGCCGAACCCGCCGCGAATGAGCTTCTGGATGAGATAGGTCTCCTCGTTCGTGCAGCGCGAGGAGGTGATGCCGCCGACAGAGTGCTTGCCATAGGTCGCTTGAATGCGCTTGAATTCGGAGGCCGCGTGATTGATCGCTTCATCCCATGAGACCTCGCGCCAGGGATCGCTCACCTTGGCGCGGATCATGGGATTCAGAATGCGATCCCTGTGGGTCGCATATCCCCAGGCGAAGCGGCCTTTGACGCAGGAATGGCCGCGGTTCGCCTTGCCGTCCTTGTAAGGAACCATGCGGACGAGTTCCTCGCCTCGCATTTCCGCCTTGAACGTGCAGCCGACGCCGCAATAGGCGCAAGTCGTGACGGCGGAATGTTCGGGCTGGCCGATGGCGATCAGCGATTTCTCGGCCAAAGTAGCGGTCGGGCAGGCTTGCACGCAGGCCCCGCAGGACACGCATTCCGATTCGAAGAAAGGCTCATCCTGGCCCGGCGCCACGCGGCTCTGGAAGCCGCGCCCGTCGATCGTCAGAGCAAAGGTTCCCTGCACCTCCTCGCAGGCGCGCACGCAGCGGTTGCAGACGATGCATTTCGTTGGGTCGTAGGTGAAATAGGGGTTCGACTCGTCTTTCGTCTCGTCGAAATGATTGGCGCCTTCATAGCCGTAGCGCACCTGCCGGAGTCCCACGGCGCCGGCCTGCGTCTGCAATTCGCAATCGCCATTGGCGGCGCAGGTGAGGCAATCGAGCGGATGATCGGAGATATAAAGCTCCATCACCCCTTTGCGCAGGGCTTTCAGACGCTCGGTCTGCGTCTTCACGATCATGCCCGGGGCGATCGGCGTGGTGCAGGAGGCCGGGGTTCCATTGCGGCCCTCGATCTCGACCAGGCAAAGCCGGCAGGAGCCGAAGGATTCGAGCATGTCGGTCGCGCAGAGCTTGGGGATCTCCGTCCCGATCTCCATCGCGGCGCGCATGATGGATGTGCCTTCAGGCGCGCGCACCTCGACGCCGTCGATGGTCAGCGTGACCATCTTGTCCGACTTCGACGCTGGCGTTCCGTAATCGATCTCGGTGACAAGAGCCATGGCCGTCTTCCTTATTCAGCCGCCAGCGCGGGCGGCGCGAAATCTTCCCTGAAATGATGGAGCGCGCTCAGCACCGGATAGGGCGCGAACCCGCCCAGCGCGCAGAGCGAACCGAATTTCATCGTTTGGCAAAGGTCTTCGAGAAGCGCGATATTCTCGGTTGTCTTCACGCCGCTGATGACGCGATCGACGACCTCGACGCCGCGCGTCGAGCCGATGCGGCAGGGCGTGCACTTGCCGCAGCTTTCAACCGCGCAGAACTCCATGGCGAATCGCGCCATGCGGGCCATATCGACCGTATCGTCAAATATGACGAGGCCGCCATGGCCGATGAGTCCGTCGCGCGCAGCGAAGGCCTCGTAATCGAAGGGCGTGTCGAACAGCGCGCGCGGGAAATAGGCGCCAAGAGGTCCGCCGCATTGCACAGCCCGCACCGGCCGGCCAGAGGCCGAGCCGCCGCCTATCTCCTCCACGATTTCGCCGAGGGTGAGGCCGAACGCCGTCTCGAACAGGCCGCCATAGCGGACATTGCCGGCGATCTGCAGCGGCATGGTGCCGCGCGAGCGGCCGACGCCGAAACTGGCGTAAAATTCAGCGCCGCGATCGAGGATGGTCGGCGCGGCCACGAGCGACAGAACATTGTTGACGACTGTCGGACGTTGAAACAGCCCTTTATGCGCGGGCAATGGCGGCTTCGCCCGGACGATGCCGCGCTTGCCTTCCAGGCTTTCGAGCAAGGCCGTCTCTTCGCCGCAGACATAGGCGCCGGCGCCCATGCGAATTTCGATGTCGAACGTATGCTCCGAGCCCTTGATGTTGGAGCCGAGGCATCCCGCCTCGCGGGCGAGAACCAGCGCTTGCGAAAAGGTCTTCGCCGCATGCGGATATTCGGAGCGGCAATAGACGTAGCCTTTGGTCGCGCCGATGGCGACGGCGCAGATCGTCATGCCCTCGATCAAGGCGAAAGGGTCGCCTTCGACGATCATGCGATCTGCGAAAGTGCCGCTATCGCCTTCGTCGAAATTGCAGACCACGTAGCGGCGATCGGCTGGCGCGTCCGCCACGGTCTTCCATTTAATGCCTGTTGGGAAACCGGCGCCGCCGCGCCCGCGCAGGCCGGATTTGGTCACTTCGGCGATTGTCGCTGCGGGTCCAATTTCAATGGCGCGCAAAAGCCCGCGCCAGCCGCCATGCGCAGCGTAATCGGAGAGCGAGACCGGATCTATGATTCCGCAACGCGCGAAGGTGAGCCGGTTCTGGCGGGCGAAGAAAGGGTGCTCCTCCGGCTTGCCGATCCGGCTGGCGTGCGCGCCGCCGTCGATAAAGCCGGCGTCGAACAGGCCGCCGATGTCGGAGACTGCGACCGGACCATAGCCGATCCGGCCCTCAGCCGTTTCGACTTCCACCAGAGGCTCGAGAAAATACGCGCCCCGCGAGCCGGTGCGGATGATTTCGACGGAAAGCCTGCGCGCCTGCGCTTCAGCCTCGATCCGCGCCGCGACTTTATTGGCGCCGACCGCCAGGGCCGCAATATCCTTGGGGATAAATATCCGCGTCATAGGCCGCGCGCCTCATCGATCGCCTCGGCAAGCGTCGCGGCGTCAAGCCTAGCGATCGGCTCGCCGTCGAGGAGCGCGGAAGGGGAAGAGGCACAAAGGCCAAGGCAATAGACGGGCTCGACCGTCAGCTCGCCATCTTGGGTCCGGCCGTGCCAGTCGATGCCGAGCTTGACGAGAAGATCTCGAGCTAATTCCTCGCTTCCCATGCTTTGGCAGGCCTCGCCACGGCAGAGCTTGAGGATATGCCGTCCGGCCAGTTCGTGGCGGAAATCATGATAGAAAGTGATGACCCCATGCACTTCGGCGCGCGAAAGATTGAGCGCCTGCGCGATAAGGGGAGCAGCCTCGGCGCCGACATAGCCGAACTCTTCCTGCAAAGCATGAAGAATCGGGAGCATCGGGCCCTCGAGCCCGAGATGTTTGTTGACGATTTCCTGAGCCCGGTCGACATTCCAGGAGGAGGCCTCAAGCATTCGTTTCCGCCCATTTGTTTTTGATCTTCGTAGAGGATCCGACGCTAGGTCGCAAAGATCAATAAAGCAGTTGAGTTGAGCCATAGAGAGTTTCTATCGTAGAGCGTCAATCTATCAGCGCGGCGTGATCAATCCGGCAGAGCGATCCGATTGGCTTCGGCGACAAAGGCGCGGAGGAGCGGCGTCATTGGCTCCCGCCTGGGCAAGACAAGCCCGATTTTGTGCACCTCTTGCGGTTCGACAATGGGGATGGAGCGCAAAGGTTCAGCAAGCCCGAGCACGCCGGCGAACGCCTCCGGGACGATGCTCGCCCATTCGCCGGTCCGGACATGCGAGAAGAGAACAACCATCGAATTCGATTCGAGCATGGGCGTCGGCGGTTCGGAGCGATAATTGGCGAGCAGACGGTCGATAATGCGGCGGTTCTGCATGTCCGGGGTGAGGAGGCAAAGCGGAATGCCGGCAACCTCCGCCCAGGTCACGCTCGCGCGATCGCCGAGCGGGCAATGGGCGGAGGTCAGGAGCCGATAGCGCTCATAGTAGAGCGGCACCGTCCTGATTTGGCCGAGCGGCTCATTGTCGAGATAGGTGAGGCCGGCGTCGATCTCGAGATCGTCAAGCAATGTTAGGATCTTACGTGAAGATTCGGAGAGGATTGTGAAACGAACGTCCGGGTGCTTCGCCCGGAAAGGGGTCGTGAGCTCAGCCACCATCCCGAGCGCCGTCGGCACCGCTGCGATTCGTAAATGTCCGGCAAGAGCTGCATTGGAGGTCCGCACGTCCTGGCGCATCGCCCGCGCATCGCTGACGATGCGCTTCGCCCATTCCAATGCGCGCTCGCCCTCGGCCGTCAGGCCGTGAAAGCGCGAGCTTCGATTGACCAGAAGCACTCCTAAAATATCCTCCAATTGCTTGATTCCGGCGGAAAATGTCGGTTGGGTGACGCCGCAGCTCTCGGCTGCTCGGCTGAAGCTCTTCTCGCGCGCGAGCGCCATGAGAAATTCGAGCTTATCAATCACGCGGAGCCGCCGCGCCGTTCGAGCCGAATTTCAGCCATGCGCAAGGCGGACTCGCGGCTTGCAAAGGCGGTGATGAAGGCGGCGTGGCTCCAGGCGAGGTCTTTCGCGGACGCCGGCGCGCCGGTCGTCTGGTCGAACTGCTCGGCGAGCTCTCCCGAAGCGGGTGCATAGGCCTCGACCGTCGCCATGAACATTTCCCCTCGCCGAAGCACGGCCCTGAAAAAGTCGTTTCGGCGCTCCGGCGCCAAGGGTCCAAGAGGCGGGGGGGCATTTTTCACCAAAGTCGGGGCAAGCCGATGCAAGATATCCCTATTTTCAGGCGCGACCTGGATCGTTGCGCCCGCCGCCACTTCGGCGAGGCGGAAATAAAATTGGGCTGCGCCAAGGGTCGCGAAATAATAGGCGCCGCCGCTGTAATAGCGATCGCCCGCATAGCGGCCCATCGCCGGGCCGCAGCCCTCAGGACGCCTTTGATTGATCAGATAGGCGGTTTCGAATAAATTTTCTAGCCGGGCCAGAGTCGCCAGGACCTTGGGGTCGAGGACGCTATGCGCTCCTTCCCTGCGGTCGGCATGGATCACCGCGAGAATTGTCGCGATGTCGAGATCTTTGCTTGATGCGCTGGGCGCGACGTCTAGGCGGCTGAGGTAGAAGCCCTCTGCGTCGCTCCAATGTTCGTCGAGACTTTGTGCGATTTCCCCTGCGGCCTCCCGGTAGGCTTTCGCGCGGTCGGGCTTGCCCAATCCGTCAATCCATCGCGCCCCGTCCGCAAGCGCGGCGTATTGCACGAGGCGCGTGTAATAATGGCGGCCAAGCTCCTCTTCCCAAATGTCGAAGCTCGGCTCACGCCAGCAGTGATGGATGAAGGCGAGGTCCCGCTCGATGAGGGTTTGCATCGCAGCGCGGGTCTCCGTTTCTCCAATGGCATCGAGTTCAAAGAAGCGCATGACCGCGAGGGCGCGCAAGGCGGGGCCGTCATGTTGCGGGCGTGACCATTTGATGATGTCGAGGGTCCCGTCGGGATTGAACCGGGGCTCGCCGAAGGTGTGTTCGCCTGTGATTTCAGCCAAATCGCTATCGGACCGCACATATTGCATGAAGAACGGCTCGACGCTCTGTCTGAAGTCGCCCGCATGGCTTAGAAACGCGCGGCCGTCGAGATCGACGAGCCGCAAGCTGAAAGCAACGAAATCCTCGAAATGGCCGAGCGCCTCCTCGCCGAGCGCTCCGGCGACGATCAGGCAGCGCAGAGCGTCCATGACGATCGCCGAGTCACGCACCCAATGGAAGAAATAGTCCGGGTCGGGATCATAGGACGCGATTACCCGGGAGGCCAGCACGGAGCCTTTCGCCGGCCGGATCGTCTGGCCGAAGCCCGGCCGCGACTTGACGAGATGCGTCGCCGAAATGCTGCGCAGCAACGCCGCAGCGGAAAAAGAATATTGTCGCGCGAGCCAATCTTGCGACAGGCGCGGAGCGGCATGCGCCAGATCTCTGCTTGCGGCCGATCCAGTTTCCTCCACGAGCTTCTCCTAAACGAGATGCGGACTTTCGAATCCGAGCCGCTTCAAGCCAATCTGCACGTCCGGGTCGGCCATGAATAATTTCCACAAGAGGCCGGTCCGATAATTCTCGATCATGATGACGATCGGTCCCTGGTCGATGGCGAGATATGTTTTTGCGTACCAGTCCTGGCCTTCGCTGAAAGCGTCGGCGAAGCCGAAGCGACCCCATATTCTGTCGCCGAGAACGTCGTAAAAATGGCGCAGCGCGCGCATCGCCTGTTGCGGGGCGTAAGGAAAGCTCGAGAGGGCCGCCGTCGGAGAAATGACGCCCGTATCATTGTCCGGGGCGTGCGCCGCGTAGCCGGTCGGGTCGTCGCTCGCCGTGAGCCCCCAAACGCAACGGCCGTAGCCCTTGTAGCGATTGGGATTGCGGACGCAATGTTCGTAATTGATCAGCGTATGCTGCATATTTTGCTCAAGATAAGAGACGTAGGCGTCCTTCAGTCCGCGCGGGTCGAGGCCGCAAAAGGAATAATGGCAGAAGAATAGGGGACCGCCGAAGTCGGGGCCGAGCGGCAGTTCAATATCGTAAAACCGGCGGCCATTGATGAACCGGCGGCTCTGGGCCCAGCCATTATGATAGACTGCGGGATCGATCGGGTAGGTCGGCGAGCCGGCGGCGAGCACGTAAGTGACGAGGCATTCGTTCCAGCCTCTCACGTCGGCGTCAAGGCTCCATCCGTGATTGGGGCTCCAGTGCCAGGTCAGCGCATTGTGGCCGTTGCGCGCGTGCCAGCTCCATTCGGCGTCGCGCCAAAGCCAGGTGATGCGATCGCGCAGGCTTGTCTCCGCGGCGTCGTCGCGGTCAAAATATTGACGGGCGCACAAGAGTCCCTGAAACAAGAATGACGTTTCGACGATGTCGCCGCCATCGTCTTTCCGGCCGAAGGCTATGGTCGCGCCGGTGCGGCCGTTCATGTAATGCGGGAAATGACCGTGATAGCACGGCGTCCGCGCGAGAAAGGCGAGCATGCCGTCGAGGCGGCTGATGGCTTCGGCCCGGGTGATCCAGGCGCGCTCCGTCGCGACGATGATCGCCATGACGCCAAATCCGGAGCCGCCGATGCTGACGACGTCGTCATCGGGGTCGACGTCGAGTCCGGTCCGGTCGCGCGCGAGGCCGCTTGCCGGATGCGCCCCTTCCCAGAAGAAGCGGAACGTTTGCCGCTGGACAAGATCGAGCAGCGCCTCGTCCGACGATCGCGCATGAGGTCTGTTGATCGTTTGTTGTTTATGGGACGATGGCATCGGCGCAAGGATACTGAATGGTAGGACCTGTTTTTTCCGGCGATTAGGCGGCGGCCTTTTGCTCCATCCTCGGCGCCGCAGCGGGGGGATTCGGGCAAGGAACCAACCGCATGCCATCTGGGTCGCTGGTCAGGCGCAGGACGCGCGTGTAGAAGCCGTCCGGGGCGTCCTGCCGACCGATGCTGATGAGCGTTGTTCCGGCCAGCTCCCGACGGAAAATGTCTAGGACGGCGTTGCGGCTGCGCTCGTCGAGCCTGCCGATGGCGTCGTCGACCAGGACCCAACCCGGCTTGTGCAGCAACAGACGCGCGAAAGCGAGATTTTGCAGTTCGTCGCCGCTGAGTTCGCCGTCCCAATGCGCGACGCGATCAAGCTTGGGCGACAAATAGGCGAGGGCCATTCGATCGAGCGCGGCCATGAGCTCGCTATCCGAGAACGCGGCCGCGGGCGCGGGATAGGAGAGGACGGCGCGCAGGGAGCCCGGCGGGATGTAAGGAGGTTGCGACATGAAGAACATGGCCTCGCGCGGCGGCAGAAGGATGCGGCCGCAGCCCCACGGCCAAAGACCTGCGATGGCGCGGAAAAAATTGGTCTTGCCGACTCTGGGCGCGCCAATGATCAAGACATGCTCTCCGGGCGCGATCGCGATATGCGATTCGTTCAGCGCGGCGCAGCCCTCGGGCGAAGCGACGCCGAGATTGTCGAACGTGAGCTTGCCGTCAGTGGCTTCGATGCGTTCGATCTGACCCGTCTTGTGGCCTAGCCTGTCCATCTCAACCAGCGCCTGGCGAAAGCTTGCGACTCGAAGAAGCGTGGCGCGCCAATCAGCGATTGCGCTGAAGTTGTCGCTGAACCAGCGCAGCGCCTGCTGCACCTGGTTGAACGCGCCGACGGCCACCATCAGCCCGCCGAGAGATAGATCGCCGCTGAAAAATCCAGGCGCTGCGACGACGAAGGGCGCGATAATGGTGAACCATCCATAGCCGGCGGTAACCCAGGCGAGCCGCGTCACCCCGGCGACGAGCCGGCGCATCATGGCGAGAACTTGATCGAGCGCATCGCCGACATGCTCTCTCTCATCTTTCTCGCCGCCATGAATTGCGATGCCATTGGCGTGCTCGTTGACCCGCACGAGCGCGACTCGCAGATCCGCCTCACGGGCGTAGCGTTCGGCATTGAGACGGATAAGCGGACGCCCGACCATCCAGCTCAGCCAGGATGCGGCGCTCGCATAGAGGAGCGCGCACCAGACCATGTAGCCTGGGATAGTGAAACGCCATCCGTCGATATTTAGGACTATGCCCCTCGATAGGATCCATAAGACCCCGATGAAGCTCGCGAGAAGCAGCGTCGCTTGGAGCAGGCCAATGCCGAGATCGGTCGACAATTCCGTCAAATGGCGCACGTCCTCATGGACGCGCTGGTCGGGATTGACGCCGATTTCGCCAGCGCCGGCGAGACGGAAAGCGCGGTTGGGTTTGAGCCATTGATCGACCAGATCGCGCGTGAGCCCTTCGCGGAGCTTCAATTTCGTCGTCTGATTGAGCCAGGTCTGAGAGATGTTCAAAATCAACAGCCCGCCGGCGATCCCAACGAAGACAATGATCTGGTACAAGAACGCGGCGAAGTTCTTGTGCGACAGGGAATCGTAAAAGGGCCCGTTCCAGGCGTTCAGCTGGATCTGGCCGTAGGCCGTCGCGCCAACCACCACGCAAAGCGCAACGCCGAGCGCGATGAGGGAGGTTCGATTGGGCGAGGCCATGAACGCCTTGGCCATCATTCGGATCTGTGGCGCAAGCTCATCGGCTGGCGCCGGCCAACTTGCTTTTGGCTCTGAGATTTGAATTGTTTGTTGCACCATCGAACTCGGTTTCATTTCCGGATCAGCCATCTTAGCATTTCGCGGGTCGCGAGGGGCGTCGGTTTATTCTAGGTGTAGGCGCGCGGAATAGAGTCTAGAGTCAGGGCGGGCGCGGGCGTTGGAACGAATCGACAAGCTCCTCGCCGCCATGACGCTCGAGGAGAAGATCGGCCAGCTTAGCATGGCTGCGGGCGGATTTGCCGTCACTGGGCCGGTCCTTGCGGGCGAGCTCGCGGAAGGCGTTCGGGCCGGGCGCATCGGCAACCTCCTCAATCTCCGGGGCGCCGAAGAGGCGCGCGCCATTCAGCGTCTCGCCGTAGAGGAGAGCCGCCTCAAAATTCCGCTGCTAATCGGCTTCGACGTCCTGCATGGACATAGGACTATCTTCCCGATCCCTCTCGCGGAAGCGGCTGTGTTTGATCCGCTTTTGTGGGAATTTAGCGCGCGCGCGGCGGCGATCGAGGCGGCGGCCGATGGAATCGCCATGACCTTCGCCCCAATGCTCGACATTGCGCGCGACCCGCGCTGGGGGAGGATCGCCGAGGGGCCAGGCGAAGATCCCTGGGTCGCAGCCAGATTCGCCGAAGCGAAAGTGCGCGGCTTTCAAGGCTCGAACCTCGCCGCGGCTGACGCGATCGCCGCCACGGCCAAACATTTTTGCGCTTATGGCGCCGCTTTGGCCGGACGCGACTACGCCTCGGCCGATGTTTCCGAGCGCCTTTTGCAAGAGGTCTATCTGCCGCCATTCGCGGCGGCGATCGCCGCCGGCTGCGCCGCGATCATGCCGGGCTTCAACGACGTCAACGGCATTCCGATGACCGTGCACGTCCCTTTGCTGCGCGATTGGCTGCGCCGCCAGCATGGTTTCGATGGCGTCGTCGTCAGCGATTATAACGCGATCGCGGAGTTGCTGAACCATGGCGTCGCCGCCGATCTCGCCAACGCGGCGGCTGCTGCGCTTCAAGCGGGCGTCGATATCGACATGATGAGCGACGCTTATCGCCAGGGACTCCCGACGGCGCTTGCGCGCGGCCTTGTGGCGATGGACCAGATTGACGCTTCGGTCCGGCGCGTGCTCGCATTGAAGGAGCGCCTCGGGCTCTTCGACGACCCCTATGGACGCGGAGCGTTGCGGCCGCCAGATCCGCTCAAAGCCGCGGCCAGCCGCGAGCTTGCGCGCGACATCGCGCGGCGCGCCATCGTGGTCCTGACCAATGATGGCGTCTTGCCGTTCCCGCGCGAGCTGCGCCGCATCGCTATCATTGGTCCGCTCGCTGATGTGGGCGCCGAGATGCTCGGGCCATGGCCGGCCGCCGGCGTCGCCGGCGATAGCGTTACCGTCCTTCAAGCTTTAACGGAGGCGCTGCCGAACGCCGAGATTGTTTTTGAGCGCGGCGTTGGAATTGAGGATGACGACGCCTCGGGCGTCGTCGCGGCGCTCGCGGTCTGCCGCAGCGCCGATCTCGTCTTGCTGTGCCTGGGCGAAGCCGCCGCCATGAGCGGCGAAGCGGCTTCTAGAGCGAACCCCGTTTTGCCGGGCCGTCAGGCCGAGCTTGCGCAGGCGGTATTGGACCAAGGCAAACCCACCGTCGCCCTCGTCTTCTCCGGGCGGCCGTTGATCATTCCGATGCTCGTGGAGCGGGCGAGGGCTGTCGTCGCAGCCTGGTTTCTCGGCGCGGAGGCTGGCCATGCCGTGGCCGACGTCCTCACCGGCATTTTCAACCCCACGGGGCGGCTTCCTGTCACTTGGCCGCGCCATATTGGCCAAGTTCCGATTTTTTACGCCGTTCGGCCTAGCGGGAGACCAGCCGGTTCCAACGAGCTTTACGCCAGCAAATATCTCGACCTGCCGACCGAGCCGCTTTTCCCCTTCGGACATGGCCTGTCCTATAGCCGTTTCACCCTCGCAAATCTGCGCGCGAGCAGCGAAAGCCTCAGGCTCGGCGACGAAATCATCGTGACGGTCGACGTCTTCAACGAGGGGCCTGTCGCCGGCGAAGAGACGCTTTTCCTATTCGCGCGGGATGTTGTGGCGAGCGTCGCGCGGCCTCTCTTGGAGCTCAAGGGAATGGCCAAGATAGCGCTTCGAGCGGGTGAAAGTGGAATTGTGCAATTTCCGCTTCCAGCCCGCTCGCTTTGTCACTTGGACGCTAACCTTCAGCCGCGTCTCGAACCCGGCGAATTCCGTCTGTCCGTCGGGCCGAGCGCCGATCCGCGGCGGCATTTGACGATCGCGCTATGGGCGCTGCCCGATTGAAGCGTTCAGTCGGTTATCCTTCATGCCGCTCCGCCCTTGTAGGATCGGCGAAGCCGCCGGCGCAGATGGCTCATGGCTTTCGCCATATGCCGATCGACGGTTCGCACCGACACGCCGAGCTGCCTGGCGATTTCGGCATGGGTCAGTTCATCGATCCGATTGAGAAGGAATGCCTCGCGGCAGAGCGGCGGGAGTTCGTTGAGAGAAGCCTGGAACTGGCGCAGCTCCATGGCGCCTTCGACGGTCGCCTCGGGACTGGCCGCGCTTGTAGCGAGGCCGAGGAATTCGATCTCGTCTGCGGCGTAACGGGACCGCGTCTTTGTCTTGCGCGCCGCGTCGACAGCCAGATTGGCGGCGATGCGAAAGAGATAGGCGCGCGGATGCTCAAGGGCCCCGATCGCCCCTCGCTGAAGCAGGTGGAGGTAGGCGTCCTGCACGACGTCCTCCGCCTCCTGGCGTCCTACGCGGCGGCGGGCAAACCCATGTAATTCATGCGCATGGGCTTGATAGAGGCTTTCGAAGACCGCCTCAGGCGCGCCCATGGGCCCCTCCTTCGGCGCGAGCGCACAAGCAAGAGCCTGCGCCAATCAAGGCGAGCGCAATGGCGCCGCCTTCCGAATTGGAATGCAACATTCAGATAACCTTTTTGATGAAGGCCGGGGCCGCAATGGGCGCGCACGGCCATGCGAAATAGAAATAATGGGACGTTTTGCCGCTGAGGCGCTGCGGCGCGGCGCTTCTCCAGGACGGACTTCAGAGCCGAGAGCGGATTTCGAGCGGGCTCAGCAATCCTCCTCGTAACTAGAGGAAACTATTGCCGGAGCGTCGTCGAGCAGCTTGGCGAGGTCGTGAAGAGCCGAGCGGAGAGGCGCGGTTTAAAGGTCGTGGGGAGGACCGCGCGCTGCGAAATAGAATTTGAGCGGCGGACGCGCTGCGATTGAGGGCGCCGATTCCCAGACTATGGACGAGGCCGCGCGCCTTAGAAAAACCGCAACTCCGGCTGTCGCAGCGACATAGGCGCAAGCGCAAGCAGCGCATGCCAGAATGCAGCAAAGTCCGGCGTGATAATGGTGTTCGCCGCCGGGTGCGCCAGAGGGCGATCCATCTTGCGAGCAGGTAATGCCGGTCGATGAATCGAAAGCCGCGACCGGTCCGGCATCAGCAAGAAACGCCTGCAGCAAAAGCGCATAGAGCGCGATCACGCTAATCGCGACGCGTTTTGCGACAGAGCCTTGGCGAAACCTTCCCATATATTCAACTCTAGCACGCAGCGCGGCCATTGCAACGGAGCGTTCTCACGCCGGCGCCATGAAGCTCAGCACGCGGTCCGTCGGAAAATCATAGAGCTTGCCGGTCAGCGGCCAGTCCGGCGCGCAGAGCGCCACGATTTTTGGCGCAATCTCCTCCGGCGTCCTTAGGCTCATTGGGTCTTCGCCGGGCATGGCGGATGCGCGCATGCGCGTGCGCAGCGGCCCCGGATTAACCGCCATGACTTTCACGGCCGAAATATTCGCGGTTTCAGCCGCATAAGTGCGGACCAGCGCATCGATCGCCGCCTTGGAGATCGCGTAAGGCCCCCAATAGGCCTTGAAATTCGCCGCATGACCGGCGCCCGACGAGATGAGAATCACCCGTCCGGCGTCGGCCGCGCGGAGGAGGGGATCGAGCGAGCGAATGAGCCGCCAATTGGCCGTGACATTGACCGCAAACACATCGTCCCATTGCCTCGGCTCGACATGGGCGAGCGGCGTCAAGGGGCCAAGCACGCCGGCGTTGCCGATGAATATGTCGAGTTTTCCCCATCGGTCGAAGATCGCCGCGCCGAGGCGGTCGAGTGCCGGAAAGTCCTTGACGTCGCAAGGCGCCAGCGTCACCTCGCCGCCTTCGCCACGGACCGCATCGTCGAGCTCCTCAAGCGCGCCTTGGGTGCGGGCGAGCGCGATCACATGCGCGCCGGCTCTGGCGAGCTCGATCACGACCGCGCGGCCAATGCCGCGCGACGCTCCAGTCACTAGGGCTATGCGGCCGTCGAGAAGGAGAGACATGAGAAGCGCTTGCTATTTGCGGGAGCTGAACAATAAGCCGGCGGCGCGGTGCTGGGTTTGCGTGCGGTTCTCTAGCATAATCCGCGAAAGCGGTGGCGGGTTTCGTAATAAGAGCGTCTTGTTTCCGACGAGCGCGGACGGCGTCGTTTTACGCCAAGACGCGTCAAATCAAATCCAGCCCTCTTTATGTTCCGTTGGAGCAGGAAGAGGGCTCAACTGGCTTCCGCCAGAAGCGAAAGCTGGCTCTTCGTTTCGCCGCCGACATCGGTGAGCTTCGTCGGATAATCGCCGGTGAAGCAATGATCGGTGAACTGGGGGCGCAGTGGATCGCGGGCTTTCTCGCCCATGGCGCGATAGATGCCGTCAACCGACAGAAACGCGAGAGAATCGCAGCCGATATAGGCGCGCATTTCCTCAAGGGTATGGGTCGCCGCGAGCAGTTTGTCCCGCTCGGGCGTGTCGATTCCATAATAGTCGGGATGGGTTATCGGCGGCGACGAGATCCTGAAATGCACTTCGCGCGCGCCGGCGTCGCGCATCATCTGCACGATCTTGACGGATGTCGTGCCGCGCACGATCGAATCGTCGATCAGGATGATGCGCTTGCCGGCGACGACCGCGCGATTGGCGCTGTGCTTCAGGCGCACGCCCAACTCGCGGACCGATTGGGTCGGCTGGATGAAGGTCCGTCCGATGTAGTGATTTCGGATGATGCCCAGTTCGAAAGGGATGCCGGAAAATTGCGCGTAGCCGATTGCCGCAGGCACGCCGGAATCCGGCACAGGGACAACGACGTCGGCGTCGATAGGCGCCTCGCGCGCGAGCTCCGCGCCCATTGCTTTCCGGACATTATAGACAGGGAGGCCATGCACGATCGAATCGGGCCGCGCAAAATAGATATATTCGAAAATGCATGGACGCATCGGACGCGGCGGAAAAGGCCGCAAACTCTCGATGCCTTCTTCGGAAATGACGACGATCTCGCCGTTTTCGATATCGCGCACGAAACGCGCGCCGATAATGTCGAGCGCGCAGGTCTCTGAGGCGAGGATGTAGCGTCCGTCGAGTTCGCCGAGGACGAGCGGCCTTATCCCTAGCGGATCCCGCGCGCCGATGAGCTTCTTGTTGGACAAGGCGACGAGGGCGTAAGCGCCCTCGATGGCGCGCAAGGCCTCGATGAAACGGTCGATGAGGCGCTGGCGGCGGCTCCGCGCGACGAGATGCAGGATCACCTCGGTGTCGGACGTCGATTGATAGATCGCCCCGTCGCGCACGAGATCGCGGCGCAGCGTCAGCCCATTGGTGAGATTGCCATTATGGGCGACGGCGAAACCGCCGGAATTCAGCTCGGCGAAAAGCGGCTGGACATTGCGCAAGATGGTTTCGCCCATTGTCGAATAGCGCACATGGCCGATCGCCGATTCGCCCGGAAGCCGCTCGATGGTCGAAGCCTTGGAGAAATGCTCGCTGACGAGGCCGAGCCTGCGTTCCGAATTATACCTGTGCCCGTCATAGGCGACGATGCCGGCCGCCTCCTGGCCGCGATGCTGCAGGGCGTGCAGGCCGAGCGCCGTGATCGCCGCGGCCTCGGGATGGCCGAAAATGCCGAAGACCCCGCATTCCTCGCGCAACCTGTCGGCGTCAAGATCGAAATCTTCCGAATCGGATGAGTGCTCGTCCCCGGGAATGTCCTCAAAAGATCGCGCGCCGAAGGATTTCGGATCTGAAGACTTAGGGCCGCAATCAGGACTCTGTCCGCCGTTGACCGCGTCACCCATGAACCGTCTCCCGAAAATGTCCTCGTCGAACAGCTTGATGTCGACAGTCGCCTCCCATAGGGCGATCTCGCGCGTCCGGGGCCTTTGCGCGAAGCAAGTCGTGAGCCGAAGCGGATGACGCAACGCTTACATAATCAACTTTGAGGCGAATGTCAGCCTTGCCGATGCGAAGAAGCTTGTGCCGCGCCGGCGACCGACCGTCGCAGCGGCGGCTTACGTCCTTTTCCCGCTCCCGGACTTCTGCTCCGGCGATGCCGGCGCAGCCTTCGGCTCCACATCGCTGTCGGGCGCCGGCTCCTCAGCCGCCGTTCCGCCCTTGGGCTTCTTGAGCTTGCTCAAAAGGCCCTCCGGGTCATCCGGCAGGACCGCCATGAGCTGGTCTCCAGTGGCTTGCAAAAGCGGCCGCATCTTTGCGGTTTTGACCCACTCCGGCTGCGTCCTCTCCGGAACAAGCCAGCTGAAGAAAACAAAAGCGATGACGCAGAGCAGGAGCCCGCGAACCGCCCCGAAGACGAAGCCAAGCGAACGATCAAGCGCGCCGACCTTCGAGTCGAGGATCGCGTCCGACAATTTCACGGTCAGGATCGAGACCACGATCAAGGTCACGAAGAAAACCGCCGCGGCGGAGACGCCAAGCGCGACCACATCCTTGCTGATGTAAGGTTTGACATAAGGAAACACGAGCGGATGCAGATAGATCGCGGCGACAGCCGCGGCGCCCCATGACGCGATCGCGAGCACCTCGCGGGTGAACCCACGCAACATCGCCAGGAAAGCCGAGATCAATACAACGACGATCAAGCCCAGATCGAGATAGGATGGCATTAGCTTTGGCCCTTCGCGCCGCGAGCGTGAAATCTGATGTGCCGTCGGCGTGTTCGAACGCCTGTGAAAATTGTTCTGCGCGCCGCTGCTTCCCTTAACCTCATCGAATCGAAGCAGGTCCAGGGGTGCTGGCGCGCTGTCGCTAGGTCTTATAGCGACGCAAATCGTTTCAGTCACCTTGCAAAGAAAAAGGTTGCAGGAGCGTATATCGCGCATTTGCCGAGCGTTTTGGGATGCCTGCTTCAACCACAGCATCTGTCCGCGCTTAGCCGCGTCGCGGCGGTGCGCCGGCCTCATTCGGCCTGGGCTTGCTCGCGGCGATCTCGGCGACCAGCTCGGAAATATGCCGGCAGCTATGCACAGTGAGATCGTTCGAGGGGCTATCGCCTTTTTCCGCGCCGGACTCCGGCGAAGCTTGCGGCCGCGTCGCGCGGCAAAAGCCGAGCTTCGCCGCCTCCTTGAGCCGGGCCATCCCATGCGCCACCGGCCTGATCGCGCCGGAAAGCGCGATCTCGCCGAAAAAGACCGAGTCGGACGCAAGCGTTCTGCCGGTCAAAGAGGACACGAGAGCGGCCGCAGCGGCGAGATCGGCGGCGGGCTCGCCGACGCGCAAGCCGCCTGCTACGCTGAGATAGATGTCATATTGGCCAAGCTTCAGGCCGGCATGGGCCTCGAGGACGGCGAGAACCATGGAAAGGCGCGCGGCGTCCCAGCCGACGACGGCGCGGCGCGGCGTCCCGAGCGAGCTTTGCGCGACCAGCGCCTGAAATTCGACGAGAAGCGGGCGGCTTCCCTCCATTCCCGCGAAAACCGCGGCTCCAGGGGCCGCGGCGTCGCGCGCGGAGAGAAACAAAGCGGAAGGATTGGCCACCTCGGCGAGCCCTCGTCCCGTCATCTCGAAGACGCCGATCTCGTCAGTCGGGCCGAAGCGGTTCTTGACGCCGCGAAGCAAGCGGAGGTCGCGGCCGCCTTCGCCTTCAAAGGAAATCACCGCGTCGACCATATGTTCGACGACGCGGGGACCGGCGATCTGGCCGTCCTTGGTGACATGGCCGACGAGAATCACCGCCGCGCCCGTCGCCTTGGCGAAACGGATCAGCGTCTGGGCCGCGCCGCGGACCTGGCTGACCGTGCCTGGCGCTGAGTCGATGACCGGCGTCCACATCGTCTGAATCGAATCGATGACGACGAGGGCCGGCCGTTTGCCTTGGCTGAGCGTCGCGACAATATCGTCCACATTCGTTTCGGCCGCGAGTTCGATGTGGGCTCCGGCGAGGCCTAGGCGCAGCGCGCGCAGGCGCACTTGATCGACCGCCTCCTCGCCGGAAATATAGACGACGCGCTTTTCCTGCCCGGCGAGCGCGGCGCAAGCCTGGATCAGCAGCGTCGACTTGCCAATGCCGGGCTCGCCGCCGAGCAACAGGACCGAGCCTGGGACGAAGCCGCCGCCGATGACGCGGTCAAGTTCAGCCATGCCCGTCGTTGTTCGCGCCGCCGCCGGACGGTCTTTTTCGACAAGGTTCGAAAGATTGAAGACACGGCCTTTGCGGACGCCAAGCGCGGCCTGCGCGCCAATTCCAGAGCCAGCGCTTTCCTCGGCGATCGTGTTCCACGCGCCGCAGGATTCGCAGCGGCCTTGCCAGCGTTGGCTCGCCGCGCCGCAATTCTGGCAGACATAGGAAATATGCGGCTTGGCCATGCTCAAAGCCTGGTGTAGCGGCGATAAAAACGCCGCCCCAGATTGGTCAGAATTTCATATCCGATCGTGCCGGCGCGCGCGGCGAGCTCGTCGATTGTGATCGTCGGCCCGATCAGCTCCACTATGTCGCCGCGCTGGGCGTTCGCGACCTCGGATATGTCGATGACGATGAGATCCATCGAGACATGTCCGACAAAGGGACAGCGCCGACCACTGACGAGAGCCTCGCCGCCCGCGCGCGCGTTGCTTCCCATTGCGGCGTGCGGAACGCCATCGGCGTAGCCGGCGCTGATCGTCGCCAGCCGCCGCGGGCTTTTCGCCGTCCAGGCCCCCTCATAGCCGACTCTCTCGCCGGGCGCGACTTGATGAATTTGGTGGATTCTGGCCTCGAGCCGCACGACGCTCCGCATAGGATTGGGCCGGCCCGGAGTCGGATTGCCGCCATAAAGGGCGTAACCGGGCCGGACAAGATCATAGAGCGGCCCTCGCTCCAGAAAGACGCCGGCGGAATTCGCCATCGATGCCGGGATATCAAACCATCGCGCCCGCAATCTCTCGAAAATCTCGATCTGGTTTTTGGCTCTGTCGTCTTTTCCGTGGCCGGTCCAGGCGAAATGGCTGAGCACAAGCGCGACATTTAGGTGCTGCGTTAGACATTCCGCAGCATCGAAATCGACCTCCTTGAGGCCTAGCCGGTTCATTCCGGTGTCGATTTGCAGCGCGGCGGGGAGAGCTTCGCCGCTGTCCGGCGTGCGGGCTCCGGAGAGCGCCATGAATTGCAGCCATTCCTCGATTTCAGGCACGGAGCCCAGGACCGGACGAAGCCCATATTGCGCATAGGACGGCGCGGTTCCAGGAAGGAGCCCGTTCAAGACGTAAATCACGGCGTCGCGGGATAGCGCGCGGAGACGCCGGCCTTCAAAGACATGGGCGACGAAATAGGTCTTGCAGCCGGCGGCGTCGAGCGCATGGACGACAGGCTCCATCCCAATCCCATAGGCGTCCGCCTTGACCACAGCGCCGCATTCAGCCGCGCCGCAGACGGCCTGAAGCGTGCGCCAATTATCGACCAAGGCTTTGAGGTCGATGCTGAGAATGGCGCCCGCTTCCTGGCGCGAGACGTCGAAGCCGCGGGCTGTCCTCATCTATGCTCCGGCAGGGCGTCCTCGCGGGCCAGGTTGGAAAATCGCGTCATTTCCGCCTCGAAAGCGAGCTCGACCGTGCCGGTCGGACCATGGCGCTGCTTGCCGATGATGATTTCGGCGCGGCCATGCACGCGCTCCATATCGGTCTGCCAGGCCAGGAACTCCTCGGTTCCTTCACGCGGCTGCTTGTTGTTCAAGTAATATTCCTCACGATAGACGAAGAGGACGACGTCCGCGTCCTGCTCGATCGAGCCCGATTCACGCAAATCGGACAATTGCGGACGTTTGTCGTCGCGGTTTTCCACTTGCCGCGACAATTGCGACAGCGCGATCACGGGAACGTTCAATTCCTTGGCCAAGGCTTTGAGCCCGGTCGTGATCTCGGTCACCTCCTGGACGCGGCTGTCGCCGCGGGTTTTCGAGCCGCCGAGCAATTGAAGGTAATCGATGACGAGAACGTCGAGCCCACGCTGTCGTTTGAGCCTTCGCGCGCGCGCCGTCAATTGGGCGATCGAGAGACCGCCCGTCTGGTCGATATAGAAGGGGATCGTCTGCATGTCCCGCGCGGCTTCGGCGAGGCGGTGGAATTCGAGCTCGGTGATGTCGCCTCTTCTAATCTTGTAGGAGGCGACGCCGGCTTGCTCGGCGATAACGCGGGTCGCTAATTGCTCGGCCGACATTTCGAGCGAAAAGAAACCCACGACTCCGCCATTGGCGGTCTCCACGGTCCCGTCCGGCTTGGGCCTAGGCTCATAGGCTTTAGCTATATTGAAAGCGATATTGGTCGCAAATGCGGTTTTGCCCATGCCGGGGCGGCCGGCGACGATCACGAGATCGGAGGCTTGCAGTCCGCCCATTTTGTGGTCGAGTTCTATGAGGCCGGTTGCGATCCCGGACAAGCGTCCGTCGCGCTCGAACGCCTTCGCGGCCATATCCACGGCGACCGTCAAGGCGTCGGAAAAGCGTTGAAACCCGCCTTCGTAGCGGCCGAACTCCGCGATCGAATAAAGCTTGCGCTCGGCTTCCTCGATCTGGTCGCGCGGGCTCGCGTCGACTGGCGCGTCATAGGCGCCGTTCACAATATCTTCGCCGATGAGAATCAAGTCGCGCCTGACCGCGAGATCATGGATTGTGCGGCCGTAATTCTCGGCGTTGATGACGGTCGTCGCCTCGGCGGCGAGGCGCGCGAGATATTGCGGCGCCGTGATTCCGCCGAGATCGTGATCGCCAAGAAAAGTCTTCACGGTGATCGGCGAGGCGAGCTTGCCGGCGCGGATGAGCTGTGAGGCGACATCGTAGATGCGGCGATGCAGGTCCTCGGAGAAATGCTCGGGCCTGAGGAAATCGGACACGCGATCGAAGGCGTCATTATTGACGAGGATCGCGCCGAGCAACGCCTGTTCGGCCTCGATATTATGCGGCGCGAGGCGAAAGCCGGGCTCGATGGCGGAATTCGCGCCGGCGGAAAAGCCGATTCTTTCAGCGGTATGATCGATCGTGGGCATTGGACTTTCTTGGATCGGCGCGACGCGAGGCTGGGCCGAATCAGCTCGCGCTCAAAAGACCCTTGTGACACGCCGTCGCGGCGGAGAGGAGGGCATTTTTCTTAGGCGTGAGCCGGGTCCCGCTGATCCCGCTATCCACATGAGGCGAAAATTTTCTGAAATAAATGCCTGGACAGCGGACAGGCGGGCGCTTTCATTGCCGTGAACAGAGCATGTTCATCGCGGCGATGAGAGGAGAGCGGCCTTCCCCGAAGCCAAAATCACGGCTCTGGGCGATATCGCATGGGAGGCTGTTCTGGAACAATTTGCCGCCAAAGCCGCAAACCGTCGGCCTCAGGCCAATTCCTTCAGCTTTTTCGCCGCGCGTGGGGCAAAATAGGTCAGCACCGCGTCGGCGCCCGCGCGCTTGAATGCGAGCAGGCTCTCGAGCATGGCCTTGTCGCCGTCGATCCAGCCATTGTTCGCCGCCGCCATGATCATCGCATATTCGCCGGAGACCTGATAGGCGAAGGTCGGCAGGCCGAAATGGTCCTTCACCTGGAAGATCACGTCGAGATAGGGCAGGCCCGGCTTCACCATGACGATGTCGGCGCCTTCATCAATGTCTTGCGCGACCTCGCGCAAGGCCTCGTCTGAATTCGCAGGGTCCATCTGATAGGTGCGCTTATCGCCGATGAGAATTGCGTTGGTGCCGATCGCGTCGCGGAAAGGCCCATAAAAGGCCGAGGCGTATTTGGCCGCGTAAGATAAAATCTGCACAGCCTCGAAGCCATGCGCATCGAGGGCGGCGCGAATGGCGCCGACGCGTCCGTCCATCATGTCGGAGGGCGCAATAATGTCGGCTCCCGCGCGCGCCTGGTTCAACGCCTGCTCGATGAGGACGAAGACCGTTTCGTCGTTCAAAATCTCTTCCCCGCGCAACAGGCCGTCATGGCCATGGCTCGTGTAGGGATCGAGCGCGACATCGGTGATAAGGCCTAGCTGCGGAAGCTCTTTCTTGATCGCGTGCAGGGCGCGGCAGACGAGGTTGTTCGGGTTCAGCGCCTCGCTCGCTTTCTCATCGCGCAAGGCGGGGTCGGTATTGGGAAATAGCGCGATCGCCGGAATGCCGAGCTCGGCGGCTTCGGCCGCGGCGCGCACGGCCTCGTCGATCGAAAGACGCTCTACGCCCGGCAGGGACGGAATCGACTCCCGCAGATTTTCGCCTTCGCTCAAAAAGATCGGCCAGATAAGATCCGCCGCCGACAAACTATTTTCACGCACAAGCCGACGCGACCATTCGGCCTTGCGGTTGCGCCGCAGGCGCAAGCTGAGATCGAGCCTGTTCTGCTTAGCGCCGGCCTGCGCCGGGGCACGGGACGTAGCCTGTTCCTCTCGGAACGGTTCGAATTTCGGCTTGGACGTGAGCGGCCAAATCATGCAGGACCCTCGAACGCGTGACGCTATGATGAACTCTGCCGACAGAAAGGCCTTGGCGCCTTTCCCGGCCAGATGGGACCATCCGACAGATTAAGGAACTGCGGCAGATCAATTAAGTTGAAGCATGTCCGCACGGACATGCGGGCTTTTCTGTAAGCTTTGCAATGTGGCGTTGCAAGCTGAAGGCTCTGACTATTGTCCGCGCTGGAAGCGACTCCGGCGCGGCCTTGTTTAGGCTAGGCCCGAATTGAAATGGGGTGAGTCATGGGGCTGCTTGTCGATGGCGTTTGGCGCGATCATTGGTATGACACCGGCAAGACGGGCGGCCGCTTCGAGCGCGACGCCGCGAAATTTCGTAATTGGATCACGCCGGACGGCGCGCCAGGCCCAACGGGGCAGGGCGGCTTCAAGGCGGAGCCTGGGCGTTACCACCTTTATGGCGCCTATTTCTGTCCTTGGGCGCATCGGACTCTGATCTATCGCGAGCTGAAGGGCCTTACCGGCTTTGTCTCGCTCTCGATCACGCATTGGCTGATGCGCGAGAATGGCATCACTTTCGTCGAAGGAGATGGCGTCGTCGCCGATCCGATCCATCACGCAAACTTCCTTTATGAGATTTATCGCGCCGCCGCGCCGACCTATTCGGGCCGCGTCACCGTCCCCGTCCTTTGGGACAAGGAAAAGCAGACGATCGTCTCGAATGAATCCTCCGAGATCATTCGGATGTTCAATTCAGCTTTCGACCGTCTCGGCGCCGCCGCGGGCGACTACTATCCTCAGGATTTGCGCGGAGAAATCGACGGACTTAATGCGCGCATCTATGACACGGTGAACAATGGAGTCTACAAGGCGGGCTTCGCCACGACGCAGGCCGCCTATGAAGAGGCCGTCGGCCCGTTGTTCGCGACTTTGGATTTTTTGGAGGAGAGGCTTGCGGATTGCCGCTATCTCTGTGGCGACCGGCTGACCGAGGCGGACATCCGCTTATTGACGACGCTTCTGCGTTTCGACATCGTCTATGTCGGCCATTTCAAATGCAATATAAGGCGAATCGCGGATTACCCGAACCTCTTCGCCTATGTCCGCGACCTCTATCAGACCGGCGCGATCGCTTCGACCTTCCGTCCCGATCATATCAAGCGGCATTATTATCAAAGTCATTTGCAGATCAATCCGACGGGCATTGTGCCGGTCGGGCCGGAGATTGATTTCTCCTCGCCGCATGGGAGGGGCGAGCTTCCTCAGCGATGAAGCTTTTCCGGTCGTCGGCCAATGTCAGATTTCGCCATTCACCTACGACTGACATTATCGGCGAGGCGGGTGCGAATCTGTCAAGGACGCGAGCTTCGCTCGCGCCGGCGAAGCCAGTGCCTTGCATCCTTGACAGGGTCGATCCGCTCGCCAAACTCACCGCCAAGAGATGAAGGGCACGTTGCGGTTTCCCGCGACAACGATCTGTCTACGGGATCTAATTCAGCTTTCGGTCTTTCCGTAGCGCAATCCCCTTTACGATCGCGCTTGAACCGAATTTCGCGCGAACCGCGTCGATCGCTTTGTCTTCGGCCTTCTCCCGCGCGAGGCCCATATCGACGAGGTCGCCTTGATCGGCTTCCGCCGCTGGGCGAAGATCGCTTGCGCCTATGCCAATGAGCCTGAACCGAGCTCCCGCCGGTCCGCTCGCAAGCTCCCGCGCAAGAAGGTCTCGCGCTGGCGCAAAAAGGCGCTTCGGCAGTTGCGTGGCCGGAAGGCCAGAGAGGGCGCGGGTGCGGATCTTGAAATCGGCGGTCTTCAGCTTCAAGGTGACGGCGCTTGTCGCGAACCCCGCCTGCTTCAGGCGTGCGCTGAGCTTCTCGCAGAGCCGGTAAAGAATGGGCGCAAGATCGTCGAGGCTCGCGAGATCGCTCTCGAATGTCGTCTCGGCTGAGATGCTTTTCGCCTCGCGCTCGATAGTGACTTTGCGCCCGTCGATCCCGCGCGCGAGCCGCCAGAGACGCCGACCCTCGACGCCATAGCGCGCAGCCAAAAGCGCCTCGTCGCTGGCCTGGAGATCCCCCATGGCGCGAAGCCCGTCTCGCGCGAGCCTCGCCTGCGTCTTGGCTCCAACGCCGGGAATGAGGTCGATCGGTCGCGGCTTCAAGAAGCTCTCCGCCTCGGCGCGGCCGATAATGGAAAAGCCGCGCGGCTTGTTGAGATCGGAGGCTATCTTCGCCAGAAACTTGCAATAGGAGAGGCCGATCGACACGCTGATCCCGATCTCCGCCTCGACCTTTCGGGCGAATCCCGCGAGGACTTTCGCCGGGCTCGCGCGATGCAGCGCCGCCGTGCCCGCAAGATCGAGGAAAGCTTCGTCGATCGAGACCGGCTCGACCAAAGGCGTGAGGTCCTCCATGAGCGTGCGAATTTGCCGCGCGGCTCGGGAATATTTCGCCATATCGGGAGCGATCACGACGGCGTCGGGACAGGCCTTCAGCGCCTGGAACATGGGCATGGCGGAATGGACGCCATAAGTCCGGGCGACATAGCAGGCCGTCGCGACGACGCCCCTTTTGCCGCCTCCGACAATCACGGGCCTGTCGCAAAGCGCCGGATTGTCGCGCTTTTCGATCGCGGCGTAAAATGCGTCGCAGTCGACATGGGCGATCGACAGCGAGGCGAGTTCAGGATGAGCGACGATCCGAGGCGAGCCGCAGGATTGGCAGCGGCCCGTCGGGACCGACTGCGCCGCGAGGCAATCCCGGCAAAACGCCTCGCGCAAACCCGCCGCCATCGGTTTATTACGTTTCCGCAGGGGGCGAGAGAGCGTCTCTGGCCTTTTCGATAAGCGCAGGATCTTGGCCCGCATTGGCCGAAAAGGCGAGCAGCAAGGCCTCGTCAGCGGCGAGATGGTCGAGAACGCCGGCGAAGAATCCTGGCTCCGCGGCGGCCGAGCGCAAGCCATCCCCTGTGAGGCCGGAAAGCGCCATGAATCGTTCGAGACGCGCCGGCTCCGCTGCGATAAAAGTCAGAACGTTTATCGCGATAGCTTCCGCGGTCTCTCGCGTAAGTTGCGCCGATTTGGGCTTTCGAGCTGGAATTGCTCTATTTTGCATGACGCCGATTTCCCTTTCGTCAATTTCTATCCGTTAAAGGTTGGAAGTATGATCGGACCGTCCCGGGTGGGAATGTCCGCCGCCCGAAAGGGCGGAACGGGTTCATTCAATGCAAAAAAGCATTCTGATCGTAGAAGACAATGAGTTGAACATGAAGCTGTTCAACGATCTTCTCGAGGCGCATGGCTATAAAACGGTGCAAACGCGCAGCGGCGTCGAAGCCCTGGAGCTCGCGCGCCTGCACAAGCCCAATCTCATTTTGATGGATATTCAATTGCCGGAAGTGTCCGGGCTTCAAGTGACGCAATGGATCAAGGACGATGAGGATCTGCGCCATATCCCGGTGATCGCCATAACCGCATTCGCCATGAAGGGCGATGAGGAGAAGATCAGGCAGGGCGGCTGCGAGGCCTATCTTTCGAAGCCGATTTCGATCGTGAAATTCCTCGAAACCGTACGCAATTACCTTCACGAACAATGACGCCGGCGCGCCGTTCGTGACCAAGGAGGAACGAGGAGAACATGACCGCCCGGGTTCTGGTCGTCGACGACATTCTTCCCAACCTCAAACTCCTCGAGGCGCGCCTCACAGCCGAATATTTTGAGGTCTTGACGGCCACGAACGGCGCCGAAGCTTTGAAAATCTGCGCTGACGGCCGATGCGATATCGTTCTTCTCGATGTCATGATGCCGGGGATGAATGGTTTCGAGGTCTGCCGCAGGTTGAAGCAGGACCTGGCCACCTCCCATATTCCTGTCGTCATGGTGACGGCGCTCGACCAGGCCTCGGACCGCGTGAAGGGGCTTGAAGCAGGCGCGGATGATTTCCTCACCAAGCCGATCGACGAGATCGCTCTTCTCGCCCGGGTCCGCTCCCTCTCGCGCCTGCGGCTCGTCCTGGATGAGCTGCGCGCCCGCGCCATGCGCTCGGCGAAGCTCAAAATCGCCGATCCGCTCGCCAGCGCCATGGCCGGCGACGGCGGCAGAGGCCGCATCATGCTCGTCGATGATCGCCGCTCCTCGGCGGAAGCGATAAGCGGGGCCTTGCGCGCCGATCACGAGGTCGAGGTCGAAATCGACCCCCGGGCCGCGCTGCTCCGAGGCGGGGCCGGCGATTTCGATCTCTTCATTGTGAGTCTCGGCCTTGCTGGCTATGACGCGCTTCGGCTCTGCAGTCAGATCAGGTCGCTCGAACGGACCCGCCATATTCCGGTGCTCGCGGTTGCGGAGCCGGAGGATCGCGACCGCATCCTGCACGGGCTCGACCTCGGCGTGAATGATTTCGTCTTGCGGCCCATCGACCGCCATGAGCTCGTCGCGCGCGTGCGCACGCAAGTGCGGCGCAAGCGCTATGCCGATTGCCTGCGCGAGAATGTCGAGGCGTCGATCGAGATGGCCGTGGTCGATCCGTTGACGGGATTGAACAATCGCCGTTATCTCGAAGGCTGCCTCGTGGATCTCGTCGATCGGGCGGCCCGCGACGCCCGGCCGCTCAGCGTGATGATCCTCGATATAGATTGCTTCAAAGCTGTCAATGACGCCTATGGGCATGAGGCTGGGGATCGGGTCTTGAAATCCTTCGCGGCGCGGGTGCGAAAGCTCATTCGCGGCGGGGATCTCTTCTGCCGCCTCAGTGGCGACGAATTCGTCGTTGTGATGCCTGAAACGGGGCGCGAGGCGGGCGCTGCGATCGCCGAGCGGGTTCGCGCCGGGATCGCGGCGGAAGGCTTCATCATTGCCGCGGAGCGGCCCGCGATCCCGGTCACGGTCTCGATCGGTCTCGCCGAGGGCGCCGACGACGCGCCTCCCGAGCTTCTCCGGCGGGCCGACATGGCGCTCTATTCGTCGAAACAGCGGGGCCGCAACCAGATCTCGGCTGACGCCGGTCGTTTCCGCGCAGCGCCCTTCGGCGGGCTGAGGAAGACAGCGATTTTTTGACCGTTCTCTTTACGATAACGTGAGAACAAATGAGCGGCCTCAACAAGCCGATTGCATTTTCTCCGCCGCGCGTTAACGTCGCTTCGCCGAGCCGCGATGAGGCGGCGTGGAACAGGCTCCTATAAGAAGGCCTTAGCCGCGCCTCTGCGCATGTTCATGCGCAATCGGCGACTTGACTATAAAGATACCCTGCGGAGTGCTCAGGTCCGCCGCATCTCCTGGGTCCGTAGGGTCGGCCGGCGCGCAAGTGGAATGGAGTGGCCTCCTCGAAACGCCATTTGCCGCCGGCCACCTTCGCAGCGAAGAAAAGCGCGAGGGCTTTCGTATCTGCATGCATCCCTTTAGATACAGCTGCTCAGCGTTCCGCTGCCTGCTTTGTCGTGCGGATTTTATGAAATGTTCGATTGTCCACGTCTAAAAGCGTCGCTTGTCGGCAAAATTGGCTGGTTGCTTATTGCGCTCTTTGTCATAAGCAATTGGAGTACATTTCCGGCTTTAGCCGAAGATCTACCGCGAATTGAAACGAGCGAATTTGATACAGCCATAAAGATTTATGGAAGAAGCCTGTACGACAACCCCATTGAAGGTCCGTTCAAGCGGTGGTTTTTGAGGAGCTTTGTAGATAAAAAAACGGGACATGTTACAACGCAGCTTTATATAGCTTTAGGTAATACTAAGAACGCATATACTTATAATGCTGCATCTGATGAGAATGCAAATGCGTTAAAGATCGTCGATATGGTGTATTCGGCAGACAATGAAACGCTTGGGGTCCAATTAGACGAGCGCGTGCTAATAAAATATATGTGGACCGGCTATCGTATACGCATATCCGCCCAGAGCGGGGAGCAGATCATATTTGTTATTTCACCTGAACAGATCAGGGCGCAGCTTGGAGCTATAACCGATACGGTAAGTGTTCTAAATGTCAATATTTATCAAGGCGCGCCTCATATTGGAATGAAAGTGGTGCCGGTGGGATATTTCGCCTCCAGACAGGCCAATATCCAAGAAGGTCATGGAATGTTGGTCACGAATGTTGAAAAAGGCTCTGTTGCGGAACAAGCTGGGATAAGCAATGGTAGTATTATTTTGAGTCTGGCTGGAGTGCCTGTTAATTCATATAATACGCTAAACGATGCTTTAAAACATATAGGTAAGCAACAGAATATTGTCGTCACTGTCGAGCAGGATCGGCAACGACACGATGTTCAACTGAATTTTGCCTCCCACTGAGGCGAAAAATCTCAGCGCCGACTCGACGGCTGCTCGGCGGCCGCATCCCCTTCGTCTGTTTCGGCGAGTGATTTCAGTCAAACGACAACTAGTTCGGACGCATTGGCGAAGGCGGCCCGTTCCTGAATGAACGCGAAACGCGCGTCTGGCCGATTGCCCATCAAACGCTCCACCGAGTCGGACGTCCCTTCCTGATCCTCGGCGAGCACGATGACGCGCAGCAGATTGCGCTTCTTCGGGTCCATCGTCGTCTCTTTGAGCTGGGCCGGAAGCATTTCGCCTAATCCCTTGAACCGGCTGACCTCCACCTTTCCCCTACCGTTCAGCACCTTGGCGATTAATTCGTCGCGATGGGCCTCGTCGCGGGCGTAAACTTGGCGCGCCCCTTGGGTTAGTCGGTAGAGAGGCGGCACCGCGAGGTAAAGATGGCCGGCCTCGACGAGCTTTGGCATTTGCCGGTAGAAGAAGGTGATCAGCAGGGACGCGATATGGGCGCCGTCCACATCCGCGTCGGTCATGATGATCACCTTTTCGTAGCGAAGCTCGTCCTCCTTGTAATGCGAGCCGACGCCGCAGCCGAGCGCCTGAATAAGGTCGGCGAGCTGCTGATTGCCGGCGAGCTTGTCCCGCGTGGCGCTGGCGACATTCAAGATCTTGCCGCGCAAAGGCAATATCGCTTGATTGGCGCGATCGCGCGCCTGTTTCGCGGAACCGCCGGCAGAATCTCCTTCAACGATAAATATTTCAGAGCCTTGCGACGAATTATTTGCGCAATCTGCGAGCTTCCCCGGCAGCCTGAGCTTGCGGCTCGCGGTCTTGCGCGCGACATCCTTTTCGGCGCGGCGGCGCAGCCGCTCCTCGGCTCGCTCGACGGTCCAGTCGAGGAGCCGCAAAGCATGCGAGGGCGAAGCGGCCAGCCAATGATCAAAGGCGTCGCGCAAGGTTCCTTCGACGATCCGCGAGGCTTCATTGTTCATCAGCCGGCCTTTGTTCTGGCCTTGGAACTCCGGCTCGCGAAGGAAAACGGAGACAATCGCAGCGCATGACGTCATAATGTCGTCGCTGACGAGCGCCGCCGCGCGCTTGGCCTGGCCAATCCGCTCGGCGTGATCCTTGAGGCCGCGCAGCAGGGCCGTGCGCAGGCCGGCTTCATGCGCGCCCCCGTCCGGCGTTGGAATCGTGTTGCAATAGGAATGGACGAAGCCGTCGTCGGCGCTGAGCCAGGCGAGCGCCCATTCGAGCGAACCGTGCCCGCCGGGCTTTTCGACTTTGCCTGCGAAAATCGGCTCGATGACGAGATCTTTGCCGTCTATATCCTGGGCGAGGTAATCCTTGAGGCCGCCGGGGAAGCGAAAGGTTGCTTCGGCCGGAACATCGACGGCCGCGTCGAGCCATTCGGGCGCGCAGTGCCAGCGGATCTCGACGCCGCCGAAGAGATAGGCTTTCGCGCGGGCCATCTTGAACAGGCGCGTCGACCGGAACTTTGCGCCCTTGCCGAAAATTTGCTCATCGGGCTTGAAGCGGACACGCGTGCCGCGCCGGTTCGGCGCCTTGCCGACTTGTTCGAGCTTGCCCTTGGGATGGCCGCGCTCGAAGACTTGCCGATAGAGGATCTGGCCCCGCGCGACCTCGACTTCGAGATGCTCGGAAAGCGCGTTGACGACCGAGACGCCGACGCCATGCAAGCCGCCAGAGGTCTGATAGGCCCCCGAGTCGAATTTGCCGCCCGCATGCAGCGTCGTCATGATCACTTCGAGGGCGGATTTTTTCGGAAATTTCGGATGTGGATCGACCGGGATGCCGCGCCCATTGTCGGTCACTGAGAGAAAGCCCGAAGCCTCGTAGCTCACATCGATGAAAGAGGCATGGCCGGCGACCGCCTCATCCATCGCATTGTCGATGACTTCAGCGAAGAGATGGTGGAGCGCCGCCTCATCCGTCCCGCCGATATACATGCCGGGCCGGCGCCGGACCGGCTCGAGCCCCTCCAAGACCTCGATGGACGCGGCTGTATAACTGGATTCTCCAGGCGTTTCGAGACGCGGCGCCGCCGATTTCGACGCCTCGGCCTTCGCGGCGGGTCCGGCTTTCCCGTCCCGGCGGATTGGGGCCTGCTTTCGCGCCGCATTTCCGAAGAGATCGCCGCTATTTGCCATGAAACCTGCCTTACGCGTGGATTCGTTTAAGCGAAGTTTATACCGGAACTGGCCGCTAAAGGGAACAAAACAAAAACATAAACTGCGCCGATGATGCAGCCAAAGGGTTAAGTTTGGTCGCTCGCTTCGGCGTCTTCGCGCTATTCAACCGGGTGTTTTTTGTCAGCGCCGCGATTGCGGCGTATGTCGTCGAGAGCGCTTCTCGCTTCGACGGGCTTATCCCGCTGACTTAGTCCGGTGAGGCCGGCCCAAGACATTCGCTTCGCCTGGCGCTCGCCTCGAACCTGGTCAATATTGGCGAGGCGAGCAGACAGCGGGGCGCACATTTTCGTCGTCCCGGGGAAAATCGATCCCGGAAAACCCGGGATCGACCATGAGAGCCGCGCAGGATCGCGTGGCGGTCCGATCTCAGTACGAGTAATACATGTCGAACTCGACCGGGTGCGGCGTCGTCTCGAACCGCAGCACGTCAATGGTTTTCAGCTCGATGTAGCTGTCGATGAAATCATCGTCGAAGACGCCGCCGGCCTTGAGGAAGGCGCGATCCTTGTCGAGATTGCTGAGCGCCTCGCGCAGCGAGCCGCAGACGGTCGGGATCTTCTTCAATTCCTTCGGCGGCAGATCGTAAAGGTCCTTGTCCATCGCCGCGCCGGGATCGATCTTGTTGGTGATCCCATCGATTCCCGCGAGCAGCATGGCCGAGAAGGCGAGATAGGGATTGGCCGCCGGATCGGGAAAACGGACCTCCACGCGTTTCGCCTTGGGGTGGGTCGCGAAGGGAATCCGGCAGGAGGCCGAGCGATTGCGCGCCGAATAGGCGAGCAGGACCGGCGCCTCGAAGCCTGGCACCAGGCGCTTGTAGGAATTTGTCGTCGGATTGGTGAAGGCGTTCAGCGCGCGGGCGTGCCGGATAATGCCGCCGATATAATAGAGGCACTCATCGCTCAGATCGGCATATTTATTGCCGGCGAACAGCGGCTTGCCGCCCTTCCAGAGAGACTGATGGACATGCATCCCCGAGCCATTGTCGCCGTAGACCGGCTTCGGCATGAAGGTCGCCGACTTGCCGTAGCTCTGCGCGACCTGATGGATGCAATATTTGTAAATCTGGAGATGGTCCGCCATCGTCGTGAGCGGCCCGAATTTCAGGCCGAGCTCATGCTGCGCCGAAGCCACTTCGTGATGGTGCTTTTCGACCTTTGCGCCCATCTGCGCCATCGCGGCGAGCATTTCGCCGCGCATGTCCTGCGCCGAATCCACCGGCGGCACCGGAAAATATCCGCCCTTCGTGCGAACGCGATGGCCAAGGTTGCCGCCCTCGTAAGGCGTGCCCGTGTTCGACGGCAATTCGGACGAATCGAGGACGAAGCCGGTATTATACGGCTCGGTGGTGAAACGAACGTCGTCAAAAACGAAGAACTCGGCTTCGGGGCCGAAATAGGCGGCGTCCGCTATGCCCGAAGACACGGCGAAGGCTTCGGCCTTCTTGGCGATGCTGCGCGGATCGCGGCTATAAGGCTCGCCGCTGGCCGGCTCCAGAATGTCGCAAACGATCACCAGGGTCGGCGCGGCGAAAAAAGGATCCATCACCGCCGTCTTGGGATCGGGGAGCAGGGTCATGTCGGATTCATTGATCGCTTTCCAACCGGCGATCGAAGATCCGTCGAACATCACGCCTTCCGAGAATGTGTCCTCTTCAATCAACGACACGTCGAAAGTGACATGCTGCCACTTGCCGCGCGGATCCGTGAAACGGAAATCGACATATTTAATATCATTGTCCTTGATCGACTTCAGCACGTCTTTGGCGGTCGTCATGTCTGTCCCTCATGGTCTGAATAAACGTCGTGTCGGTAGGAAAACGGGGCGGAGTCGCCTGATCTGAACGATGGCGGGAGGTCAAATCGCGTCGATCCCGGTTTCGCCGGTCCGAATGCGGATCGCGCCTTCTATATTCGAAATAAAAATTTTTCCATCCCCGATTCTCCCGGTCTGCGCGGCCTTGCGAATAGCCTCGACGGCGGCGTCGACGAGGCTATCGGAGACGACCACCTCGATTTTGACCTTGGGAAGGAAATCGACGATATATTCGGCGCCGCGATAGAGTTCGGTATGGCCTTTCTGCCGGCCAAAGCCCTTCGCTTCGGTGACCGTAATCCCGGCCACTCCCGCCTCCTGCAGCGCCTCCTTCACCTCATCTAGCTTGAACGGCTTGATGATCGCCTCGATTTTTTTCATTGGCTCTTTTGCTTCGCGCGGTCGCCGCCATTCGGTGTCGCCGAATGCCTGGAGAACCATAAATTTGAGCGTTTTGACCGCCTCTTAACACCTGCTAAGCAAAACTGCTACGCAAAAGCAATAGAATAGACGTTCCTCATTGGGCCGATGGAGGGGGCGGAGCCAAGTTTCGCCCGTAGGCAAACTATGAGCCAAGCTCCAGGACCTAATTGCGGGAATGAGGCGGGAATTGCGCCGACGCTGATCAGCCGGAAAGTCTATCGATTTAGCCTAGGCCCCGGTTTCGCTTCGCCGATGGCTTCATCCCAAACAGGTCCAAGTCGGCGCAGACAACGCGGTCGGGTCGGCGGCGGGCTGATCGCCGGGCGATGGGGAATGCGACAAAGAGTCGGGAGCAGGCTGTCATGTCGAGGCGGACGCCTTTGCATCCGCGTTGATGAGCGCCGCCAATGGCGTAGAAATCTTTGGTTGACCGCAAAATGCTTGCGCCGGGCGAAACAAAAAACCCGTTCCGCGCCCCAGATGCGGAACGGGTCCTACAGGCCTGTCAATTCAGCTTATTAATCGACGGTTTCGAGAACATCGTGATGTTCGCGAACAACCTGCGGCTTTCCGGCCAATTCCACAAGCGTCACGCCGACGCCCGAACCGAGAAGCTGCAACGAGATTTCCTTGCCGTTTTCGAATTTGACGCCATCGCGATAGGCGCCATGCTCGAGCCGCGCGAAGACAACCTGTTCGCCGGCCTTGACGCCTAGACGCGTCTGCAGGTCGCTCGAAATTCCTTCGAGTTTGAGCCGCGTATCATATTGAACGCAGACCGCGGTCGTGCAATCGCCGGGCGCCGCGAGGCCGATGCTTCCCGAAGGAAAGCGGGTGGTCACATATTTCTCGGACTCGCGTGCAGGCCGAGAGGCATACATTTCAAGCGAATAGTCACACATTTGTGTCACTCCTAATGTCTCGAGACGGATTTCACCTTCAATGCGACTCGATCCCGCCGAAAAGGCATGGCCAAGTTCGGCTTCGAAGCTATGAAGGATGGGTAGCCCCCAAGCAGGGGGAAGCGTGGAAGCCTCTCAAGGGCCTGCCGGCTCGATCCTGAAGAAAACGCTAGCGCGGGCCTGCGTTGGATCGAGTCCCGTTCGGCGATCGCCGAACGCTCCACTTAGGCGATGAATGCGAGAAACTTCAAAAGGTTTCAAGGCAAGCTCGCTTAAACAGCATGCTAGCGCAGCCTCTTGGCGCGTCAAGCTCTTTCGCTGCTGGTCATCCGATTTTTTAAAGTTGCAACACGATGTTATGTGTCGACAGATTATATACGTAAGGCGGTCCGCTCATTCGCCCTGCGCAATTGGCAGATCGGAGCGCCCGCCCCATTCGCTCCAGGACCCGTCATAGAGAATGACGCCGTCCTTTCCGATCGTCTCCAAAGCCAGAAGAAGAATCGCGGCGGTCACGCCCGAACCGCAGGTCGTGATGACGGGCTTCGCGAGATCGACGCCGGCGTTGACGAAGGCGGTTTTGACCTCGTCCGCGGGCTTTATGCGGCCGTCAGCTACGACGTCGCGCCAGGGCAGATTCCGGCTGCCGGGAATATGGCCGGAGCGCAATCCCGGTCTCGGCTCAGGGGCCTCGCCCCTGAACCGGGAGGCTGCTCGCGCATCCACGATCTGCGCGGAGCCGCTTTCGCTGGCGCTCTTCACTTTTTCAGCGTCGGCGACCGCCGCGCTATTGAAATGCGCGGTGAATGGCCGGGGCGCGCGCGCCGCGTTCCCGGTTTCGAGCGCCCGTCCCTCCGCTCGCCATTGCGGCAAGCCGCCTGCGAGGATCTTCACGTTCCGCGCGCCAAAGACGCGCAAGGTCCACCAGACTCTGGCTGCGCCAAGAAGACCAGAGGCGTCATAGACCACGAAGCACAGGCCGTCGCCGAGGCCGAGCTTTTCCATCGCGCTGGCGAAAACGTCTGGCGGCGGCAGCATATGCGGAAGCGACGTCGAATGATCGGCGATGGCGTCGATATCGAAGAACGCTGCGCCGGGGATATGGCCGGCGACATATTCGGCCTTTGCGTCGCGGTTCTCGTCGGGCATGAAAAAGCTGCCGTCGATAATCGCGAGATCGGGGGCGTCCATATGCGCCGCGAGCCACGCTGTCGAGACAAAAAAGGAAGAATCCGCGCCTGCGCTCATGCTCGCAACCTTTGCATCATGGCGCGCTCGTCACGTGGCCCGCGACGAGAAAATCCGCCAAATCAGCTAGGCGACATGTTTCATATTTCACTGAAGCGTGTAAAGCCTCGGATCCCAGCAACGCGATTGCTAGACGCGCCGCAGCGGGCGCGACTTCAGTATTTAGATCGCCGAAGCATGTTCAAATTTTTCTCTGATTATCTTTTCGCACGCCGTCGCCTATCGCTTTGAAATTTGGACGCAAGCGCCTATTTCAAAGCCGCTTTCCTCCTTTCTGCGGACGGGCGTGGTCGACATGCCGCGGGCGAAGCGGTCAACGTCAAGCCCGAACCTTTCTCGGCTGATCCTGTTTAGGGCGCACTGACGTCATTGATTACCCCCGTAGGGCGGCCGCTCCCTCTGAGATCTCGCCTTGTGCAGGCGCGGCCCAAAGTTCAGCAGGAGGAGTTCATGAAGCTTATGACAGCGAGCTGCGCTGCGATGCTTGTGGTCGCGTCGGCGACCGTCGCCTTCGCTCAGGACACTCAATATCCTGATCTGGGGTCGATTGCTAAGACAGCAGGCTCCGCCGGGCAAGGCGGCGCTGCCGCCCCGACCGAGCGCTCAAATAGTCCCGAAACAATCACCGGCCGTTCCGCGAGTTCGAAAGAGGGCGTCCCTCAGGAGAGTTCGCCAGGGAATAAATCTCCTGCGCCTATGCCTATGCGTGATGCGAGCGGGGGCGGCGATAAGCACTATCCCGATTGGAATGCGATTGCGAAGACGATAGGCCCTGCCTCGGCAAACGAAATTACGCCGAAGAGCCGGGACGTCGCGCCGCAACTCATCACCGGTCGTTCGGTCAGCGCGCCAAAAAAAGACTCCGCCATAAAGCTGCTACGAGACCCAAATGCGCCGAATCGCAGCGCCGATTTGCGCGGATAAGGCGTGAGCCTGAAGAGCCGTGGCTTTTCGGGTTGAGATGTGCGCTGAAGCGAGCAGAGGGAGAGCATGATCGCTTGACGTTGGAGCGATCATGCTTGGGTTTTGTTCATGCGCCGCCGCGGCTCATCATGGCGCGGCGCTTCCGGTCACGCCCCAAGCGCTTAGGGTGTTATCGATCCAGCGCCGCTGCGGCGCGATGAGGGCAGCCTGGGTCAAGGCGCCGCAGAAACGTCCATTTTCGCCTTTGGCCCAGACGGCGACGGCGACGAGCAGCGGCGCCGTTGCGGCGAAGATGGGCGCGCCGGAATCCCCTGTGCATGCGCCGAGCCCTTGACGATTAGGATCCACGAGCCAAAGAAGAACCGAGGACTTTGGTCCGCTCGCGATGAGATCGCCTTGCCGCAAAATGCCTCCCGTTTTCCCTGCGCCCTCATCGGCGACGCCAAATCCCGCGATGCGAAATATTTGTCCGACCGCTGGCGCGGCCGGGCCAAACTTCGGGAGCGCCACAGGCGTGAATGCCGAAGGCAATGGTTCGGCAAGGCGCACGAGCGCCAGATCGATTGAAACCAGGCGTCGCCGCACGGCGTCTGGCCGATACCCCGGATTAAGGACGATCGACGCCACGTCGAGCGTTGTCGATTGCCCTTCGGCGTCGCGGAAAAAGACGCGCGCATCGTCCGGAGCAGTCACGCAGTGGGCGGCCGTCAGAACAATATTTCGCGCAATCACGGTTGCGGTGCAAAAACTCGCGCTCGATCCACTGCGGTTCAGCACGACCACGACATAGGGTCCAAGCTCCGGGGCCTCGCGCGCCGGTCCGACCAAGGCTGAGGCCGCCGTCGGGATAAGCAGGATGACCAGGCGGACAAGCGCCCACGGCAAGCGCGTCATTCGGCTCCATCGAAAAGCGGCGGCGAGCCGGCCGAATTGAAAATACGCGCGCTTGGCCGCATTATTCATTGTGCATTCATTCTTGCTGCGCCAGCTTCGATCGATGAACTTTTTCATTTTGGTCCTTATCGCGACCACAATCGGCTTCGCCTCCCGCGCGGAGCCGGCGCGGCAGCGCATATGTTATTCGACTGCCGAGACCCGCGACAAGATTGTCTCTCTCGGACTTTTCGAACCCTTTCATTTGATGCGGAACGCCGCGACCAAGATGCAGGCTGAGGCGATCGGCGCCAGGCTTTGCCGATGGAGCGAAGACCTCGTCTATGAAATAAGCCTGTTGCGCCACGACGGGCGCGTCCTGCATATTTCCGTCGATGCGAAAACCGGCAAGGTCGTCGGTTCGAAGAACGAAGATTAAAATCCTTCAAGGGCGGGGTCTCGGAAAATGCGCCTGCTCGTGGTCGAGGACGACAAGGATCTTAATCGCCAGATCGTCACGGCGCTCGAGCTGGCTGGCTATGTCGTCGATCGCGCTTTCGACGGCGAAGAAGGCTGGTTTTTGGGCGACACCGAACCTTACGACGCCGTCGTGCTCGATCTCGGCCTGCCGAAAAGGGACGGCATTTCCGTTCTCGCCGACTGGCGCAAGGCCAACCGAACCATGCCGGTCTTGATCTTGACCGCACGCGACCGCTGGGGCGACAAGGTGCAGGGCTTCGACGCCGGCGCCGACGATTATGTCGTCAAGCCTTTCCACATGGAGGAGATCCTCGCCAGGCTGCGGGCGCTCTTGCGGCGGGCGGCCGGCCATGCGTCGAGCGAATTCAGCTGCGGCGGCGTGAGCCTCGACGCGCGCGCCGGCCGGGTTTCGGTCGACGGCAATCCGATCAAGCTCACATCGCATGAATATCGGCTCCTCTCCTATCTGATGCATCACGCCGGCCGGGTGGTGTCGCGCGGCGAAATCGTCGAGCATCTTTACGATCAGGATTTCGATCGCGATTCCAACACGATTGAAGTTTTTGTCGCCAGATTGCGGAAAAAGCTCGGCGTCGACATCATTCAGACCGTGCGCGGGCTCGGTTATCTCTTGGCGGCGCCCGAACCCAAGGATGCGGATCTGAAAGATCGCGTCGGCAAAAGCGGCGGGACGAGAACTGGCCGCTGACTGAGCCGCCGCCGCATAACCTTCGACGACGGCAGGCGGTTTCGCCTAAAGATCATGCGAAACCAAATAGGTTCGGAGCCTCATCCGATTCAATTCAATAGGATTCCGCTCCAAATCCCTTTCCGGCAAAGTAAAAGTCGGCGCGGCGACGACAAAATGGCTTTCAACAAAGACAAGGAACTCATTGCCGATAAAGCCAGGCTTGACCGCGCGCCAAGGCGTCCGAGGTTGAGGATAAGGACGGACTCGATCGCAAAGCGGCTCTTCCTCTCCGCCGCGATTTTGAGCTTCGCCATTCTTTTCATCGCCGGGCTTGTTCTCACAACGGTCTATCGGCGGGCGGCGGAGGATAATTTCGACGAGCGTCTCGGCGTCTATTTGCGCGCGATCGTCGCCGACATTGCGACGCCCGGCGAAGCGGGCCGCACCGACCCGGAAGAGCTAAGCGATCCGCAATTCGAACTGGCGCTGTCCGGCTGGTATTGGCAGATCACCCGATTAGACAGCGATAAGCCGCAGATCAGAAGCTCGCGCTCGCTCTTCGCCGCCCGGCTCCCCCGGCTTTCCGAGCAAGGCGTCGAAGCCGGCCTGGGCGGCGCGCGCAGGGGCTATGTGAAAGGGCCGGACGATCGGCGTCTGCGCATGCTCGAGCGCATCATCGATACGGGCGACGAAGGCATTTATCTTGTCCAGGTCGCTGCGACCACAAAGGATTTGGATGCGCAAATCGCCCGTTTCGAGCTTGACCTCGTCGTCACTTTTTTCCTGCTGACCCTGGCTCTGATCGTCTCCTCGGCGCTTCAGCTTCGCTACGGCCTGCGGCCGCTGCGGCAATTGCGGCGGGGGGTCGCCGCGATCAGACGCGGCCAGAGCGAGGCGATCGAAGGAGACTTTCCGCAAGACATCGCGCCGCTTGCAAGCGAGCTGAACCTCCTCATCGCGGCCAATCGCGAAGTGGTGGAGCGCGCCAGAACCCAAGTCGGCAACCTCGCCCATGCGTTGAAAACGCCGCTGAGCGTCATCATGAACGAAGCGGCCTTCGACGGCGGCCCACTGGCGGGCAAGGTCGAGGAGCAAGCGGTGATCATGCGCGATCAAGTGGCCTATTACCTCGATCGCGCGCGCGCCGCCGTGCGGGCCGGAACGCTGAGCGGCGCGACGGAGGTTGCGCCCGTCGTCGAAGCCCTCGTTCGCACCTTTGAAAAAATTTATTCGGCGCGGTCTCTCGTTTTCACGGCGACGATCCCGCAATCCATTCGATTCCTCGGCGAGCGTCAGGATCTCGAGGAAATGATCGGTAATCTCGTCGATAATTCCGGCAAATGGGCCACGAGCGAGGTCACGATCAGCGTCGCGCCGGACGCTCCCCAAGACGCCTTGGATCGCCCGTTTTTTCGCGTTACTATTGACGACGATGGGCCTGGGCTCGCCGCCGAGCTGCGCCAGGCGGCGCTTCGCCGCGGCGGCCGGCTCGATGAAACCAAGCCCGGGTCCGGCCTTGGCCTTTCCATCGTCGTTGATCTGGCGGCGCTTTACGGCGGCTCCTTGGCGCTGGACTCCAATCCAAAGGGCGGCTTGCGGGCGGAGCTGAGGCTGCCGGCGGCGCCGGGCGACGGCGCTTTTACGTGACCGTTATGGAAAGGGCCTTTGCAAGGGTCGGGGCAATCACTATTAAGAGGCGGCATGCTGTGGCTGATTTTCACAATTTTGACCGGCTTTGCGGTCCTGAGCGTCCTATGGCCTCTCCTGAGAACGCCGCGCGGCCTGTCGCATGGCGCGACGGAGATCGCGCTCTATAAGGCCCAGCTTGCCGAGATCGATCGGGACGCCGCGCAAGGACTCGTTGCGCCGGAAGATGTGCAAGGCGCAAAGGCCGAAGCAGCCCGGCGTCTGATGGCGACGCCCACGCCTGGCGAACAACCACGGGCGGGGCAGGGCTGGGCCGTTCGCTTCGTCGCCCTCGCGGCCGTCATTTTCGTGCCCGCCCTGGCGCTTGGGCTTTATTGGGTGGTCGGCAATCCCACCTTGCCAGACCTGCCACTTTCAGCGCGCCTTGAGCCCTCTCCCGCTCGCGATGAGCTAATGACGGCGGTGACGAAAATTGAAGAGCATCTCGCGCAACATCCCGACGATGGGCGCGGCTATGAAGTGCTGGCGCCTGTCTACCTTCGCATGGGCCGCGCGAATGACGCCGCCCAAGCGCTCGCCGCGGCGCTTCGCCTGCTCGGCGAAACCCCGGAGCGGCTCACCCTTTATGGGGAGGCTCTCGTCTTCGCCGGGAATGGGCTCGTGTCGGGCGAAGCGCGACAGGCTTTCGAGACGGCGGCGGCGAAGGACCCATCGCTCCCCAAGCCTCGCTTCTTTCTCGGCCTCGCCGCCGAGGAGGACGGCGACATTGCGCGCGCCCGGGAAATCTGGAGCAAGCTTCTCGCCGAAGCGCCGGAGGCTGCGCCTTGGGCGCAAGCGCTGCGCGAGAGAGTCGCCGCGCTGCCCGGCGGGGCTGAGGGGAAAAACAGCAGCCCGCCGGCAAATGGGTTAGCGGCGAAAATTCAGGCTATGTCGGAGGGCGAGCGCGCAGGCGCCATTCGCGGCATGGTGGATGGGCTCGCCGCGCGCCTTGCGCAAAACGGGCAGGACCTCGAAGGTTGGCTGCGCCTTGTTCGCGCCTATGCCGTTCTGCACGAGCCAGACAAAGCCCACGCGGCCGTGATCGACGCGAAGCGAAATCTCGCCGGCGATGCGACCGCCATCGCGCGGATCGATGCGCTCGCGCGCGAACTCGGCCTCGAAGGTTGAAACCCGCATGACCCGCAAGCAACGCCGTTTGGTCCTGATCGCCTCCGCAGGCTTCGCGCTCAGCCTCGCCGCCGGACTCGTGCTTTTTGCGCTGCGCGACAATATCGTCTTTTTCTACGGGCCGAGCGAACTCGCGCAGAAGGCGCCGCACGCGGGGACAAGGCTTCGGATCGGCGGCCTGGTCAAGCAGGGCTCGCTCGTCCATGAGAATGGCGAGTCGGTGCGTTTCGCCATCACCGACACGAAGCAGGAGGTGGAGGTCGCCTACGCCGGCCTGTTGCCCGATCTTTTTCGCGAGGGCCAGGGCGTCGTCGCCGAGGGAAGCCTCGGCGCGGACAATGTGTTTCATGCCGACAGCATTCTCGCCAAGCATGACGAACGCTATATGCCGCGCGATGTCGCCGACGCTCTTAAGAAACAAGGCGTCTGGCAGGAAGGCTCGCAGGCGGAGACCGCCGGCAAGTCGCAACCGGCCGGCGTGGTTCGCCAGTGAGGCGCTGCAAGTGAGAGTCGAATGATCGTCGAAACCGGCCATTATGCGCTTGTCCTGGCCTTGGCGCTCGCGCTCGTCAATTCGGTCGTGCCGATCTGGGGCGGGGCGACGCAGGACCGGCGTCTCATGGCGGTCGCGCCCTCCGTCGCGCTCGCTGGATTCGGCCTCGTGGCCTACGCCTTTTTCGCCTTGACCTACGCCCATGTGGTCTCGGATTTCTCGCTCGCCAATGTCGTCGAGAACTCGCATTCCGCGAAGCCGCTCATTTACAAAATCACCGGGGTCTGGGGCAATCACGAAGGCTCGATGCTTTTGTGGGTTCTGGTTCTTTCTGTCTTCGCCGCGGCGGTCGCCCTGTTTTCGGGCTCCATGCCGGAGGATTTGCGCGCGAATGTGCTCGCTGTGCAATCCTGGATCGCAGCGGCTTTTCTCCTCTTCATTCTTTTGACGTCGAACCCTTTCGCGCGCCTGGCGGAGCCGCCGCCGGAAGGCAATGATCTCAATCCCTTGCTGCAGGACCCAGGGCTCGCGATTCATCCGCCGCTGCTCTATCTCGGCTATGTCGGGCTCTCGATCACTTATTCGTTCGCGGCGGCGGCTCTGATCTCCGGTCGCATCGATGCGGTTTTCGCGCGTTTCGTGCGGCCTTGGACGCTCATCGCCTGGATCTGCCTGACGCTTGGCATAGCGATGGGCTCCTATTGGGCCTATTACACTTTGGGCTGGGGCGGCTTCTGGTTTTGGGACCCTGTCGAGAACGCCTCGCTGATGCCATGGCTAGCGGCGACGGCGCTCCTGCATTGCACGGCGGTGATGGAAAAGCGCGACGCGCTGAAGATCTGGACGATCTTCAGCGCCATTCTCGCTTTTTCCTTGTCGCTGCTCGGAACCTTCCTCGTTCGTTCCGGGGTCCTGACCTCCGTCCACGCATTCGCGAGCGATCCGACGCGCGGGATCTTTATCCTCGCCATTCTCGTGATCTTCATTGGCGGCTCGCTCGCGCTCTTCGCCGTTCGGGCGGGCGGACTGAAGCAGGGCGGCCTTTTCGCTCCGGTTTCGCGCGAAGGCGCTCTCGTCCTCAACAATCTCCTTTTGACGACTTGCTGCGCCACGGTTTTCATAGGCACGCTCTACCCGCTCGCGCTTGAGGCCTTGACGGGAGAAAAGATTTCGGTCGGGCCGCCCTTCTTCAATCTGACTTTCGCGCCTTTATTCGTCCCGCTCTTTGTTCTCATGCCGATCGGCCAAAATCTCGCGTGGAAACGCGGCGATCTCTTTGGCGCGGCGCAGCGGCTCGCCGCGGCGATCGGCGCAGGCGTTATCGCCATGCTCGCTCTCGCGGCGTGGCGCGGCGGCCCGGTTGTCAGCGTGATCCTCTCTGGCCTCGCGGTCTATGTGATCATCGGTTCTTTCGCGGATCTGGGCAGGCGTCTTTTTGCCGGCGGCGCTTCCGTCGCAGCGGCGGCCCAGCGAGCGCTCGGCCTGCCGCGACAGGCGCTCGGCGCGGCTTTCGCCCATGCCGGGCTCGGCGTGACCTTGCTGGGCCTCGCCGCAACCGGCTGGGGCGCGGAGAAGGTCATCGCCTTGAAGCCCGGCGACGTCGTCGAGATCGGCCCCTACCAGCTCGCTTTCGAGAGCGTGTTCAGCCGCAACGGGCCGAACTACTCCGAGATCGTCGGGAGAACGATCATCCGCTCGAACGGAGTTGTGAAGGCTTCGATCGAGCCTGCGACGCGCTTTTATCCGACGCGCCGCATGAGCCGGGCGGAAGCCGGCATTGCGACGCTGGGCCTCGGCCAAGTCTATGTGAGCATCGCCGACGCGGCGGCGAACGGCTCCGTCAACGCCCGCATCTTCTGGAAACCGCTCGTCGCCCTGATCTGGATCGGCGCGCTGATCATGGCGTTCGGCGGCGGTCTTTCGCTCAGCGACAGAAGCTTTCGGATCGGCGTCGCGCGCCGCGCCCACAAGGCCGCGGCCATCGCGCAACCGGCGGAATGATGATGTTGCGCCGCGTCGCTCTGTTGCTCGCGCTTCTGCTGGCGCCGCTCGCTGCGATGGCGGTCGAGCCCGATGAAATCCTGAACGACGCCAAGCTCGAAGCAAGGGCGCGGACTCTCTCGGCGGAATTGCGTTGCATGGTCTGCCAGAACGAGTCGATCGACGAGTCCCATGCCGATCTCGCGCGCGATCTCCGCCTTCTCGTCCGCGAGCGCCTTCAGGCGGGCGACAGCGATGAACAGATCCGAGCTTTTCTGGTCCAGCGCTATGGCGACTTCATCTTGCTGAAGCCGCCGTTCAAGCTCGCGACTTGGCTCCTCTGGGGCGCGCCTTTCCTCGTTCTCGTCGCCGGCGCAAGCGCCATTATTTTCGCCGTGCGGCGACATCGCGGGAGCATCGCTTCACCCGATGGTTTGAGCGAAAGCGAACGCGCGAAGCTGGAGTCTTTGCTCGGCAAGGACGGGTTTTCATGAACAGCCGAGCCCCGCTGTCGTGGAGGCTGAAGATCCCGGCTTTAGTCTATGGCGACGGTCCTCAGCCGCAGCGAATTCAAGATCACGCTGACCGACGACAGGGTCATGGCGGCCGCGGCGATGATCGGCGACAAGAGAACCCCGAACACAGGATAAAGGACGCCGGCGGCGATCGGCACGCCGACGGCATTGTAGACGAAGGCGAAAAAGAGATTCTGCCTGATGTTGCGCATCACCGCTTTAGAGAGCCGGCGCGCCCGCACGAGTCCGCGCAGATCGCCCTTGAGCAAAGTCACGCCGGCGCTCTCTATTGCGACATCCGCGCCGGCGCCCATCGCGACGCCGACATCGGCGGCGGCAAGCGCCGGCGCATCATTGACGCCGTCGCCGGCCATAGCGACGATGCGGCCTTCTCGCCGCAATCGCTCCACCACCGCGCTCTTGCGGTCTGGCAGCACGTCGGCCTCCACCTCGTCAATGCCGAGCCGGCGCGCAACGGCCTCGGCCGTGACGCGATTGTCGCCCGTGAGCATCACGATGCGAACGCCTTGCTTGCGCAGCGCCGCGAGGGCGTCGGCCGTCGTCGGCTTGACCGGATCGGCGATGGCGATGAGGCCCGCGAGCTTCCCGTCTATGCTTGCGAATATCACTGTGGCGCCGTCCCGGCGCAGTTCGTCGGCCTCCTTTGCGAGCGCCTCCGTCGAGACGCCGTTTGCTTCGAGGAATTTGGCGCTGCCGATTGCTAGTTCGCGGCCATCGACCGCGCCGAGCACGCCTTTTCCTACCGGGGATTCGAAACCCGTCGGCTCCGCCAATGACAGCTTGCGCTCTTCGGCCGCCTCAACGATCGCGTTGGCGAGCGGATGTTCGCTTGCGCGCTCAAGGCTCGCGGCGAGGCGCAAGAGTTCGTCATCGCTCACGCCGCCGTGGGCACGGATCGCGACGACCTTCGGCTTGCCTTCAGTAAGCGTCCCGGTCTTATCGACGACGATCGTGTCGATCTTTTCCATGCGCTCCAAGGCCTCGGCGTTCTTGATGAGCACCCCGGACTGGGCGCCCCGCCCAACGCCGACCATGATCGACATGGGCGTGGCGAGCCCAAGCGCACACGGGCAAGCGATGATCAGAACCGAGACGGCGGCGACAAGCCCAAAGGCGAAGCGCGGCTCGGGGCCGAAGATCGCCCAGGCGCCGAAGGCGAGAAGAGCAATGGCGATCACCAAAGGAACGAACCAGCCGGAGACCTGATCGGCGAGGCGCTGGATCGGCGCCCGGCTCCTTTGCGCCTCGGCCACCATCTGCGCGATGCGGAAGAGCAGGGTGTCGGGGCCGACCTTTTCGGCCCGCATCACGAAGGAGCCGGTCCGGTTCAGCGTGCCGGAGATGACCTTGGCGCTGATCTCCTTCGTCACGGGCATGGATTCGCCGGTCACCAGCGATTCGTCGATGGTTGCGCGGCCTTCGAGAAGCTTGCCGTCGACGGGAACTTTCTCGCCTGGCCGCACGCGCAGCCGATCGCCCACGACGATGGCGTCGAGTGGCGTATCTTCGTCGGCGCCGTCGGCGCCGATCCGCCGCGCTGTCTTCGGCGCGAGTTCGAGAAGAGCCTTGATGGCGCCCGAGGTCCGCTCCCGCGCTCGGAGCTCGAGCACCTGCCCGAGCAGCACGAGAACCGTGATGACGGCAGCGGCCTCGAAATAGGTCGCCACCGATCCATCCGCCGCTCGGAACGCTTGTGGAAAGCTCCCCGGCGTCACGGTCGCAACCACGCTATAGGTCCAGGCGACGCCCGTGCCCATGGCGATTAGCGTGAACATGTTGAGATTGCGCGTTACGAGCGATCGCGCGCCGCGTTCAAAGAAGGGCCAGCCCGCCCAAAGCACGACCGGAGTCGCAAGCGCGAGCTGAATCCAGCTCGACATTTGCGGGCTGATCAGCATGTGCAGATTGAACAAGTGGCCGCCCATCTCCAGCGCGAACACCGGGAGGGCCAGCGCCAGCCCGACCCAGAAGCGCCGGGTCATATCGACAAGCTCCGGATTGCGGCCAGTGTCGGGGACCACGACATCGGGCTCCAAGGTCATGCCGCAGATCGGACAATTGCCTGGTCCGGGCTGCCGGATTTGCGGATGCATCGGGCAGGTGTAGATCATGCCTTCCGGCCCTGGAGCCGAGTCGTTGAGCTTTTCCGCCGCCCGATGCGCATGATTGTTAAGATGATCATGGGCCGACATCGCCTCAACTCCGAAATCGCGAGCGTTAGCTTGCGCGCCTTGACCTCTCGGGCAGGCGCCTGAGGCCATTTAACCAGCGCTACGTGCGAAGCCCCTTTGCCGCCATGCGCTGGATCAATCGCAGCCTCGCAAGCTTGGCGGCCGTTCTCGCGCTTGGCCTCAACGCGCGCGGCTTGGCAAAGCGGCGAGCGCTTCTCGACCAAGGATGGGTTGTCCTTTCGGCCAGGTCCAGAAGTCGGCTTGGCGTCCCATCGCATCCGCAAGAAGACGCCGATAGGCCTCCTTCGGCGCCTCGACGGCGCCGAGGGAGGCGAGATGCGGGGTGACGAATTGCGCGTCGAGCAGTGTGAAGCCGCCGCGCGCCAATCGCGCCGCGAGATGAACCAATGCGACTTTCGAGGCGTCGGTCTTGCGGTGAAACATGCTTTCGCCAAAAAAGGCGCCGCCGAGATGGACGCCATAAAGGCCGCCGGCGAGCGAGCCATCATGCCAGGCTTCGACCGTATGAACCCGGCCCATGCCGAAGAGCTGCCGATAGAGCAGCTTGATGCGGGTGTTGATCCATGTCTTGTCGCGGCCCTCACGGGAGTCGGCGCAAGCGTCGATCACGGCGTCGAAATCATGATCTATCCTGATCTCGAAACGATCGGATCGGATCGTCTTCGCCAGACTTCTTGAGACGATCATGCGGTCGAGCTGGAAAATGCCGCGGACCTCGGGATCGACCCAGAACAGATTTGGGTCCTCCGCGCTCTCGGCCATGGGAAACAGCCCGATTGAATAGGCGCGAAGCAGGATGTCGCAAGTGATTTCGAATTGATCGCGGGCGCGGCTCATGCGGGAAGATTGGGCTTTGCCCGAAGGCTCGTCAACCCCGTGAATCAGCGATCGGCGCGAGCTAAGCATGAACGGCTCGGGCGGTTTATTGCGCAGCTTGAAGTTGACGGCATGCCGTGTTCAAAAGTCAAGCGCCTTATGGCGGCCATGTTTTTTTGCTTTGTGCCGGGCTCTGAAACATGGCGAGCCGGCAGCGCTCTAGGCGCTTGTCGCCGGGCGCCGACCGAGACCGAAGCAGAACGAGCAGAGCCAAAGCGATTGCGCGCGCCGCGCCGCCTGCCGCGTTCTCGCCAAAACAAGCGCCAAAACGGCGGATTGTCGCGCGCGAGGATCTCGGCGCGAGACGCGCTGCAGCCGCCCGGCGCGACCCCGAGCCAGCTCTGCTTCGTCCGACTGAGAGCGCTGGCGCATACTCATCTGGGGGTTTCGGGCCCGTGATCGCTTTGGCATCCTTGCCCACCGCCTTTTTGGCGACACAGGCTTTGCATTCTCGCCGATCTGATAGAATCGAAACGATTCGAGGAGCGACGCAATGATCGAGGCTAGGATCGGCGAGCGGACTCACCCTGCGGCTTTAGCCGGCGGCGCGACTCTGTTCATGCTTGCATCCGTTTTCGTCAGTTTCTCCGCGCCGCCATTCATCGGAGTGCTCCTTGCCGCTTTGCTGGGAGCTGGCGGCCTTGCGATCTTGCAATTGGCGTTGGCCGGAAGGCCGCCGAGGCTTGCCGAAGCGGCGGTTGACGCGATCGTGATCGCGGCCTTCGTCGCATCGCGCGACGAAACAGCGGCGATCTGGCAACTTCCGTCCCACTGGATCGATCTCCTGCGCCTCCCCAGTCCTGGCACCGCCGCGGCATGCGCGTTCTATTTCGCAAGCGCCGCGGCCGTGCAGGCGCGAGGCCAGCGCCACTTGGCGCTGCGCGAGAGCCTATCGATCCTGATCGTTCCCATCCTTTTCAATTTGCTCCTGTCTCTCGGCGCCGCCGGCCTCATGCGTCAGCTCGGCGCATGGCTGACGTTCGGCGCAGTCCCGTCCGATGACATATGCGTGATTTTGGGGCGGTCGATCATTTTGACGTCGTTTGTCGAGGTCCTCGCCGGCGCGCTTTGCCTCGTCATGTCGGGACGGTTTTCACGCGATCGGCGCCTTCATGCGTTGCTTTTCATCGCCGCGATCCATGCCGTGCTGACGCCAGTCATCGCCGACCTGCCTCAGACGGCCGGAGCCGCTGGACCTTTCGCGCAATTCGTGATCGCGGTCGCGGCGGCCGCGCTGGCCCAGGCGGGGCTTTGGGCCATCGTTTTCGTCCTCACTGGCCTTGCAATCGATTCCTTGGAAGGCGCGCCGCCGATCTTCGCCGTCGCCTATCGCCATTGGAACAGCGGCTTTGTTAAAGGCGCGATCTATGGCGGCGCATTCGTGTTTTTGCTGCTTGCCGCCGCCGCGGTCCTGCGCGCGCCTGCTCTTATTAGCGAGGCCTCGAGCGCGCCCCTCCTTTCCGCGGCGATCGGCGGCGCGCTTTTGTTTCCGCTCGCAAAAACCATTGTGGGAAGCTCCGACGGGACCCCGCCCTTCTTCGGCAGGCTCTGGGCGTGCTATCGCAATCCGCGCTCCTATCTGCGCGGACTCGCGGCGGGACTTGGCGTCGCGCTGGCGCTGACCGGGCGGCTGCCCGAGCTCGACGGGCTCAGCCGGTTTCTCGCCCTTTTTCTCGTCGGGGCGCTCGCCTATGCCGGCGTGGACCTCGTCTTCGACATGATTGGCGTCGCGCGCGGCCGCCGCGTCATGGATACATGGCGCGTCTATGCGCTCGCCGCTTTGCTCGGCGGCCTCGTCGGCGGCGCCTTGGGTTGGTACTTCGACGCCGCGCAGATCGAGGTCGTGAGAGCGAAATTCTGGGCCTATGCCGAGCTGAACTATCAAGCGTCGGGCCGCGCCGTGAATCATCTGATTATCTATCCTTGGTTCGCCAAATGGGGGGCGACCGACCTTGGCGTCACCGGCGGCGGCGTCAGGCTTTTCTACAACGAATCGCTTTCCGGCGTGATCAACTGGTCGATCGCGGCGCCCTTGTTCAGCGTCAACTTTTTCGTGCTCGCCGCGCTCTTTCAGCGAAGCCTTTCGCCGTTGAAAAAACTTCTCAGCATGGAAGGGTTCCGAGGGCTTTTCGAGCAAACGATCAGGGTGATGCGCTGGGGACTTTGGATGGCGCCGATCATCAATTCGTTTCTGCGCCAGGCGCCTGACCCGGCTTGGTACAATCAGGACGGCGGCGTGCGCACGGTTGCGGCGACCGTCGCCAATCTCACGATGCCTGCTGGCGACTTCCGCTCCGCAAGCCTCGCCGTCTTCACCGGCCTTCTCGCCTATGATTGGCTGCGGGTCGTGATCTGGTTCGATCATATGGGCCTGCGCGTCGCCACATTGGTCAACCTGACCTTCATAGGCGGCGACCGCGCCGATGAGGCGGCGGCCCGCTTCGCCGGCCATCCGGCCCGGACTCGGATTATCCCCGATGCGATCCGGCGTTTCGCGACTTGGGCGCCTCTGCTCATTCCGTTTTACATCCCGCGCGGCGCGGAATGGGATACGGCATGGACCGGCGCCGAAGCAATTCGCGCCGCCGCGCCGCCGATGGCGCCGCCGGTCGCAGCCCTCGCCGCCGCATATGTGGCCGCGGCGGCCGGCGCTTGCGTGGCGGCCGGGGTCATTGCGCGGCGATGGACTCGGCGAGGGCAGGCGGGGCCGCAAATGGCCGGCGTCCCTCGCGCCGTGACCGACGGGCCCGCGCGCTTCGCGCTTTCAAGCGCCTTCATGGGGCTTGAGCTTCTCTCGGATGGCCGCGGCTATAGCTATGTCGGCAACGGCATAGCGCGCGGCGGGCATCCGATCGACATCACGCGCCGCCCGACGGATCCGCTGCAGCTTAGGGGCCGATTCTTCTATCTGCGGGAGGAGGCCGCTGACTCGTCCTGGAGCATCGGCTACGAACCGGCTCGCACGGCAGGCGCGGATTATTCCGTGACCCAGCCAAAGCCGGACCGCCTGCGGATCGTCAATAGTTTCGCCAATGTCCGCGCCGTGGCCGAGGTCAGCTTCGCCGAGGAGGGATGCGTCGAAATCTGGCGGGTTCGCCTGTTCGATCTTGCCGGCCGCTCCCGCCGTCTCCTTCTGACGAGCTTTCAAGAGCTCGCGCTGCATGAGCCGGGCGCCTATGTCCGAGACCCCGATTTCAACGCGATGCATGTCGAGACCTGGTTCATCGGGCCGCTCAACGCCATTTTCGCGCGAAACCGGCTCCTGCGCGATGGGACGACAGGGCGCATGTCCAAAGAGGTCGCCTTCCATGCCGCCGCCGCGACGCGCGATGGGCTCCAATTGTTGGGCTATGAGGATGCGCGCACGCGCTTTATCGGGAGCGGCGACCTTCGCCGCCCACAGAGCCTGCAGGACGGCCGCTGGCGAAGCCCCGAGGATCAAGGGTCGCTTTATACATTCGACCCGGCGGCGAGCCTCACGCTCGCGGTAGATCTGCCCGCGAACGGAAGCCGCGAGATCCTCTTCGTCAACGGTCACGCCCGGACCGAAGCGATGGCCGCGCGCGTCCTCGCGAAACATTTGGGCGTTGCAGAGCCGAGCAAGAGCGATTTACGCGCCGCTTTTGACGCCGTGCGGAAGCTCGAGCCGCTGCCGGCGCCTCCTGCGAGCACATGGCCCTTCGCCTTCTCGCCGACGGGAAGCGAGCTGCATCTCACGCACCGGACGCCCCGGCCATGGACGCATCTCCTGGCCAGCACGACGAACCACGGCGCCATCGTTTCGAATGAAGGCGAGATCCACTCCTTCGCCGGAAACGCAAGACAGAATGCGCTGACGCCTTTCCGCTTCGAGCCCGTTCCGGTCTCGCTCCCGGGTCAGCTTATCTATGTCGTTGATCTCGCCACCGGCGAGGCTGACGCCGCCGGCTTCATTCCCTATCGGCGCGCCGACGCGCGTTACGATGTCGTCTATGGTCTTGGCTCCGTCACATTCCGCAATTCCAGGCCGGAAACTGAATTGGAATTGACGTTTTTCGTGCTTCCATCCGACTCGGCCGACGTTCGGATTCTCACTTTGCGCAACCTGACCGGGACGTCGAAAGACTACCGAATCGTGCCCTATTTCGATATAGCGCTCGCTGAGACGCCGACCGAAAGCCTCGGCCTGATTGAAGCGGTGCGGGACGAGACGACAGAAGCTCTTTTGTTCATCAATCCGGCCAATGATTATGAGAAGGGCTGGGCCTTCGCCGCGACGAGCCTGACCGCAGCAACGACCGAGACGGTTCGCACGCGGTTCATCGGCTCGAAAGGCCGCGACCTCACCAATCCGGTCATGGTCGAGACCGGCCAAGCCGACGGATCGCGCGAAGACGATGGGCGAAGGGTCGCCGCCTTCTCGGCGGTGGTCACGGTTCCCGCAAATGACGAGATCGACGTCGCCGTGGTGCTCGGGCAGACCGCGACGCGCCATCATGCGACCATGGTCGCCAATGACCTGCGCGATCCCGTTGCGGCGCGCGCGGCCCTGCATGCGACCCGCGCTTGGTGGGAGGATCGCCTAAGCGTGGTGCGCATCGAGACAAACGATCCCGCATTCGATCGACTCGTCAATTATTGGCTTCCCTATCAAGTCCTCGCCTCACGCTTGTGGGGACGAACCGGGCCGAACCAGCGCGGCGGCGCCATTGGCTTCCGCGACCAGCTGCAGGATGTCTTGCCCTTCCTCCTGCTGGATCCGACGCTCGCGCGGCGACAGATCGCGCTTCATGCGGGCCAGCAGTTCCCCGAAGGCGATGTCCTGAAGTGGTGGCACGCCGCGCCTGACGGACGCACCGGCGTCGGACAGCGCACGCGCGCCTCCGATCCGCATCTTTGGCTGCCCTATGTCGTTGCGCGCTATCTCGCGGCGACCGGCGATCTTTCCGTGCTCGACGAGAAAATCCCTTATCTCGAAGGCCCGGCAGTGCCCAAAGGGTCCAGTGACATCTTCATCGCTCCACGCGCGTCGCGAGAGATCGGCGACCTCTACGACCATTGCCGCCGCGCAATCGCCTATTCGCTGGCGCGGATGGGGGAGCACGGCCTGCCTCTCATCGGGGCGGGCGACTGGAATGACGGCGTTGATCGCGCCGGCGTCCAGGGCCGCGGGGAAAGCGTGTGGCTGGGATTTTTCCTGCATGATGTGCTGACTGGCTTCAGCGAGATCGCGCGGGGCAGAGAGGGCGAAGCAGCCGCGCGGCGATATAAGAGCGAAGCCGACAGGCTGGCGCGCAATCTTGAAACGGCGTGGCTCGGTGATCGCTATGCGCTCGCTTTCGATGATTTTGGCCGCGTGCTCGACCCTGAAAGCGCGATGACGGCGGCTTGGCCGATCCTCTCCGGCGCGGTTGATTTCGAACGCGGGCTCGCGGCGCTCGAGCAGGGACTGGCGCATCTCGAGAAGGCGGACCGCATCTTGCTCCTGACGCCGCCCTTCGATGAAAACTCCTCGCCCTATCCCGGCCGCATCGCCGATTATCCTCCCGGCGTGCGCGAAAACGGGGGGCAATATTCGCATGGCGTATCCTGGACGGTCGATGCTTACGTCCGTCTCGCGGAAATCGCCGGCGAAAGCGGGGATTCGGCGCTCGCGGCAAAATTGAAGGCGCGCGCTTTTGACTGCTGGACGAAGATTTCGCCAATCGGCAAGACAGAAGGCGACCAGCTCGCCGTCTATGGGCTAGCGCCTCACCAGCAGCCAGCCGACATCTATGATGGCGCTGGCTATTCCGGTCGCGGCGGATGGTCTTGGTACACCGGCTCCGCGGCGCGGATGCTTTCCGCCGCCTATGCTATTTTGGGCCTTGAGGCGAAACACGGGGAAATCGTCGCGCCGGAGGATCTCTTCGCGCCCAAGGGCAAGCTGCAGGTGAAGGCCATCCACTTGAAAGGGCGGACGCTCCGAGCGCCGAGCCTCATGAAGGGGATGTTCGGAAAACGCCCTTCGGCGCGAGCCTCGTAGCATGCGCAAGCGGCGGTCTCAGCCGAATAGTTGGGGTAGCGCGCGAGAAAGAGCAAGGCTTTGGACCGAGGCCAGATCGCAGGCGCCCCAGGTCGCCTGCGGAGCGCCTTCCAGCCTTGTTGCGGCGTAAGCCTCAGCGAGGTTGCCGTCGGCTTCATGAAGGGCTGCGAGCGCGCCGAGCCTCGCCAGCTTTTCGGCGACGAAACGGGCGTGGCTTTCGGCATCTTTGGCGCCGAGACCCTGTTTGATCGCCTTGGCGGCCGCTAGGCCAGGCGCGCTGGCGGCGCCCGCGAGCTTGTCGATCACGTTCTCTGCGGCTTCGCGGCTTTGGCGAATCGCGCGCAAGATGTCGAGCGCCATGACCGTGCCTGACCCCTCCCAGATCGCGTTCAGCGGCGCCCCGCGGTAGAGCCGCGCCATCGGCAGATCCTCGACATAGCCATTGCCGCCGAGGCATTCGAGCGTCTCATAAATGAATGAAGGCGCTGATTTCGCCACGAGATATTTGACGGCCGGGGTCATCAGCCGCGCATAGGCGGCTTCGGCTTCGGCTTCGGCTTCGTTGTTGCGCGCGCTGTCATAGGCGCGCGTCAAGCGAAAAACGAGGGCGGCATTGGCTTCGCTTTCCAAAGCAAGATCGGCGAGAACCGCGCGCATCGCCGGCTGGTCGATAAGACGGCGCTGGAAGACCGAGCGATGGCTCGCATGATGCGCCGCCTGGGCGAGGCCCATGCGCATCTGCCCGGCGGCCGCCGCCGTGCAGTCGAGCCTGGTCAATTGCACCATCCTGATGATGGTTCGCACGCCCTCGCCCTCGGCGCCAACGCGCTCGGCATAGGCCGCATGAAACTCCACTTTCGACGATGCGTTGGAGCGATTGCCGAGCTTGTCCTTGAGGCGCTGAAATCTCAGCCCATTGACGCTGCCGTCAGGTCGAAAGCGGGGCAGGAGAAAGCAGGTGAGCCCGGCCGGCGCCTGCGCCAGCACGAGGAAGGCGTCCGACATCGGAGCAGACATAGCCGGTGATTTCATAATGCCCGTTGCGCTCCGTCGCCTGGCTTATCGTGGCGCGCACATCCGTGCCGCTTTGGCGCTCCGTCATGCCCATGCCAAGCGTTGCGGCGCTTTTCTCGAACCATGGCCTCATCCCCGAATCATAGGCGCGGGAGAGGATGTGCGGCGCCCAGGCTTTATGGAGCTCGGGAGAGCCGGCGAGCGCGGCGAGGCCGGCGTTGGTCATGGTCGTGGGGCACAAATGCCCGGCTTCGACCTGGGTCGCCATATAGAGCCGCGCGGCGCGCTCCGCGATTTTCGTTTCGCCGGGCTCCCAGGATGAGCAATGGAGGCCCGCCGCCATGCTCTTTTGCAGCAAGGCATGATATAGGCCGGGTGAAACTCGACCAAGTCGGCGCGATCGCCCTTGGCGTCGACGATATGGAGACGCGGCGGATTTTCATTTGCGAGGCGACCGAGTTCGAACGTCTCCGCCGAGCCGAAATCCTTGCCGAATTCCGGCAGGTCGGTCGCAGCCGCATCGACGCAAGCGCGCGCCAGCGCCTCGCGCAGCGGAAGATCGGTCGCGAAGAGATCGATATTTTCGAAAGGGGGCGTCTGGTTGAAGGACGCGGCTTCGAAACCGCCCGCGATTTCCGCCATTGCCGCCTCGCTCTTCGTCCATCCTAGCCAAATGGAAGGATAGGGCGGATTGTCGCGGCAACAAGTCGCTTGCGGCGGCTCTCGCAGGCGGGAGGCGATCCGCAATTGGCGGGGTTTGAAGTAGAAATGGAATCCCAGAAAGAACGGGCGCCGGCGCCCCGATTTTCTAAGACTTCCCGCCGCGCGGCTCCGCTGCAATTAACGCGACGAAGAAGAGGCTTAGCTTCTTCCGCCTAAGCCTTTGATAAGATTGGTGGAGCCACGCGGAATCGAACCGCGGACCTCTTCAATGCCATTGAAGCGCTCTCCCAACTGAGCTATGACCCCGCCTTAGGTTTGCTATGCCTCGATGTCCGCTTGGGCCGGACCTCGGACGCCGTCAACGAAGCTCCTTCCTGGAGCAGTCCCGCGAGGCGATGCGGCGGCTGTATAGCCTCAACCACCGCGCTTCACAAGCTAAACATCAGCGTTCTTCGTCGTCGTCATGGACATCGTCGATCAGATCGACCACGTCGTCGCCGTCCTCTTCCTCTTCCTCGAGGAAAGTGTCGTCGGCGACTTCGATCTCGACGTCGTCGTCCGCCTCCACGACGATCTTGTCGTCGCCGGCGTCAGCGTCCTCGAGCGAAATGATTTCGGCTCCAACGACCGTTTCAACGTCTTCGTCGTCGGCCGCCGCAGCGCGCTGGGCCGCGCGAGACAGCGGCGCGGCCTGAAAAATCGTTCCGCATTTGGGACATGTGATCGGGGTTTTATTGAGATCAAAGAATCGGGCGCCGCAATGTTGACACTGGTGCTTATTGCCGAGCTCTGGTTTCGCCACAGACTTACCTCTTGAACGGACTTAGGCTCCTGGGCTGCAGGCCGCCGTCGCAGAACTGTGCGGGTCCGGTTAGTCATGCAAAGCGCGCCTGTCAAATGGAAGTTGCACGGGAGGCGGCTCTGATGACAGGAAGCCGGTCGACGTGTTACCAGCGCTGCGATAGGGCGGCGCAAACTTATGGGACTTGCTTGTCTTTACCCGACTTTCCATCCGAAGCGGCCTTGACGGAGGTTGCGGCAAAAAGCCTCTCGGCGCATGTGTCCGGGCCATTGCGCGGCAGACTCAAGCCTCCGGGCGACAAATCGATTTCGCATCGGGCCCTGATTCTCGGCCTGCTCTCGATCGGCGAAACCGAAATCGAGGGGTTGCTCGAAGGCGACGACGTTCTGCGCACCGCCGCCGCCTGCAGGGCGCTCGGCGCCGAGGTCGAGCGCTTGGACGAAGGGCGCTGGCGCGTCCGCGGCTGCGGAATAGGCTCCTTGCTGGCGCCGCGCGACCCGCTCGACTTCGGCAATTCTGGGACGGGCATGCGCCTCATGATGGGCGTTGTCGGCGGCCACGCCATGACCGCCTGGTTCGACGGCGACGCCTCGCTGCGCAAACGGCCGATGCGGCGGATTCTCGATCCCCTCATCCTGATGGGGGCGGAGGTTTTGTCGGAAGCCGAGGGCGGACGCTGCCCGATCCTACTCAAGGGCGCGAGCGAACCGGTTCCGATCGTCTACCAGCCGCCGGTCGCCTCCGCGCAGATCAAGTCGGCTGTCCTCCTTGCGGGACTCAATTCGCCCGGACGCACGACCGTGATCGAGGCGGAAGCCACCCGCGACCATACCGAAAAGATGTTGAAACATTTCGGCGCCTCGATCAGCGTCCAGCCTTTTGAGGCGCATGGGCGCATAATTGTTCTCGAAGGCCGACCGGAGCTGCATCCGACGCCGCTGATTGTTCCAGCTGATCCATCCTCCGCGGCGTTTCCCTTAGTCGCCGCGACGATCGTGTGTGGATCGGACATCGTGATCGAAGCCGTGATGATGAATCCGCTGCGCACGGGCCTGCTTACGACATTGCTCGAGATGGGCGCCGACATTGAAATTCTCGACCGTCGCGATGAAGGCGGCGAGGAGGTCGCCGATTTGCGCGTTCGCGCGGCGGCGCTCAAAGGCGTGGATGTTCCAGCCGCGCGCGCGCCCTCGATGATTGATGAATATCCGATCCTTGCCGTCGCCGCCGCCTTCGCCTCCGGCGAATCGCGGCTGCGCGGCTTGCATGAATTACGGGTCAAGGAATCCGATCGCCTCGCCGCGGTCGCCGACGGCTTGCGCGAGGCCGGCGTCGAGACTCAAATCATAGGCGACGATCTAATCGTCGAGGGACGCGGCGACGAGGTCGCCGGCGGCGGCGAGGTCAAGACGCATCTGGACCATCGCATTGCGATGAGCTTTCTTTGCCTCGGCCTCGCTTCGCGTCGGCCAATAGCGATCGACGATTCGCGCATGATCGCGACGAGCTTTCCAACTTTCAGGGCCGAGATGGAGCGGCTGGGAGCGCGGTTTGCATGATCATAGCCATTGATGGTCCCGCCGCATCCGGCAAAGGCACGATTGCGCGTCGTCTCGCGCAGCATTTGAATCTGCCGCATCTCGACACCGGGCTCCTCTATCGGGCGACCGCGCGGGCCTTGCTGGAACAGGGCCATGATCTTTCGGATCGCGCTGCTGCGGTCGCGGCCGCACGCGGCCTAGCTCTTACCGAATTCGACGAAGCCGCATTGCGGGGGCGCGGCATGGGGGAGGCCGCCTCCATCGTCGCGGCGATCCCGGAGGTGCGGGTGGCGCTCGTTGAAATGCAGCGCGGCATTGCTCTCCGCCCCGGAGGAGCCGTGCTCGACGGACGCGACATCGGCACCGTCATCTGCCCGGAGGCGCGCCCCAAGATTTTTGTGACGGCCAGCGTCGAGGCGCGGGCTACGCGCCGCGCCCTGGAGTTGAAAAGCCGCGGCGAAAAGATCGATTATTCAGCCGTGCTCGAAGACATTCACACGCGCGACGCCCGCGACAGGGGCCGCGCCGCCGCGCCTTTGAAAGTGGCGGATGACGCCGTCGTGCTCGATACGACGAAGCTTGATGTCGAAGCGGCGTTCAAGGCGGCGCTCGCCATTGTCGAAGCTACGCTCGCGGCCCAAAGCGCTGGTTAGCGGGGCTCGATCCGCTCACATCCACGAGAGCAGAGCCGATTTTGACTCCGCGTCCGGCGCGTCTCGCTATATCGTCGGCTTATCGTGCGGGGGCTGGCTATCCAGAGCCGAACGTCAAAGCGGATAGAATGTGGCAAAGGCGATTCTTTCATCATGGTCTCGACCCCCGACCATCTGGATGAGGACTTCGATCTCGCCGCCGAACGGGCTGAACGAACAGGCTGGGCGCGGGCCGATCGTCGATTTCTGACGCGCTTGGCGGCGGTCTCTCTCCTGCTGCACGGAATTGTCCTTTCCGCTCTCCTTTGGATCGAGCGCGCGCCTGACGAAGCGCAAAGAGCGAAGGAAATTCCAGTCGAGCTTATCGTCGAGCCGCCGCCCTCCGGGAAAAGCGGCGAGACGCAGGCCAAAACGGAGAAGCCAAGCGCCCCAGCGTCGTCGGCGACGAACGCGAAGTCCGAAGCCGAACAAAAGCCGCCCGGCGCTTCAACAGCCAAGCCCGAAGACAAGCCCGCAGCAGCCCAGGCGAAGACGGCGGAGCCGTCGACAAGTGCTTCAAACGCCAAACCCGAAGACAAGCCCGTAGCCCAGGCGAAGACGGCCGAGCCGCCGCCTAGCGCCCGGCCGGCCAAGGCTGCGCCTCGCGCAGCTCCGTCGGCGGCCAAGGAGGCCGCGCAAACAAGCGCTCGGCCGGCGGACAAACCTGCGGCGAGAACCGCCTCAGCAACGAGCGCGGGCGACGGCGAAGCTTGGCGGGGAGCGCCGGCCGGGCTGGCGCTCCCCTATGATTTGGGGCCGGAGATTTTCCGCGCCGTCGCAGTGCCCTTGCCGGTCGAAGGCGGCGACGAGCCGATGGACTACAAAGTGATCGTTTTCGGTATGTTGGCGCGAGCGAAACATTATCCCGAGACGGCGATCGAGCGTGGCGCTCGGGGCGTCGCGACAGTCGGATTCTCCGTTGACGAAGCTGGACAAGTCACGAGCGTGGCGCTGCTCCAGTCGAGCGGCGAAGCCGATCTCGACGAGGAAAGCGTCGCCGTGGTCCGGCGCGCCGCGCCTTTCCCTGCACCGCCGCCGGGCGCACCGCGCTCTTTCGGCGCCGAAATCACCTTTGGCCTGATGCAATGATCCGCAGCCTTGAACCGAGGCCGATACAGAGCGCAGCTACCGGTTGACGTGTGACATGCATGTCTCACTTGGCGAGCATTCGAACATTTTTATGGGAGCGATCTTGTCGCGATCATCGTCGCTAACGTAAGCTTACGCTCAAGAATTCGGGGTAACATCGAAGTGGCGCGCCGGGGACCTATAGGAGCCATTCTATTCGGCCTCGCGCTGCTGCTCCAGGTCTGGGCGCCGGTCGCGGCGTCTTCGATGCTTGGCCAAGGCGCTGATCCGCTTGGCCATGTTCTTCTCTGCTCCCCGAATGGCGGCGGCGATGCGGGCCAATCGACGCCGAGCGATATTCCCCACCACCACGATCATTGTCCGCTCTGTCAGATCGTCTGCGGCAATCTTGGCTTCCTTGAAGCCAGACCCGTCAGCGTTACGACTCCTTACGCTGAAGCGCGCTGCTTTTTCTGGAGCCTAGCGCCCGACCGAACCGTTCTCTTCGGGGTCGACCAACACAGTCCCCCGCGCGGACCTCCTTCTCTCGCCTGACCCGCGCCACGAGCCTAGGCGCGCTCGGCATCGCCGACGCGCGCCACCCGTAGTCCCACAGGTGAGATCACTCAAATGTCGTTCAAGTTTATCGCGGGCAAGCGCCCGCGCGCGTTCGCTTGCCTAATGGCGAGCGCTTCCATCTGGCCGCTTGCCGTCCAAGCGCAGCAACCCGGTGAAACGGTTGCGCTTCCAAGCGTCGATGTCGCGGGCGCAGGTCCCAGCGCCCAGCCTGCTCCCGAATCAATCCTTTCTCCGGAGACCTTCTATCAAAACCCAGCAGGTCAGGTCGAAACCACGATACCGGACAGTCGAATGGAGGATACAAAGGCCTTTTCCGTCCTAGACGTGCTGCGGGAGAGCCCTGGCGTTGAGACGAAACAGGGCAATGGGCCGCGCGACATCGGCATTTCGATCCGCGGTTCGGGCGCGCAAGTGTCGTTCGGCGTCCGCAACATCGTCATATTCGATGATGGCTTCCCGGTCACCCAGCCGGACGGGCTCTCGCGGACCGACCTAATCGATCCGCATGCTTATGGCGCGATCGACGTTATTCGGGGGCCCTCGTCCGCCCTCTATGGAAACTATGCGACAGGCGGCGCGCTTAATTTCCGGATGCGCACCGGCGCCCAGATCAATGGGATCGAGGTCGGAACCGACGCCGGCAGCTTCGGCTATCTGAATAATTACCTCGCCTATGGCCGCAAGAGCGGCGATTACGATCTGTCGCTCTTCGTCAGCAACGTCATCGGAAACGGACCGACCGACACCAATTTGTTCAACACGCAGACGGTGAACTTTCTCGGCAGTTACACGCCGACGCCGAACGACAGATTCACCTTTAAAGTGATCAACAATTCTCTCTATGGAGATTTGCCGGATCGCCTTTCGCTCAATCAATTCTATGCGAATCCCTATCAGGCGAATTGCTACTCCTTCGGCGCCGCCAATGCGCACACCGCCGCTGCTGCGTCAGCCGCCGCCGCCGCTGCGGCCGCTGCGGGCTGCGGGGTCAACAGCGCCTATGTCAATGGCTATTCGGGGCTCAAGGTCCCTCTAACCGCCTATGAAGCGGGCCTCCATCGCCACGACAGCCGTTCGATCCTGGGCCTGCGCTGGGAACATAACCTCGACGGCGACACCGTCTGGCGAACCCAGATCGTCGCCGACAACAAGAACATCAATCAGCCGACTGGGGCCACCGACGCCGTCGGACCCGAACCCTCCCTTAATTTCATGACCGACCTGACCAGCCGATGGAGACTCTTTGGCTTTGACGCCACCCATTTTGTCGGCGTCTTCGCCAATACCGAAAGCAGCACGAGCTGGACCTATAATGTGACGCCCGGCGGCAACGCCACGATCGGAGGCCTCACCCAGGTCGTCCCGTCGCAGCAGACGAACGCGGGGATCAGGGGACGCGAGGAAATCAAGCTCACAGATAGTTTGACCGCGATCGGCGGATGGGGCGCCGAATACACGAATATCAATGGGGCGCTGACCACCTATACGCCCGGCGCCACGGCCCTCGTCATCGCCCGAACGCCAGCGAACAACAATTATTACAACATCGCTCCGGAGGGGTCGCTGGTCTATCGCCCCAATAACGATTGGCAGGTCAAGGCCCGCGTCGCAACCGGCTACGGCACGCCACAGGCCAGCAATCTTTTCGTTCTTCCCTCGGGGCTGGCCGGAAACAACACGCAGCTGAAATCCCAAACCAATCTCGGCTATGATCTCGTGGTCGACTGGACGCCCTTGCCGACAGTGAAGCTAAGCGTGGACGGATTCTACGAATTCTTCCATAACGAACTGATTTCGCAAACGCCTGGTCCGTCGCCGCTGCAGGCCTATACGTTCAACGCGCCGCGCTCGGAACATCGCGGCGTCGAAGTCGCCGCCGAATACCGCTTCCTGGACGGATGGAAGGCGAAACTCGCCTACACCTACGACAATCAGATCTACACCCAATATTACGAGAGTCTCGCCGCTGGAGCCCTGACCGAAATTTTCAATCGCGCCGGCAATCGAATTCCGGGCGTTTCGCCCAATGTCATGACCGCCCGTCTCGGATATGACGTGCCGGTCGGGCCGTTGAAAGGCTTGGGAGCCTATGCCGAATATTATCTGACCGACGCCTTCTATATAGATAACGGCAATCTGCTGAAGGTTCCGGGCTCCCAGATCGTCAATCTGAACTTGCATTACGACGCGGACGTCCAAAACGCGTTCTTTCAGAAGATTGGCGCCTTTTTCGAGGTCCGCAACGTCTTCAACTCAACATACCTCGCCGCCGCGAGCAACATCACCAACACGATCAACAGCGTAACCGGCAAGGAAAATCCGGGCTACGCCTCGGTCTGTCCAGCGTCAAACGCCGCTTTGAGCTGTACGACAGGGTCGATGTACGCCGGCATGCCGCGCACTTTCGTTGGCGGCGTCAGAGTGAGGTTCTGATCTCATGGCCAAGCGCTGCTCCTGGTCGGAGAATTGAAACGGATGCGAGGAGAATGTCGATGATGCTTAAGTTGCATGTGGTTGTCTTCGCCCTGGCGGCCTTCGCCGGCTCGGGCGCGGTCGTCGCGCAAATGGCGCATGACCACCATGAACACAAAGGGCGCGAGACCTGTTTGGATCTTTCGCTTGCTTGCGCCAGCACGGCGGCGCCGGCCTTTGGGCCCGACGGCGCCTTGTGGATCGCCGCGCGGGTCAGCAACCAAATTTTCGTTGCGAAATCGCGCGATCACGGGCAGTCATTCACGCCGTCCGTGGTCGTCACGCAGCCGTCCGTCAACCTCGACACGGGGGCGGACGCGGGACCCAAAATCGTCGTCGACCGCGAGGGGCGCGCGATCGTCGCTTACGCGATCCTTCGCGACAAGAAATATAATGGCCAGGTGTTTTTCACCCGGTCGATTGATAGCGGCAAAACATTCTCGCCGCCTTCGCCGGTTACATCCGATTTGGAGAGCCAGCGCTTTGCAGCATTGGCCATAGATTCGGACGGCGCGATCTTCTCGGCCTGGCTCGACAAACGCAATCGGGCTCAGGCGAACGACGGCGGCGAGGCCTATGTAGGGGCGGGCGTCGCCTTCGCTTGGTCTCGAGACAACGGATCGCATTTCGCCGAGACGCGCCTCGCGCATGAGGGAACATGCGAATGCTGCCGCATCGGGATAGGCTTCGCCAGTCCCGGCCACCCTGTCGTCTTGTTTCGCAATATTTTTGAAGGATCGGTCCGCGACCACGCAGTCATGACCTTTGCCGATCGCGATGCGCCCGGCCCGATTTTTCGCGTGAGCAATGATGACTGGGCGACCAACGCCTGCCCGCATCAAGGCCCGAGCCTCGCGGTGACCTCGGACGGCGCCTATCACGCGGCATGGTTCACCGCGGGCCGCGCTCGCAAGGGCCTGTTTTACGCGCGATCGCTTGACGGCGGCAAAAGCTTCTCGGCGCCGACGCCGATCGGCGATCCCGATCATGCGCCATCGCGGCCGAGCCTTCTCGAGGCGGGCGGCAAATTATGGCTCGCCTGGAAGGAATTCGACGGCGACCGCACGAGCGTCTTGATCATGGCCTCGCACGACAATGGCGAAAACTGGAGCGCTCCCAAGGCGATCGCAACGACGACGGAGGACTCCGACCATCCCATCCTTGTGAGCGACGGCCCTCATTCTTTCCTATCCTGGCAGACGCTGAAGGATGGCTATCGTCTGATCGAATTGGAGGACGCCTCGTGAGACGGATTTATTGCGCGGCGCTGCTGATCGCCATTGCGGCCGTGCCGGCGAACGCGCGGGCGGGGGAGCTTAAATCCTTTGTTCGCGGCAGCTGGCGGAGCATTATCGCAAATCATTCGGGAGAACCGATCATCGTCCATTTTTGGGGACTCACCTGCGGTCCCTGCCGTCAGGAAATGCCGGAATGGGGTAAATTGCTTGCGGAGACGCCTGACTTATGTCTGGTCACGGTGAACGCCGACATGATTGAGGACGCGCCTGAAGCCGTGCAGGATTTCCTCGCCGAATCCGGCCTGTCGCGGGCTGAGAATTGGACGTTCGACGACAGTTTTGCCGAGCGCCTGCGCTATGAGGTCGACCCTAAGTGGCAAGGCGAGATCCCGGTCACATTGCTCATAGGCCGGGATGGGGCGACGCGGCGGATTGAGGGCGTGGCGCCAATGGCGGAGATTAGGAGCTGGTTCGAGGATGCCGGGCGTACCGGCAAAGCTGACCCGTAAGCGCTGCGCCCAAACGGGCCAAAGTTTTCTGTGGCTTTGAAAGAAATGGTCGGAGTGAGAGGATTCGAACCTCCGACCCCCTCGTCCCGAACGAGGTGCGCTACCAGGCTGCGCTACACTCCGACGTGCGGCTGAAATTCTTGACCGGCCGCATCCTGATACGCCGTCTTATAGCTGCGCCCTGACCCACTCGCAAGTGCTGTGGCGTCGGGCGCAACGCTTTATCGGCAGGTTGCGACAATTCAGGGCAGGGCGAGCGCCACGAAGCGCACTTCTCCCTGGCCGCTGGCGACGAGAAGCAGAGCCGACTTCTTGCCGCTGCTTTTCAACGCCTGCATTTTCTTGGCGACGTCCGCCGGCTCCTTGACCGGCTCCTGATTGATCTCGACGATCACTTCGCCCGGTTGAATATGCTTGTCTGCGGCGGTGGAATCCGGATCGACATTAGTCACGACGACGCCTGAGCCGATGCTATTCTTTATGGAGAACTTCTGCCGCAGCTCGTCGGTTAGGCTCGAAAATTCCATCCCAAGCGCCTTTTCGACCGGGCTGGGCGTGGGACTCTTGCTTGAATCGCCGCGCTTGACCGACGCCTTGGTCGGTTTCTCATTGTCTTCCAGCCGGCCGAGCTTGATCGTTTTGACGATCTCCTTGCCCTGCCGCAAGACGGTGACGTCGACATCCTTCCCGACCGGCGCCGAGGCGACGATCTTCGGCAGATCACGGGATTCCTTGATGTCGACGCCATCGAATTTGACGATGACGTCGCCGGTCAGGAGTCCAGCCGCCTTGGCCGGCCCCTTGTCGTCGGTTCCGGCGATGAGCGCGCCGCGAACCGCGCCGAGGTTGAGGCTTTCGGCGATCGTCTCATCGACGTTCTGGATGCGCACGCCGAGCCAGCCGCGCCGGGTCTCGCCGAACTTCTGCAATTGTTCGATGACCGGAACGACCGTCGCCGATGGGGTCGCGAAGCCGATGCCGATCGAACCGCCCGACGGCGAGAGGATCGCCGTATTGATGCCGATCACCTCGCCAGCCATGTTGAACAGCGGGCCGCCCGAATTGCCTTTGTTGATGGCGGCGTCAGTCTGGAAATAATTGTCATAGGGGCCGGAATCTATATTGCGGTTGCGCGCCGAGATGATGCCCGAGGTGACGGTTCCGCCGAGCCCGAAAGGATTGCCTACAGCGACGACCCAATCGCCGACGCGCATTTTTTCGCTATCGCCGAACTTCGCCGCCCTGAGCGGCTTATCCGGCTTGACCCGGAGAACCGCGACATCGACCTTCGCGTCCTTGCCGAGGACTTCGGCCTTCAGCTTCTGGCCATCGGTGAAAATCACCGTCACCTCATTGGCGTCGGCGATGACGTGATTATTGGTGATGACGATGCCGGACGGATCGATGACGAATCCCGAGCCAAGCGAATTCGACCTGCGCTCGCGCTGCTTGGGGCTCGGTTGCTCGTTGCCGCCTTGCTGACGCCGCCGAAAAAACTCCTCGAATAGATCGTCGAAGGGCGTGCCGGGCTCCAATTGCGGCGCGGCGCTCGCATGTTTCTCATCGATGGTCTGCGTCGCGGATATATTGACGACGGTGTCGCTCACCGCGTCGGCGAGGTCGGCAAGCGATTCCGGGCCCCGCGCCAAAGCCAGGGGCGCATCCAAGATGGGGAGAGCGCCGACGCCGGCGCCCAGGACGAGAGCACATGTGGCGAGGCGAAATTTCGCGAACAAACCCATAAAAATAATCTCCTTCGATCGACGTGGCGACGTGAGGCGGGCGTCGCTAGGCTCATTCGAGAATTGAAGCACAGAGGTGGCGATGTCCGCCCTTGAACCGAACCGGAAGCGCAACCAAGGCGAATTCACGCCGCGAGACTCGTCATCCAAGCGGCGAAAGCGAGGCGCTGAAAGCTTAGTCCGACGCAGCCATTTCTATCGCGCATCAAATACAAATTCTATCTTTCTCTTCATGTCGAAGCAAATGTGCGAGATTTGACGCCGCCTTGGCTCTGCGGGCGGCCAGGAGGGCTGCTCCCGAACTCCTCCCGCGGGCGTCGAGGCTCTCCCGCCGCCGTTCGTCTTTCCGCTATCAGGCCGCGCAACAAGTTCTATTTGGCATCGTCCATGCGGCTCATTCAGCAAGCGCCTCGGCGCGAAGCTTCGGCAGGCCCGTGGCCTTGTCGATCGCCGCGGCGAGAAGGGCATGGTCGTGATCAGTCAGCTCTGCATAGGCCATCGCGAAGGAGGCCACGGCATCGTCGAATATTTCAGATTTGCCCACATAGCCCGCCAGCACGGCCGGGTCGCCGGTGCGCGCATGCGCCCGCGCCAGAGTCCGGCCGCAAAGATTTGCGTAGACCTCGAGGGCTTTGGCTTCGATGACCTCGCCGATCGAGCCGAGCCGGCGGTTCTTGAGCCGCCGGACGTAAAACTGGCGGTTTGTCTTCGGGTCCTCGGTCCAGCCGAGAAAGAGATCGCTCAGGGCCTGCATGTAGCGCTGTCCCTCGACCACGCGGCAACCCTGGTGGCGCAGGTTGCTAGGCGGCGGGACGATCTTTTCCATAACCGAATGCAGCGCTTCCTTGACTTGAAGGAACATTGGTTCGTCGTCCGGCGTCATGAAGAGCCCGACAGCGCAAAATGTTCCGACGCTGCCAACGCCCACGACTTTCATGGCGAGATCGCGAAGCGCGAAGCGCTCGATCAGCGCGCGCCATTCCGGCAAGAGCGAAGCGCGATAGTTGGCGAATGCGGAATGCGCGTGAAACTTTTGGCTTCTCTCGGATTGCGTATCGAAATGATAAATCAATGGCGGACGGTCCTCGATGCGCGCCGCGCCGCCATCCATCGTTGCGAGATGCGGGAAATTATCGTCCGCCGCCAGATCTTTTTTCGCTTTCACCAAAGTGGATAGAAGCTTGTCGCGCAGCTTCACGTCGTCGATGCGCTTGACCTCGCGATCAATGTCCATCCGCGTGTACCAAACCTCGAGCGGCGTCTTTTCGGCGAGCTCGAGGATAAATTCGCGATAAGACTTCACAGTGGCGTGGGCGAGAGCTCGGGCCTTTTTGTCCGCCGCGCCTGAGCCGCGCGCGGCGACCGCAACGCTCGCGGCGAGCCGCTTCAGATCCACTGTGAAGTCGACGCCGGGCAGCGTCTCATCGAAATCGTTGATGTCGAACAGGGCTTGCCCTTCGGCGGTGGAAAAAGCGCCGAAATTCATCAAGTGGCAATCGCCGCAAGCCTGCACATGGGCGCCCATTTGTGGGAGCTGCGCCAGATCCCGCGCCATGACCGCCGCCGCGCCGCGCAGGAAGTAGAAGGGCGATTTCACCATGCGCTGGTAACGGATGGGCAGCAACTCGGGAATGCGTTCGGGATCGGTTTCGGCCAGAATCGCTATGGGATCGCGCTCCGATGCGGGCGGGCAGTCGGCATGGGCCTCGCGCGGCGTCTTGAGCCGCAACGCCCTGCCGGCGTCGTAGCGCTCCGCTCGCGACGGACCAATCCCAGGATGGTCATTCTTGGATGCGGTTGTCATGGCGGCGCTCCGACTTTTCAAGAGGGGCTTTCAAGTCTGCGGAAACTTTAAAGCCTGCACCAATTCCGCCGCGCGGGCAATGACGCAATGCGCCATCGGTTTCGAAAGTCGTCCGTCCATGGCGTTTTCAAAGCCCATTGTGAACCTCTAGGCTTCTATCGTAATGTCGGAGCGTCCGCATTCCGCGTTCGGCATCGCTTGATGAGAATTACCCAGTAGGCTCGGGTCCAAATATGACAGACGAAAATCCTGAAAACTGGCGGTACTTTGTGTCTTACACTGGGGTCAAGCTCCCGGTGAAATTGGTCAATCCGCTCGAAATCGCCGATTTGAACCATCGCAACACCTTCATTCGCGCAACTTTCGACGCGGAGGATCGGCTGCTCGGCTTCGAGAAAATGGTCTATGGCGACGTGGAAATCTGGCACCGCTACGAATATGACGCGGCGGGCGTCTTGCGCCGCGCGGAGATCAGCATGGATGGCGACGTCACGGAGATGCATTTCGATGAAAGCGGCGTTTTAGTCACCGCTTAAGTTTTTTGCGCGTGGGCCATGGCGTCGAATTGCAGCGGGGTATCGCATGATCGTCTCCACGACCAATGATGTCGCCGGGTTCAAGGTCGTTCGCCATCTCGGCCTCGTGCGGGGCATAACCGTTCGCTCGCGCAGCGTGGTCGGCAATTTCGTCGGCGGAATTCAATCGATCTTCGGCGGCCAGATCACCGCCTATGCCGAACTCGCCGAACATGCCCGCCAGGAGGCCTTCGACCTCATGTGCAAGCATGCGACCCAAGGCGGAGCCAATGCGGTGATCGGCATGCGCTACGACGCCAATGACATCATGGACGGGATTACCGAAGTCCTCGCCTATGGCACCGCGGTTTGGGTCGAGCCCATAGCGGGATGAACAAACCTTTGCGAGGAATTGAGCAGTGGCGGAAGCAGTGGAATTGCCTTCGATTGTGGTGGAAGGAATGCTGGTGCCGCCGGCCGAGACCATCTGGCGCGCCCTGACAGAACCCGACCTGATCGCGCGCTGGTTCATGCCGAATAGTTTTGCGGCCGAGGTCGGGCATAAATACGTCTTCCGCAGCGCGCCCATGGGCGATTGGGACGGCGTTTCCGGCGGCGAGGTTCTCGACGCGGATCCATTCTGGCGGCTTCGCTACACCTGGCGCGGCGGCTCCCAGACGCTGCAAGGCTTCGGTCATTACATCGACACGGTGCTGACTTGGACGCTTTCGCCTTTGCCGAATGGGACGCATGTGCGGCTGGAGCATAGCGGCTTCACCGAGGATTCGGCGGCGGTCCATGCGATCATGAATAGCGAGAATGGCTGGAACGCCGTCGTCAACAGATTGGCGAAAGTCGTCGTGGAGTTGGACGAGGCGGATTAGGGCCGTACCCTCAAAGCGATCCTATATTCAGAACCGGTCGAACAAGATATATATATTGATGCCAATGCCGCAACAGGCTACGGCAGTCGCATAAGCATGAGAAAAGCTGTTGCTCAATTGCGGCGAAGTTCAACGAATGCGGATGGCGGTGCGTCGAGGATATACAACGCGTCGAACACCTGCTCCCACGCCGCTCTTCCGACCTGCTTAATTGCTGGAATGACGACCTGATCGAAATTGAAGTCAATGGTATCAAACTGACATCGTGGTGTATAAATAAGTAGCTGGTATCCGGTGTACCCCGCTTTGAGCTTCTTTTTCAGAGCCTGAGCAATGCCTACGCGCCACGCATTCACATCGTCTTCTTGCGAACGTGCCCTCGGCTCCGAAACCAGCCCGCCACCAAAGCTGAAACCATCAGCATTGTATTTTTTCATCTCAAGCTTGCGAACATGTCCGCCTTGGACTCCGATGGTACCTTCCCGTTCCGCGTAGGCCATTGTGCTCTGGATCTTTATGGCCTTGTCACCCGCCCGAACTTCAAAGTCAGCAGCACCAAGCGGCGTCCAGCAGAACGTGGCATCGTCTAACAGGCTGATGCGGTCTGCGAGCACAGAGAACGGGTAAAGCTCCTCCATCCAGGATTTTGACCAAGGAATGCTTTTCTGATCTTGCACGCGCATCTTCGCGGCGAAGCTGTTGTCCGTCTGCGTCTTTCGAAGAATTTGTGCCGCGATGATCCTCAATTGGCTAATTGTGTGCCAATCCCCGTGATGGAAGAGGGTATCTGCAACGTCGGCCTCGAAAGTTGACATCTTGCTGCTTGAACCCTTGTGAGTGGCAGTAGAAAGATCTGCTCTCGCACCCCGCGATCGAGACAAAACGAGGAGAGAAGCTAAAGCTCGCGCATGCGCGCGGCTTTGTCAAAATCGCATAATCCCCAATATGAAACGTCCTGCGGGTTCTCGAAAGCCTCCTCGGTCCGTTTCGCTTCTGACGCAACCGCCCGAAGGTGTTATAGACTCCAGATTTCAAACTTACCCAATACCCTTTCCGGCATGTTCTTTCATGCTCTCAACCATAGTCTTTTGCGAAGATGAGCCCGCTCGGGCTGGCCGCCGCGGCGCCGACAGGATCGAGAGCCTGGCGCGAACGCTCGGCTCGCTGATTACAGCCAATGTCGAAGGGCTTCTTCGCGATGTCGCCATCGCCGGACCGCGCGGGCACGGGCTCGACGCCGTCGCCGACCATGCGGGCTGCGGCTTGATCGAAGCCCCGAGCGAGGCGGAATGGCTTCGCCTTGCGCTTGAGGCGGCGCGCGGCCCCGATATTCTGCTGCTGCGCGCCGGCCGCGCGCCCGAAGCCGGGTTCATCGAAGAGGCGAGCGATTTTCTGGCGAGAGGCAAGGGCGTCCGCGCGGCGCGGCTGCATGCGGCGCCGGAAACTATCCTTGAACGTCTTTTTCCCGATTGGGCGCCGCTCGCCGGCCTGATCGCGCCGCGCGATCTTTGCCTCGCCGCGCCCTCGGGCCGATTTGGGACGCTCGCCCGTTCCATCCGTCCCGCCGCGACCTTGCGCGTGCGGGCGCGCCGGATCGGCTGACGCGGGTCATCGTCACTGGGCGAATGTGTTGCAGGAATCGACCTCGCCCGATTTCAGGCCGGCGTTCAACCATTGCTGGCGCTGCGCCGAGCTGCCATGCGTGAAGGAATCGGGCACCACATAGCCTTGAGCCGCTTTCTGCAAACGATCGTCGCCGATCGCCTGCGCGGTCGCCACTGCCTTCTCGACGTCGCCCGGTTCGAGAATCTGATATTTGCGATTGGCGTTGGCGGCCCAGACGCCGGCCAGGCAATCGGCCATCAGCTCGACGCGCACCGACAAGGCGTTCGCCTGTCCCTTGCTCGAGGCGCGCGCCTGCGCCGCCTGGACCTTCGGCAGAATGCCGAGCAGATTTTGAACGTGATGGCCGATTTCATGCGAGATGACATAGGCATAGGCGAAGTCGCCGCCGCCGCCGAGACGCTTCTTCATGTCCTGGAAGAAAGACGTATCAAGATAGACCTTTTGATCGTTCGGGCAATAAAAGGGCCCCATCGCCGCCCGCGCGCCGCCGCAAGAGGAGCTGGTCGCGCCGCTATAGAGCACAAGCCTGGGCTTGACGTACTGAATTCCTTTCTGCGCCGGAAGGATGTCCGACCAGACATCCTCATTCTCGGCGAGAACGGCGGCGACGAACTGCCCCATCTGGTCGGAGGGCGTTCCGGCTTGGCGTTGCTGCTGCGGCGCCGGCCGCGCGACTTGCGCGCTATTGCGCGCGCCGTTGAGCAGCTCCGCGCCGCCGATAAGAAGGCGCGGATCTATGCCGAGCGCCCAGCCGATGAGGCCCAGGACGATGATGGCGCCTATGCCAAGGCCGCCGCCTCCGCCGAACGAGGGGCCGCCGCCATCAGAGGCTTCGCCCCGCCGGTCCTCGACATTGTCGGAGCGGCGGTAATCTTCCCATCTCATGCTCGGCTCCCGGCCCCTTATCCAGAGCCTCATTCATAACGCGATCTTTAAGCCATCTCTCGGCAGATTTTCAAATGATCTCTTCAGGCCGTGGACCCATCTCGGGAAATAGCCGGTCTTCGCAAATCAGCCTTTGCGCTCAGGGGAGGGATGCAAACGGTTGATTTCTTTGGCGAGCGTGCGCAAGTCCTGCCAGGCGAGCTTTTTTTGCGCCGGCTGGCGCAAAAGATAGGCCGGATGCAGCATGGCGATCGCCTTGATGGTCTCTGGCCCCGCCGCATAATCGAACCAGCGGCCGCGCAGCCTCATGATCCCATCCTTGGCGCCGAGAAGCGTCTGCGCCGAGGCGGCGCCGAGGCAGACGAGGATCTTTGGATGGACGAGCTCGATCTGCCTTCGCGTGAAGGGAAGACAGACCGCCGTCTCGAGCGGCGTCGGCGTGCGGTTTCCCGGCGGCCGCCAAGGCACGACATTGGCGATATAGACCTTGCTGCGGTCGAGCCGGATCGCGGCCAGCATCTTGTCCAGCAAATGCCCGGCGCGCCCGACGAAAGGGACGCCCTGGCGATCCTCGTCGGCGCCAGGCGCCTCGCCGACGAACATGATTTCCGCATGTGGGTCGCCGTCGCCGAAGACGAGCTTCGTTGCGGTCGCCTTCAGCCCGCAGCCTTCGAATTTCAGAAGCTTTTCGCGCAAATCGTCGAGGGTTTTGGCGCCGGCCGCACTTTCGCGCGCTGTTTGCTCGAGCGTTTCGGCAGGAAGCGCGAGGGCCGGCTCCCGGCGCGGCGCGGCGCTCGTCTCCTTCGGCGCCGGCGCAACCGCCGGGCTTTGGTTGGCGTCCCCGCGCGGGGACGCCGCCTCTTCCATGCGGGCGGAAGCCGCCGCGGCGCATTCGGCCAGCCGATCATGCGGCTCCGCGTCGACGGCGACATCGACGCCCATGGCGGAATACCAACGCAAGAGCTCGATCAAACTTTCGACCATGGAATTGGCGGCCCCATTGCTTGCCCGAGATCGTTCGCGCGGCCATTCTTGGCCTATGTTTCGCCGGATTGCGACCCGAAATCTCGCACGCTCAAGCGAGCGAAGCCGCGGCGGCGATTGAAGCGAAAACTTATATCGTATAGCGCTTAAGCATCCGCCGCCCAGGCAGGATTCTCGCGGCCGGGGCCGATGCAACGCGCAAGGATCGAGAAACGATCATGGCCAAGGAAGACTCCCGATCGCCGCCGCGCGAGACCATGGATTTCGACGTCGTCATCGTCGGCGGCGGGCCCGCCGGCCTCGCCGCGGCGATTTGCCTGAAGCAGCTCGCGGCGGAGCTTTCTGTCGCCGTCATCGAAAAAGGCTCCGAACTCGGCGCCCATATCCTCTCCGGCGCGGTCATCGATCCGCTCGCCCTCGACCGCCTCCTCCCCGATTGGCGCGAGGATAAGGACCGGCCTTTGAAAACACAGGTGACGGCGGATCGATTCTACCTTTTGGGTCCGGCTGGCGCGCTTCGATTGCCAAATTTTGCGCTGCCGAAGCTCATGAACAATCATGGCAATTTCATCGGCTCGCTCGGCAATCTGGTGCGCTATCTCGGCGCGCGGGCGGAGGCTTTGGGGGTTGACATATTTCCGGGTTTCGCCGGCGTCGAGGTTCTTTATGGGGCGGCGGGCGAGGTGCAGGGCGTCGCGACCGGCGACATGGGAGTCGCTCGCGACGGCCATCGAAAAAAAGGTTTTACGCGCGGCATTGAGCTCAAGGGCAAATATACTTTGATCGCCGAAGGCGCACGCGGTTCGCTCGCCAAGGAACTGATCGCCCATTACGGCCTCGACAAGGACCGGGAGCCGCAAAAATACGGCATCGGCCTCAAGGAGCTTTGGCAAGTCGATCCGGCCAAGCACGAGCCAGGCATTGTCCAGCATACGTTTGGCTGGCCGCTCGACAACAAAACCGGCGGCGGCTCCTTTCTCTATCATTTCGAGGACGGACTCATCGCGGTCGGCTTTGTGGTTCATCTGAATTACGAAAATCCGACGCTCTCGCCTTTCGACGAGTTTCAGCGTTTCAAGACGCATGAAATGGTCGCGCCGACCTTTGAAGGCGGCCGGCGGATTTCCTATGGCGCAAGGGCGATCGCCGAAGGCGGCTGGCAATCCGTGCCGAAGCTCGCCTTTCCCGGCGGTGCGCTGATCGGCTGCGCGGCGGGCTTCGTGAACGTTCCTCGCATCAAAGGTTCGCATAATGCGATCTTTTCAGGAATGCTCGCCGCTGAACATGTCGTCGCCGCGCTCAAGGCCGGCCGCGCCCGCGACGAACTTGCTTCCTATGAGGAGGCTTGGCGCGGCTCGGAGATTGGCCGCGACCTTTATAAGGTCAGGAACGCCAAGCCGCTCTGGTCCAAGCTCGGAACCTATGCCGGGATCGCCTTGGGCGGCCTCGACATGTGGAGCAATGAAGTTTTCGGCGGCTCGCTCTTCGGAACCTTGCGTCATGGCGGGCCTGATTACGCCAGCCTCAAGCCGCTGTGGCGCGTCAAGCCCATTGCCTATGCGAAGCCCGACGGCAAGCTCACCTTCGACAAGCTCTCCTCGGTTTTTATCTCCAACACCAATCACGAGGAAGATCAGCCGGTCCATCTGCATCTGAAGGATCCGTCGATTCCGATCGAGAAAAACCTGCCCGAATATGGCGAGCCGGCGCGGCTCTACTGTCCTGCGGCGGTCTACGAAGTCGTCTACGCCGATGAGGAGGCCAAGACCGGTCCGCGCTTCGTCATCAATGCGCAAAATTGCGTGCATTGCAAAACCTGCGACATCAAGGACCCGGCGCAAAACATCGATTGGGTCCCGCCGGAAGGCGGCGGCGGCCCGAACTATCCGAATATGTAGACCCGGTTACGCCGGAAAAAGCGGAATTTGAACCTGCATGAAAGGGGGCCGAACTTTTCTCTCCAGTTAGTGGTCGATGTCCTCGATAGGAGCTTCGGGGGCACTGATCCGATGCCATGCGTCAGAAAACTCGGGTTGATCGTAACGACCTGGTTGTAGCCAATAAGTCACGCGACCGTCTTTCTCACCTCGGAACGCCCTCTCTCTAACTTCATCGGGGAACATGATGAATGAGCGGGGCATTTCAGAGGTCACATTGTTCACAATAATCCATCGATCGCCCATAATTTTGTCAAGCGTCTTTCCAAGCGGGACTGGGGAACCCTTTGAGAGCGATTTGACTTGAATACCGATAAAATGCGAGGCGTCGGGCGAATAGGCAATAATATCAATGCCTCGGGCATTTCTGGTTGTCGGCATGACGTTCCAGCCGAGACGTGATAGCCGGTAACACACATAAAACATGCCGATGTTCCCAACGATCTGCGCTTCATGCTTCGTTATCATGGTCGTTCCGAGCGAATGTGCCGGCATCGGCGGTATAAGCAATCACCGAGTAAGGGCGGGCCATTACTGTAGCTCGCTTGTGCGGGGCGCTGCGGCACGATTCAGCCTGTCATTGATCGCCTCGCCCAATCCTCGACGCGGAATCGGCGCGACCGCGATGCGGGAGGGCCCAAGGGCATCGAGCTCGCGCAAGAAGGCGAAGAGATTGGCCGCCGCCTCCGCGAGATCGCCGCGCGGCGACAGATCGCGCACATTTGCGCTAAGCCGAAAGCGCCCGCCAAAATCCAATCCCGCTTCATCGGCTTCGAGATTGGTCGCCTCGAGGCGAAGCTTTGCGCGCGGCGCATAATGCGACGCAAGCGCTCCCGGCGAAAGAATCTCGCCAGATGCCGACGGCTCGGCGAGGGAAAAGCCGAGTACGGCTTCGATCGCGCTCCGGGCGATACCGCCGGGCCGCAGCAGGCGCAGGCGGCCGTCGAGGCATGAGATGATCGTCGACTCGACGCCGACGGAGCAGGGGCCGCCGTCGAGGATGAGATCGACCCTGCCGCCAAGATCCTGCGCGACATGCGCGGCTGTGACCGGACTAACCCGGCCCGAACGATTGGCTGAAGGCGCCGCGAGCGGCCGTCCAACCGCGGAAATCAGGCCGAGCGCTACGGGATGAGCCGGCGCGCGCAGAGCTATGCTGTCGAGGCCTGCGCGGGCCAGAGCACAAACCGTCGCCCGCGGAGACAGGGGCGCGACAAGCGTCAGCGGACCAGGCCAAAAGGCCTCGGCGAGACGCACCGCCTCATCCGAGAAGACGCCTTGTTCGCGCGCCTCCGCCAGGCCTGAGACATGGGCGATGAGCGGATTGAAGCTGGGCCTGCCTTTGGCCGCGTAGATGCGCCTGACGGTCGCTTCCGACGTTGCGTCGGCTCCCAATCCGTAAACGGTCTCGGTTGGAAAGGCGACGAGGCCGCCCGCGCGCAAGATCCGCGCGGCCTCGTCTATTCCCTCCTGATCCGCCAATATTAGGGGCGCCTCCGCAATATCGCTTCTCATCTCTCGAATAGTCATCCTTGGCGGCGCAGGAAATGGGGCGCCTTCATAATCGAGGCTTTGCGCCGTACATATGTCGTGCGCGCGGATTGGCTTTTCGTCAACGGAGACGCATTTCGCGCTTGAGCCCGGCACAGGCGGAGATTGATCAATGAGCTATCGCACGCCCATTTCCGACATTCTCTTCTCCATGACCCATGAGGCGGGGCTGGCCGAGGGGCTTAGCGATGGCGTTTACGCTGATCTCGCCGATGGATTCGCCGATGCGACTTTGCTCGAAGCCGGCAAATTCGCCGAAAATATTCTTGCGCCCTTGAATCGCCTCGGCGACACGAAGCCAGCCAAATTAGACTCAGATCGGGTCACGACGACGCCGGGCTGGCCCGCAGCCTACAAGCAATGGACGGCGGGGGGCTGGAACGCAATCACCGCGCCGCTCGAATATGGCGGGATGGCCCTGCCGGCGCTCCTCAACACCGCCTGCATCGAAATCTGGAACGCGGCGAACATGGCGTTCAGCCTTTGCCCGCTGCTGACCCTTGGCGCGATCGAGGCCGTGCAATCGCACGCAAGCGAGGCTTTGAGAAGCCGCTATCTGGCCAAGCTCGTCTCCGGCGAATGGACCGGCACGATGAATCTCACCGAGCCCCAGGCGGGCTCGGATCTTGGCGCGCTCAGAACCAAGGCCGAGCGGCAGGCGGATGGAGCCTATAAAATCTTCGGCTCCAAGATCTTCATCACCTATGGCGAGCATGATCTGGCGGAGAATATCATTCATTTCGTGCTGGCTCGCCTGCCCGACGCGCCGGCGGGGACGCGCGGCATCTCGCTTTTTCTCGTCCCAAAATTTCTCGTCGAGACCGATGGCTCTCTCGGCCCGCGCAATGACGTGCATTGCGTCTCCCTGGAGCACAAGCTCGGCATCCACGGGTCCCCCACCTGCACAATGGTCTATGGCGAGCATGGCGGCGCGACCGCCTATCTCGTCGGCGAGGAGAACAAAGGTCTCGCCTGCATGTTCACGATGATGAATAACGCAAGGCTCAATGTCGGCGTGCAAGGCGTCGCTATTGCGGAGCGGGCGTTCCAGCAGGCTCTGGCTTACGCGAAAGAACGCCGCCAGGGACGCGCTGCGGGCGATGCCGGCGAGGCTATGAGCGTGATCCTGCGCCATCCCGATGTTCGCCGCATGCTTATGACGATGAAGGCTCTGATCGCGGCGGCCCGCGCGATCTGCTTGATGACGGCGAATTCGATCGATCGGTCGCAGCGCGTGAAAGATGCCGGCGAACGCAAGGCCGCGGCTGAGCGGGCCTCCTTGCTGACGCCGATCGCCAAGGCTTTTTCGACCGATATCGGAAGCGAGGTGGCCTCGCTTGGGGTCCAGGTCCATGGCGGCATGGGCTATATTGAAGAGACAGGCGCGGCGCAATTCATGCGCGACGCGCGGATCGCCTCGATCTACGAGGGAACGAACGGCATCCAGGCGATTGATTTAGCCCACCGCAAGCTCGGCCTTTCAGGCGGCGGCGCCGTCAAGCGCGAGATCGACGACATGCGGAACGTGCTTGAGGCGCTGCAAAAGACGAATGCCGAGAGTTTCGGCGAGATGGCGCCTCGTCTGCTTGAGGCTGTCGCGGCTTTGGAGCGCGCCACGGCCTTCATGCTGAACGCATTGCTGACGCAGCCAGAGGACGCCCTGGCGGGCGCGACGCCCTATCTGCGGCTCTTTGCCTATGCGCGGGGCGGCTCGACGTTGGCCAGAGGCGCGCTTGCGGCGCATCGGCTCGCCTGCGACGGCGCGACCGATCCGGCTTTGGCCGCGCGGATCGCGACCGCGCGCTTCTTTGCGGAAAACATCGCGACCGGCGCGGGAGGGCTCGAACTCTCCGTGGTCCATGGCGCTGGCTCGGTCAATGCCGGCGCCTTCGCACTCGCCATATGACGACTCGGTCGGAGACGAGCGGAGCGACGTCAAACCCCGTGCAGAACGTCAAAATCGAACGCGAAGGCCGCGTGCTGGTCGTGACCTTCGACCGTCCGGACAAAATGAATGCGATGACCGGCGCCATGTATCAGGCTGCGACGCAGGCGCTCGGCGAAGCCGACCGCGACGGGTCTATCGGCGCCGTTGTTTTCAGGGGGGCCGGCGGGACGTTCACCGCCGGCAATGACATAGCTGATTTTCTGGCGGCGAGCCGGAACCCCGAGGAGGTTTCGGCCTTCGCCTTCATCAAGGCTCTCGCGGCATGCGAAACGCCGCTCGTCGCCGCTGTCGAGGGCATGGCGATCGGCGTCGGCGCGACGATGATTCTGCATTGCGATCTCGTCTATGTCTCTCCAGGGGTAATGTTCCGACTGCCTTTCGTTGATCTCGGCCTTGTCCCGGAAGCGGCGTCCTCGCTGCTCCTGCCGCGCCGCATCGGCCTGGCGAAAGCGAGCGAGCTTTTGCTGCTCGGCGAGCCGTTCGGGGCCGACGAGGCCATGCGGCTCAATCTCGCCAATGGCGTCGTCGCGGCCGGCAAGCTGAAAGCTTTCGCGGTAGAGCAAGCGGCCCGGCTCGCGGCCAAGCCCCGCGCCGCGCTCGCCGCAACGCGCCGCCTCATTCGCGGCGACCGCGAAGCCATTCTCGCCAGGATCGATGAAGAGGCCCGTCTTTTCGCGCTTGCGCTGCGCTCCGATGAGGCGCGCGCCGCCTTCGCGGCCTTTCTGGCGAGAAAGCCAAACTGACGGATTCTATTGTGCGAGAACCTCGACGTCGCGGTCGAGCGTGGAGACGACCTTGAAGGTCGTCTGATAAGTCTTGTTGTCGTGCCTGGCGATGGCGACATATTCGCCCTCCGCCAGGATCAGCGAGGGAAAGGCCCCGATCATTTCGCGGATGACGTCGCCGCCGGGCGTAAGAATCGTGAAGGCGGTATTGGCGAGCGCTTCGCCGCCGGGGCCGCTGACCAGCTTCAAGGTCATCGTGGCGGCGCGATGACGCAAGGTCGCGTCGGTCAATTTGCCGGCCTGAACCCGAAGATCGGCGCTGACCACGGAATTCGTCGGGTTGGCGGCGCCATTGCTCGCCGCGTCGAGCAAAGTCGATACGATATGATAACTGCCTTCGGGGAGGCCGATCGTGTCGCCGGTCCTGCCATTCGCGACAATGAGCTTTGCTTCGGAATTATCGCGCTCGGGAACATAGATCGAGATCGAGGATCGCGCCGGCTGGATCGGCGCGTCGCCGAGCTCGCCGACGATCCGCAAAGCGCCGGCGTTGAGCACGAGCCTTTCGCTGACGCCCTTGCCGCTGATCGCGACGCGCTTTGTCGCGCCGGCGAGCCCGAACGCCGCATGGACGATGAAATTGCCGTCATGGAGCGAGAACACGGGGGTCGCCTCGGAGGATTGGGCGACGAGCTTATGGGTTCCGTCGAGCTCCGCCTTTTCCTCGAAGATGCGCCATTGCAGACCGCCGCGCACCGGTTGCGCATCCATTGCGCCGAGGGCGGCGGCTAGGTGCAATACGGATTTTGGGGCTTCGACAGGCGCGGGCTCGACGCCGCTCGGCAGACGCAAAGGCGGAAGGTTCGAGTTTTCCATTTGGGCGGTTTGAGCCAAAGCGAGGCCCGAAAATAGCACTCCGGCCAACGAAGCCGCGATGCGCGCCAGGGCATGTTCGCGGGCGCCCCGCATATGCTTCATGCCAAAGAGAATGTCTCGCACGCGCGATCGTCTTGGCAAATCCTATTCTCCGCTCTTGTGCAAGACGCTGGAGACCGCCGCGGCCAGGTTCGCGAAGGAAAGGGGATGGAAAGCAAATTCGATCCGGTGATGTCCCGCCGTCACTTCGACTCCACGAAACAGAATATTGGCGTGAAGCACAGGCTTTTGGACGCCGTCGACGCGCGCCTCCCAGCCAGGATAAAAGAGATCATGCAACACGACCACGCCCGGCCTGTCGGCGTCGACGTCGATCTCCACTGAATTGTCGGCATATTTAACGATTGCAAGCCTTGGCTGGGCCGCCGGGGGCAAACTTTCGCCTGAACCCTCGCTCAAAAGCCGCGCCGAATCTTGGCCGCCTGACATGAAATGGAGGTCGCCGATGTTCGCCTGATCGATCAAGGTTTCGCTCGTCCGATCGAAATCGGGCAGGACTTGGTCGTCGAGCACCTGCTCGCTGTCCACAGGCTTGATTTTCGACGCGAAATAGGCTCGAGGCGCGGTCTTGTCGAGCTTGTAGATATACATCGTGTCGCTCGTGTAGATCGGGATCGCGCTCGGACGCGGAACATGGCGCGGCAGCCGGATCAACGGACGGTCGAGAACGAGATATTCGAGGCCGAGAAGCGCCGCGAGATGGCATTTATATCCGCGAAACGTGCCGGGATAATGGCGCAGATTCGGATCGCCAGCATTGTCTCCAGGCCCGACTGCGCGCTCATAGCCGTCGATGCGCAAGGGGTTGTAGCCGATCGTGTTCTCGAGCTTGAGAACCATCGAGGCGTTTTGCCAAGGGCCGCTGAGGCCCAGAATTTCCACCCGCGGGTAATCGCCTTCGCGGATCTTGGCGGCTATTTCGCGGCGCAGAACTTCTATGCCGGCGGCCTCGCTGGGCTTCATGCTGGCAAAGACGCTATATCGGTCGACCGGCTCCGCATTGAGCGAGGAGGCGCCATTGCGCCAGAGGATTTCGCCGCCGCTCAAGACGACGAAAAGGCTCGCCGCAAGCGCCCGGCGCGGGCGCGCCTTGAGCGAAAACAAAAGCGTCGCGCCAGCCATTGCAAGCGCGGCGGCGACGCCCAACTGGCAAAGCGAGGTCGCCACACGGCCTTCGCGTAGCGAAAAGGCGAGGCCCGTCCCGACCAGAACGGCGACCGACAGCGCCGTCGCCGCCGCAAACGTCCAGGCGAGCCATCCGGGCAGGCGCAGGAAGGGCCGCGGCAATCCATCTTGGACATAGCGGTGCAAGAGAAAACCGGCCCCGAAGGCGAAAGCGATATTGACGATGAAGGTCGCGTCCGCAGGCCGGCGATAAAGCGACACGCCGGGAATCCGGTCGAACGCCAGGGCGAAGAAAGGGGTGTAGCGGCCGAGGGCGTAAAGCATCGCCGCGCCCAGGACGATCAAGAAGAAGCGGATGGGGCGCGCGAACAGCCGGCCCGCGCCGAAACCATGCCAAACGACGAGCAGGATCGGCAAAGTGCCGATGAAGAGATAATCGACGGCGCGGTCGGTCCAGTCGGCTTGCGGCATGGTCGCATAGTCCGGGCCCCAGTAATCATAGAGCTGATCGAGCGAGCCGAAAAAATTCGGCACCAAAAGCGTGATCAGATTGACCGGAGCGAGCGAACCCGCAGCGGCGACGCCGAAGGAGATGCCCGGCCGGTTCGAATCCGCGAGAAATTGCATGGTCAACAGCGCCGGTACGAACAAGATCGCGCCGATGACGGCGCAGCCCGCCGCCAGAATGCCGGCCCGCGCCCGCAAATAGACGAGCGCCTGGCCGGAATGGACAGCCGAGAAGAACAGGCGCCCGATGAGAACCGTGCAAAGCAGGAAGGCGACCTGATCGCGGCCGAGCGCCATCAGCGAGGCGAAGAGGCCAAACAGGCAAGCGAAACGGTAGGAGCAGCGCTCAAGCGCGATTTCAAGGCACCACAAGGCCGCGGGAAAGAAGGAATAGGAAATGATCATGCCGGTATGCTGCAGCCGGGAAGATGCGGCGCCGCCGAGCATGAAGATCAACCCCGCGAGCACGGCGCCGGCGGGATGCCAGCGCCAGCGTCGACAAAGGCCGAGAACGCAAAATCCGCCGAACGCGAGATGGCCGAGGATCACTGCGTCGAAAAGCTGCATTGAGGCGTTCGGCGCGATGAATGCGAAAAGCGCCATGCTCGGCGTGAAGATCAACGATTGCGGATCGGCGATCGAAGGGTGACCGGCGAAATGATATGGGTTCCAGAGAGGGATCTCGCCGCGCTGAAAAGCGTCGCCGAGAAAACGGAACATGGGATAGAAATGGTTCTTCGAATCCCAAGGAACGACGGTTCCGCTAAAAAGCCAACAGGCCAAAGCGAGAGCGAAGAAGCCGACGAAGCCGGAGATGGCGAGCCAAGCGCCCTTGGGCGTCCAAGCCGGAGCGCGCGCGCGCTCCGCTGCTCCCGCAGAGATCAAACGATCGCGCACGTGACTCGTGCGGGAGGCGGCGGCGGGATAGGCGGCTGTGTCCAAAAGCGACATGGCTAATCCGAGATTGCTCTGTCCGATGCGGCGCGCTCAATATGCGCAGATTCAAGGCAAAATCATGCGTCGCCCCACGACGACCAACAGCGTCCTTTAGGTGGAGGGCTGCAGGCGCCGCCCAACGCGCAGCCAAGGAAGAATTCGGAGCAACTAGCGCAAAGCTTGCGCTCGCCACAGATCTTGCTTGGTCGCCAAGCTTTGCGCAAGACTTTATTTACCACTGACTCGATCGAATTTATAGATTTGTTGGAATCGGCAATTGGCGTTTCCCTTGCGTCGAAGACTTGCGGGTCCAAGGCTTGCGGGTCCAAGACTTGCGCCGCCGCCGGCGCCGCGCTTTGGTCGTCGAATATCGCTCTTTTACAGTGGAAAGCCTGAACCAGCCATGAACGATACGATCGCGCTTCTCGAGGCCCGGCGCTCGGCGCCGGCGGCGACATTGTCCGAACCCGGCCCGAACGCCCAGGAAATCGACATTCTGCTCCGGGTCGCCGCGCGCGTTCCTGATCATGGCAAGCTCGCCCCCTGGCGGTTCATAATTTTCGAGGGCGAGGGCCGTGATCGCGCCGGCGCGATCGTCGCGGATGTCTACGCGAAGGCGCATCCCGACAGCGACGCGGGACGGCTGCAGACGGAAAGGAAGCGTTTTTCACTCGCGCCGCTGGTCATTGGCGTGGTTTCCCGCGCGGCGCCGCATGAAAAGATTCCGGAGTGGGAGCAGGTACTATCGGCAGGCGCGGTCTGCATGAACCTGATCGTGGCGGCGAATGCGCTGGGCTTCGCCTCGGTCTGGCTGTCGGAATGGTATTCCTATGACCGTGAAGCGCTGGCGCGTCTCGGCCTCGGCGAGGGGGAAAGGATCGCCGGCTTCATCCACATTGGCCGGGCGCCGGAGCCACGCGAAGATCGCCCGCGTCCAGCGCTCGCCGACATCGTGACGCGATTTTAGCAAATGTCTTTTGCGCATCCGCAGAAAGGCGGCGGCGCTTGGTCGCTCGCGCCTCCGCCCTCAATTGAATTTTTCCTCAGCCGCGATCCTTTTGGATCATATCAGGCCGCCTCGCTGAGTTTGCGTCGGCCCGAGCCAAACAGCCGCCGCCAGAACGTCTTTTGCACTTCCGGCTCAACGGCGGTTTTCATCCGCTGATCGGTCAAGAGCTTCACCGCGCTGGTTTGATCCTCGATCAGCTTCAACAGCCGGATGCGCTCTTCCTGCCAATTCTGGGACATGCGGTTGCGGTCGTCCCGCAAATGCGTCCGGTCCGCTTCGAGATCGACGATCCGCCGGTCCTTCTCGGCCAAGAGATGCTTCAGCCCCGCAAGCTGAATCTCGAACGCGGCTGAATATGGGACCGTTTCTCCATGATCCTTGCTCGGTTTCCAATCGTTCGCCGACAGTTCGTCCCGTTCGGGTTTCGAGGTCTTCGGAAACACGCGGAAAAGTTCAGCCGGGTCAATCTTGTATCCTGCCGTTCCCTTCTCAGTGTAAGACAACTTGCCGGAAGACAAGGCTTTTGAGATGGTGGATTTCGCGACTCCCGCCTCTTTGGCTGCCTGTCCAAGACTAAGATACATTGGAGTTTCCAATCGTTCGTGTGGAGCTTCGGAAACATTTTCTCAAAACACTTAAGGAAACATTAAGCGAGATCTTATGTTGACGTTGCGAAAGCTGATTTTTTCGGGTTGCTGCGCCCGTCAGGCTTTGTCACAGAACTCGGCTTCGCATAGCTCACGGCCTATGCCATGATTGAAAGCCTAATCACGAAAGCCCGACCGACAGTCCCATGAAAATCCGCGCCGATTTCTCGCAACGCGTCGTGGTCCGTCCCGGCGAGGCCGATTGGGCCCCTTCGCCGCAACCGGGCGTCGACCGGTTCATGCTCGATCGGATCGGCGAGGAGATCGCCCGCGCGACGAGCCTTGTGCGCTTCAGTCCCGGAAGCTTCTTCCCATTTCATGAACATGGCGGCGGCGAAGAGGTTTTTGTCGTCGATGGCGTGTTCGAGGACGAATATGGGCGCTATCCTGCCGGAACCTATTTGAGGGACCCGATCGGCTCCTCCCATGCGCCTTTCGCCAAGGAGGGCTGCACGCTTTTCGTAAAGCTCTGGCAGTTCGCTGCGGATGATAAGGAGCGCGTCGTCGTCGACACGGCTAGCGCCGCCTGGAAGCAAACCGCGACGCCTAGCTTGGTTGTAAAGCCGCTTCACAGCTTCGCCAGGGTTTCGACTTCGCTCGTCCAAATGGCGCCCGGCCTGCGCCTAAATCGGGCGCTCGATTCCGGCGGCGAGGAAATCCTCGTCCTTGAAGGCGCGTTCGCGGACGGCGAGGGGGAATATTCGAAAGGCGCCTGGATCCGCGATCCCGGCGGACGCGAAACCGCTATCGTTTCGCAAGACGGATGCGCGCTTCTTGTGAAGACAGGACATTTGCCTCCCGACCTCGGCGCGCTGCAGGATTTCGCAACGGCGCGGCCCGCGCGCTGATGTTGCCGCCCCGCGTGAGACGCTCCAATCAGCGGCTCGCCGCCGCGCCCCGCGCCGGTTCCTGAGGCCGTTCGCTCGCAGGCTTTTGAGCGCCCGCCAGATATTCGATCCCGGCGATCTGGATCTTTGTCGGCGCAGGCGGGGCCGACTCGAAAAATCCTTCCGCCTTGAATCGCTTGAAGATCTCGAAATGAAGGTCGCTTCTAATTCGGAACGAGCTTTCAACGTCGGCGACAAAGAGGGAGAGCTCGAAATCAAGCGCGTTCGCCGACATTCCTTTGAAGAGGATTTGCGGGGCGGGGATCTTCAGCACAAGGTCCTGCGTCTTGGCGATCGCGACCAGGACCTCGCGAAGCCTTTCCGGGTCGGCGGTCCCCGAGACAGTGAGGGGAATCACGAGTCGTCCGGTTCGATCCGTGCGCACAAGATTTTTCACCACCCCGGTGACGAGGCTCGAGTTTGGGATAATGACCTGGGAGCGATCGAAGGTCTCGATCTCGGTGGATCGAACATTAATGCGGCGCACATAGCCTTGATCGGCGCCGACCACGATCCAGTCGCCGACGGCGATCGCCCGCTCCCATAGCAAGATCAAGCCAGAGACGAAATTATTGACGATCGACTGCAGGCCGAACCCGATCCCGACCGATAGGGCCCCGGCGACAAGGGCGAGCTTCTCGAAGCTCAATCCGAGATAGCCAAGCGCGAGGCTGGCGGCGACGATAAAGCCGACATAGCCGAGACTTGTCTTGATCGAGTTGCGTAGACCCTGATCGAGGGAGGTATGCGGCAACAGGCTCAAATCGACCCAGCGCAGCAATGAATGGGCGATGGCGTAGGCGAAGCCGAAAATGGCGATGGCGACGGTGATGTTGAATGGCGAAACGGTTACGTCGCCGACCTTGAATCCAAAGAAGGCCGTGCGAAAATCGAGCGGCACATCGGCCGATTGAAAGCCCCACGGCGCCAGGATGAAAAAAGCGGCGACGCCGAAAAGCGCCAAGCGCACCAGGCCGGAGAGCAGCACGCCGAGGAGATCGAGCGAGCCGCGCTCCACGCCCAGGCTGGAGACGATCGAATGTCCCAGATGGGTCGTTGGCTTGAAGCCGGCGGCGACAGCTTCGTCAACGAAAACGATGGACATGTACAGCGCGCCTGCGACGGCGCAGACCCAGACGAATTGATCGAGGAGAAAACTCGCGAAGGTGGGATAGCCGATCAGAACCGCGGCGATGACGGCCAAGCGCACAAGCCACGCCGCGACGCGCAGGAGGCTGAACCAATTATGCTTGTTCGTAACCGGCGGGCCGAAAGAGTCATCGTCTAGCGCTTCGCCAAACCGCCAAAAGCCGATCCCCATCGCGATCGCCGCGGCCATTGCGCCGAGGCTGCGCGTCGCGACCGAAAAGGGCAAGGACACATTGATGATTTCATTCAACGCTTCGACGAGGCGGGTCGCCGAGATCACGCAGGCGACGGCGATCGCGACTTGAACGAGCTGGCGGCTGGCCGCGTCGCCAAGGCTCAGCAGACGCCAGGCAGGGCGAGTCGGCGCGAACAGGCCTCGCGCGATCCCCGCAGCCAAGGCTATCCGAATGACGCTTCCCCAAATGGCCAGGGTAAAAGGCTGCAGCCGATCATTGGCGAGATCGAACGCATTGAGGACAACGCCAAGCGCATAGATCATTGCGATCGGGGGAACCGCGATCACCAAGGCGACCCACCAGGCTCCGAGGATCTTGAGCAAACGGCTCGGGGCTTCAATCGCCCGGCGGCGCGAGAGCACGCGTCGCGCCAGCAAGGCAAGCAGCCCGTAAGTCAGGATGGCGCCGGCAAGGCCTCCCCAGAAAGCCTGCATTCGCCAGCCGTCGAGCCGGGCGTTGATCGCCGCGATCCAGTCGCAGAAAAAGGTGCGAACGGCTTCGAAATTCGCCGGCGCGTCCTGCCAAACGCTGGACCAAAGAGAAACGGTGAAAAGGCTCGGCGCGCGTTCGAAAAGCGAATTGGCGAACAAGGCACGTTGCTTCGCCGCGATGGCGGCGCGGACCTGATCGGCCCTGACAGCGAGCAATTTGGCCCGCTTCGAAAGCTCGTCGGCGTCGCTATAGCTCTTTTGCTGGCTGGCGCGTTCGGCCGTCACCGCCGGGCTTTCGGGCGGCGCTTTGTCGTCTGGCGCGTCGCCTAATTGGTCGAGCCGCGTCTTGATCTCGCCAAGCCGAGGCGCGAGCTGGTCGATCGCGTCATTGAGCTCATTTGAAATCGGGCCGCACTGCTGGCGCAAGGCCTGCAGGTCGGCGTCGGTCAAATTGCGGCGCTCCAGGCTTGTTTCGATTTGCTTGAGAGCGGCGTTGATCTTGTCGAGATCGGCGCCGGTCGGCAATTGGGCTGGGGCCACTGTCGGCTGGGGCGTGGCCGGCGCAGCCGCCGGAGCTTGCGTGGCGGGCGCCTGGCTTTGCGCTGGGGCGGCCGCTCGAGGCTGCGCGAGCGCCGGACCATTCGCGAGGAGCGCGATGAGACAGAGCGCGCAGGCAAGAAATCTGGGCAAAGCCTTCCCTCTGAAAAATGTTGGAGAGCCTTGCCGACGCAGGGAAATCGGCGGCGCAACTACCTTAAGCGCAACAAAATGGCGAAACTCCAAAATCCATCGTCCGATCCCTCAGCGCAAGGGGCGGCCGCGCCGAAGAGATTCGGGAGGTTCGAAAGCCGGTTCTGGCGGCGGGTAGAGATGCGGCGTCCCATGATAGTCGTCGACTCGATAGGTCTCCTCGCGAATTGTTTCTGTCAGGTAATTGGGGCCAATTGGCGCCTTTCCATGACCGCCTGGAAGATCGAGCATGTAAGCGGGCTGGCAAAGGCCCGACAACCTGCCGCGCAATTGCCGCATCAATTCGCGCCCTTTGGCGATCGGCACGCGAAAACGGGCCGTCCCCGGCGCAAGATCGAGCTGATGCAGATAATAGGGCTTGATGCGCGCCTCGACAAAGGCGCGCATCAGCGCCGCGAGCGTTTCGACATCGTCATTGACGCCGGCGAGGAGCACGCTTTGGCTCAGCATGGGAATTCCGGCGTCGATGAAACGGGCGCAGGCCGCGCGCGCGCGCGCGGACAATTCGCGCGGATGATTGGCGTGCAGGGCGACATAGACGGTCTTGCCGGTCCCGCGCAAGCTCTCGACGAGCCGGTCCGTGATCATGTCCGGATCGACCGCAGGGACCCTGGTATGAAGGCGGACGATCTTGACATGATCGATCGCATCGAGCCGCGCCATGATCTCCTCGAGCCGCCGCGGCGAGAGCATGAGCGGATCGCCGCCGGTGAGGATCGCTTCCCAGATTTCCGGATGGGCGGCGACATAGGCGAAGGCGGCGTCGAGCGCCTGGGGCGAGAGAAAAGCCGGCGCGCCTGGACCGACGATCTCGCGGCGAAAGCAGAAGCGGCAATAGACCGGACAAATATGCAGCAGCTTCAACAGAACGCGATCCGGATAGCGGTGGACGACGCCTTCAACCGGGCTGAACGCCGCATCGCCGATCGGGTCCGCCATCTCTTCCGGCCGCACGGAGAGCTCGGCGGGATCTGGAATAAATTGCCGTGCGATCGGGTCGCTTGGGTCGGATCGGTCGATCAGGCCGGCGACTGTCTCGGTGAGGCCAATAGCGTAGGTTTGGCTGATCCTGTCCAGCAAGGCTCTTTGCGCGTCCGGCGCGAGCCCGGCGGCGATGAGATCGGCGGCGCTGCGCAGCGCCGGTCCCGCCCTTGTCATCGCGCTTGCGCGCTTTCCGCCACCGGCGTCCATATGACCTGCTCGATATGGGACGCCCCGGTAGCGAGCATCACCAGCCGGTCAAAGCCGAGCGCGATCCCGCAGGCCTCCGGCATCTCGGCGAGAGCTGCAAGGAAATCCTCGTCGATCGGATAGGCCTCGCCATAAATTCTCTGCCGCTCCGCCATCTCCGCTTCGAAGCGGCGGCGCTGCTCGGCTGCGTCGGTCAATTCTCCAAACCCATTGGCGAGCTCGACGCCGCAGGCGTAAAGCTCGAAACGCTCGGCGAAACGCCGGTCGCCTTGCAATTTCGCCAGCGCCGCCTCGCTCGCCGGATAATCCATGAGGATCGTCGGCTGGCCAAGCCCCAGATTGGGCTCGATCTTTTCGCTCAGGATCTTGCTGAAAATATCCGACCAGCTGTCGTCTTCGACGATTCTCACCCCTCGTTTGCGAGCCAAATCCGCGAAAGCGTCGCGGTCGGGCTCGGCGTCCCCGAGCAGGCCGAAAAGGTCGATCCCGGCATGGCGGTCGAAAGCCTCGGCAACGCTCAAGATCTCCGGCTCCGCGAAAGGATCGGCGAAATGGCCGGCATAGCTCAAGTCGCGGGAGCCGGCGGCTGAAACTGTGCGAGCGAGAAGGCCGGCGCAATCCTCGACGAGCCTCTGGTAGGGCTCGCCAGTCCTATACCATTCGAGCATGGTGAATTCCGGATGGTGAAGCCTTCCCCTTTCGCGGTTTCTGAACACGTGCCCAAAGCTGAAAATCCGCCCTTCGCCAGCGGCGAGCAGTTTCTTCGCCGCGAATTCCGGCGAGGAATGAAGATAAAGCCGGCTTCGCGCGCCCGCCGGATCCACGATCTCGGTCGCGAAAGCGCTGATATGCGCCTCGTTTCCGGGCGAGACCTGGAGAATGGCGGTATCGACCTCCAGGAAGGATTGGGAGGCGAAGAAGGATCGCGCCGCCTCGGCCATCTTGGCCCGCGCCTTAAGAAAAGGCAGCCGGTCGCGGTGGATATGCGGCCGCCACCAGGGCGATGGTTTGGGCGAGAGTTCGTTCATCGCGCTATTTCGCTTGAAAAAATACCCGGAAGGCGGCTAGCGAAGAGCCGCAACCAACATGGCGCGCGCTTCACTCGCTTTGGCTTCCGGGCCCGAGCGGCTTGGGGCGGGCGGCTCAGCGAACCTGCATCGTATAAAGGAAAGCCCGTGAAAGTCATCGCCAGTTCGATTCGCAAAGGGAATATCATCGAGCGAGAGGACGGCCAGCTTTACGTTGTCCTGACCGCCGAAAGCTTTCATCCGGGCAAGGGCACGCCGACGACGCAAATCGACATGCGGCGGCTTTCCGACGGCGTGAAGACGACGGACCGCTACAAGACGACCGAACAAGTCGAACGCGCCTATGTCGAGGACTCGAACTTCAGCTACCTCTACCAGGACGCCGACGGCTACACATTCATGAATGCGGAGACCTATGATCAGATCATCGTTCCGGCGGACGTGATCGGCGATCAGGCGCAGTGGCTGCAAGAGGGCATGACCTGCGTTCTTTCGATCTTCAACGGCGTCGCCGTTGGAATCCAGCTTCCGCCGCGCGTGACGCTCGAAATCCTCGAGACGGAGCCCGCCATGAAGGGCCAGACCGCGTCCTCTTCTTATAAGCCGGCGAAGCTTTCAAACGGGGCCCGAATCATGGTGCCGCCGCATATTTCAGCTGGCGTCAGGGTCGTCGTCCAGACCGAAGACGGCTCCTATGTCGAACGCGCAAAGGACTGAAAAACTGGCCGCTTCGCGCCGCTTGGCCGGGCGGCGACGCTCGGGCAGGCCCGAGACGGCGACTGCGGCGGAGAAGCGAGAGTGCGGCGGCGGCCCCAAAGTGCTTTGCGGCGCCCACAGCCTGATTCATGCAGACGTCGAGTGAGGGATGGTCCGAGGCAAGGGCAGCTTGGCCGCGCCTTAGCGGCGTCCGTCGAACTTCGCCTCGATCTGTCGCAGAAGCGCGCAGATGGCGGGCGGCTCGGTATGGGCGGCAGGCAATTCGTAGGCTTTTCGCAGCCGGACGCCAAGCTGCGCCTGAACGGATCTCTCACCGAGAAGTCCGAGCTGGGGCGTTTCGAACTTGCTTTGAACAAGCAAGCCACTGCACACGCCGCCGCGTTTCAGCATCTCATTCATTATCACAATTCTTCTCGTCGAATCATCTCTGAGTATTGATGATTGATATTGTCTAAACTACGGTATCGCGATGGCGCGGCTCGCCGCATATATGTCCGAGCGCGGTATGGCCATTAGAACTTGGCAAACGACGTTTTGTTCCGATGTAATATTGACGGAGAAACTTGCCTGGGTCGGGAAGCGCGCCAGAACGCAGCAAGACGCTTCAAAGGCGATAGGACCGTCTTTATGGACGTCGCTGCAACACGACGCTCCGCTGGCGACGATCGTCCACGCTAGACCATGCGCTTGATCGGCTTGCCTCCCCACGCGATTCGACGTTGCGCGAAGCTCGCGTCGTCGTGGATGGACTCCCCAGCAATAATATGGCGGCAAGTCTTTATTACAGCGCATCACAGCTGAAAAGATTCGCGCCCGAACGTCAACGTCCGAGAGCATTTTCTCCTCTTGCGGCGGAAGTTTTCCACCAGAAGCTTCAAACGAAGCAAA
>Ga0182030_10000142_pt1 | contig 117523 bp, 88 predicted proteins | sample 812S3MmetaG_FD_121299 | JGI IMG/M metagenome (GOLD analysis project Ga0182030, IMG submission 121299) | Permafrost microbial communities from Stordalen Mire, Sweden - 812S3M metaG (Illumina Assembly) | ecosystem: Environmental > Terrestrial > Soil > Wetlands > Permafrost | place: Sweden... | reverse complement strand
CTCCGCCGCCGGCGCCTCGAAGGCGACCCGGCCTTTGGTTCCGATGACGGTGTCGCCGAGATGAATACCCCGCCCGATGCCGAACGGACCCGCCAGGCTCTCCAGCCGCTCGATGAGCGCAACCGGGCTCATGGGCTCGCCGTCGAGGCTCGAAGGCACCCCGGCGGTGAAGCCGATGGTGTGCCGCTCGGGCGCGCGCGGGCTCGCGAACGCATCTTTCGACAGGACCCATGCGCTTTCGGGAATGCTGCCCGCGGAGGTGAGCGTCTCCTTGCCGCCGATCGTGACGCCCCATAACCCCCGATTCACCGAGTACGCGGCGCCGTAGGGCGGGATGGGCAGGCCATGTTCCTCGAGATACTTGAGCTGCTCCGGCCGCTGGAAGGCGCGGTCGCGCACCGGGGCGATGATTGCGAGGTCGGGTGCCAGCGTGCGCAGCGCGACCTCGAACCGCACCTGATCGTTGCCCGCCGCGGTGCAGCCGTGCGCCACCATTCCGGTTCCCAAGGACAAGGCCATCTGAGCAATGGTCTGCGCTTGCAGCACGCGTTCGGCGCCGACGCACAACGGATACAGGCCGCCGCGGCGGACATTGCCCATAATGAGGAACTTCAGCACCTGCTCGAAATAGGCGGCGCGTGCGTCGATCAGGTGATGTTCGACGGCGCCGAGCTGCGCGGAGCGCGCGCCGAGCGCCGCCGCCGCCGCGGCGTCGATGCCGCCGGTGTCGACCGTGACCGTGATCACCGGGCGCCGGTAGGTTTCCTTCAGCCACGGCACGCAAAACGAGGTGTCGAGGCCTCCCGAGAACGCGAGCAGAATGGGCTCTGCCTCTTGGACCTCGCGGCCCGCTGCGTGAGTTGTCGTCATGCTGGCTAGAGTCCGAAAATGGCGTGCAGCCGCTCGCCGAGCTTCTGCTGCTCGCGTGCGCCGGCGGTCGCGATGAAGATCGTGTCGTCCCCGGAAATTGTGCCGATGACCTCGCTCCAGCGGGCGGTATCGATGGCCACCGCAACGCTCTGCGCGGCGCCCACTGTCGTGCGCAGCACCGTGAGATTGGTCCCGGCGGTGAGTACCGCCCTCACGAATTGCTTGATCGTCGAGAAATCATTCTTGACCTGCGGGGCGCTCTCCGGCAGCACGTAGCGGTCCCCTTGCTTCGCCACGCCAAGTTCACGCAGATCGCGGCTGACACTCGATTGTGTGGCAGCGTGGCCGTGCTTGCGCAGCATGGCCACGAGCTCGGACTGGCGCCCCACGGCCTGCTCGCGAATGATTTTCGCGAGCGCCATGCGCCGTGCCGGGGCGCTCGAATGGTCGCTCTCCGCCCTCATCATGTGGCTGCTCGATCCTGTCTTTGCATAAAATCGCGCGAAGTTTGCATAAAAATGCAATCGCAGTCAATGCGTCGGCGGCAAATTCTTTGTAGGCTATCGTCGCCATGCTGGAAACCATCGAAATCGAAACTGCCCCGAGCCCCACCGCGTCGGTCATCTGGCTGCACGGTCTCGGCGCCGACGGGCATGACTTTGAGCCGGTCGTGCCGGAAATCGTGCGCCACCGCGAGCGCGCCTGGCGCTTTGTGTTCCCGCACGCCCCGGTGCGGCCGGTCACCATCAACGGCGGCATGAGCATGCGCGCCTGGTACGACATTCTCGGATTCGATCGCAGCGTCGCCGAGGACGCCGCAGGATTTCGCGCTACCGATGCGCTGGTACGGGAACTCATCGCACGAGAGGCCCAGCGGGGGATCCCCGCCGGACGGGTGGTGCTCGCCGGCTTCTCGCAGGGCGGGGCCGTGACCCTGTATACGGGGCTGCGCTATCCGGAGCGGCTCGCCGGCCTGATGGCGCTTTCCGGCTATCTGCCGTTCGGTGCCCGTCTCGAGGCGGAACGCTCGGCGGCGAACGAAGGTCTGCCGATCTTCGTGGCTCACGGCATCGACGATCCGGTGCTTCCGCTCGGGATGGGGGAGCAGGCGCGCGACGCGCTCAAGGGCTTGGGGTACGCGGTGGAGTGGCACCAGTACCGCATGCCGCATTCGGTGTGCCAGCCTGAAATTGCGGATATCCGTCAGTACTTGATGCGCGCCCTGCCCTGACGGGCCGTTCGCCGTGACAGGACGAGGGGCTGACGCTAAGCTCGCAGGCGTCGGAAAAATTCAACGTGGAGCACTTATCGTGGGAAGCTCTCGATCATCGGTAGCGCGCCGAAAAAAAAACAGCGCTTTTTCGCAGTTGACCGCCGAGGCGGAAAAGGCGGCTGAGCGCGCCGATGAGGCCAAGCAGCGGGTAAGACTCGCCAAGGCGGAGCTCAAGAAGGCGCGCAAGGTGTCCAAGATTGCCAAGCGGGTGGCGAAGCAGGCGCGCAAAAAGGCCGCCGCCCTCGCGTCCGCCGCCAAAGCAGCGGTCCCGAAAGCGGCCGCTCCGAAAGCGGCCAAGCCCAAGGCGGCCGCGCCCAAGGCTGTCAAGCCCAAGGCGGCCGCGCGCGACGCGGCTCCCCGGGCAGCATCCGCGGCGAGGCCCACGCGCCCGCGCAGAGCCGCGCGACCGCGCAAGATCGCGCGTAAATCCTCGGCCGCCGCCGTCGCGCGTTCCGTAATCAAGCGGATGGCGCCAACGCCGGCCGAAGCGCCGAGCCCGGCCGGGCAGGACGTCGGCGCGGAACAGAAATCGGCCGGCTAAGTGCCGGGCAGCAACGTCGCGAGCAGCACGAACACGAAGAGCGCCGCGAGCGCACCGATCAACCGCCCGAGAACCCAGATGCCGAACGCCTTGCGCACGGCGATCCCCAGAATTTCACTGAATCCCATGACCTCGAGGACCACGCTCCAGGCCAGGAAAAACACGTAGCTCACGAATTGCGCGCGCAGCAGGATGACGATGAACCCCTCCACCTCGGGACGCGGCGTCTGCACGAAGGCGGCCTCTCCTGCGAGCAGCGCGGTCAGCACCCAAATGCATAGCGACATCGCAAGCGGCACGCCGCCGTAGGCGAGTACGTGCACTACTTGCCGGCGTGCCGCGGGGTTCGGGGTCCTCGCGCCCAGACGCGCGTAAATCGCGGCCATGACATAGAGACTGACGACACCTAAGACGGATCCGATGACGAACCCCGTTCCGAGAATCTGTCCCAAGCTGAATTTCGCGCCCGCATCCTGCGCACGGCAGTAGCCGAGCCAGCCAAGCACGCCTTGCGCGGCCCCAAGGATGCGATCGACGAAGCCGACGGGTTGTGCCGCCAATTCGCGAAACACGCGTCTCGGTCGTAGCCAGACATCTTGCAAGGGACGAATCGGTTCGGTCGACATGACGAGAAGAGCGTACGCAATCCCCAACATCGACTCCAGCGCAGATGACAGCAGACTTTTTCGGGGCTACTCTCCTAACAAGCGTACTACCGCGAGGAGAAGGGTGACCATGGCAAAGAAGAAGGGTAAAGCAAAGCAGCGTCCTCAAGCCAAGACCAAGCGCGCAGCCGCGAAGAGGAGCGTCGCGAAAAAGAAAAAGGCGGCGCGTCCGGCGAAGAAAGTGAGCAAGGTCGCCAAGAAGGCGAAGAAGGTTGCGCGCAAAAAAGCACCGGCCGTCAAGAAGGTAACGGCTCCTACGAAGAAGAGCCCGATAGCGCGGCCCAAACCCGCGCCGATCGCACCGACTCCGGCGTCCGCACCGGCGGTCACACCAAGCTCGGATCTGGGACATGAGCCGCTGACGCCCCCACCGACGACGACGGATCCGTTCGCCTCGTAGCGGTCGCGCACCCATAGCGGCCGCTCCGAAGCAGCGGCCGCTCACCTATCGCGGAGCACGGATTAAACCCGGGGCGCGCAGCCCGGGGCGCGCAGCCCGGGGCGCGCGGCTCGGGGCGCGGTTGCGCCGCCACCCGAAACAGGGAGGCCGAGACGGGCGTGTGCGGCCCGGGCCTAATCGCACACACGGTTGGCATCGCCGCGCGTGCCGCCGCTGGAGGGGTCTCACGCGAATTTAATGTGCGGCCCCCAGCACTATTTCCCGTCGGCACAATCTGACGGGTTATGGGCGTTCGGCCCGATGTTCGCGAGAGTCTCGTTTGGCCAAAATTGGTAACGTGGACAAATCTCAACCGCGCGTAGTCACCGGTAGGGTCGCGCCGGTGGTCGGCTGGCGCGGCCGCGACAACGAGGATGGCCCTGGCGCGGACGATGCCATCCTTAATGCACTGCTGCATCGCAGCAAACATGTCGGCGACACGCGCCCTGCTGCGCACCGCTCTGCCGAAATCTCGACACTGCGCGCCATCAACGCCCGCCTGCTGCGGGAAGTCGAAGCGCTCAAGCAGCGCGAAGCTCACGCCTTGCGGCTCGCCGACCGCGATGGGCTCACCGGCTTGTACAACCGCAGGCGCATGTCGGAGATGCTCGAGGAATCGATTGCGGAGGCCTCGCGATTGGGACTCCACCTCGGCATTCTGTTCATCGATCTCGACGGCTTCAAGCGCATTAACGACCGACACGGACATGCCATGGGCGATCAGCTCTTGATCACCGTCGCGGGTCGCATTGCGACCCGGGCGCGCACGGGAGATGTCGTGTGCCGCTACGGCGGCGATGAATTCATCGTGCTGCTACCGCGGGTTCCACACCGCGCCGCCGCCCTCGAAGTCGCCACGACCATCGCGAGCCGGGTGAACCTGCCGTGTGAGCTGGGCGGGAAAAAACTCCGCGTGACGGCGGCCATCGGTGTGTCGATGTATCCCGAAGACGGGCGCAGCGCCGCGGAGCTTCTCGAGCACGCGGACGAACTCATGTATCGGGCGAAGGCGTCGGTCCACGACCCCCTGCACGACCTTCCCGCACCCGCCCGACGACGCGACGACAAAACCAAACGCTGCTGAGATTGAAGACCCCAAAGCTCCGGCGCTATGCTCGGGAGCGAGGGCACTTCTGCGCGCGAGCGCGCTGCCCTTGGTGTCACGCATCCGGGCAGGGCGGGAATATGAATCGGAGCTGGGCCAAGACGCTCTGCGCGTCGTGCTTATTCCTGGGGCTTGCCCTGGCGGGCTGCGTCGTGCCGGACCAGCGTCATTACGCGGATGGCCTGGTCATGGTCGCGCCGCCGGCGCCCCAGGTCGAAGTGATCGGCGAGCCTCCGCAGCCGGGTTTCGTGTGGATCGCGGGGTACTGGAGCTGGGTGGGCGGGCGACACGTGTGGGTCACCGGCCATTGGCAAGCCGGACGCCCTGGTTATCACTGGGTGGCGCACGAGTGGGTCCGGCAGGGCGACGGCTGGAAATTGCGCCCGGGTCACTGGCAGCGCGGCTGATCGGCGCGCTGGCGGCCCAAGTCGGCGCCGCGCGCTGCGGGCTCAGCGCGGCCAGGTGGTGGGTGCCTGAACCTCGCGCAGCGGTCGGTCCGCTTTCGCGTCGAACCAATGCTCGATCAAACGGTATGAGATCGAGACGCGCGGCGGCAAAAGCGGCACGCCGCGAAGGATGTCCGCGCGCGTGAACCAGCGTGCGTCCTCCAGCTCCTGATCCTTGAGGTGCACCTCGAGAGTCAGCGCATGGGCTGTGAAGCCCAGCATGAGCGAGCTCGGGAACGGCCAGGGTTGGGAGGAGTGATACTCGATTCCGTCCACCCGCACGCCGGTCTCTTCCAGCGCCTCGCGTGCCACCGCATCCTCGAGCGATTCTCCAGGCTCGACGAAGCCGGCGATGGTCGAATAGCGGCCGACGGGCCAACTCGCCTGTCGGCCCAAGAGCACGCGTTCGCCATCGGTGACCAGGACGATGATGGCCGGATCGATGCGCGGAAATTGCTCATGGCGGCAGGCGAGATTCGAGCACACCAGCACGTGGCCGCTCTTGTCGGCAACCGTCCGGGTGCCGCAACGGCCGCAATATCGATGCGTCCGACGCCAAGCGATCATGGCCCGCGCATAGCTCAGCAAGCCCGCCTCATCCTCCGGCATCATCGCCGCGACCAGACGCAGATCCTCGAAGCGCGCGCCGGCGGGCGGCGCGGGCTCGACGCCCTCGATCTCGTACGCGAATAGATGCGCACCCTCGAAGCGGCCCAAGAGAATCAGATCGTCGCTGTTGCGGCTCGCCGGGGGAATCTCGCGAAGCTCGAGCAGCACCGCGTGCGGCGAGTCGCCCTCCGCAATCAGGCTTCGGGAATTCCAAACCGGGACTACGCGGCTATGCTCATCCGAGAGCGCGTCGTCGAACCAGGCCGGATCCGAGCGCAAGTGTCCGGCCCGTTCCAAGTACGGGCCGGCAAATACGTTCCTTGTCTGCATGGGGGAATTCTAGCAGGGCAGCGCGGCCTCGTTCTCGTCGGCGCGCAACGCTGTTGCAAGGCCCGACGATCGAGCAGGCCCGTAATCAAGGCCAGAGCGATTCAGACCGTTTGTAGGCGCATCGCGCCAAAAATATGGGAAATCCGATGACGCCACGTATGCGCATCCAGAATCGCCGCCGCAGCGCGTTCTCCGGCCTCTTCCAAGGTTGCGGGTTGCGCCAGCAAACTCATCACTTGTTCCGACAATCCCGTCAGATTGTGCATGGAGAAGAAGCGTATGCCGCCGCCGTCACCAACCGCCCCACGCAGATACCCTGAGGCATTTGTGAAGCACACCGCGCGATTAAGCGCATAACTGAAAACCCGGTCATTCACACCGCCCAAATAGGTTGAGGCGTCCAGGCAGATTTTCGCCTGTCCCGCGAGACGAAACAATCCATCGTAGTCAGTCTTCGCCTTCAATTCGACGTTCGCCGGCAGTCCTATCTTGTCCCACCCTTCACCAACCACTCTCATTTTCACGCCGGAGCGCGCAACCGCTAGGATTGCGTCGCGCCTGATCGTGTGCCTGAGAAAATGCTCAACCTCGCTGAAATGCAATCGCAGATTGAATCCGTCGGGCATCGGGCCAAGATGAGCGATTACTGATTGCGCAATCAAATGCAAAGGGCAATCGGGCTTCTGGAGAACCGCGTCGGCAAGGGCGTTGCAGAATTCTGGATTGAATTTGTCAGGCCGCTTGGCCCGATCGTTCCAGCAGCGCTCGAGCGCCTCTGGCACGAGGTTTCCTACATACAGAACATCGATGTCTCGACCGGATAACCACTTGACTGCGGACCGGTCGGTCCCGGGCCGCGCCGCCGGCGGCGCGAAGGCACCGGTAAGCCTCAAGCCAGGATAAAGCAGTCGCACCTGCTGCGGGTGTCCAAGGTCGGGGTAAATTGCGTAATGCCGCGTGGCCATCACGCCCGTCATCTGCTGATTGCAGGGCTGATCAAATAACCATTGCATATAGGGGATGCCGAATGCATCGAATATTGGATGGCCTTCTCCATGCATGCCGGGTACCACGATTTGCGACAACCCATAGCCCCAGCAAGCTAAATCGAGGACTGCAGTGAAGTCGGCCGCTTTAAGTTGCTTGTACAGCCTCTTGCCTTCTTCCAACTGCACCGGCCCGCGTTCGGCGAATGAGAATCGGACTGCTTCGTGGCCGAGTTCGTGCAGTGCTGTAGCAATCCCCAGGTGAAAATCCTGATAGAAACATCGCTCGGGGACACCGAGCCAGAATGGAAGGAGAATTCGCATTGTGTGTAGGGAGTCGGTACCGCTTTCCCCCGGGTCAGGCGTTGTCACGATTCTACTTGGCACCCATCGTGCGCGATATGAAGCCGCTTGATACCATGTTTTCGTCACAGCGTTCTTCGGTACGGTGCTAAATGCACGATGGTCCTGCTTCGCTCGAGGATGCGGCCGAGTTCTTGAGGCAGGGTCAGCCGCGCTCCGCCATCTCGATCTGCGAGCACCTTCTGTCCAATCGGCAGGCCGCGCCCAGGGCCCTCGAGCTGCTAGCCGAGGCGCATGCCGCGACCAGTCGGACGGACCTCGCGATCCGCTGCTTGCAGCGAGTCGTGCACTTGCAGCCGGACAATGTGGGAGCTCTGCGGCGGCTCGGATATCTTCAATTGTCGGCCGGCGCGGCCGCTGATGCGTGCGTCAGCTTGACTGCGGCGCTGCGCTTCGATCCCGGCCATGCGCGCACCCTCAGTAACCTCGGACAGGCGCAGATTCGTCTCGGCAAGACCGAGGAGGCGATCGGGAGCCTAGAAGCAGCCATTCGTTTTGCGCCGGATTACGCCATTGCACATTTCAACCTCGGCTCCGCGAAGCTGCAACAAGATCACCCCCAAGAGGCGCTCGAATGCTTTGCGCGCGCCGCTCGCGCTGCTCGCGGTTTCCTCGAGGCGTACGTCGAGTGCGGGAATGTGCTGCTTCGGCTGCATCGTCCGGCGGATGCGTTGACTCACTTCGATCTCGCGCTCGAGATAAAGCCGCATTACGACGCGCTGCTCGGGCGCGCGGCTGCGCTGCGGGATCTCGCGCGCTATGCGGAAGCGGTCACGGCGTACCGCGTCGCAGCGAGTGTCAAGCCCGATCAGGCGAAGCCGCTTTGGCAATGTGCATGGGCTCTGTTGGAGCTCGGACAGCCGCGGGAAGCACTGGATTGTTGTGAGCGTGCACTCAGCTTGCAGAGGGACTGCTTCGAAACGCACAACGTTCGTGGGGTTGCACTGCTCCGGCTCGGGGAATACCGGGCAGCCCTCGAGAGCTTGGATACGGCGATTGCGATCCGTCCGGGTGACGCCGCCCTCTACTGTAATCGCGGCGCGGTGCTCCGCTCACTCGACCGGCGGGATGACGCATTCGCCAATTATCGCAAAGCGATCGAGCTCGATCCCGCGCACGCGGAAAGTTACAACAACCTGGGCACGTTGCTCTGCGAGCGACACGATCTGGATGCCGCGCTCCGCGCGTACGACCGAGCCATCGAGATCAAGGCCGACTACAAGAGCGCGTACCTCAACCGGGCATTTACGTTGCTGCTAACAGGCGATTTCGAGCGCGGCTGGCGTGAGCACGAGCGTCAGTACGACGACGCAAGCGGCCGGATCGAATCGATCACCGAGCTCGAGCGGCCGGCACTGAGAGAGCGCGAACTGTTCGACGGAAAAAGGATACTCTTTCACAGCGAGCAAGGCTTCGGCGACACGATCCTCTTCTGCCGATACGCGTCGCTGGCAGCAGCTGCCGGCGCTGAGGTGATCCTGCGGGTGCAACCTCCGCTCAAAAGCCTGATGCAGAGCGTGGCGGGCGTCTCGCACGTGGCAGCGGACGGAGACCCGCTTCCGCACTTTGACTACCAATGCTCGCTGTTTCGGCTGCCTTTCATCTTCGGAACGACGTTGTCGACCATCCCAGCGAGCGTGCCGTATCTGCGTGCGGATCCCGAGAGGGTCGATTTCTGGCGCGGCATCCTCGGTGAGCGGCGGCGACCACGTGTTGGATTGGTCTGGTCGAGCGGGTTTCACCCGCATCAGCCTGGATCCTGGGTTGCCACTCGCCGTCGCAACATCCCGCTCGTCAAACTCGCGCCATGGCGAGTGCCCGATATCGAGTTTTTCAGCCTGCAGGTGGGGGGATCCGCAGCGGCGGAGCTTGCGCAATTGGCTGCTGCCGGATGGTCCGGCCCCGAAATCATCGATCACACCGCGCGCCTCAGAGATTTTTCGGATACTGCGGCATTGATCGAGAATCTGGACGTGGTGATCACCGTCGACACCGCTGTTGCTCATCTGGCAGGGGCACTGGCCAAGCCGGTCTGGGTAATGATTCGATTCGACACCTGCTGGCGCTGGCTGCTGGGGCGGCGGGATAGCCCGTGGTATCCGACGGCGCGGCTGTTTAGGCAATTGCGCCCGGAGGAATGGGATCCAGTGATCGAGGAAGCGAGGAACGAGCTCGCAGATTTGCGCTAATGCGGGCATCCTCGTGCTTTCCGTGAACGCTCAGGATCAGTGCCATTCGAGCCCCTTTTGCTGAAGATCCTTCACCGTGAGGTCTCTCATGAGGCGGAACGCCTGCAGATACTCCTCGACGCCAGACGAGGCGAAACTAATTTTCAGCGCATCCAACGCGACGAGTTGGAGTCTGTAGTTGCACACGGGCAAGCCGGACCAACGCTTCCTGAGGGGGCTGTGAGCCTTTACCAACCAAGATCCGCCGGCCAGCATTATGCTCACCGCACGCTCAATCAAGAAGACCTTTCTCGGGACGTTCTCGCCCTCATGATTGATGCCGGCATTCAATAGCCGGCCGATCCCCGGTTCATCCGACTCGGCCAGCGCAAATATCAGCTCGCAGCGACGCAGCCACTCTCTCCAGAAACCGCCTGCGGCGACAAAGTAGTTGCAGAACACCGTGTTCTGCGTAGTGCCGACGGTTGAATCGATGCGGAAGTGCGGATTGATGATCTCGGCGCACTGTCGCCACATCTCGATGTTTTCCATGTCCCGCTGACGATTCACCACTTGCTCGACGCAGTTAAGATAGAAGGCGATCTGATCAAAAAATGGTGAGAAGCAGAATATGTCCACGCGCTCCCGATCATTCCGGACGAAATCGAGGACGAACTGCGAATCCAAGTAGGTCTTCTGTTTGAATTTCGGGGAAGGGAATCCGTAGTAGTCGTTCGGTGCCAACTCGCGGCCCAGGAGGTAACTGCGAATGGGCCAGTATTCTCTCCAATCGGGCCTCTCGTTTCCGAAGTTATCCAGCGGTATGAAGCCGGGATCAAGCTCCCGCTGCGATTGCGCTGAATAATAAATCTGAAATAAATGGATTCGCGACATTCTCCTGCCCCACGATCCTATCGGCGGATCCTAGCATGGGAGCCGCTTTTTTCCGTGCGACTAAAAGAAACGCCGCGGCGTAATGATCGCCAACTACATGAATCCAGCGCTCGCCTTCGTAGTCGCCCATTTTGATCCCCGCGGCAACGTGCCGGCGCATTTGTATAACTTGCTCGTGCACATGGCAACGCTGACGTCGCGCATCGTCTTCGTGTCCACGCGGATCTCCAACGAGCACATTGCTCGTGTGTCCCTGCACGCTCGAGTGATTGCGCGCCCTTCGTGACACTGGACGCGCGAATGCTGTGCGACGAATTCATCGACAACCCGCTGCAACCGGCATTGCGGGGGATCAGCGCGAGCGCCGAGGGCGGGCAGTGGCACGCGCAGTCCTGCTGGGTTGCATTCGAGCATGGCACTCTGATCAACTCGCCCGATTTCGCACGTTGGTGGAGCGAGATGATCCCCGTATCGGATCGTGCGGAGGTCATCAGACGTCATGAGATCGGCATGTCGGCAAGATTTGCGGCGCCGGGAATACCTGTGCTCGGCGCGTACGCACCTTCTTTGGAGGACTTATTGGTCGCCGCATGCCGTGCTTTCGAGACTGGATATTGGCGGCCGGCGAACCTATCCCGAGCGTTCAGTCTCGACCTCGAACTCGCAAGGTCGCTGAATCCGACGCATTTTCTTTGGGATTCGCTATTGGCTCGATTCCCGATCGTCAAGCTCGAGTTACTAAAAAGCAACCCGTTTGGAGTCAACCTCAGTCGGTTGAGCGCCCGTGCGCAAGCCTCCCCCGAATTAGCCAACTTGATTCGGGACGCGCTGAGTGCCTGACCGAGAACCGCGATTCCCGACCGCTGCCATCAAGTCACCGCTGCCATCAAGTCGTAAAGCTCTTGGACTAGAGTGCCAGTTTCGACGTCGCAGGGCGCGGATCCGAGAAATCGATGTCCACTTCAACCGATGTATTGTTCGACCAGGCGGCGGCGTTCCTTCAAGGCGGACAGATCGCCGAGGCCGAATCGATCTATGCCCGTGTTCTGCAAGCTGACCCGTCCGACCCGGATGCGCTGCATTTCTCAGGGTTGATCGCCGCCCATAGCGGCCAGTGGGAACGCGCCGCTGATCTGATGAAGCAATCGCTGGAATACGACCCGAGCAATGCCGAGGCGTATTGCAACCTCGGCACGGTCTACAAGACGTTGGGCCGGCATTCGCAGGCGCTCGAATGTTACGACAGGGCCATCGAGGCTGCTCCCAACAGGGCGGCAATTTACTTCAATCGCGCGCTGATCCTGCATGAATTGCAATCATACCCGGAGGCTTTGCAAGGCTATGCGACGGCCGCACAAATCGACCCCACGTTCCCCGAAGCATTCAATGCCGCGGGACTGATGTTGCACCGGCTTGGCCGGCCGCAGGAGGCCGTGGCCCACTATCGGCGAGCGATCGAACTCAAGCCGGATTTTGCCGAGGTACATTCCAATTGCGGCTGCGTCCTGCGGGAACTCGGTGATCTGCCGGGTGCCTTGAGTCACTTCACTCACGCAATTGAACATCAGGGCGATTTCATCCAGGCCTATTCGAACCGTGGGGCCGCCAATACCGAACTTGGTCGTTACGCAGAGGCGTTGGCCGACTACGACCGGGCCCTCGAGTTGATGCCGGAACTCCCCGCCGCCCATTGCAACCGCTCCTACGTTCACCTCGTCAACGGAAATCTCGCGGCGGGATGGGCCGACTACGAGTGGCGGATGAAAGTCCCCACCAGCTCCCTTGCAAGGGAGAATCGTGTATTCAACCGTCCGCTGTGGCGAGGGGATTCTTCGCTCGCCGGCAAGACTATTCTGGCTTATTCCGAACAGGGTTTTGGCGATACGATCCAGTTTTGCCGCTACGCCGGCAAACTCGCCGCCGCCGGTGCCCGAGTGGTCCTGGAGGTCCCCGCGGAGCTCGTCTCGCTGCTCGAATCGCTGCCGGGTGTCTCGCACGTACTTGCGCGCGGCGCCGGAATCCCGGACTTCGATTGCCACATCCCAATCATGAGCCTGCCGTGCGCTTTCCGCACCACACTCGAGACCGTCCCGGCCGACATCCCCTACTTGAAACCGGATCGGCAGAAGGTGCTGTTTTGGTCGGGACTGCTGGGCGCGAGGCGCAATCTGCGCGTGGGTCTCGTATGGTCCGGCGGATTGCGTCCGGACCAGCCGGAAGTCTGGGCCGTCAATCGGCGCAGGAACATTGCGCTCCAAAGGCTCGCCGTCCTGCGACACCCGAAGATCGATTTTTACAGTCTCCAAAAGGGACAACCCGCGGAATCGGAACTCGCCGAGTTGCAACGGCAGAATTGGGACGGTCCGATGATCATCGATCACACCAGCCGGCTGCGGGATTTTTCAGACACCGCGGCATTCTTGTCACAGCTCGATCTCGTGATTTCCGTCGACACCGCCACGGCGCACCTGGCAGGCGCGATGGGCAAGCCGGTATGGATGATGAATCGCTACGATACGTGCTGGCGCTGGCTCCTCCACCGGCGAGACACCCCGTGGTACCCCTCGTTCACCATTTATCGCCAGCGCACGGTCGCGGATTGGGACGGCGTGATCGATCAGGTACGGACGGCCCTCGGCCGCCTGGTCGATCGTTTCGAAGCCCCCTGACGAGTCCCCACGGATTTTGTTCACACGAACCCCTTGAGAGGAAACCATAACCTGAATGTCATGCCCGTGACATCGGTGCGGGATAAGAATGTGAAAAAATAATTAGTGCGGGATGCTACGGATAACAACAACATGATGGCGCGCACCTGGTCGACTCTCATGTTCGCGCTGTGCAGTCTGGCGATTGGCTTGTCATGGTCACTCGAGCGAGCGAGCGCCGCCACCATCATCACGGCGGTCGGCGACGGCATCAGCGGATTCAGCGGCGATGGCGGACTTGCTTCTCAGGCGAGCCTGTCGCAGCCCGACGGCCTGGTGTTCGATGCCGCCGGCAATCTCTACGTGGCGGATCAGACATCGAATTCGGTGCGCAAAATCACGCCGAGCGGGATCATCAGCACCATCGCCGGCATGGGCGGTGTCGCCAATTACACCGGCGATGGGGGTCAAGCGACGGCGGCGACGCTCAATGCGCCGCGCGGCATCGCCTTTGACCGCAACGGCAATCTGTACATTGCCGATACCGGCAACAATGCCATCCGCAAGATCGCAAATGGCATCATCAGCACGTATGTCGGCCTGCCGCAGGTCAGCCTCTATCAGCCGCGCGGTCTTGCCTTCGATGCGTCGGGTAATCTGTATATCGCCGATACCGGCAATAACGTGATTCGCATGGTGACGCCGGCGGGCGTGAGCAGCACGTTCGCGGGAACGGGCACCGCCGGATACAGCGGCGATGGCGGACCGGCGCTGCAGGCCACGCTCAACAGCCCGCGCTGGCTGGCCTTCGACGGCGCAGGCAATCTGTATGTAGCCGATACGCAAAACAGCGTGATTCGCCTGATCACGCCGGGCGGGATCATCAGCACCTTCGCCGGTACCGGCGTGGCGGGGTATGGCGGCGATGGAGGGCCGGCGTCGCAGGCGACCCTCAAGGGTCCGCGCGGATTGGCCTTCGACGCCGCGGGCAATCTCTATATCGGAGATCAGGGCAACGATGCGGTGCGCGAGGTCACGCCCACCGGTGTGATCAGCACCGTCGCAGGCGATGGGACGGGCGTGCCCGGCTACAGCGGCGACGGCGGCCCCGCGACCTCCGCCAAACTGTTCGCGCCCGGTTGCCTCGCCTTCAACAGCTCAGGGGATCTATTCATCTCGGACTCCGGCAATGCGCGGGTGCGGGAAGTTTTGGCCCTCGGGCCATCGACCATCATGGTGTTGGGCGAGATCCGAACCTTTGCCGGCAACGGAGTCTCCGGCTACAGCGGCAACGGCGGACCGGCGACTGCGGCGAGCCTGGCCCAGCCGGATGGCCTGATCTTCGACTCCGCCGGGAACCTTTACGTTGCGGACCAGAGCAACAACACCATACGCAAGATCACTGCGGTGCCGGGCAATGCATACAGCATCATTCCGGCATTCTACGTCAGTGATGTGGCGGGCACGGGCGCTGCCGGCTGTTGCGGTGACGGTGGCCCGGCAACAGCCGCCCTCCTCAATAGCCCGCATGCGCTCGCCTTCGATCAAAGCGGCAACAATCTGTATTTCGCGGATACCACCAACAACCTCATTCGCGTGATCAATTTGCCGAGCGGCACCATCAACACGTTTGCCGGCAACAACACGGCGTACCTTCCAATGCCGGCGGGCTTGTGTGATGCGGGTGGCTACCCAGGCGGGGCCGGGTATTGCGGCGACGGCGGCCAGGCAACCGCGGCGAAGCTCTCCGCGCCGCGCGGCATCGCCTTCGACCAATCGGGCGACTTATATATTGCCGACAGTGCCAACAATGTCATTCGGATGGTGACGCCCGCCGGGATCATCAGCACGGTGGTGGGCCAATGGCCCGGACACACCACCAACAAACCCACCGCTCAAGACCCGCTCCCTAACCCGGACATCAACCCCGCGCCGCCCGGTAATGCCAACGGTTCCACCACCGCGGCCACGCTCAACGGTCCGCGCGCACTCACCTTCGACGCCTCGGGAAACCTGTACATCGCGGACACCGGTAACAACGAGGTGCGCATCGTCCAAGGCTCTATTGTCGGCACCTTCGCCGGCATGGGCAGCGCGAATGACACCGGCGACCACGGTCAAGCGACTTCGGCGACGCTCAATGGTCCGCGCGGCGTGATGCTCGATCCGATCTTCGGCAATCTCTACATCAGCGACTATGGCAACCGAGTCATTCGGCAGGTCAACGTCCAGACCGGGATCATCACCACCGTTGCCGGCACCGGCGGCGTCGCAGGCAGCAGCGGCGACGGGGGCCCCGCCAACCTAGCGACGCTCAACGGGCCGACCTGGGTGGCGTTCGATTCCATGGGCGACATGTTCATCTCCGACTTGAACAACTCGCGCGTGCGCGAGGTCTACGGCGGCGCCGACCCCATGGGAGTGTTCAATACATCGAGCGGCAGTGACGTGAGTGTCAGCCCCGTCGATCCCACCAGCGGCCTACAGCCGGCGATCATCACCTTCGCCGAGGTGACGACTGCCGGGCAGACCAGCGTGACCACGGGAGTCAGCGTGCCGGCGCTGCCGGGATCGACCACGGCCTGCGAGCCCGCCTTGACGATGTCGGTCGCCACCACGGCCAGCGTGTTCAGTCCCATCACCGTCTGCGTGACCCCTACCGAGTTGGGTGTCAGCTGTTCGGCCAACACGAGCCTCTGGGGTTACGGCAACGGCTCTTGGCAGCCCGTGCCCCCGTCGGGGGGCGCAGAAGGCCAGGTGTGCGGGGTGGTGAGTTCCCTATCGCAGTTCCAAACGTATGCCGTGCTCAACACTGCGCTGACGGCACAGACCATCAGTTTTCCCGCCATCGCCACTCAGATCGTCACGGTGCCCGCGAGCCTGACCGCGACCGCCAGCTCGGGCCTGACCGTGACCTTCCGCAGCCTGTCGCCGGCGGTGTGTACCACCCTCAACAACAGCGTGAACTTCCTGACGACGGGGACGTGCTTGATTGCGGCCGATCAAGACGGCAATTCAGTGTACGCGGCGGCGCCCGAAGTGACTCAGCAGTTCCCGGTGGTCGCTGCGGGGCAGACGATCAACTTTGCCTCGATCGGAACCCAAAGCCTGAATAACTCGCCGCTCACCGTGAGCGCGACGGCCAGTTCAGGCCTCCCGGTCGCGTTCAGCTCGCAAACCACCGCGGTCTGCACCGTCGCCGGCACCGCCGTGAGCTTGCTGATCTCCGGCACCTGCACGCTCGCGGCCGATCAAGCCGGCAACGCGGACTACGCGGCGGCGAGCGAGGTGCTGCAATCCTTCGCCGTCACGCCGAAGCCGCAGACCATCAACTTCGCGGCGATTGCCAATTCGACCTTGACGCCCGGTTCCTATGTCGTCCCTGCCGTCAGCGCGAGTTCGCAACTCCCCGTCGTGCTGAGCACGCAAAGCGGAACTTGCAGTGTCTCGGGCTCGATCGTGACGTTGGTGGCCGTGGGCACCTGCACGCTGCAAGCGACGCAGACCGGCAACGCTGTCTATGCCGCGGCCTCCGCGGTGACGCAAAGCTTCACGATCACCGTACCGGTAGCGGGCGGCGGCCCAGCCGGCCTGATCCTCACTGCGGCGGGTGATGGGGCGGCCGGGAGCGGCGGCAACAATGGTTTGGCGACGGCGGCAAATTTATCGCAGCCGGATGGACTGGCATTCGACCAGGCGGGCAATCTGTACATTGCGGACCAGGCCACGCATACGGTGCGCAAGGTCACGCCGAGCGGCGTGATCATGGCCTTCGCGGGCACCGCCGGCAGTGCCGGCTACAGCGGCGATGGCGGCCAGGCGTCCTTGGCCACGCTCAACAGCCCGCGCGGGCTTGCCTTCGATAGCGCAGGTGATCTCTACATTGCGGATACCGGCAATAACGTCATTCGCATGATAACCCCCGCCGGGGTCATCAGCAGCTTTGCCGGGGGGCTGCCCGGGAACGCGGGATACGCGGGCGATGGCGGCCTCGCGACGGCGGCGCAGCTCACCGCCCCGCGCGGACTTGCATTCGATGCCGCCGGCAACTTGTACATTGCGGACAGCGGTAACAATGTCATCCGCCTGGTCACCGCCGGCAGCGGCGTGATCAGCACCTTTGCCGGCGGCTATCCCGGGACGCCGGGCTACAACGGCGACGGCAGTCCCGCCGCGTTTGCGAATTTTCACAGCCCGCGCGGGCTCGCGATTGACGGTGCGGGTAATCTGTACATCGCCGACACCGGCAACAATGTCGTCCGCTCGGTCAATCTCTCCTCCCAATTGGTGGGCACCTTCGCCGGCATGCTACCGGGAACGCCCGGCTACAGCGGCGACGGCGGACCGGCCACGATGGCGACGCTGTCGGGCCCGCGCGGGCTGGCACTGGATGCGGCGGGTAATCTGTACATCGGCGATCAGGGCAACAACGCCGTGCGCAAGGTGTCCCCGGCCGGCGTGATCAGCACCATCGCGGGCAACGGCACGGCGGGCTACAGCGGCGATGATGGCCTGGCGACGGTCGCCAATCTGTATGCGCCCGGTTGGGTCGCCTTCAATGCCGCGGGGGATCTGTTCATCTCCGATCTCGACAGCGCACGGGTGCGCGAAGTGGTCGGCGTCGGCCCCTCGACCTTGGGAGTGAACGGCATTATCAAGACCGTCGCCGGCGATGCCACGGCGGGACACAGCGGCGACGGCGGGCCGGCGATGCTCGCCAGCCTGTCGCAGCCGGGCGGGCTCGCGTTCGATGGCTCTGGAAATCTTTACCTTGCGGACCAGCAGAATGACTCGGTGCGACAGGTTACACCGTGGCTCGCGTATCCGAACATCATTCCCGGCGATTACATCAGCGACGTTGCGGGCATCGGCAGCCAAGGATATTCGGGAGATGGCAATCTCGCGACGGCGGCGAAGTTGAACCGCGCTTTCGGTGTCGCCTTCGATTCGGCTGGCAATCTGTATATCGCGGACACTTATAACAATGTCGTCCGTAAGGTGGCCCAGTCGAGCGGGGACATTTCCACATTCGTCTCCTTGGCGGCGGGTCTCAAGCAGCCGGCCGGGCTGGTCTTCGATCCGGCGGGCAACCTTTACATCGCCGATACCGGCAATAACGAGATTCGCAAAGTCACCTCGATGGGTACCGTGTCCCTCTACGCGGGTACAGGCACCGCGGGCGCCGGCGGCAATAACGGCCCGGCGGTGGAGGCCCAGCTCTCGGGACCCTACGGCTTGGCGACAGATGTGTCCGGCAATCTGTACGTGGCCGATACCGGCAACAACCGCATCTGCATGATCAACGCGGCGACCGGCATCATTTCCACCCTAAGCGGTACCGCTGGCACGCTGAGTGCCCCGCGCGGCGTGGCCATCGATATCTCCGGTAACGTGTACGCGAGCGACTTCGGCGACAGTGATGTTTACAAGATCGCCGGCGGTACCGCGAGCATCATCGCCGGCAACGGCACTGCCGGCTATGGGGGCGATGGTGGTCTGGCCACCTTGGCCGTTCTCAACGGACCGACCGCTCTCGCCTTCGACAAGACCGGGAACTTGTTCATCTCGGACGACAACAACAACCGGGTGCGGGAGATCGTCGGCGCCGGGATTCCCGCCGGACCACCCAACACCATGCCGGGTGCCAACGTCGCGGTCGTGCCCACGGATCAGAGCACCGGCTTGCAGCCCGCGACGATCACCTTTGGCTCTGTGGTCCAGAGCGGACAAACCACCGTCACCACAGGCATCATGACACCGGCCACGCCGGCGCTGATGGTGCCTTGCACGCCCGCGGTGACCTTGGACGTCTCCACTACTGCGGTGCTGAGCGGTCCGGCCACGGTGTGTGTCACTCCGGCCGAACTGGGATCCAGTTGCTCGGGGAGCCCGAGTCTCTGGCACTACAGCGGCGGAGCGTGGCAGCAGCTGCAGCGACCGATGACGACCCCGCTCGGTCAAGTCTGCGGCATCACCACCTCGTTCTCACCCTTTACTCTGCTCGCGGCCGGCGTGACGCCGCAAACCATCAGCTTTGCCTCGATCGCCAACCAGACCTTGGGCAGCAGTCCTTTTGCAGTGATCGCCATCGCCAGTTCCGGACTCGCCGTGACGCTCACGAGCCAAACGCCCGGGGTGTGCAGCGTCGCGAACGGCACGATCACCTTGCTCACCGGCGGCACGTGCAGCATTGCCGCGGATCAAGCCGGCAATGCGACCTATTCGGCGGCGCCCGAACTGGTGCAATCCTTCACCGTGAGCACGGGCACTCTCAGCCAGACGATCAGCTTCGCCAGCATTCCGAACACGAGCCTGTCCGCGTCGCCGATCACGTTGAGCGCCACGGCGAGCTCGAGGCTCGCCGTGATGTTCAGCTCCCAGTCCTCGGCGTGCACCGTCTCCGGCACCGTGGTCACTTTGGTGTCCGTCGGCACCTGCACCATCGCTGCCAATCAGCCGGGCAATGCGGCGTATGCAGCCGCGCCGCAAGTGACTCAGTCGTTCATGGTCACTGCGGCACTACTGTCGCAGGCGATCTCCTTCCAGCCGATCGGCAGTCAGCCCTTGGGGACCGCGCCCTTCGCGGTGGTGGCGAGCGCCAGCTCGGGTCTCGCCGTCACCTTCTCGTCCCAGTCCCCGTCGGTATGCAGCATCAGCGGCGCCACGGTCACGCTGATCTCGACCGGCATCTGCACCCTCACCGCCAGCCAGGCCGGTAATGCGACCTACGCCGCTGCCTCGCCCGTGACGGTCATGTTCTCCGTGACGGCGGCACTACTCTCCCAAAGCATTACCTTCCCGGCGATCGCCAGCCGCTCTCTCGGAGCATCGCCGTTCGTGCCGACGGTCAGCGCCAGTTCCGGACTTGCCGTCAGCCTCCTTTCACAGACCGCCTCGACATGCAGTGCCAGCGGGACGAGCGTCATGCTCATCGCCGTCGGCACCTGCACACTGCAGGCAACCCAGGCAGGCAACACAAGCTATGCCGCGGCGACCCCGGTGGTGCAGAGCTTCGTCATCACGGCGGGGTCGGGAGGGGGATCGGGTTCCGACAGCGGCCCCACCGACGGGCCGCTGCCCCTGTGGGCGCTTTTGGCGCTGGCGTCGGCGCTGATTGGTATTGCATCGCGTTCGAGATCACGCGCCTAGTGCCCGCGCGCGGCGCTACTTGAGCTCGGCCAGATCCGCGCGCACTGCCTCCAGCACCGCCTCCCAATCCCCAGGTTGCCGCTGACGATACACCCGCATCGTCGGATACCACGGACTGTCGGTTCGATCGATGAACCAGCGCCAGCAGGTGTCGAACCGATTCAGTAGCCACACGGGCCTTCCGAGCGCCCCGGCTAGATGTGCGATTGCCGTATCGACCGAGATCACGAGATCGAGTTGCTCGATGAGCGCCGCTGTATCGGCAAGATCCTTGAGCTCGCCCGTATGCGCCGTGATACTCCGTGCCAATTCGCTGCACTCGCACAGCGCCGCGAGCTCTGATTCCGCGGGCTCACCCTTCTGCAAGCTGTGGAACTCGACACCCGCCGAAAGCAACCGAAGCATTTTGGCGAGCGGAATATTGCGCCGTTCGTTCACCGCCCGAAGTTCTGGCTGATGAGGCCGAAAGCCGCCCGACCATACCAGTCCGACGCGAGGCAGTGTGCGCTCGCCTAGCCTTGCCCGCATCCGGCATACGCGCTCGCGGTCGACCGTAAGGTAGGGAACGGACGCCGGAATCGTATCCAAGGTGGTGTTGAAGGCGAGCGGCAGGCTCATCATTGGCGAGTGGTAATCGCACGACGGCAGCGCTTCGCCCGGTGCGACACAGCCTGCGACGCCGGGCAAACGCTCCAGCAACGAAGAGAGCCCCCATGGAGTCTCCAGGATCACCTGCGCGCCCCTGCCGGCGACCAGCGGGACATAGCGGCAGAACTGAATGGTGTCGCCCAGCCCTTGTTCGGCGTGAAGCAGGATGCGCTTTCCTTCCAAAGACTCTTGCCCTCGCCAGCGGGGGCTCGCGATGTGCCTTGTCATGTTCCCTATATCATCGCGCCCACGCCACTCATACTCGGTCCATCCGGTGGCGAATTCTCCAACCGACAGCAGGGCTTGGGCCCGTCTGAAGTGCGCGATGGCGAACTCCGGCTTGATTGCGATGGCCTGATCGAAACTTTCAAGCGCCGCATACGGCTGATTTCGCCGCGCGAGCAAGGCGCCCCGATTGCAATGCGCCTCGGCCAACCGGGGATCGAGTGCTATTGCGCGGTCATAGCTCGCCTGCGCTTCCAGCAGCCGACCAAGCTCCTGCAGAGCGACCCCCCGGTTGGCGTGCGCCTCCGCGCTATCGGCCTGGACAGCGATGGCTCGATCGTAGCTCTCCAGCGCGATCTCGGGCCGCAGGCGCTGCTGCCAGATGTTTCCCTGATCGACGAGGGCTCTCGTGTGGTATGGATCGATCTGCAGTAATTGCTCGAAGCTCTCGAGCGCAGCATCGAATCGCTCGAGCGCGGTGAGCGCTTTGCCCCGGGCGTAGAAATACGCTGTGTCCGCGGGAGCGCAGGCTCGCAGTCGCTCGGCGACCTCCAGCGAGTCCATTGGGCGCCCTATCTCCAGCAGCGCCGCCGCAAGATTTTGTAAGGCAAGCACGCATCGTGGATCTGACTGAACGGCGAGCTCAAAACTCGTGACCGCCTCCTCGAGCCTCCCCAGCACCCTCAAGGTCCACCCGCGATCGTTCAGTATCTGCGCATGCGCGGGATTCGATGCCAGGGCCGCCTCATAACTTGCCAGCGCTTCAGTGAGGCGGTTTAGCGCACGCAGCGCGTTCCCACGACCGTATTGCGCGACTGACAGATTGGGCATAAGGGTAAGCGCCAGATCGAAACAATCGAGCGCCCGCTTCGGTTCGCTCGCTCTTAGCAATGCATTGCCGATGTTCGTATAGGCACGCGGCTGATTCGGATCGATTGCGAGAGAGCGAGCGATTAGCTCGATCGCGCGCTGGACATCACCCTGCTCCAGGGCACTGACACCGAGCAAATGATAGGCTGGGAAATGTTGCGGGTCGACTCGCAGTGCGTCAGCGCACAACTGCGCCACTTGCAGCAGATCACCCTGCCTGTGGAAGGCGACGGCGCTCTGAAAAATCGCGTTCGCCCGAGCTGTGCTGTCCGACGACGCCATCTTGAGCTACCGCTGAATCAGGGGGCGCGCTACGTTTTCCATTATGACAACTGCCTGCCGGAACGGCCACGCAAAATTAGCAATCCCAACCAAACGGGTTGTTTTTGGAGATCATTGCGGCAAACGGTATGCTGAACAGGGCGGATTCCCGATCACAGAGGTTTTCACGTAGCCGATCCAGGCGCGGTTTCTGTTGATCCAGATTTCTTTCTACCCAGGTCATTCTTCTGAATGTACTGCACACCAAATCTCGCGCACGATCGCCCGTCAATTGAATGCTCGATGACTCGGCATACTCCGACAGTGAAGTGATAAACGGAAATAGAAAGAAGCCGGCGATAGCCTTCTCCCAAATCGACTGCCTCAGATAAAGATCGAAAGGAGTATCCAAGTCGTTGCACCGTCTGAGAAGGTCCACGAGTTTGCCTTTGGACTCTCCATTTACAATGTACGCGGTGGCTCCCGCGAATGGGTAGTGGCATAGGTCCAACAAACTGATTTGATGGTCCGATGGAAAAGTATGGCGACGATTGATCAGCCGCGCCATCGCCTGAACGTTGGTGACAGCTATATCGGTAAACAAAATGTCCCATTTGGGCTGCTGCGGCCGTTTGTCACTCACCAAAGTATCGACGATCGCGCATGTGTGCTTGCCGAAGCAGGCATCATCCTCCAACACCATAATTGACTCCTGGTCGTCCAACTGGGATGCCAATAAGTCTTTGTGGCTGAGGTAGCAGGCCTTTTCAGCCGGCCGCAGGGAACCCGAAACCTTGGTGGCGTTCACATGCGCTATATCCATGGCACAAAATCTCGAAAGACTCCACCCGTCGCGGCGGCAGTCGGCGAAGTTGCGCTCTAGAATCTTTCTGCGCTCGCTTTCTGAATCCAGATTGATGTAGAAAACTTTCATTGACGATTTCCATTCGAAGGAGCCGTCCGCCTATGGGGTGACAAACTGTCTTGGCAATGACTTTACGAATCGCCGAAGGTAAAGTAAACCAATGGAAAAGGGGGCCCATGATCTCGCATCTTTGCTCCGACCGGTATCGTTGGACGCTTTCTTTTCAACCTATTGGGAACGCAGCATCCTTCTCGTTCGACGTGGCGACGAGGCCTACTACGAGGGACTACTCACGAAGCAGGATCTCGAGGAGATTATCTCCAGCGCGGATACGCGATACCCGGCGATCAGGCTGGCGAAGGACAGTGTGTATTACCCGCCTCAAGCATACTGCGACGACGTCACAATTGGTCAAGTGACATTTTCCGGAGTACCGAACGTACGAAAGATCTCCGCTGAATACAGCAAAGGCGCAACCATTGCGCTTACATCGCTGGATCGCAGCTGGAGGCCTCTTGGTGCTCTGTGTACTCGGTTGGAAGGACAACTCGATCACTCCGTAAACACAAACGTCTACATAACGGCCGGTCATACGGCTGGATTCCCACCTCATTACGACACGCACGACATCCTGGTCCTGCAGATAGGCGGAATGAAGCGCTGGCGAATCCACGAACCAACGATAAAGCTGCCGCATGTAAGTCGACCATGCGAACCGAAGGTTTTTACCCCAGGACCGCAGCTCGCGGAGATTGAGTTACACGCGGGCGACTCATTGTATCTACCTCGCGGTTACGGCCATGCAGCGACCACCTCCGAGAGCTACTCTGCCCATATAACGATTGGGATTAACGTTTACACCTGGGCGGAACTCGTAAAGGATGTCCACCCATCCGCGGTCGAAATGGAGGAATTCCGCAAGGCATTGCCGCCAGGATTTGCCAGTCGCGCGGAGCTTCGACCCGGAATGAAGGAACATCTTAAACGCATTGCGCCCGGTCACTTCACGGATGGCAATCTCGATCGTTATCTTGACGGAATCGCGAATATCATCGACCAGTCGCGTCGACGCATTCCCAGGCCTTTTCGTTCAGACGTGATCGTAATTTCAGCCGATTCGCACTTGAAAGCGCCACCGGAGCAGCGATACAAGGTTTCAAAGCATAGTGGCGAGACCGATGCGGCGTTCCTGGTGCTCGATTTTGATGGAACCAAGTACCGTCTTCCCGCGCAAATGGGTTCGGTCCTCAATGCTATGTGCAGCTGCGGCAGCTTCCGCTTGAAAGACCTGCCGGGCTGTTCCAACAGTGAGCCCATCATTGCTTTCGCGAGTTTCCTTCAGGACATCAGATTCCTGAGCTCGGCGTTTGCCAAGTAGAAAAATGCCCATTGCGGCGCCGACGGTTGCCACGCGCCAAGGCGCTTCCTAGCGCGCATGAGCCGGGCAAAATACAGTCATAGGATTTCAACTCGTACGGAGCGCAACGATGCCGAGCGACCTACGGCGATGCCGCGTCAGTCCAAGTACTATCCTAAGAACGAATCGAATTCTCGTTTCAGATCTTCTCGCAGACGAAGAAGCACGCCGCTCCAGTCGCCGACGGCATCTTGCCGATACAGCTTGAGCGTCGGATACCATGGACTATCGGTTCGCTCCATGAGCCAGCGCCAATCAGGATGAAAGGGCAGCAAGACCCACGTCTTCTGGCCCAGTGCCCCACTGAGGTGAGCTACATTGGTGTCAACACTGATCACCAGATCAAGGTTTTCGCACAGAGCTGCCATATCAGTGAAATCCCGCAATTCGTCCGCGAAGTGCAGAATTTCGCGGCGCGCCCGCAACGTTTCACGATCCGACTCGCGAACTTCGTACTGTAAGCTGACGTACTGAAACTGCACGGGCAGATTTTCAATGAGCTGCGCTAAGCTCAGGCTGCGGTCATGATCGACCTTGTGCAGGAGGCTGCCGCACCAGACCAAACCAATGCGCGGATTGGGGGTCTCGGCAAGTTTCGTTTGCCAGTATGCCTTCTTGGTGGCGCTGCTTCGAAGGTATCTACGAGTCCTTGGAATCGAATCCAGGCGCGTGTGGAAGGCTAACGGCAAGCTAATCAGCGAGCACTGATAATCGACCGCGGGCAGCGCCTGGCCTTGTGCAAGTACCTGCGAAGCCCCCGCCAAATTCTCGAGTAAACTAACCAAGGGCCGTTGCACTTGCAGGATCACTCGCGCGCCCAGACGCGCAACCATCTCCACATAGCGACAAAACTGCAGCGTATCTCCCAGTCCTAGCTCGCTATGCAGCAGAATCGTCCTGTCGGTCAATGTTTCCTTTCCGACCCAATGAGGCGCCGAGAGTCCTCGCGCTGCAGTAGCGGCAATCCGATCGGGCAGCTTCAGGCGCCACTCGTAAATCGGCAATCCACGTTCGAAGTCTCCACTTAGAAGTAGAATATGTGCTTTGTTGACATAGGCGCCGACATGGTCGGGCTTGAGAGCAATGGCGTGATCGTAGCTGGCGAGAGCTGCGCCAAGTTGGCCCAGATCCCGCCGCAGCACATTACCCCGATTAAAGTATGCGTCTGCATCGGCCGTGATCGCGATCGCGCGGTCGTAGCTTGCGAGCGCTTCATGAGATCTATTCAGTGCTTCTAGAACCACGCCGCGGTTGTAATGTGCGAGGGCAAAATCGGGCTTGAATGCGATGGCATGATCGAGTGCGCCTAATGCCTCGTCCAGTCGATTAAATTCGATGAACAAACACCCCCTACTAAAATGTGCTGGTGCGTAGTCGGGCTGGATCGCGAGGGCTTGGTTGAAGCTCGCCAGTGCCGTGTCCCATCGCTTGGACTCCTGAAGCGCAAGTCCCTTGCCATTAAAAGCCATCGCATGATTGGGAACGAGCGCGATGGCCCGTTCGAAGAGCGACAGGGCTCCCGAGGGATCGTTCGTTTGAAGCCGGATGAAGCCCAACATATTCAGCGCATCGCAGTTCGTCGGCTGACTCCTCAGGATGTCCTCGTAAATGCTCCGCGCTCGCGCCAATTGCCCTTGTTGGTACCAGGCGAGGGCTTGCTGCAGTTTCGCGGGCATTGATAGATGGTTCGAATTCGCGCTCACTGCGACCTCACTGGAGCACCTCTCCAACCTGGCGATAGTTATCCCCGGCGCGAAGTATCGCGGCAGCGCCCAGCCTGGGCTGGCCGACCGCAAGTAACCGAGTTTCGTCATGACGCTGTGCGCCTAACGCTCCCTCGCGGACGCCGTGTCCGGTGTTCAAATCACAATGGTGCGATTGGTTAGGGGCAGGAGCTCGGCAATCCTCCGTAGCCAAGACGGTGAATCGCCAGCGCTTCAGGCGCAGAAACGGCAACTCGATCCAGCGGTACGAAGCGGCGCAGCTGCGCTTACTGTGTGGGACCAAGGAAGTCGCGTTTGCCGATATCGACACCGTTCTTGCGCAATAGTGCGTATGCGATTGTGATGTGAAAAAAGAAATTCGGCAGTGCGAAATTCGTCAAGTAATTGACGCCGTTGAACTTCAAGGTGTTTTGGGGAAATTGCAATACGATCTCGCGCGTTTCCGATCCTTGCAGCTGCTCCGGTTTGACGGTTTTGATGAACTCCAACGTTTTAGCAATTCGCGCTTTAAGTTCTGCAATCGTAGCCTCGGTGTCCTCATGCTTCGGGATTGATATACCGGCCAAGCGAGCGGCGGCGCCTTTGGCGGTGTCGCAGGCGATTTGGATCTGGCTCGACAGCGGCAGCATGTCGACGATCAGGCGCGCCTGAGCGAGCACCTTTGAGTCCACCTTTTTGGACTCCGTATGGCTCTCAGCCTTGTCGAGGATCGCCGAGAGGTTGTTCAAACTCAGCGTGAAGATTGGAATGGATACATCATACATGGAAATAGACATTTAGCACCTCTTGGGTTGGGAGAGAACACGTGCGTGGGAGGGACTTTATCGACTGAATGTGACACCCAATCGGGCCGGTGCTTGGACGCGCTTCGGTCCATCGAACTCGATCCCGCGACACTGGCGGCTCCATCAAATCCCCGTGCCGAATTGCTCGGCATAGTCCATATTTAACCGCTGCCAGCCCTCAAACTTCATAACCTCCGGACCCACGATGCGGCCGAGTCGGGCGCCGCTGAGCGAGTGATCCAGAACGTCGAGGCAAATATGCCAGCCGGCCGCGCCCATGGAAATGTAACGGCGATCAATATTGTGCCAAAGAGTTAGACGTGTGCCTCCGCCGAAGTCTTCAAGCTCCCAACGCACAGTTCCGCCGCCCCAGGTGTACTCCAGGACGTTCGGCTCATCGGCCCGCTTCACTATGGTTTCCGAAATGACTGGAGTGGGTGTGCCAACCGTGTTCAGCTTCACCGTGCTGCCTGCTATGCCCATGTTCCCGACCGCGTCGAATGGAGCCCACTCGCGCAGCTGCGTCGGATCCGTGAGCGCGCGCCAGACTTTCCCAGGGGTGTGGCGCAGCTGTCTGACAAGAACCAGCGTCCAGTTCTCGCCATCCTTTTGAATACGCGCGAGATTCGCGGGGCCTGGCATGTACTGCTGGGGAATTCTCATCGTTGCTTCCTTGATTGCCTTTTACCGCGCGTCGGGGTCGCTATGCGGTCGAGGTGGCGCTCGAGCGCGTCCACGCGCCCCGACCAAAATCTGCGGAACTGCGCCATCCAAGCGTCTACTTCTTGCAGTGGCTCGGTCCGGATGCGATAGACGCGGCGCTGCGCGTTGATTTTCGCTTCTACGAAGCCGGCCTCTCGCAGCACGCGCAGATGCTTGGATACGGAGGGTTGCGAAAGTTTGAGCGCCGACTCGAGATCGCCGACGGAGCGCTCGCCCCCGGCAAGGAGAGTCAGGATCGCGCGGCGCCTCGGCTCGGCAAGCACTGTAAATGCTGATTCCATGGTCCGTATATACCGAAAAACGTATATACTTGTCAAGGCATGCGATCGACTCGGGCTAAGCGAGTGCAGGGGCTGCTGTCAGTCCGGCGATCCCTGCGCCGATGACCACGGCCGTCTCACCGATGAATTGGGACACTGGCATCCTCCGATGCGGGGTCCCCGTTGAGGCCAAATGGCGTCAAGCTGCTCCGTCTTAGGAGCATCGAGCGCCGGCAGGTTTAGTGCGTCCGCCCCGGCGACCCCTGATTGCAATTGCCGCAGACTTGTCTGTGTCTGGCAAGTAAATCCCGCAATCGCAAACCGCCGCACTCCTCGCATCGGGAGATACCCACCTCCTCGCGTCGCGCCAAGGCCAGCAATAGAAACCAGGCGTGCTCGAAAGAAATGCTCACCGGAGTGTGTAGTTCGAGATAGGCCTCGTAGGTCTGGCAAAGCAGCAGCCCCGACTCCAGGGACCCGACGCGATAGTGTGATTCCAATCCGCCGCCGGCCACTCCCACCAGGCCGCAAATCAGGAACAGACTAGCCAACTGCGCGGCGTGAAACGTCACCTCCGGATTTCTGAAGAAAAATGCCGCCTGGCGCGGCGATTTGCCGCGGTGCCGCGTCACTGTCGCTGCCGCACCTTGCTGACAATAACTTCTATAAAGTTTGCGGATACGGTCGTCCGAGAGGCCCGTCCACTGGCGAATCGTGAAGGTGCGCGCTTCGTGGCGGATGAGGCGCAGCGCCAGATCCAGGCGCTCGCGGTCGCGGGTGTAACGGTCATCGGAGACTCTCATGGCCGGCTCCTTGCAATTTGAGGGTTTATGGGGCAAAAAGAATTTGACAGAAATTGATCACAAAGATAGCGTGCTTGCCAAGCGATTTGTCGCGCCATTCGGTGTGCGTTCGCGCGGAAACGGGCAGGGGCGAAGATCCGGTCTGGGAGGCGATCATGCAGGAAGCTTTATTCGGCAGCTGGGCTCGGCAGCCTCACTTCGCGGGCGAGCTGCTCGCCCCACTACACGATCTGAATCACCGCTTCCTGGACTTGGTGGGAGCGCGAGCGGCCGACTGGCGCCAGCCGGACAATCTGCGGCTGCCCGGCGAGGCGACCGGACGGGTCGCGCCGCTCACGGCGGCGCAGCGGGCGGCCGCGGCGAGCTGTCCGTACGCGCTGTTCGACCTTCGATTTCACGACGGCGAGCATTGGCGCTCGCGTTTCGAGATGACCGCTCAATGGCGGGTCGCCGACCAGGCCGCCGTCGAAGAGGACACCGCCCACTTCGTGAGCCTTGCACTCTTCTACGCCTGGCACGTCGCGGCAACCACCCGGATCGCGGCGCAGCTCCTGCTCGGCATGACCGAGCATTCGGCGGCGGCGTTTCGCGGTATCGCTCTTAATTGCCTGCCCGCGCTCGCGGCGAGCGAGTCGGCCAATCTCACCGCGCGCTGGTCCACCAGCGACGTTTACTGGTGCGCGCTCATGTGCGCGGCTTCGCACAAGGACGCAACCCGCTTGCGGCGCATACAGCTGTTCGGGCTGCAGCTCGCCGCTGCGGCACGCTTGCGCTAGCGGAACCGCGTTCCCGGCGTCGCGATCACGGCGACACGGCGTTCGAGGTCACCTCGCCGCCACGGGATAGGGTCCCCGGGGGCGCCGGCGAGCTCGCGGTGCTGGTTGCGGCAGTGGCCGTCCGCGGTTTAGGCTAGCCGGCTCCTATGAACGCCCTCGTCCTCCGTCAGCTCACCAAGATCTACAAGAACGGCATCCACGCGCTCAAAGGCATCGATCTCGAAGTGGCGGAAGGAGATTTCTTCGCACTCTTGGGTCCCAACGGTGCCGGCAAGACCACCGTCATCGGCATTGTCACTTCGCTCGTCAACAAGACGGGGGGCACCGTCGAGGTTTTCGGCTACGACCTCGACCGGCAGCTCGAATTGGCCAAGTCCTGCATCGGTGTGGTGCCGCAGGAAGTCAACTTCAACATGTTCGAGACCTTGTTCACCATCGTGGTGAACCAAGCGGGGTTCTACGGTATTCCACGCCGGCTCGCCAAGCAGCGGGCCGAGAAGTATTTGAAGCAATTGCAGCTCTGGGATCGACGCAACTCGATCGCGCGCGCGCTGTCGGGCGGCATGAAGCGCCGTCTGATGATTGCGCGTGCCCTCATGCACGAGCCGAGACTTCTCATCCTGGATGAGCCGACCGCGGGCGTGGACATCGAGATTCGCCGCTCGATGTGGGAGTTCCTGCGCAACATCAACGATGAGGGCACGACCATCATCCTTACGACCCACTATCTCGAGGAGGCGGAGAATCTCTGCCGCAACATCGCGATCATCGAAGGTGGCCGCATCATCGAGCGCGACACGATGCCGAACGTGCTGCGCAAGCTCCAGGCCGAGACCTTCGTACTCAATCTAAGCGAGCCGCGGCGCGAGCCGCCGCAGCTGCCGGGCTACAAGAGCGCGCTCACGGACGACCACACCCTCGAGGTTGAAGTCTCGAGGGGACAGAGCCTGAACGACATCTTTGCGCAGCTTTCCGCGCAAGGGTTCCGCATCGACAGCATGCGTAACAAGGTGAACCGGCTCGAGGAGTTGTTCATGCGTCTCGTGGATGACAGCGTCCGCGCGGCTGAGCGAGCGCCGAAGGAGACGGTCTGAGATGCCCGCCTCGCTGGCACGCGCCGAATGGGTGGGGTTCAGCACCATCGTCATTCGCGAATTTAGTCGCATCGTGCGCATCTGGGGTCAAACTATCGTCCCGCCGACGGTGACCGCGACCCTCTATTTCGTGATCTTCGGCAGCCTCATCGGCAAACGGGTCGGACTGGTGGGCGGCTACGGCTACATGCAGTTCATCGCGCCGGGCCTCATTATGATGACGGTCATCACCAATTCCTACGGCAACGTCGTGTCATCGTTCTTCGGGGCCAAGTTCGGCAAACACCTCGAGGAGTTGCTCGTGTCACCGCTGCCGAATTGGCTGATACTCTCGGGCTATATCGCCGGAGGCATCGTGCGCGGCCTGGTGGTCGGATTGGTGGTGACCCTCGTCGCGCTGTTCTTTACCCGCCTCCCCGTGGTGCACGGCTTTGCCATCCTGTCGGCCGTGCTGCTGACCAGCGCCGTGTTCTCTCTGGGCGGATTCGTCAACGCGTTGTTCGCCAAGAACTTCGATCATATCTCCTGGTTCCCCACCTTCGTGCTCACGCCCCTGACCTACCTGGGAGGGGTGTTCTACTCGGTGACGATGCTGCCTCCCTGGGCACAGGTGGTCTCGCATTTGAATCCGATCCTCTATATGGTCAGCGCATTCCGGTACGGATTCCTCGGTGAGTCCGACGTCGACCTCCGTGTCGCCTATGGGATCATGATCGCAGCCACCGTGCTGATGTTCGCGCTGGCCGCCACGTTGTTGAACAGGGGCACCGGTATCCGCGAATGAGGTTAGGAAGCCTCCTAGGGAAAGTGCCGCCAGCGTGTCCAGTTCCTCAGGGCCGCGGTTGTCGTGTATCGTGCCGCACGAGGTTGACCCGATAATTAAGGAGATGAGTGATGAACGAAGAAAAGCAGCAAAAGTTCACCGCCAAAGTACGCCGCGGATTGGTGTGGGTACACTCGGTCGCGAGTGCCGAGCTCGCCAAGAAGAAAGCCGAGGCAACCGGCGTGAGAATCGAGGGGTTCACCGCCAGCGAGCTCGCAGACGTTGAATCCGCCTTGACTTGGATCAGCCAGAACAAGGAATCGAATAGCGCGGCGCCCGCCTGAAATCGGCGCTGCATCATCCGGTGTTTCCATTCCGCGACACCCTGGGCGCTCGCCGACCCGCGCGCGGCGCAGCTATAGTGGCGGGGCCCGCTCGCCTGGGTTGAGCGCGGAGCGGATCGAAGCGTCCCTAGGGGAGTGCGCTACACTATGGCCATGGGCCAGAAACGTGCGTTGGTCGTCGATGATTCCAAATCGGCTCGCATCATCCTGAGCCGCATGCTCGAGAAGTACGACATCGAAGTCGACATGGCCGAGTCGGCCGAGCAAGCGATCGAATACCTCAAGCATGACCGTCCCGACGCCATCTTCATGGATCACCTCATGCCCGGGATGGACGGCCTGCAGGCGGTGCAAGCGATCAAGAGCAATCCTCAGACCGCGATGATTCCGATCATGATGTACACCTCGCAGGAAGGCGAGCTGTACGTCGGGCAGGCGCGCGCGCTCGGTGCCATGGGCGTTCTGCCGAAGCAGGTTCGCCCTGTGGACGTATCGAAAGTGCTGTATGAGCTGCATCTTCTGCCGGATCGGCGCGACTTGTCCGACCCGGCGCTCGTGCCCGTCGAGGTCGGAGAGGGCGCCCGCATAGGGGGGGGCGCCACGACTCCCATCTCGTTGCCTCCGGACTGGGGCCGGCGCATCGAGGCGGCAATCAAGCAGCAATCGGTCGATCTGCGCCGTTTCATGGTGGCGAGCTTCGATAGCTTTGCGGCGCGTGTCGAGGCCGATCTGCGCAACGAGCCGCCGCTCCCGTTGCCCGTGCCGCCGGCCGTCGCCCCGCCGAAGCCGGCCGCGGTCTGGCCTTGGGTTGCCGCTGCGGCGGCACTGTGCCTGCTTGCAGGTTTGTGCGTCTTTTTGTGGTCGTCGACGCGCGACGAGCTTGGTAAGGCGCGCGCCGAGATCGCCTCGCTCAAATCCGCCGACGCCGACCTGAAGCAGTCGAGCGATCGGCTCACTGACATGGTCCGGGATCTCACCGGTGCCTTCGCAGCCAGCGACGCCGCCGCGCCGAGCACGACAGCGCCGGCAAGTTCCGTCGGCGCGGGCCTGCCACGCAGCGAGCCGGTGCCGTACGGCGAGTTGCCTTTCGACCGCGGCCGCCTCGACGTGCTGCGCGAGGTGCTCTCGAAGCTCGAGGCCCAGAATTTTCATGGCGTGGTGAGAGTTTCGAGCTCGCCCGGTTCGTTCTGCCTCACGGGCAACGCCGCCGATGGGTTCGCCCCCGCCGCCGCGGCGTTGCCCGCGGCGAAATGCGATTTGGTGGGAAATCCGTTCGAGGAATCCTTGACGGGCCAGCAGCGCCAGTCGCTCGCGTTCGCCAATCTGGTCGCGGGCGTGCGTCAGCGCACCTCCGGCGCGATCTCGGTCGTATTCGAGAACCTGACCCCGCCGCGCATCGCCGTGCCGTATCCGCCGCGCAACGATTCTCTGACCGCGGGCGACTGGAACCGGGCGGCGGCGGCGAACAACCGGGTGGAGTTCGCGGCGGAGCCAAGTACGCCGCAGTCCGCGGCAGTTCAGTGAGCTAGAACGAAACCCTGACGAACAACTCGGGTCCCTTGGTATTGAAGTCGAAGAGACCCGATTCGTCGGTCTTGGCCGAGGCGAGACGAGCTCTCACTTCGGTGTAGCCGAGCGCGAAGGACACGTTCGGCCGGAGCCGATAGAACGCATCGAGCTCCGCCATCCCGAGCGACCCATCGAATTCCTTGATGTGCAGATCGAGGTACTGGACACGGCCGTCGAGATAAAAATGCCTGCTCAGCACCCATGTGGCGTCCAAGCCCGGAGTCGGAAACGGTCCCGCGATGTCCTCCGATTGGTTCACGTGCACGGCCTCGGTCGAGATCTTTGCCTGCGTCTGGATCTGGACCGCGGTGACGCCCAAAGTCGCGGCGAGCTCGAGCTTCTCCCCATGCCAGAACGAATAGCCGTAGGTTATGCCGAGCAAGCGCAGGCTGAGCTCGGACTGCAGCGGGTCGCCCGGCTGCAGCACCACGTCGCGAAACACAATCGGCTCCGCGACCGTCGTTGAGCCGGTGCGATCCAGCGTGAAATAGTCGAGACGCAGCCGGTTGCGCTCGCCGGCGCGCACCATGACCTGAAATTTGGGTTCGTAGTCCGATGAGTCCAGGCCGAACTCATTCTCGCCGCTGATGACGCTGCCGGGCACGCCCGCGTTCGAATCCACTCGGAGCGTGGTCGTCGAAGAGAGGCGCATCGCGCCCAGCGAGATGCGCATGCGATCGTCGGTCGGACTGATGTAGTCGCCGTCGGCGCGCACGACCGCTGCGGCGAGCGTGAGCCCCAGCGCAACCATGGCATGCTTGATCATAGTGTGCTCCTCAAAACCAACTGGTCGGTGGCCGCGCGTCGGGGCTTCGCGCTCAGCGAGGGGCCGATGCGCGTTAGGACGTGCGCCGCGGCAGCGCGCCAACCGGTGAGTTTGCCGCCGTAGATGCTGACGACGCGTGGATGCGGATCACGATCGGCAGTAAAAATGGTCTCGCGCGACCGATCGAAGGCCTTCTGGGACGCCGCGGGCAGTACGCGCAGGCCCGCGAAGCGCTCTCGAATATCCGCGCGCGTGAAACCGGATGCGGCGGGAAAATAGTGGCGCGCCACGCCGAGCAGATATTCCTCTTCCTCGGGCAGCGGATGAACCTGGTCGGGCTCGCCACGATAGGGCGTCTCGGTCGTTCCGACCAGCGTGGCGCCGCGCCAGGGCATGAGGAAAACGGCGCGCCCGTCGCTTGGGCTTTCCACGTAGTAGATGCCCTTCATCGCCTGCATGGGCAGGACGATATGCGTACCCTGGACAAGATCGACCTCCGGGACGTGAATGGCCGGCTGCACCGCGCGCGCGATTTGGACTGCCCAGGGTCCGGCCGCGTTGATGAGGACGCGGGCGCGGCGCTCGGTGCGCGCGCCGCCGGCTTCGAAGGCCACGTCGACGCCGTCGTCGCGCAGACTTGCCGCGACGAATCGCGCCGGCATGGCGAGTTCGCCACCGAGCGCGCGCGCCGACTCGACCACGGCGCGCGTGAGCCGCGCATCGTCGGTCTGCGCATCGTAATAGCGGATCACGGCCTCGAGATTACGCGTCTCGAGACCGTCAAGCTCCTGCCATTCCTCCTTCGGGACCGTGCCGAAGCGGGTGCTGGCGTCGAAGCCTCCCAGCAAGGCGTACATCGAGAGGCCGAGCCTCAGCTGCCAAGGTCGGCGGCGTGTGCCCTTGTAGACGGGGATGAAGAACGGCTTGAGCTCGACCAGGTCGGGTGCAATCTTGAGATGCACCGCACGCTCGCGCAAGCTCTCGCGCACCAACGAGAACTGCCCCGACTCGAGATAGCGCAGTCCCCCGTGAATCAGCTTGCTGGAGCGGCTCGAGGTGCCGCTCGCGAGCGCAACCTTCTCGATCAGCAGGGTGCTGTGACCGGCCGCCGCCGCGGCTTGCATGACGCCGGCTCCGTGGATGCCGCCACCCACGATGATTACATCGTATTCTTGCATTGGTCTCTGTGACGTTCGAAGGCGCGGCTAGAATGAAGTAATACGCGCGAACACACAAAATTTAACCGACTCTGTCGCCATTCGCTAACAGCCGCATGGACGGCTTCACTGACCTCGTTTTTCTTCGAATTCAAGCACCGGTTCGCCGGAGGTGACCTCGATGTCGCCGTCGACGATCGCGCCTCGGGCAATGGCGACCGTCCGTGCGGTCACGCGCCCGCGAATCACCGCGGTGTATCCGATCTCGAGCTTTTCTTTCACGGCGAGTCCGCCGGTGATCTTACCCGCGATGATCGCATGGCGTGCGCGAATATAGCCGTTCCAAACGCCCGTGACCGCGAGGTTGAGCCCGCCCTCCAACTCGCCGTCGCCGTGCACTTCGCCCGAGATGACGAACTGCCCCGCGCCGCGGATATCGCCGATGATCACTGACTCGGCGCCGATGACGGTCGGCGTGGCGGAGTCGAGGTCGAAGAACCGGCGCCTGGGATCATTCATGATCGCGTTATTTAACCCAACTGGGCCTGCGGCTGATGTGACGCGCTCGGCGTCGCCGACAGACGCTCGAATTCCAAGTAGAATCAAGGGTGGCGCGGCGTCCCCAACGGGCGCCAAAATACCTGTATTTCGAGAAGGGAAAATGCGGATCAACAAAACTCCATGGGTCATCCTAGGCGCCGTGCTGCTCGCTCTTTGCGCATGCAGCCGGCAACAGAGCGACTGGCAGAAAACGCGAGAGGCCAATACCACCGACTCGTACGAGCTTTTCGTCAAGAAATACCCGAGCGGGGAATTCACGGCTCAGGCGCAAGCTCGCCTCAAGGAGTTGTACGAGGAGCGCGATTGGCAGAAGGCCCGCGATGCGGATACGCCGGAAGCGTATCAGTCCTTCCTCAAGCAATACCCCGAGGGCAAGTGGACCGAGGAGGCGCGGATCCGGGTGGAGAATTTCACCCTGGCGCAAACACCGGGGGCGGCCCCAGGCTCTCCCGCGGCTACCGCGCCCGGTGCCGCGCCGCCGGCGGTCGGACCGAGCGGAGAGACCCCGCCGTCCACGGCGGAGACCTCGCCGCCCGCGCCGCATGCTGCGAAACCGCCGGGCGAAACTGCCGCGGCCTCGAAGCCCCAAGCGCCGCGTGCGGCCCCGCCGGCCGCGCAGTCGGCTTCGGGAACCTACGGCGTGCAGCTCGGCGCATTCGGGTCGGGAACTGCGGCGGCCAACGAGCGTTGGGTGCGGCTGCAAAAGCAGTATCCGAAGTTGTTTGCGGGGCTCTCGTCGAAGATCGTCCCGAAGAAGACCAAGAATGGAACGCTCTACCGTTTGCAGGCAATCGGCGTGTCCGAGGCGCATGCGCGCAAAATCTGCAAGGATTTGAAGGCCAAGTCCCAGCCCTGCGTGGTGGTCAGGCCGACGCGCGCTTGAGCGGCCGGGCCGCGTAGGCCGGGCCGCGCTGGCCGGGGCGGGGCCGGTAGGCAGGGCCGCGTAGGCCGTGCAGGCCGCGCAGTCGAGGTCGCCGCGCCGGACGGGCGAACTGCGTCACCTCGCTGACAATTCCTGTCACTCCCGCGCCAGCCGACTGTTACAACTCATTGAATCTAAAGGAGCTGCCGACCTGGCACGCGGATTGCTTGATCCTGTTTGTGGAGCGTGAGCTCACTGGCAAGGATGGAAGACTGTGCGATCTGTGTTTGTCGCGATGTTGATGCCGGAGGGTAGCCCAGGCGCTGCTCTCGTGGTGCGCCGCGCGGACGGTCAGTTCGCCATCGAACGAATCGATGTGCGAGTGGCATTGGCTGCACGCGCCGCCGCAGGGTGGTTGCGCAAAGGAGCGGCCGCCACGGACTCTACGGGATCGGGCCTCATCGAGCTCGAAATGACTTGAGCGATCCCGCGGACGATTCTTGACCGTTTGATTGGTTCGATTGTTTGGGTTCGATGTTTGATTGATGGCGATTGTTTGAGTGTTCCCTTTTGGTTGAAACCTGGGCGCCGCGAATCAGCTTCCCCCACTCGCGGCGCCTTTTTTTTCCGCCTCTAGCTCTCCGAGAATGAACGCGTATTCCATCGCGGTCTCCCGATAGCGCTCGAAGCGCCCGGATTTGCCGCCGTGACCGGCCTCCATCTCGACGTGCAGCAGCAGCGGATTGCGATCGGTCTTTCGCGCGCGCAGCTTCGCAACCCATTTGGCCGGCTCGTAGTACTGGACCTGGCTGTCCCACAAGCCGGTCGTCACGAGCATCGCCGGGTAGTCCTGCGCGCCGACGTTGTCGTAAGGCGAGTAAGACAGCATGTATTCATAGTACTTGCGATCTTTCGGGTCGCCCCACTCGTCGTACTCGTTGGTGGTAAGCGGGATACCATCGTCCAGCATGGTCGTGACCACGTCCACGAACGGCACCTGAGCGACGATGCCCCGATAATCGCGCCCGCAGAGATTCGCGACTGCGGCGACCAAAAGGCCTCCCGCGCTGCCGCCCATCGCGAAGATTTTCTTGCGATCGGCATAGCCCTTCGCGGCAAGCTCGTGGGTCACGTCGATGAAGTCGTTGAATGAGTTCTTTTTGTTGAGCAGCCGCCCATCGTCGTACCAGGGGCGGCCAAGCTCCTGTCCTCCGCGCACGTGCGCGATCGCATACACGAAGCCTCGATCGAGGAGGCTGAGCCGCGCCGCGGAGAAGTAAGGATCGATCGACAAGCCGTACGCGCCGTAGGCGTATTGCAGCAGCGGCGCGCTCCCGTCGCGCGCGAAACCCTTGCGATAGGCCAGGGATACCGGTATGCGTTTGCCGTCCCGCGCGGGCGCAAACACAAGCTCCGTTGCGTAATTCTCGGGATTGAAGTCCCCCAGCACCGGATCGCGCTTGAGCAGCGTTCTTTTGCCGGTGCGCGCGTCGTAGTCGTAGACGGTCGTCGGCGTGGTCAATGAGGCGTAGGAATAGCGCACGGTGTCGGTGTCGAGGCTCGGATTGATCGACAGGGCCATCGAGTAGGCAGGCTCGTCGCTCGCGATGAAGAACGGCTCGGCGTCGGGAGTCAACGGGTAAATGCGGATCTTGCGCAACGCCTCCGAGCGCACGCCCAGCGCGAGCATGCGCTCGAACACGTCGAACTCCTCGATGAAGGTGTCTTCTCGATGCGGGATGAGGTCTTGCCAGCGGGACCGGTCGCACAAGGCGTCGATCGGCGCCTGCATGATCCGGAAATTGCGCGCATTCCAGTTGGTTCGCACGATGAAGTGTTCGGCCAGATGCTCGATCTGGTATTCGTGGTCCGGCCCGTGCGGCAGGAACACCTTGAATTCGAGCGCAGGATCGTCCGCATCGGCGTAGCGCCACTCGGAGGAGAGCGTGCTTTCCATGTGGATGAAGATGAACCGCTCCGACTTCGATTTGGCAACGCTCGTGTAGAAAGTCGCGTCGCTTTGCACGAAGACCAGCTCATCGGCGAGCCCACCGACGCGGTGCTTTTTGACGTAGATGCCGAGCAGCGTCTCGGGGTCCTTCTCTACATAGAGCACGGTCGCATTGTCGTTTGCCCATGCGACGTCCGACTCGACGTTCGTGATTGCCTCGCCGAGGATCTCTCCACTCTCGAGGTCCCGGAAGCGCAGCTCGTACTGCCGCCGTCCGACGAAGTCCTCGCAGAGCGCCAGCCAGCGCGCGTTCGGCGAGATCTCGATCGTGCCGATCTGATAGTAATCGTGCCCCGCCGCCCGGCCCGCGGCGGCGCGCTCGTTGCAATCCAGGATGATCTCCTCCTCTGCCTGCAGGGAGGACCGGTGGCGCACGAAGACGGGGTGCTCGCGGCCGGCTTCGTAGCGCGAGTAATACCAGTAACCGTCTTTGAAGTAAGGCACGCTGGCGTCGTCCGGCTTCAGGCGCCCGACGATCTCGTCGTACAGTGTGCCGCGCAGCGCCGCGACCGGCGCCAGCCGGCGCTCCTTGTAGGCATTCTCGGCGACGAGGTACGCCCGGACGGCGGGGTCCTGCCGCTCGTCGTCCCGCAGCCAATAGTATGGGTCCGACCGCCCGCCATGCGGCGATGCGATTGTGTGGGGGTGGGTGGCGGCCCGCGGCGGGTCGTCCAGAGCGGGTGCAGCATCCGCGACGGTCATGGTATCGATCTTGTCCTTGAGCAGAGCGGGAAGAGTATAGTGATTCGGGGCAACGATCGACGGGGGCAACTACGGGGATTGAAAGGGGTCATTATGCAGACCGTAAATCAATTGCTGGGTGCCAAGGGCAAGCAGATCTTTTCCGTCGCGCCGACGGACACGGTGTTGCAGGCGATTGAATTGATGGCCACGCGCCATGTGGGTGCGCTGCTCGTGATGAGCCAGGGCGCCCTGATCGGCATCGTTTCCGAGCGCGACTACGCTCGCAAAGTGATATTGAAGAAGCGCTCCTCGCACGACACGCCGGTCGGCGACATCATGACCTCGCCCGCCGTCACCGTGACTCCCTCGGACACCGTCCACCACTGCATGCAGCTCATGACCGAGAGGCGTATTCGGCACCTGCCGGTGATCGAGTCCGGCCGCGTGGTCGGCGTGCTTTCGATCGGCGACCTGGTCAAAGCGGTGATCGAGGGGCAAAGCGCGCACATCGAGGAGCTCGAGCGCTATATCGCAGGTTGAGTTCTTTGAGCCTCGATCCAAGGGGCGTTCCGGACGACCGGCCGGCCCCCGACTGGACGAGGTTGACGACACCGGCCGCCCCGGTATCATGCAATCATACTTAAGGCGCACCTCGAGACGTTTGCCCGACCGCGGCGACGATTCAACCGAAGCGCCTAGAACCGGTTTTTGAGCGATTGTTTTGCCGTAGAACTCTGCGTAAGTTCACGCAGGGCGCGGCTATTCGTGGGCGCGTGTTATGGCGAATGAGCACATTCAGGACGGCACGGCACGGCACGGCACGGCGGCGGACGAGCCGCGCGCGCATGCGCCGGCTTCCGATGCGTCGCGCGTCGACGCGTGGGGCGCCGATGCGCGCGGCCGGGATTTGGGGCTGTACCGTCCGGGCTACGAGAGGGACTCCTGCGGTTTCGGACTGATCGCAAGCCTCGACGACGAGCCGAGCCACTGGGTCGTCCAGACCGCCATCAGCTCCTTGAACCGGCTGACACATCGCGGCGCGATCGCGGCCGACGGCAAGACCGGCGACGGCTGTGGCCTGCTCATCAAGTCGCCGAAGGACTTTCTGCGCGTCGTGGCCGCCGAGGCAAAATTAAAGCTCGGGCCCATGTTCGCCGCCGGTCTCGTGTTCCTGAGCCGCGATGACGCCAAGGCGCAGGAGGCGCGGCGCGTGCTCGCGGCCGAAATCGAACGCGAGAAGTTGAGCGTAGCGGGCTTCCGGGTGATGAACGTCGATCCGGCCGCATGCGGCGAGGAGGCGCTGCGATCCCTGCCGCGCATCGAGCAAGTGTTCGTCAACGCCGGCGCCGATCTGGACGAGGGCGCGTTCAACCGGCGGCTGTACATGGCGCGCCGGCGAGCCGAGAAACTCCTCGAGCCGGCCGACCCCGCTTTCTACGTCCCTTCGCTCTCGGCGAGTACCCTCGTCTACAAGGGCATGGTGATGCCGCAGCATCTCGCGGAGTTCTATCCCGATCTCAAGGATCCGCGCATGGAAGCGTCGGTGGCGGTGTTTCACCAGCGCTTCTCCACGAATACGCTGCCGCAGTGGCGCCTGGCGCACCCGTACCGGTTCCTGGCGCACAACGGCGAGATCAATACGGTGCAGGGCAACCGCTCCTGGGCGGTCGCACGTGGCCCGTTGTTCCGCACGCCGCTCTTGCCGGATCTCGGCGATGTGCTGCCGGTTGTATCGCTCAGCGGATCGGATTCCCAATCGCTCGACAACATGCTCGAGATGCTCTTGATGGGCGGCCTCGATCCGATGCATGCGATGCGCATGCTGATTCCTCCCGCCTGGCAGTCGGTCGACATGATCGATCCCGACCTCAAGGCGTTCTACGAGTACTACGCGCCGCACATGGAGGCATGGGACGGGCCCGCAGGCATCGTGCTCACCGACGGGCGCTACGCGATCTGCGCGCTCGACCGTAACGGCCTGCGTCCCGCGCGCTGGGTAATCACCAAGAACCGACACATCACCATCGCATCGGAAGCGGGCGTGTGGGATTACCTGCCGGAGAACGTCGTCCGCAAGGGCAAACTCGGTCCGGGTGAAATTCTGGCGCTCGACTTGTCGACGTCCGATCTCATGGACACGAAGCAGGTGGACGATCTCTTGAAGAATCGCCACCCCTACAAGGCGTGGCTCAAGAAGGGCGTGCGTTACCTGCAGACCGATCTCATCGATCCGCGCCTCGCGGCCGAGCCTTTTGACCGCGATACGCTCGCGCTCTTCCAGAAGATGTACAACGTCTCGGCCGAGGAGCGTGACGAGATCATCCGCGTCCTCGCCGAGGACGAGAGCGAAGCGGTCGGCTCGATGGGCGACGACACGCCGATGCCGGTGCTCTCGACCCAGGTGCGGTCGCTCTACGACTATTTCCGGCAGCAGTTCGCGCAGGTCACGAATCCGCCCATCGATTCCCTGCGCGAGAGCATCGTGATGTCGCTGCAGACGCAGATCGGTCCGGAGTGCAACATCTTTGCGCCGGCGGCTCGGCACGCCGAGCAGATCGTCCTCTCCTCACCCGTTCTTTCGCAACGCAAGCTCCGCCAGATCATGGGACTCGACGATTTCGGCGTGCCGCACGCCTTCATCGACTTGCAATCCGACCAGTCGGTGGACTTGAAGACCGCGATTCAAAGGGTGTGCGATGAGGCCGAGGCGGCGGTGCGGGCAGGCAAGCTGGTGCTGCTGCTGTCGGACCGCTATCTCGTCAAGGGCAAGATGCCGATTCATGCGCTGCTCGCGACCGGCGCGGTGCACCACCGGCTGATCAAGACAGGCCTGCGCTGCAAGTGCAATATCCTGGTCGAGACTGGAACCGCGCGCGATGCACATCACTTCGCGTGCCTCCTGGGCTACGGCGCCACGGCCGTGTATCCCTATCTCGCGTATCAAACCCTGTTCGATCTCATGCGCAAGGGCGCGCTCACCGACGCTGACAGCCGTCGGGAGCTCGGCCGCAGCTATCGCCGCGGGATCCGCAAGGGGCTGTTCAAGATCATGTCCAAGATGGGCATTTCGACCATCGCGAGCTACCGCAGCGCCCAGTTGTTCGAGATCGTGGGGCTCGCCTCCGAAGTCGTCTCGCTCTGCTTCGAGGGATCGGAAAGCCGCATCGAGGGCGCGGACTTCGCCGACCTCACGGCCGACGCCGAATACCTCGCGCGGCGCGCGTGGGACCCTTCAGTGAGCGTGAGCCAGGGTGGGCTCCTCAAGTACACGCACGACGGCGAGTACCACATGTACAACCCGGACGTGATTGCGACGCTCCAAGCGGCCGTGATGACCGGTGATTACGCCCAATACGCGCGCTTTGCCGAGCTGGTGAACGGCCGGCCCGTGTCGTGCATCCGCGACTTGCTCAAGCTCAAATCGCGCCGCCCGGCGATTCCGATCGAAGAAGTCGAGCCGGTGTCGGCCATTCTGCAGCGCTTCGACAGCGCCGGCATGTCCTTGGGCGCGCTCTCGCCCGAGGCGCACGAGGCCCTCGCGATCGCCATGAACGCCCTCGGCGCGCGCTCGAACTCGGGCGAGGGCGGCGAGGATCCGGCGCGCTACGGCACGGAGAAGAATTCCAAGATCAAGCAAGTCGCCTCGGGACGGTTCGGTGTGACGCCCGAGTACCTGATCAGTGCGGAGGTGCTGCAGATCAAGATCGCGCAAGGCGCGAAGCCCGGCGAGGGTGGACAGCTCCCGGGGCACAAAGTGAACGAGATGATCGCGCGCCTGCGTTTTGCGCGTCCGGGCGTCGGTTTGATCTCGCCTCCGCCGCATCACGACATCTACTCCATCGAGGATCTGGCGCAGCTGATCTTCGATTTGAAGCAAATCAATCCGCGCGCGCTGGTGTCGGTCAAGCTGGTGGCCGAGCCCGGCGTCGGCACAGTGGCCGCCGGCGTCGCGAAGGCTTACGCCGACCTGATCACCGTGTCGGGCTATGACGGGGGAACCGGCGCGAGCCCGCTGTCCTCGATCAAGTACGCGGGCACTCCTTGGGAGCTCGGGCTTGCCGAAACCCATCAGACGCTGCGCGTCAACGATCTGCGTCATCGGGTGCGGCTGCAGACCGACGGGGGCTTGAAGACCGGTCTCGACGTCATCAAGGCGGCGATCATCGGCGCGGAGAGTTTCGGCTTCGGCACCGCGCCGATGGTTGCGCTCGGATGCAAGTACCTGCGGATCTGCCACCTCAACAATTGCGCCACCGGTGTCGCGACCCAGCACAACGTGCTGCGCACCAAGTATTTCGTCGGGCTGCCGGAAATGGTCATGCACTACTTCCGATTCGTGGCGCAGGAGTGCCGCGAGATCATGGCATCGCTGGGGGTGCGGAGCCTCGCCGAGCTCATCGGCAACACGGATTTTCTCGAGGCGCTGCCCGGCGAGACCTCCAAGCAACGCAAGCTCGACCTTGCGCCCGTGCTCGCAAATTCCGCGTTGGTGTCGAAACGCCCGCAGTATTGCACCGAGCCGCGCAACGAGCCCTTCGACAAGGCACCCCTGAGCGAGCAGATGCTCGAGGACATGCGTGCGGCGATCAAGGCGAAGTCGGGCGGCACGTTCAGCTACGCGGTCAGCAATTTCCACCGCTCCATCGGCGCGCGCATCTCCGGCGAGATCGCCCAGCACTGGGGCAATGCGGGCATGAGCGGCTCGCCGCTCATCGTTACGCTCAAGGGCTCCGCAGGCCAGAGCTTCGGCGTCTGGAACGCGGGCGGTCTGCATCTGCTTCTCGAAGGCGAGGCGAACGACTACGTCGGCAAAGGCATGGCGGGCGGTCGGATCGTGTTGAAGCCGCACGCGGCCTCCAAGTTCGTCGCGCGCGACACCATCATCATGGGGAACACCTGCCTGTATGGGGCGACCGGCGGTGAACTCTACGCCGCGGGCACCGCCGGCGAGCGTTTCGCGGTCCGCAACTCGGGCGCCCTCGCGGTGGTCGAGGGCACGGGCGATCACTGCTGTGAGTACATGACGGGGGGCGTCGTGTGCGTGCTCGGGCGCACCGGCGTCAACTTCGGCGCGGGATTCACCGGGGGATTCGCCTATGTCCTCGACATGGAGCGCGACTTCGTCGATCGCTACAACCACGATCTCATCGATATCCACCGCGTCTCCCCGGAAGGCATGGGCACCCATGTGCAGCATCTGCGCGGCCTCATCGAGCAGCACGTCGAGGCGACCGGGAGCGTGTGGGGAGCGCAGCTGCTCAACGATTTTCGCAGCTACATCGGCAAGTTCTGGGTCGTGAAGCCGAAGGCGGCGGCAATTGCCTCGCTCCTCACGAATCTGCGGCGCGCCGCCTAGGCGCCGCTCGAGCGCGCAGCCCCATGGCCGACAAGCATCTCCAATTCCTGGAAGTCCCACGCCGCGATCCGGACAAGCTCGCCGTGGAAGAGCGCATCCAGCATTTTCACGAGATCTATGCCGAGTACAGCCCCGAGTCCGCCGCGCAGCAGGCGGGACGGTGCCTGTCTTGCGGGAATCCGTTTTGCGAGTGGAAGTGCCCGGTCCACAACTACATCCCGAACTGGCTCGCGCTCATCAACGCGGGCAAGCTGTTCGAGGCCGCGGAGCTCTCGCATCAGACGAACTCGCTCCCGGAAGTGTGCGGGCGCATTTGCCCCCAAGACCGGCTGTGCGAGGGCGCTTGTACCCTGAACGACGGTCTGGGCGCCGTGAGCATCGGCTCCATCGAGAAGTATATCACCGACGAGGCCCTCAGGCAGGGCTGGAAGCCGGATCTCTCCCGGGTGGTGGCCACCGGCAAGCGCGTGGCGATCGTCGGTGCGGGACCCGCGGGCTTGGGGTGCGCCGACATCCTGGCGCGCAACGGCGTCAAAGCGGTGGTCTTCGACCGCTACTCGAAGATCGGCGGTCTGCTGACCTTCGGCATCCCGCCGTTCAAGCTCGAAAAGGATGTCGTCGAGAAGCGTCGCGAGATCATGGAAGGGATGGGGGTGGAGTTTCGCCTGAACGTCGATGTCGGCCGCGACACCTTCGCGGCGCTCGCGCGCGAGTACGATGCAGTGTTCCTCGGCATGGGCACCTACAAGTACGTCAAGGGCGGGTTCGGCGGCGAGGACCTGCCGGGCGTCTATGAAGCTCTGCCGTATCTCGTGTCGAACATCCATCGCGAGCTGGGGCTTCCGATCTCACCGCCCGGCTTCATCGACTTACGCGGCAAGCACGTTGTGGTGCTCGGCGGCGGCGATACCGGCATGGATTGCAACCGGACCGCCGTGCGGCAGGGTGCGGCGAGCGTCACCTGCACATACCGGCGCGACGAGAACAACATGCCGGGATCGCGGCGCGACTACAAGAACAGCAAGGAAGAGGGCGTCACGTTTCTGTTCAACCGCCAGCCGGTCGAGATCGTCGGCGCCGATCGGGTGGAAGGCGTCAAGCTGGTCGAGACGCGCCTCGGACCTCCGGGGCCGCGCGGGCGGCGCACGCCGGAGGTGGTGCCGGGCACCGAGGAGACCATCGCCGCTGACGCGATCATCATCGCGTTCGGCTTCCAGCCGAATCCACCGGATTGGTTCGAGAGTCAGCAGATCGCACTCAACGCCAATGGGTGCGTGCGCGTGTCGGGCGCCGCGCCGCTGCGCTTCCAGACGACCAATCCGAAAGTATTCGCGGGCGGCGACATGGTGCGCGGATCGGACCTGGTGGTGACCGCGGTATTCGAAGGTCGCGAGGCGGCCGCGAGCATTCTGCGCTATCTCAGGGTGCGAAACGCCAACGGCCACTAGCGCCTTCGCCATTTCGTGTGAACCCCGTCACGGTTCTTCGCACCCGCGCCGCCGTAGGGCGTGATCGGTTGCATGCTCACGCTCGGTTGAACGTGCGATGCTAATGCTATGGGTGTCAGCTTGCGTGCAATGAATTCCATGCTGCTTCCGATTGGCGTGGCTGCGGTCCTGGTGTTGTGGGGTGAGCCCGCACGCGCGGAACTTCGGGTCGATACCGCGCTACGCAACGCCGCCGAGCAGGGCGACACCGCATCGATCGACAGCTTGCTGGCTCAAGGCGCTGACGCCGACCGATCGGATGCTTTGCTGGCGGCCATCCTCGCCGGCCAGCGGCGCAGCATCGAATTTTTGCTCAATCGTGGCGCCGACCCGAACGCCTGGGCGCGAGGACGTGTTCGCCTGCCGCGCGGCGCGGAAGGCAGCCCGGTGTTCGCGGCCGCAAAGCAGGGCGATCGCCAGCTCATCAAGGACCTGAAGCTTCATGGCGCGAACCTGGACGCCGCGTCTGCGGAGCGCGGGATGCAGGGAGAAACGCCGCTTCTATACGCCGTGAGCTCTCGGGAATTGAGCGCCGCCCGCTTACTGATCGAGGCGGGTGCCGACGTCAAGCACCGCAACGAGAGCGGAACCACTGCGCTCATCGAAGCCGCTGCACTCGGCGGCCCTGAAGCGGTTGACTTCGTCAAATTGCTGCTGTCGCGTGGCGCCGACCCGGATGCGCGCGATAACAAGGGTGTATCGGCTCGCGATGTCGCCCATGAATTCGGCGCGCCGCAAATACTTGCCTTGATCAACGCAAGAGCGCCCGCGGGCGCATACAGTTATCCGGAAGACAAATTGCGTATCAGCATGATGTTGAGCTACAAGGCGGCCTGCGATCAATCGACGCCCGGCTACGCGCTGCGCATGAGCGCGCCCTATGCGATGTGGTCGGCCCCGCGGGCCGCCGCGATCGAAAGGATTGAAGCCGATCCGGAATTTCAACGACAGAAGGCCGAGATGGTCCGCCAGGCATCGCAGTTGACCGCGGTGACCGGCGATCCGCAGGACGCCGACCGGCGGGAGCAAGCCGCAAATTTTCGTGCGCTCTGCGAGACGCATCTGCCCAATGAGCTTCTCGGTGTCGTGACCGAATACACGAACGCTCCCGACCACCCGATATCTCCCGCCGAGGCGCGCGCGACGTCGTCAGTCCTCTCCCAACGAGTCTCCGCCCAGGTGGGGTCGGTCACGGTGGTGCACAAGTCCGCAACTCATACGGCGGGCGGCATGGCGTCGGCGCCCGCTCCCACGCCCAGCCCCACCCCAACCCCGCCTTGAGTTATATCGGGACGCTAGCGTTCGCGCCGATTCGCGCAGGAATATTGATGTCCGAAAATGGCGAGTATTGGGGCGCCGGCTGCGTTAACCTCCCGCCATGTTGCTCGACCCCGAAGCTTGTTATCGCGCGGTGCGCGCCCGCGACCGGCGCTTCGACGGCCGGTTCTTCACCGCCGTGGCCTCGACCGGCATCTATTGCCGTCCGATCTGCCCGGTACGGCCGCCGAAGCGCGAGAACATGCGCTTTTATTCGAGCGCCGCCGCCGCCGAGGGCGCCGGCTTCCGTCCCTGCTTGCGCTGCCGCCCGGAGCGCGCGCCCGGACTCGCGAGCGTCGATGCCGCGAGCCGTCTCGCCGGGGCGGCAGTCGCAGGCATCGAGGAGCACGCGGTCGCGAACGGCCGGGTGACCGATCTCGCCGCCTCCTTGGGGGTGAGCGATCGGCATCTGCGCCGCGTGACCGAGGCCGAGCTCGGGGTGTCGCCGGTCGAGCTCGCGCAGACCCAGCGGCTCCTGCTCGCCAAGCGGCTGCTCACGGAAACCACGCTCAAGCTTACCGACATCGCCTTCGCCTCGGGTTTCGGCAGCGTGCGGCGCTTCAACGCGCTGTTCAAATCCCGCTACGGACGGAACCCAGGCGCCATCCGCCGCTCCGCGGGGGCCGCGCAGGGACTCACTTGCCAGCTCGATTTCCGGCCGCCGCTCGCGTGGGAGAGCCTGCTCGCCTATTTGAGACTGCGAGCGATTCCCGGCGTCGAGTCGGTCGATGGAACTCATTACCGGCGCACCGTAGCCATCGGCGAGCATCAAGGCGTCATCGGCGTGTCGCTCGCGAAGAGCGGAACGGCGCTCGACGTCGCGGTGGCGCCGACCCTCGCCCCGGTGATCGGCGCGGTGATCGTCCGCGTCAAACGTCTGTTCGATCTGGGCGCGGCGCCCGACGCCGTGAGCGCGCTGCTCGGCGAGGACCCGATGCTCGCGGGCGCGGTGCGCCGTCTGCCGGGGTTGCGCGTGCCGGGCGCGTTCGATGGGTTCGAGCTCGCGGTCCGTGCCGTGCTTGGCCAGCAAATCTCCGTGAAGGCCGCAACCACCATGGCCGGGCGCTGGGTTAGAGGCTTCGGCGCCCCCATCGAGACCCCTTACCCCGAGCTCAATCGAGTGAGCCCCAGCGCCGCCCGCATGCTGGAGGTGGCCGCGCACGAGATCGGCGCGCTCGGCGTGGTGGGAAGCCGCGCCCGCTGCCTGGTCGCGCTCGCGCAGGCCGTGTGCGAGCGTCGCGTGAGCTTGGCGTACGCTGCGAACGTCGAGGAGCAGATTCATCATTTGATGGAGTTGCCGGGCATCGGCGCCTGGACCGCACAGTACATCGCCATGCGAGCGCTGCACTGGCCGGACGCCTTCCCCGGCACGGACTTGATGCTGCTGCGGGCCGCGAAGCTCCCCGCCCGGGAATTGCACGCCCGCGCGGAAGGCTGGAGACCCTGGCGCGCTTACGCCACTCATTATCTATGGCAATCGTTGGGAGTGTATCCATGAACAGCTATACCTACATCGACAGCCCCATCGGCCGGCTGCTCTTGGGCACCGATGGTGAGGCCTTGATCCGCATCGATATGGATGTGCCGAGCCGGCCGCCGCGCGAGCTCGGGAGCTGGACCTCCGACGCCTCTGCGGGCCCGTTGCCCGAGGTGGCGCGCCAGCTCGATGAGTATTTCACCGGCCGGCGGCGCGTGTTCGACCTGGCGCTGCGCCTCAACGGCACGGAATTTCAGCGTCGCGCCTGGCGGAGCCTCATGGAGATTCCCTACGGCGAAACACGCTGCTACGGCGAGCAGGCGAAGCGCATCGGCAACCCGAACGCCTCGCGCGCCGTGGGGCTGGCCAACGGACGTAACCCGATCCCGATCGTGGTGCCCTGTCACCGGGTGATTGGCGCCAACGGCTCGCTCACGGGATTCGGCGGCGGCATCGAGCGCAAGCGCTGGCTGCTGGAGCACGAGGGCGGCGGCGGCGTTCGGCAGCTGGTGCTCCGCGCGGCGTCCCGTGCTCAGCCTGAGAGCTGGGGTTGAGCGGCCCGCGCTCAAATCATCGGCAAGACGATCGTGAATACCGCACCGCTTCCGTCCGTCCGGTTCGCGGCCCGGGCCTTGCCACCGTGAAATTCGGCGATGAGCCGCACGATGTACAGGCCGAGGCCGAAGTGCGGTCTGTCGTCTTGTCCCAGGCGATGCTCGAACAGCGACTCGAACAGCCGCTCGAGCAGGGAGGTGGGGATCGGCGGCCCGTCGTTCGCGACACTGAGCTCGTAATCGCCGCCCGAGCGGGCGAGCCGCACGATGATAGTGCCCACCGAGGCACTGCGCGCCGGGGCGCAAAAGTCGACCGCGTTCTCGATGAGCTTGTCGAGCATCTGTACGATCAAATCGGGTGCGCCGCGCAGCGAGCAGGCATCGGGCGGCGTGTCGAGCTCGAAGCGCGGCCCGGGAAAGGCGTCGCGGTACCCCGCTATCGCCGAGCGTAGCAGCTCGCGCAGATCGAAATTGACCCGCTCGGCTTGTTTGATGCTCTCCTCGACGCGGGCGGCAGCTCCCAATGCGCTCAAGATGGATTGCAGCCGCGATACGCCTTCGCGGGCCCGAGTCAGGTAGCCGCGCTGATCCGCCCGCACGCCCTCTGATTCCAGGTTGTCGAGCGAGGAGCGAACGATGGTGAGCGGCGTGCGCAGTTCGTGCGACAGCTTGCCGCCGAGGGTGCGCAAGTACTGCGTGTGCTCGTTGAGGCGCCCGAGCAGGCGCTCGAATCCTCGCGCCAGCGCGCCGATCTCGTCGGCGCGGCCCGATTCGGGCATATCGAGCCGTATGCGCCCGTCCTTGGCCACGGCGGCGTCGGCCGCGGAGCGCAGCCGCCCGATGCGCAGGCTGATGATCGTTGCGACGCTGAATGCCAGCAGCACCGCGAGCGCCGTCGCCAGCAGCGTGAGATTGAAAAGATGCGTCAATGCGCGATCGCGTAATTCCAGCAGCTGATCCCCGGCTTGCTCGAGGACCACCGCGCCGTGTATCTGTCCTGCCGCCGGCAGCGGCGCAGCGGCGAGGAGCACGAGCTCCTGGCTCCCGCCGCCGGTGCGCAGCCACTCCGCCGCCGAATGCCCGGCGAGCGCAGCTGCGACGCTCGTGCCGTTGATGCGCTCGGCGGAGGAAACTTGCAGGGGCCATGCCGAGGTGTCCACCGTCACGAAGCGGCGGTACCAGGTCTCGCCGGCGTCGGCCTCCTCGCCCGGCTCGCTCCCACCCACGGCGCCCGCAACCCCGAGCTTGAGCCCGTTTGCGTCGACCACTGTGGCGCGTGTGCCCGAACGTATGAAGGTGCCGAGCCAGCTGTCGAGCCCGGGCGTCGTCATGAATAGGCGACCGCCGCGCGATTCCGCCGGGGCAAAGCCGGACTTGCCCCCGGTGCTGTCGAGCGTCTGGATCCACAGGCGCCGCCCCAAGAAGCTCAACGGGACTCGCGCCTCGAGCTGATAGCCGCGGGCGGTCTGCAGCCAGAAGGCCTGGATGCGCGGCTCGCTCGCCGCGCGGTCGACGCCGTCATCGCCCCTGACCACGGTCTGCGCCTGGATGAGACCCGGTGCGCCGGTGGCGAAGAAGTAGGTCTCGAGTGCTCCGTCCGGCCGCTCGACGGTGAGATCGACGCGATCGAACCGATCTTCGATCGGATGAGGGCTTACGGGCTCGGCCACGACGTGGGCGGCGTCGACTTCCAGATAGAGAAACAGGTAACGCTCGGTGGACCCTGCTTGAAGCCTGGCCGCGTGGCCGCCTTCGCTTGGCAGCAGCTCGGGATCCGCAGGCACGCCCCAGTCGTCTCGGTAGCCGTCGAGCAAGGGCTGGACATAAAGCGGGAAGACGTAGATATCTCCCTGCTCCTCTGCGAACGGCGCGGTATCCGCGACCTCCCGAAACACCCGTTGAGGCTCCGCCGCCAGCGCGTGCGCGATGGTGTCGGCGCTCGCCTCGAGCGCGCGCTCCTGCGACAACCGCAAGGCGTTCTCGAGTTCGCGCGCATATTGGCAGCCGGCCCACGGCAAGATGAGAGTCGTGAGCGCGACGATCAGCAGTTGCAGGCGAATGCTCACTCGAGCCAGCGATAACCCATTCCGTAGACGGTCTGGATGGCGTCGAACTTTGCGTCGACCTCGAGGAACTTGCGCCGCAGCCGTTTGATGTGCGAGGTGATCGTGTTGTCGTCCAGGACCACGTTCGCGGCATCCATGAGCTGCTGGCGGTTCTTCACGTGACCCGGATTGCGCGCGAGCGCGTGCACGATCCAGAATTCCGTCAAGCTCAGAACCACCGGCGAGCCGTTCCATATCGTCTGCATCTTGTCGGCGTCGATCACCAGCGCGCCGCGCCGCACGACCTCGCCGGCATTGTCCGGGCGCCGCAGAGCGTCGATCCGTCTGAAGAGCGCCGCCACGCGCGCCGCCAGGTGCGGCAGGCTCACGTCCTTGGTCAGAAAATCGTCCGCTCCCAAGCGCAGGCCCGACACGGCATCCAGTTCGCTATCGCGCGCCGTCAGGAAGATGATGGGCAGCTCGGCCGAGAGCGCACGCAGATCGCGGCAGAGATCGAAGCCGCCTTCCGCCTCATCCTCGAGCGAGATATCGATGATGGCGAGATCCGGCAAGCGCGCGCCAAAAGCCTGCATCGCCAGTTTTCGGTTGCCGTAGGTCTTCACCAGGTAGCCGTGACGGGCAAGCGCGGCCGCATAGTTATCGCGCAGGGCGGGCTCGTCTTCGACGATCGCAATGTGCCTTTTCACGCCGCGATCATAGCCGAAGCCGCGATGCCGATGTCGGGGTGCCGGCGCCTAAAAACACTGCCGCCACAATTGGTCAGAATCGGCCCCTAACCAGGCTGATTCGCCGCCGCCGATCGCAAGGTTCCCCACCGACACTCTCGATACGGGACAACCATTGGGCGAGGTGATCCATGACGACATCGAGCGTGACGCAGGCGCTCTGCCGCAGGCAGCGATCCGGATTTCCGTCCGATTTCTGGTCGCTTCACCGCGAAGCATCGTGGAACTGGCTGGCACTCGGATTGCTGCTCGCCGCGTGGAACGCCACGGATGACAGCCAATCGGCGCAACCGAGGCCTCAACACTTGCGCGGCTATGCGCACGTCTCAGTGCGCGGCGCGACACGCGCCGCGATCGATCCTTAGATTGCGAGCTTCGCGAAACTCACCCGAGAGATTTCCGCTCACGATCAGATTTCTGATGAAGGGTCACAAAAGCGTCAACGAACTGTAAAGCTTGGAATCTCTAATGGCGCGGCTCGTATGCTCGCCACTGATGTCAATAAACAGATTCTCATCGTCGATCGGGATGTTGCCGCTGTCGAGCCTCTGCGTCTGAGATTATCTGACTTGGGATTCGTGGTGCGCGCGATCACCGACGGCGGCGCAGCCGTCGCCGCGCTCTCCGAGCGGCCCCCGCGCTTGATCATCGTCGACTGGAACATGCCCGGACTCGCCGCTTTCGAGCTGATTCAGGGCGTGCGCCGGGCGCGCACGCCGCAGGCGATCCGTCTGATCATCTTGTCCGCTTTGTCGGGTGAGCAGGACGTGGTGACGGGACTCAATCTCGGGGCCGACGACTACATCGCAAAGCCCTTCTCGCTGCGCGAGGTGGTCGCGCGCGTGTGCGCCGTACTGCGCTCGTACCCCTACGAGCAGCCGCAGCCCGCGTTCAACTTCGACGAACTGGTGCTCGACGCCGCGACCAATCGGGTAAGTGCCCGCGGCAGGCCCCTCAGCTTGCGGGGCGTTGAATATCGCCTGCTCGAGTTCCTCATGGCGCATCCCGGCAGGACCTTCAACCGCACGCAGTTGCTCGCTCACGTCTGGGGAGACGATTGCGACGTGGATGAGCGGACGGTCGATGTGAACGTGCAGCGCCTGCGAAAGATTCTGAGCGAACCCGGCTATGAGTCCTACATCCAGACGGTTCGCGGGTTCGGCTACCGCTTCTCGACACCGGCGCAGAATGTGACTTAATTCAAAGTTTTCGTGTTCCACGGCATGTTCCACGCGTAAGTTCCTTTTTTGTAAACAAATCTTCTTCCTCAAGTCATCGATCCGTCACAACCCGAGGCGAGACTGGCACCCCGAAGTGAAAGCACTTCGGAGGACTACATATGGTGGAGCGCAAAGCCCCCCCGCCGCTCAGGCTTAGAACGGTCTTTATCTCGGACATCCATCTCGGCTTCAAAGGCTGCAGCGCGGAGCTGCTGCTCGAGTTCTTGCACCACGTGGAGATGGATTGCCTGTTCCTGGTGGGCGACATCATCGACGTATGGAGCATGAAGAAGAGCATGTTCTGGCCGCAGTCGCACAACAACGTCGTGCGCACCATTCTCGGTAAAGCCAAGCGCGGCACCAAGGTCATCTTCGTTCCGGGCAATCATGACGAGGTGTTCCGGGAGTTCGACGGCGCGGTCTTCGGTAATCTCGAAATTCACCGCGAATACATCTATGAGGGAGCCGGCGGCCGGCGCATGCTGGTGCTGCACGGCGATGAGTTCGACAGCGTGGTCAAATGCAGTCCGTGGCTCGCGAAATTGGGCAGCAACATCTACGACGTGCTGCTCGCGGCCAACCCGTATATCAACTGGGTGCGCCGGCTGTTCGATCTGCCGCACTGGTCGCTGTCGGCGTATCTCAAGAACAAGACCAAATCGGCCATGCAGTACATCGGCAGCTTCGAGGAATCGGTCGCGCAGGCCGCGCGCAAGCGCGGTGTCGATACGGTGGTCTGCGGGCACATTCACCGCGCCGAGATGCGCGATATCAACGGCATTCTGTACTGCAATGACGGCGACTGGGTCGAGAGTTGCTCCTCGCTGGTCGAGGACATGAACGGACAACTGCGGTTGATCGATTGGCCCAAGCTCAAGGAGCAGACGCGCGATTTGCCGGTCGCGGTCCCGGTCGGCCAGGCAGCGTGATGCAAATGCCACGCAGAGTTCATGACGATGTGAACTCGCCGCGCTTAAATGCTCTCCTGGTTGCGGTCTCGAGGTTGCGAACGTGAACGACGTGTGCGAATTGTGGAGCCTCCCCTGGCACTCGGTGCAGAGCAGCGTGGCCGAGAGCTTCGGCATCGTCACCGTGTTGGATCCGTCTGCGCGGGGTGCGCGCGCGTCGGCCTCATCTACCGCCAATTGGTTGATGCGGGCCTTGAGCCTCCCGCCGCAGAAGACGCCCCCTGGGGTCGAGCCCTAAGCGACCCCCCTTTTTTAGCGGTGCACCGGAGCGCGGCCGCAAACAAATTGCCGCATTACTGTACGCGAACCGTCATCTTCGAAATGCACCATCGGCCTCATGACACGACTAAGCAGGCCATCCATGAGCAGTTTCGACCTGGATCTTGATACCCAGATGAGCAATCTGGAGCTCGAGTGGCGTCAAGCGTATGAGGCGAGCATCGCGACTCGCGCCGACTATCAGAAGCTTGCCGCCAACCCCAAGGCGAGCGTCGATTTGCTCGACGCGGCCCGCGAGCGCCTCGACCGCGCCGAGGCACTCAAAGCGCGGATCATGGTGAAGATCGAGAGGCTCGAGGATCAGGTGTTGGGTCGAGATTGATCCTGACGATCGGCGCCCGCTCACTCGGGCGCCGCGTCTCGTGGCGGCGGGAAATCGCTGAAGCTGTCGCGCACCCGCCGGGCGATGAGGATGTAGGCGAGAAAATAAAGGTCGACCAGTGCCGCGCCCAACGCGGTGAAAGGCGGGTCCCCCGGCTGGGCCGTCGCGAGCTGAAATACCGACAGTGCGACATCGAGCCCCGCGGACAGCGCGAGCAAAATCCGCCCGTGACGCCAGCACCACCGGGTCGCCCGGCTCGCGCCAGGCGCGCGCCGGAACAACGCATACAGAACCGGCAGCGTCACCACTGCCGGTACGAAAGCCTCCACGCTCCACAGCGAGCGAAGCGATCCGAAGGCCTTGTCGTCCACGCCCGCAAAGTGCCCGATCCCGATTCCGATCGGTAGTACGACGGCCCTCGCCAAATAGATCACCGCGAGCCACAGCAGGAGCGGCGGCTTCAAGCACATGTCATCGTCGAATTGCGACGAGCGGTAGCGGTCAGGGTCGTAGCTCAAAGTCATGCCGGAAGTGTCCGTGATGGCGGGCGGTACAGGGGAAACACATGGAGCCTCGAGCCTAGCTCGCAAATATTTCAAGCCGCGCATCCACGGCACCATGGATCAGGCGGAGCCCGCCCGCCCCGGCGAGGGGCCGCTCATTGATATTTGGTCGTCTTTCCGTCGAAGAATCGTCATCTTCGCGGTGCACACTTGGCTCTTCTTGAATTCGAGGGCGGCTGCCCTGGGCTCGGAGGTCCTTTGAAGCGCCTGGACAACGATAGCGATGCGGAGGCCGCGCTCATCGAGCGCCGCTGGTTTGCGACCGTGAGGGCCGTGCGCAGAATGCAGGCCGAATGCGAGGTCTTGCGGGAAGTCATGGAACTCGCTGAGGCCTCGTGGCGGCGCGCGCTGCGGGCCGCAGGCAGCGCACAGGTCCGTGGCTTAGGGACTCACCGCTCGCAGTGGTTCCTCCAAGGAACGCGAATGTGAAGCTGGGAAGAAACGATCCGTGCCTGTGCGGTAGCGGAAAAAAATACAAGAAATGTTGCGGCCCCGGTGTGCCTTCGGAACACCGCGCTCGAGACAGCGATGAAGCGCCGGCCGCGCCGCAGAGCCGCGCGGCGCCCCGGGAGCCGTCGCTCGCGGAGCTGCAATCGCTTGCGCCCTTGCTCAACGCGGGACGCCATTCGGAGCTGGAGCTGGGGGCTCGGGAACTGCTGATCCACTTTCCGAATTCCGGGCTGGTATGGAAACTCCTGAGCCTATCGCTCTGGGTCCAGGGTAAGGACGCCGTGCCATCCTTGAAAAGGACGGCCGAGCTATTACCCGATGACCCCGAGGCACACAGCAACCTCGGTAACGCATTTAGGGCGGCGGGGCAGATCGAGAATGCAGTGGCGAGCCAGCGCCGTGCGCTCGCGCTGAAAACCGATTATGTAGAGGCCCACAATAATTTGGGCAGTGCTCTCTTGGATCTCGGCCGCTTGGATGAGGCTCTTGCAAGCTTTGGTCGCGCTGCGGCGCTCAACCCGGATTTCGCCCTGGCACACAGCAACTTGGGCATAGCGCTGATGCTGCATAATCAGCCCGAAGCGGCCGAATCGAGCTGCCGGCGCGCGCTCGAGATCGAGCCACGCCTGACCGCGGCCATCGTGCAGATCGCCGAGATCCAGGCGGCCCACGGACAGTTCGACGAGGCGGAGAAGACCCTGCAGCAGGCCATCTCGGCCGAGCCGGACATGCCGGAAGCCTGGGCCGCCCTGGTGCGTTTGCGAAAAATGACCGTCTCCGACACCGATTGGCTCGCGCAGGCGCAGCGGATCGTCGCGCTGCCGCTGCCGCCGCGCCGTGAAGTTCACCTGCGCTATGCTCTGGGCAAGTATTTCGATGATGTGGGCGAATACCCCCAGGCATTCGAGAACTACGCCCGCGCCAACGACATAGCGAACATGAATCGGCCGGAACATGAGCTGCGGCATCTGAAGCAGGGCATCGACCGCCTCATCCGCACCCACACTCGGGAATGGCTGAGCCGGATCCCGGCTCATTCAAACCTCAGCCAGCGCCCGGTCTTCATCGTGGGCATGCCCCGCTCGGGCACGACGCTCGCGGAACAGATTCTCGCCTCGCATCCAGAGGTGCATGGTGCGGGCGAGCTGGATTTCTGGGGTAGGGCGGCCAGGGCGCACGACGCCTGCCAAAACCAAATCGACGATGAGCCGGAAGCCATCCGCGAGCTGGCTGCGCAGTACCTCGCGCTGCTCTCGCGCGTGTCTGCCGACGCGCAACGGGTCGTCGACAAGATGCCAGGCAACTACATGTATCTGGGACTGATCCATGCGGCATTGCCCAACGCGCGCATCATCCACATGCGGCGCGACGCGATCGACACGAGCCTGTCCATCTACTTCCATAACTTCGGACGCGCTCATCCTTATGCCAGCGACTTGAACGATCTGGCCGCATTCTTCGTCGAGTATTCGCGCCTCATGGATCATTGGCGCGCGGTCTTGCCCGCGAATGCGATCCTCGAGGTACCGTACGAGGAACTGGTGCGGGATCAAGAAGCTTGGAGTCGCAGGATGGTGGAATTCATCGGACTGCCTTGGGATCAGGGCTGCTTGGAATTCCATCGCACCGCCCGCATCGTCAGCACGCACAGCAAATGGCAGACACGACAAAAAATCAGCACCTCATCCGTCGGGCGCTGGCGAAATTACGAGAAATTCCTGGGTCCGCTCAAGACCCTGGTCGTTGGGGGCGAGCGCGCGGCCGCCGATCAGGCGGGTAGCGCAACGTGAGCGTCCGATCGATGCGCCCGGAACGAGCCCTATCGTGACTGCGCTGGAACCGCCCTTGGCCCGTCCGGTCGTCGAACCCGGACCCGCGCTTCAGTCGGCGCGCTACGTCGTCGGCGCGATGATGACCTCAAGCCATGCGCGATTTGGGGAGCGCTTGTCGGCTTCCTGCCGAGCTCATTCTCTGCCTTTGGCTCTGTTCGAGGTGCCGACCGTACACCGCTCCATCAGCGTCAAGGGCTCAGATGACCCTCGATACACCAAGGCCCGCTTTATTCGCCTTCTGCTCGATCGCTTCGAATGCCCCGTCCTCTATCTCGATGTCGACTGCGTGGTGGTCCAGCATCCGACACGCATCGATGAGCTGCTGGCGGCCGAAGTGGATTTCGCAATCTTCAACTGGCTCGCCGAGGAGCACACCGAGGCCTACGTGCGAACCGAGATGACCATCGAGGACGGGTCCACCCGCCGGGTCGCGCGCGGCCGCTTCTACCGTTTTTCACACAGCATCGATTCGATCAGCGACCGGCAGCTTTTGTGCAGCGGACCGGTGCAATGGTGGAATCGCACCGTTGCGGCCACCACCCTGCTCGAGCAATGGCAGCGAGTGATTGAACGCTCGCCCGGCAGCGCCGATGACAAGTGCCTGGATCATGCCTTCAACAATTGCCCTGCCGGAGCGGTGCCCATGCGGGCGGCCTGGCTTCCGAAGGCTTACGCAAGATATGCCTGGTGGATCTACGAGCGGCCGTTCATCGATCATCCGGAGCATCCGGCCTCCGCCGATGGCTTCGTCCCCCTCGACGAATTGGATGGGAAGCGGCGAATCTACACGCAGTGCTTGCGTGAGCCTGAGGTCGCCTATGTGTTTCCAAAGGATTGCCTGATCGATACCGAGACACGCACCTTGCTCCGATTGAGCGACCAGGGTTGGCGGCCGGTGGCGAAGTTCTCGATTCCTTTATGGCTCTGATGAATTCCGGCATCGAATCCCCGGTGGACGCGGTCTTCGGGCAGGCCGTTGCGCATCATCGAGCGTCGCGCAGCAAGGAAGCACGGGCGGCGTATGAGCGGGTGCTGCAAATGCAGCCGCGGCATTTGCCGGCGCTCACTTTCCTGAGCGTGATCGCGTTGCAATCGAACGATCCCGAGCGCGCAGTTCAGCTGACGGCCACGGTGCTGGAGGCAGATCCGTCGCATGCGGTTGCCCACCTGATGCAGGGCCACGCGTATCTGCGCCTCGATCGGCGGATGGCAGCGCTCGCGAGTTACGAGCGCGCGAGCGCGTTGAGACCGGACCTGGTCGAAGCACACTTCCATCTGGGCAACGTGCAAAGCGAGCTCGGGCGCCATATAGAGGCCATCTCGAGCTACGAACGGGGATTGAGGATCACACCGCAGGCCGCGGAGATTCACAACAATCGAGGCAATTCGCTGCGTAGTCTGAACCGATACGCGGAGGCGATCGACAGCTATGACCGGGCAATAGCCTTCATGCCGCAAAGCCCGGAACCCTACTTCAACCGCGGCCTGGCGCTTTACGAATTGAAACGCTTCGAGGCAGCGCTCTCGAGCTACGATCAGGCCATCGCGATCCGACCCGGGTATGCCGAGGCGTACCTCAACCGCGGCAACGTGCAGAAGCGGCTCGATCGACCGGAAGCGGCGCTCGCAAGTTACACCCGTGCCATCGATCTCAAGCCTGACTACGCCGAAGCTCATTGCAACCGCGGCAACGTGCAAGGCGAGCTCGGCAGGGTCGACGCCGCGCTTGCCAGCTATGATGCCGCGATCTCGATCGCGCCCGGCTATGCCGATGCTCATTGCAACCGCGGTAACCTCCTCGGCGATTCGATGCGCTTCGAGGAAGCCCTGGAGAGTTATGATCGCGCCATTACCGCCGATCCCGGGTACGCCCAAGCATACTTCTGCAAATCCTTGGTGAGCTTGCTACTGGGCGACTGGGAACGCGGTTGGCGGGATTTCGAATGGCGGTGGAGGAACGTGCATTGTGCCTCCAGCAGGGAGCATCGGGAGTTCTCGCAGCCGCTCTGGCTCGGGGAGCAGCCGCTCGCCGGCAAGACCATTCTGCTGCGCGGCGAGCAGGGGATGGGCGACATCATCCAGTTCTGCCGCTACGCCACACTCGTTGCGGCGCGCGGAGCAAGGGTGGTTCTGGAGGCTCCTCGCCCGCTCGTCAATCTGCTGCGAAGCCTGCAGGGAGTCGTGCAACTGGTGGAGTTCGGTGAATCGCTGCCGCCATTCGACTGTCATTGCCCTCTGCTCAGCCTGCCGCTGGCTTTCGGCACCATGCCCGCGACGATTCCCGCCCAGGTCCCGTACTTGCGCAGCAGCACGGCGCGGGTGAACTATTGGCGGGACAAACTGGGTCCGCGAAGCCGACCGCGGGTGGGATTGGTATGGTCGGGAGGCTTTCGGCCCGATCAGCCCGAGCTCCGGCAGGTCAATAACCGCCGCAACATGCCTCTGGCCGCGATGAAAGCCCTGCTGCACCCGGGATTGGAGTTCTACAGTCTGCAAAAGGGCGAGCCCGCGGAATCGGAGCTTGCGCTGCTGAAGGCCGCGGGATGGAGCGGACCGGAGCTCATCGACTTGACCGGCGAGCTGCATGATTTCCACGAGACCGCCGCATTGATCGAACAACTCGACTTGGTCGTTTCGGTCGACACTTCCACGGCACATCTGGCGGGCGCGCTGGGCAAGCCGGTATGGATCTTGAATCGCCTCGACACCTGTTGGCGCTGGTTCCTGGGCCGCACCGACACACCTTGGTATCCGACCGCTCGCATTTACCGGCAGGAGCGGGCGCACGACTGGACGGGTGTCGTGGACCGAGTCCGCGAGGATTTGGCGCGGCTCGCCGCTTCGGGTTCCATCTGAGGCGACCCGTGCCCGTTATTCACCGGCGCGAATAATAATGATGCTGCGTGCGACGCCGGGCAGAAACGACCGATGCCCCTGCGGCAGCGGACGAAAATTCAAACATTGCTGCGCGCGCAAGCGCGAGCCGCAGCCCGCGGCGGCCGAACTCATTCACTCGCAGGACACTGGCCATCGGCGCGGTGAGCGTCCGCCGGCGCAAAGCGCTGTCGCCGATCTCGTTGCACTGGCGACGGCTCGCCGGTACGGCGACATGGAAGCCAGGGCGCGTGAGCTGACGGCCCTGCACCCGTCCTCGGGCCTTGCGTGGAAGGCTCTGAGCGTCGCCCTGCAGATGCAGGACAAGGAGGCGTTGGATGCTCTGCAGCGGGCGGCGCGCCTTCTGCCCGACGATGCGGAGGCACAGAGCAATCTCGGCGCGGCCCTGCGGCGATGCGGGCGGCTCGACGAAGCGGTGGCCTGTCTGCGCCGGGCTTTGCAGAAGAGGCCGAATCTCGCGGAAATCTGGAACAACCTGGGAAACGCCGAGCGGGATCTCGGACATTTCGATGCCGCCGTCGCGGCGTTGCGTGAGGCGCTGCGATTGAAGCCCGGATTCGCCAAGGCGCACAATAATCTGGGCAATGTACTGCTGGACCTGGGGAGGCTCGACGAGGCGGTGGCGAGCTATCGGCAGGCGCTCGCCTGCCACGCGAACTACGCGGAGGCGCACGGCAACTTGGGCTCCGCGCTGCGCCTCGGGGGCCGTTCGGCAGAAGCGCAATCCCATTGCGAGCGCGCACTCGCGATAGATCCGCATTACGCGGCTGCGATCATGCTCCTCGCGCACCTGCAATCGGACCAGGGGCAGTTTGCCGAGGCGAGCAGGCTGCTCGAGCGTGTGATCGCCATTGACCCGGATTGCGCGGAGGCCTGGGCGGGCCTTGCAGGGCTGCGCCGGATGTCGCGCGAGGACGCGGATTGGTTGGCGGGCGCAATGCGTACCGCCGAACGGGCGCTTCCCCGGGACGAGATTCATCTTCGTTTTGCCATCGGAAAATATCTCGACGATTTGGGGGAGTACGAGGATGCATTCCAGAGCTTCCGTCGCGCGAACGACCTGGCAAAGCTGCACCGTCCTCGGCACGACCAGCGCCTTCTGACGGCAGGTATCGATTGCCTGGTCCAATCGCAGACGGCCGACTGGGTCCGACGCGCACGCTCATCCGCGATCCGCTCCGAGCGGCCGGTGTTCGTCGTGGGAATGCCTCGATCCGGAACGACGCTGGCGGAGCAGATACTCGCTTCACATCCGAAGGTGCACGGAGCGGGCGAATTGCCTTTCTGGAATGGCGCGGCTGGCCGGTGCGCGGCGGCGGCCGATTCCACCGATGATTCCGGCGATGACGCGCGCCTGCGGCGGCTGGCCGACGATTACCTGGCGTTGCTCGGCGAGGTGTCGCAGGACGCGCTGCGGGTCGTCGATAAGATGCCGGCCAACTTCATGTTTCTGGGATTGATTCACGCGGCGCTGCCCTCGGCGCGAATCATCCATCTGGAGCGCAATCCCATCGATACCTGCCTTTCGATCTACTTCCAGAATTTCGGCGCCGCTCACTCCTACGCAAGCGACCTCAATGATCTCGCGCATTATTACGTTGAATATCAGCGCATCATGGATCACTGGCGGCGGATCCTGCCGGCAGGGCTGATGTTGGATGTGCCTTACGAGGGACTCGTCGCGAATCCGGAATACTGGAGCCGCACCATGGTCGAGTTCATTGGATTGCCGTGGGATGCGCGCTGCCGGGATTTCCACGGCACCGAGCGCATCGTCAGCACCTTCAGCAAGTGGCAGGCCCGGCAACCGATCAATACAAGGTCCGTGGGGCGCTGGCGTCGTTACGAGAAATTCTTGGGACCCCTGCGCTCGCTCCTGGTGCGCGGCGATCAGGACGTCCATTTCGATAGATAACGCGCGTAACCCGCTCTCCAGGAGGGTGTTCCGAACGCACCGTCGCTCTCGTGCATGACGCTGATGCCCCAAGTGCCCATGCGAAGGCCCCGCTGTTCGGCCGTCCGGCAAAAATCCAGATCATAGAAATGAAAGTCGAAGCTCTCATCGAAGAACAGCTGCTTCGATATCAGAGTCTCACTTCGCACCGCCAGCATCACGCCGTCCAGGAGCTTGACCTCCTGCCCTGGCATGCCGTACGCGCTGATGTAATCCGCGGGCCAGGTCTTGCCATGCGCAACCACGCCGCTCAAGTTTTCGAGGTCATCGCGGGTGAATGCGTCGTCCAGGAATCTCCACGCCGGCTGACGGTCCGCGCGGCGCCGGTTGCCGGCGAGCCCGATGATGTCGAATTTGGCCAACCCCTGGAAGATCCGGGTGGGCCAGTAGAAATCGAGGAGGTGCACGTCATCATGGACGAACACGAGGATGGCGGGATCAGCGGCGGACTCGCGGATCGCGATATTATAGACGAACGGTAATCCCTTCGAATTGCGGGGAAACAGCCGCAATTCGAATAGCGGCGTGTACAGCCTGAGCGAGCGTCCGAGGGCGCTGCGGGCGGCAAAATCTTCACTCGTCTGCCGGGTTGCGCACACCACCCTGACCTTGAAGCTCATGAGTTCTCGTGCCCTGTGAGAGTCCCGGCGGAGCGTGCCGCGCAGAGTCTTACACGCCGGATTCCCGGCGTCCACGGATCGGCCCCAACGCCACCTCTCATCGAATTGCAACTTGCGATTGATACGGTGACACAAATTCGCAATACATATCGACGGTATCGCATGCAATTCTCGAGTCGCGATCTTGCAACGGCGGCATCGCTTCTGCTGCTGATGTCCTGCGGCGGAGGCGGTTCGTCCCCCTCCGCCCCGCCGCCTTCGGCATCGATCAGCGCGTCGCCGAGCAGCGTCAGCAGCGGGGCTGCATCGAATCTAACGTGGAGTTCGTCGAACACCACTTCCTGCACCGCATCGGGCGGCTGGAGCGGCATCAAATCCTCAAGCGGCGTGCAAAGCACCGGCCCGCTGAGCTCCACCACGGCCTATTCGCTGACCTGCAGCGGCGCGGACGGCACGCATGCGCTGGTGAGCGTGACCATCGATGTGCAGCCGGTCGTGACACTCACGGCCACCCCGCTGTCCGTCGACAGCGGCGCGAGCGCTGAGTTGAGCTGGAGTTCATCGAGTGCGACCGCGTGCGCGGCGACCGGCGGTTGGAGCGGCACTAAATCCGCGAGCGGCTCGCTAACTACGGGCCCGCTGACTGCCGCAACGACCTATTCGCTGACCTGCGCCGGCGCCGGCGACACGAGCACGACGGCGAGTGTGACGGTGAATGTGGCGCCGCTCGCCACGATCGCCGCCAGCCCGACGATCGTCTCTGCCGGTGGGTCGTCGCTGCTCAATTGGAGTTCCACGAACGCCACCACCTGCACGGCGTCGGGCGGGTGGAGCGGCGCCAAATCTACCAGGGGCACGCAGAGCACGGGACCACTCTCGACAGGGACGACATTCTCCCTGACTTGCTCGGGCCCGGGAGGCATCAGCAGCCTCACGAGTGTGTCCGTCGGCGTCGGCCGGGTGACCGTATCGCCGGCGATAGCCGCGATCACGCCAGCCGAGACCCCGCAGTTCGGCGCCATAGTATCGGCAGGCGGCGCTGTCGCCTGGACGGTCGACGGGTTTGCGGGTGGCAATGCCAGCGTCGGAACCATCGGAAACAGCGGGTTGTACACGCCGGGGACTGTGCCCGGCCGCCACACCATTGCCGCAACCAGCGTTCTTTATCCCGCGCTCAAGTCTTCGGCCATTGCTGCGGTCACTGACCTTCCGGGGGTGTACACCTATCGCAACGATGCAATGCGGGGCGGGGCCAATACGCAGGAATACGCGCTCACTCCGGCGAGCTTCGGCGCGGGCAGCTTCGGCAAGCTTTTTTCCTGCACGGCCGATGGTGCGATCTACGCGCAACCTCTGTGGGCCGCGAATATTTCAGTCAATGGGGCTCGGCGCAATGTCGTGTTCGTCGCCACCGAGCACGACAACCTCTATGCCTTCGACGCAGATCTGAGTCCCTGCGTGCAGCTCTGGTCGGCGAGTCTCATCGATGCGGCGCATGGTGCAACGTCGGGCGAGACCACGGTACCCTCCGGCGTTTCCGGGTATCTGGTGGGCCACGGAGACGGGGACTTGACGCCGGAGGTCGGCATCACCGGGACGCCCGTCATCGATCCCGCGAGCGGGATTTTGTACGTGGTGTCGAAGTCGGTAAGCGCCGGCAGGAAAGTCTTCTATCAGCGTCTGCACGCCATCGATATCGCATCCGGCAGCGAGATGCCCGGATCACCCGTGACCATCTCGGCCACATATCCCGGCACCGGCGACGGCGGAACCAAGGACACCTTCAATCCGCAAACGCACAATCAGCGGCCGGCTCTCGCACTCGTCGACGGCACCGTCTATATCGCCTGGTCGGCGCACGAGGATACTCCGCCTTGGTACGGTTGGATGATGGGTTACACCTACAACGGCAAGTCCTTCGTGCAGACCGCGGTGTTCAACGCCGTGCCCAACGCCTCCGAGGGCGGCATCTGGATGAGTGGCGGTGCACCGGCGTCCGACTCCAACGGCAACCTGTACGTCGTCACGGGCAATGGTTCCTTCGACGCGGCGAACAGCGCGGCGCCCAACAATGATTACGGTGATTCGTTGCTCCAGCTGACCGGCGCCTTGCGTGTGAGCCAATACTTCACGCCATCGGATGAGTCCACGGATAACGGCGGGGACGTCGACTTCGGGGCGGGCGGCGCCGCGCTGCTCGCGGATCTGCCGAGCGGCAGCCCGGTCCCTCACCTGCTCATCTGCGGGGGGAAGGATGGAGATCTGTATCTCTTGAATCGGGATTCCCTGGGCGGATTGGGCGATCAATTCGCGCTGCAAAAAATTGCGTTTTCGTACCGGATCTTCTCGACGGGGGCGTACTGGAACGCCGGTTTCTATCTCGCGGGCGCCAACGGACCGCTGACGGCCTTTACGGTCGTGCCGTCGGTCCCTGCGCTCCGCCGCGCGGCTTCATCGACCCATGTTTTCGGCTTTCCGGGGAGTTCCCCTTCGGTGTCAGCGTCGGGCGCTGAGAACGGCATCGTCTGGACCCTCGACACCAGTCAGTACTGTACGTCCAAAGCGCCAGGTTGCGGGCCAGCAGTGCTCTATGCTTACGATGCAGCCAATGTCATCACTCCGATCTGGAACAGCGGCGAGGCTGCCACTGATGCCGCGGGCAATGCCGTCAAGTTCGCGGTCCCAACCGTCGCCAATGGCAAGGTCTACGTCGGGACGCGCGGCAACAACACCGGCGGAGTGCTAGGTTCCACCAGCGTTGCGGGTGAATTGGACGTATATGGGCTAAGGCCCCACTGAATATCGCGGCACATGAATGTGCTCGGGCGCAAGCCGGGCAAGATGGCGTGCATGCATCGCCTCGAACGCCGATTCGAGATGCCGGGTGTAAAGCGTGGTGTTGAACAGCGGCGCCGTCTGACGGCGCTCAGCCAGCCGTCGCTTCAAGCCGGCCAGTCGGGTGGGATCACCGGCCAGCGAGACGGCGAGTTCCTCATAGTCCTGTGACGTCGCGACGATCAGTTCCGAAAGACCGACGGCGGTGAGGAGGCTCGCAGCCACGCGCGATGCGAAGCTCTCGCCGCGACACGTCAGAACCGGGAGGCCCGCCCAGAGCGCGTCGCTGGCCGTGGTATGGGCGTTGTAGGGCCAGCCATCGAGGAACAGATCGGCGGCCCGGTGCCGCGCCAGATGCAGAGGTAAGTCCATGCGTTCGCCGAACACCAAGCGCTCGGGGTCGATATTTCTTGCAGCCGCTTCGCGCCGGAGATTCCGGGCCGCGATCGGATTGTCCGCGAACAGCCAGAGCACGCTGCTGTTGACACGACGCAAGATTCGCATCCAGGCCTCGAAGGTGTCGGGCAGTATCTTGAAGGGATTGTTGAAGCAACAGAAGACGAAACCGTTGGCAGGCAATCGAAGCTCGGCCCTCGCGAATACCCGATCCGCGATCACGCGCTTGGCATCGTTGACCTGATAGCTATCGGGCAGGTACACGATCTTCTCGGTGTAGCGACCGCGGCTTGCCTCGGGCACCAGCGTCCGATCCGCAATGAGGTAATCCATGTAGTCCGCGCCCATCGTGCCCGGATAGCCCAGGAAATTGACCTGAATCGGCGCGGCACGCAGCGCGAAAATACCTGCCCGGCTGTCCTCGGTGAATCCCTTCAAATCGACGGCGATATCGAGATGACGCTGCCTCGCGAGATGCACGACGTCCGGGTCCGACTGGTCGCGCACGTCGATGAGCTCATCGCACGCTTCCCGCAGCCGTGTCCGCATGGGGCCTCGTGATTCCGGTCCGAACGAGAATCCAAGCACATCGAATCGCGATCGATCGTGGGTTTCGAGCAACCCCGCGATCAGGTAGGCGGTCGCGTGATCGTGGAAGTCCGCGGAAAAATAGCCGAGCCGAATCCGCTCACGGCTGGACGGATCGAAGCTGACGGGCAGCGAATCGTTCTTCGGGCATTTATCTTGCGTCCAGATCTGCGCGGCCTGGTGCTGAATTTCGGCCGCCCCCGTCAGCGCGAGCAGAGCGAAGGGCGGGGATGACCGCGCGCCCCGCGCTACGGCGCCGAGGAGCTCATCGAGCTCGGTCTCGAAGCTCTCCCAGTCGCATACCTGCATCTTCGTATGCAAACGCAGGCCCCGCAAGTACTCGAGATCGGGCTCGATCTCGAGGGCGCGATCGTAGCTGGCCAGCGCTGATTCGAACTGTTTCCATTCCCGAAGAACGTTGCCGCGATTAAGATGAGCCTTGGCGTAATCCGCCTTGAGCGCACTGGCGCGTTGGTAACTTTCGAGCGCCGCATCCCGCAGCCCCAGGGACTGCAATACCTCTCCCCGATTGAGGTGAGCCTCCGGGTAGTGGGGCCTTGCAGCGATGGCCTGATCGTAGCTTTCGAGCGCCGCATGCCACTGCGTGAGCCCCCGCAAGATGCTGCCGCGGTTGAAATGCGCCTCGGCATAATTGGGCCTCACCGCGACGGTCCGCGCGTAGCTCTCGAGCGCCGGCCCCCATTGCTTCCCCTCAGCGAGGATCACGCCGAGATTGAAATGTGCCTCGGCCATGTCCGGCTTGAGCGCGATGGCACGGCGATAGCCGGCGATCGCCTCATTCGGCCGAGCGAGCGCCTTGAGCGCATTCGCGCGATTGTAATGACCAATGGCGTAATCGCCTTTGATGGCCACCGCGCGATCGTAGCTCGCGAGCGCTGCGTCCCATTCTCCGAGTCCTTCCAGGGCCAGACCGCGGTTGTTGAACGCTGCTGGATTCTTGGGATCGCAGGCGATGGCCTTGTCGAACAAGAGCAGCGCTTTCCTCGGGTCATTGGCTCGGCCGGCGATGACTCCGAGCTGAAGCAGCGCATCGGGCTGCCGCGGATTGACCTTTAAAATCTCCTCGTAGATGCGGGCGGCTTCGGCGAGTTCGCCCAATCTGCCATGGGCCAGAGCCTCCTGCAACCGCGCAGCCACCCGGCCCCCGGTCGCGCCGTGCACCACTTTGCTCATGAGGTCGGATGAACTCTCAATCGTTGAGCAAGAGTCGGGCGAGGGCGTCCACCGCGGACACATCGCCGAAGGCGGTTGCGGCATGGAGCTCGAGGGTCGCGCGAATCCGGGCGCGGTAGACCGGATCCCGCGCTATCGCGACCGCGAGATCGACATAGCTTTCCACGTCGTCCGCCACCAATTCGCAAAGGCCGGCCCGCGTCAATATGCCGCTTCCCAGACGGCCGCGCATGAATGTCCCTCTGTAGGTCACACAGGGCAGGTGGCATTCGATCGCTTGCAGCATGGTGTTGAATCCCGAGAAGCCGATGGTGTCGAGGTATACATCGGCCCGGCGAAGCAAACCGTAGAATGCAGCGCGCGGCTGCCAAGGAATCGTGTGAAGGTGGCGTACCGGGTCGATTCCGGCGCCGCGAAATGCGCCTGCCATGCGTTCGTGAAGCTTGCGGCTGAGCTCGCCGGACTCGTGCTGGAAGAACACGAAGCTCCCGCTCCCGAGGCGCTTTGCAATCTCGACGAGAACGATGTCGTCCTGCGGCCGGTACTTGTAAGGCACGCCGGGGCAGACAAATATCGGACCGCCGTCTGGTAACCCCAAGGAACCGAGATCTAGGTCCATCGATTGGGGGCTATGGGGCTCGCAATAAACGCCGAGATTCGGCAGGCGTACCAGGGCTTCCGTGTAATGATCCTGCGCCTGGGGCGGTTCGAGGAGATCGGCCGAGAGGTAGCAATCGATGGTGGGCAAGCCGCTGGTCTCCGGATGACCCCACGCGGCGAACTGGCGCGGGGCGAGTCGCACGGCCGCGAGTGCCAGGGTGGTCTCGTTCATGCCGACCTCGGGATAAATCACGGCATCCAGATCCTGTTCCCGGATGGCGCGAATCCACTCGCGAGTTGGTTTGCTTCCGGAAACAAAGTGATCGACCAAACCCTGCGCCGCGCGCGTCATTTCATCCTGCTTCGAGCCCACGCTGAACAGATGGAGCTCGAAGCGCTCGCGGTCGAGGCACTTGAGCCAGCCGCGAAGAATGGCGTGGAATACCGAATGCTCGCGCACGTGGGCCGAGACGAAGCCGAGCTTGAACCGTCTCGACACTCGTGGGGCCGCGGCAGAGGTGCGCCGCCGCGGTGCGCTGACCACGTCGAGAGCCGCGAGTCGATCCGCGCATGCGCCGCGGTAGCGCTTGAGCAGCGGCCTGTTCGATTCCTCGTCGTAGGTTAGATAGAAGAATTGTTGTTGCGCCACGCTGAGCGCATCCTCTATGCCCAGAGTACGGGAGTCGAGCCAGGACTCGAATTCTCGGAGCTCCCTTTCGAAGACCCGACGCGAGGCGCGGGCGTGCGCTTGCGAAGCCGGCACCGAAGGAATATGGCGCGCGAGCAATCGCGTGCGGGCTTGAATGTCCGCGGGACGGAGTTCAAGAGCGCGCCGATAGGAGCGCACTGCGCCTTCATCTTCTCCCGTCTCGTGCAGAATCATACCGTGATTGCACCACGCCTCTGCATAGCCGGGATCGAGCGCGAGCGCCCGGTCGAGGCACCCGAGCGCCTCCGCGCGCCGGCCAAGGCAGCGCAGCGCGCCCGCTCTGACATTATGTGCCTGGGCAGATCTTTCATTTGCTTGCAAGGCAAGATCCGCACATTCGAGCGAATCGCTGAATCGTTCCAGCGACAGGAGCACTGCGGCTTTTTGAGTGAGCGTCGGAGCAGTCCCCGGTCTAAGTCGCAAAAGCGTCTCGAAGCACGCCAGCGCCTCGGTGAAGCGCTGCTGCTGCGCGAACAGGCTGCCGCAACCTTCCCAGGCCTCCGCCATTCGCGGCGCCACCGCGAGCGCAGATTGGTACGATGTTGCGGCCTCATCCAGCGCGCCGCTCGAGGCAAGGGCGCCGCCCAGATTGTGATGCGCGATGGCGTAGCCGGGATCGAGACGCAGCGCTGCGCGGTAGCTCGCGATCGCCTCGGGCCAGCAGCCGAGCTGCATCAGCGCTTGGCCGAGATTGTTATGCGCACGGGCGCTGCCGGGATCGAGGGTAATGGCGGCACGGAGCGTCTCCGCAGCATCGCCCGGTCGTCCAGCAAGCAAGAGGTTCGAGGCGAGCCGTCGCAGGGCGGCGGCGTCCTGCGGCTGCTGCTGTGTCTGTGCTTCGCCGGCTTTACCCTCCATAACGAGATCGATCGCAGCCCCCACGGTCATCGATGATCAGTATAGACGAGGTCGCGGGCGCCGATGGCGCGCCACGTGAGCCCTACACATGTCATTTGGATGTAGCGCATCTGTCATGCACTACACCGACATCTCCGAGAAATCGCCTGTCGAGTCCACGGATCCAATCCGCATAGTGTGAAAACCTTCACATTTCATTCATTTCAATGCGACATCCATGGACGAGCATAACGCCCCAGTAGACCGCGATGTCGGCGACTCGATGGAGCGCACCAAGGGTGCCCGCCACAGAGCCGTCCTGCGAGTGGTCTGGTGAGTCTTAAGTTCGTCAACTATCGGGAGAGTCAATGAAGAACCTATTTCCAGTGAGCGTCGCCGGTGCCCTGGCACTCGGAGCCGTCGGAGCACACGCCAGCATCGCAGCGCCGAGTTCCGGCAGTTCGGATGCCGTGCTGTTCGCCGAGGTGGTCAACACCGCCGGAACCGCCGTCGTGGCTTCGTACGCCGGTGACACGGGTCTCAGCGTCACTCAAATGCTCAGCTTGTCCGGCTCGAAAACGGTCCTCGGCTCGGATGCAAACCTGGCCAAGCTGTTCGCGGCCGACGGCTCGGGCGACACCATCGTATGGGGCGTCATCGGCGGCCAATACCCGACGAGCGGCAGCACCGTCGCGGTGGGCAATACGCAGCTCATCTCCACGACGTCCACCAACACCGCGCCCGCCAAGTTCGCCGATTCGAAGCTCTCCGGCATGGTGAGTGCCTACGGCGCCGGCATCACCAGCCTCAACAGCAATCTACTCACCGCTTCGAGCATCGAAGGGACCAACCCGGCGACCTCGGGCGTGTGGGACGTCGTCACTCAAACGGCCGGTCTTGCCTTCTGGGGCGGCGCGCTTGGCAACGAGGAAGCCTTGGGCACCACGGCGAACCTCTACTACATCACCGGCGGCGGCGGGCCTCTCAGCTACATGGGCTTTACGCTCGAAGGAACCGCCTCGTTGAGCGCCGCCGGTCTGACGCTCGCCAACGGCGGCTCTGGGCCGCCGCCCCCGGTTCCGCTCCCGGCTGCCGTATGGCTGTTGGGCAGCGGCCTCCTGGGTCTCGCGGGAGTCGCGCGTCGCAAGGCCAAGGCCTGAGCCGTCTTCGTTACACCCAAAGAATTCGTAAAATCTCAAGGAGTCTTGAATCAATGCGTACCAACATGAAAGTAGCCGCGGCCATCGCCGCGGTACTGAGTTCGGGTGCCGCGATGGCGCAGCAAACGGCCCAAAACCCGGGAGTCGGGCTATATATAGCCGGTTCGTCGGCTGCCAAACCCGGCATCCTCGGCGCTGTCGCAGGGCCCGGATCAGCGGTTTGCACCGGTGCATTCGGTTACTACTACAGCACCACTGACACCAACTTCTTCGCTGTCTCCTGTGTGCCGCCCGCATCGACGGGTCTCCCCGGCGCCGGCAGCAGCATTTACACCATCTGGTATCGGGACGAAGGCGGCTCGGTCACCGGAGCTCTGCCGCTGATCAGCGGCTCGCAAATCAATCAGCTGCTGCTGACAGGCGCCGCTTCGGGCGCTTGCCCTGGCAGCGCGCCCGCCGGAAGCGCGACTTGCTACGCCATCGCCGTGGCGGGAAGTTCCGCCACGAACGGCATCGATGATTCCTTCGCGAGCGGCGTGTTCAAAGCCTCCGTGCAGCTGGGGATCACCGACGTCGAGCCCGGTGCGCTGGTCGGCAACAATTACCCGTCGGCTTACCATTCGGCCGTCTACGGCCATGCCACGTCGGCGCAAATGGCGAATCTCAACAGCAGCGCCCAAGCGATTTTCGGCCAGGTGTTCGGCGTGTTCGTGAACACCAACAGCACCGCGTTCTCCACCGCCGAGAAGGCCTGCCAGGGTCAAACGCTCAACTGCACGACGGGGCTGTCTCTCAGCAAAGCGACCATCGGCGCAATCTTGCAGGATTCGTTGGCGGGCATCGGAGGCTCGAATAACTGGAACGATATTCCCGACAGCAGCGGCAACCTGATCACCTCGACCAGCCTGCCCATCACGATCGTCAACCGCGAGCAAGGTTCGGGCAGCCGCACCGCCACGGACATCTTCTTCACGGGCGACCATTGCGTTTCCCCCGCGCAGAACCCGATCAAGGAAACCACGGCCGGCACGGCTGATTACTTTTCGACCGGCAACGTGCTGGCGGCGGCCAATGGAATCGCGGGCGCGATCACCTATGCATCCATCGATAATGCGGGAAGCACCTCGTTCCCCAATCTGACGCTGGTTGCGGTCGACGGCATTCAGCCGTCCAGCTTGAATGCAGCCACCGGCGTGTACGGAGACTGGTTCGAAGCCCAAGCGATACCCGCCTCGACTCTGGGCGGCAACTCGCTGACGGTCGCCAATGCAATCATCGCTGGGTTGCAGGCCATCTCGACCGGTCCGAATACTCCGCAAACGGTCGCAATTCCGAGCGGAAGCAGTCCCCCTGCGTACCCGGTCTCCTCGACGGCGACTGCGGAATCTCTGGCCACGGGTTACACGGGTGGAACGTATAGCTACAACATTTATACCAATCCCTATTCTCGCGCCTCGAACAGCTGCAACGATCCGGAACCGCTGCTCTAAGCTTTGTCGTTCAGTTAGGGAACGCATAGCGTAAGCTCGACCAATATCGGCACGATCTTCTGGCCTCCCTATGGGAGGCCAGCTTTTTTGCGGCGCTCGCATTCACGCGCCCTCCGCAACTGACGCGTTGCATGAAAACCGACACATTGCCACGATAGGATGGCCGGATGCGTATTGCATTCGCATTTGCCGCGCGCGCGCTCACGGCGCTTGTCATCGTCCTGCTCGCTCGACCGCAGGGCATGACCGCCTACGCCGACGAGACGGATAAATCCAAGTCCGAACAACATTTCGACGTGCTGGAGTACCGGGTGATCGGCAACACGGTGCTCGGCAACCGGGATATAGAAGGGGTGCTGTATCCCCTGCTGGGTCCGAACAAAGCTCTTCCCGACGTCGAGGCGGCGCGGACGGCCCTCGAGACTTATTATCACGATCATGGCTACGGGACCGTGTTCGTCGACATCCCGCCGCAAAAAGTCGAGGAAGGCATCGTGCGCCTGCGGGTGACCGAAGGGCGGGTCGAGAAAGAACAGATCAGCGGCGCGCATTACTTCCCCGAGCGCGACGTCATCGCGGCGTTGCCGGCTGCGGCGCCGGGACAGGTGCTTAAGCTTTCCAAGCTTCAGGACGAACTGCAGACCGTGAACGCCGCCACTCCGGACCGCTCCGTGGTGCCGGTGCTCAAAGCAGGCTCCGCCCCGGGCACCGTGGATCTGTCGCTGCAGGTCCACGATACCCTGCCGCTGCACGGCAGCCTCGAGGTCAATAACCAGGCCTCGCTCGATACGCGCTCGCTGCGCACCATCGCGAGCTTGAGTTATGGCGACATGTTCGGCCGGCTCGATAGCCTGTCGCTGCAATATCAGACCACCCCGCAGCAGCCCGACCAGGTGCGCGTGTTCGCGGCGAACTACGTGTTTCACGCGTTCGATTCCGGTCTGCAGCCATCGTTTCAATACATCAATTCAAACAGCAACGTGGCCGCGATAGGCACTCTGGGTGTGCTCGGAATCGGCGAGATCGCGGGCTTGCGGCTCGGCTTCCCTTTTGTCACCGATACGGCATCGAATCAATCCGTGACCTTCGGCGTCGATTACAAGCATTTTCGCAACACCATTACTCAGAGCGCGACCACGAGCGACGATACGCCGATCAGCTACCTGAATCTGTCTTTCGCCTATGCGGGCCTGTGGCGTTCCGATTGGCGCACGACCGCCTTCAGTCTCACCGCGAACGCGGGCCCGCGCCATCTGGTGAACAACGAGGGGTCCTTCGCCAACGACCGATTCGAGGGGCGGGCGAATTACTTCTACCTGCGGGGGGACCTCGACTTCGAGTTCAAGCTGCCGGCCGATTTTCGTTTGAAGCTGCGCGCCGCCGGTCAGGCCGCGGCCGAAGCGCTCATCACCAACGAAGACTTTTCCATCGCCGGTATCGATGGCGTGCGCGGCTATCTGGAATCCGAGGTGCTCGGTGACAGAGGCATCAAGGAAACCTTTCAGGTGACCTCTCCCGGCTGGCATCCGCGCCAGCGTGTGATCGGCGACGCGTACGTGTTCGCCGATGCGGGGCGCACCTGGGACGTTGCCGTGCTCGGCTGTCAGCCCACCGGTACCGGCCTCAACTTGCATAGCTACGGCGGCGGATTCGACATCTTGCCGGGACAGAAGCTCACCGGCGCCCTGACGTGGGCCAGGGTGCTCGACTCGGCGACGGACCTCCCGCCCGTTGCCGCTTCGGGCTGTCCGGCTTCCGGCCCCGCCACCCTCGCGGGTCAGTCGCGCGTGCTGTTCTTCCTGCGCGGAACTTTCTGATCGAGCGATTCGGCCTTGCGCAGCGTCGTCGGTCTCGGGCTCGCCACGGCCCTGTAACGAAACCTCAGTACAGTCGCGGCATGCACAGTCGACACGTCCGATCTGCCCTGGGCGGATTCCTGCTCGGTATCGTGGTCTCCTCTCCCATCCCGTGGAGCGGCCCGTCCTGGGCTGCAACTCAGTTGCCATTGCCCTGTATTGCGGGCAGCTGCGGAACCAAGGCCTCGAGCTTCGTCAGCACCGGCGCCGCCACCGCGGTCGAGTCGGGAAAAACCCTGTCGGTCCATCAGACCAGCAACACCGCGACGTTGAACTGGGCCTCGTTCGACATCAGCGCCGACGGCAAAGTGGTGTTCACGCAGCCCTCGGCGACGTCGATCGCGCTCAATAGAATCTTCGATTCGAACCCGAGCAGCATCTTCGGCACGCTCACATCGAACGGGCAGATTTATCTCATCAACGCCAATGGGTTCCTGTTCGGTCCTCACGCGACCGTCAACGTCGGCGGTCTGCTCGCCTCCTCCCTCGATCTCACCGATGCGAATTTCGCGGCCGGCATTCTCGAGCCCGGACTCAAGGGCCAGCCGGCACTGCAACCGTTCGTGGATTCGGCCGGGAATGTAATCTCGAAGCCGATCACGGTCGATGCCGGCGCAACACTCACAGCCGCGGACCAAGGGCGCCTGTTGCTGGCGGCGCCCGATGTCTCGAACGCGGGCACGCTCGCCGCGCCGGATGGGCAGGTCATTCTGGCGGCGGGACAAAGTCTCTATCTGCAGGCCAGCAGCGAGTCGAATTTACGCGGATTGATCGTCGAGGTGGATGGAGGGGGCACCGCGGCGAACCAACTGGGCGGGTCTATCTCGGCACCTCGCGGCAACGTCACACTCACCGGGCTCATGGTCAACCAGGACGGCCGCGTATCCGCCACCACCAGCGTTGCCGAGAACGGCTCGATCATTCTCCAGGCCGCCGACACCTTTGCTTCGACTAACTATAACTTGGGCGAACCGTTCTCGGCGACTCACGGAGGCACCGTTACTCTCGGACCCGGCAGCGTCACGGAAGTGACGCCGGAGCTGACCGACGCGGCCACCGCGGTCCAAGCACAGACCCAGCTGCAGTCCTCGATCACGATCACCGGTCAGCAGGTCTTCATGCATGACGCCGTGATCGATGCGCCCAGCGGGCAGCTCAATGTCACCGCTGCGGCCAATCCCTCGCAGGGCGTGCAACCCACCGGCAATCCCGACGCGCAGATCCGGATCGATTCGGGTACCAGCATCGACCTCGCGGGGAGTGAGGCGGAATTACCCATGTCTGCCAATCTGGTCTCGGTGCAGCTGCGATCGAACGAGCTCGCGGATGATCCGACGCAACGCGGCGGCGCGCTGCAGTCGACGCCGACCAGCACCGTGACGGTGACGGTGGACACGCGTGCGGACGGGGGCGCCGGTACTCCGATCGCGGATCTGAGTTCCGCGATTGCCGCGGTGGGCCAGAACATTGCCCAGCGCACGGAAACAGGCGGGACCGCCACGTTTGCCTCCGAGGGCGACGTGGTGCTGAGCAAGGGTGCCGCAATCAATGTCTCGGGCGGCGCCACCACGTATGAAGGCGGCACCATTCAGACCAGCTATTTGGTCGGCGCCAATGGTCAGCTCTACAACATCGGGACCGCAAATCCGCTGCTGACCTATACCGGTGTCGTCAACCCGACGCTCACCCAGTCCTATGATAAGTGGGGATATCGGGAGGTCGTACCGACTCCCGGCCTCAGTCAGTACCAATCGACCTATGTGCAGGGGGCCGCGGCCGGCACCATCCAAATCGCGGCCCCCAGCCTTTCGCTGGTCGGCAATCTTTCGGGAACCGCCGTGAGCGGGCCCTATCAGCGCAGCACGCCAACGCAAGGCGGTACCCTCATCATCGGGGTCGTACCGGCGGGCGTGGGGGGGCCGGCTTCGACCAGTATCGTCGTGGGGCCGAGCGTGAGTTTCGCAAGCTCGCTCACGCCGATCGTGGTCCAGGACGGCACGCCGCTGCCGGTGCAAACATTGCAACTGCCGGTCTCGTACGTTACCGCCGACGGGTTCACCAACACGCAGATCTCCACCAATTCCAGCATCAGCTTACCGGCAGGTTTGCCGCTGCAACTGCCGGCGGGCGCAGAGTTATCTCTGACGGCCGCGCGCATCGGCGTTGACTCGAGCATTTCCAGCCTGGGTGGGACGCTGCTGTTCGAGAGTGACGCGCCCGCTGTCTACTCAGGTCCTTCTCCCGGAGCGGTGCGCCCGGGTATTACGCTCGGCGACGGCGTGACGCTCGATGTCAGCGGACAGTGGACCAACGATGCCATGCCATCCGTCGGCCTCGGCACCGCGCCTGTCTATCAAAACGGCGGCAAGATTGACCTACAGCTCACCACGGCGGGCAGTGAGCTCATCCTTGGAAATGACGTATCGCTCAAGGCCAACGGCGGCGCCTGGCTGCAGCCGGGCGGGACGGTGTCGTACGGCTCGGGTGGATCCCTAACGCTGGATGCGAGCCCTTCGCAGGCAGCAATTCAATTCGGCCAGAATCTTTTGGTGCAGGGCTTCGGTGCGGGAACCGCCGACGGCGGAACGTTCAGTTTATACGCTCCGCGAATCAACATATCGGAAGGTAACGGCGCTGCCTGGACCGAGCTGCAAACACTCGACGACCTGAACCCGACCGGTCAGTTCCTCGACGTATTCGCGCCGCTGTTTTCGAATTACGGCTTTTCGTCGGTCAACCTGACCGCCACGGGAGCGGCATTCGTCACGGCCTTAGGTAGCACGGTTCCGCCAGGCACCACGGCCACGCCCGATGTGTTGACGGTCGCATGGGGCACCACGATCAACGCCCAGACAAGCACCCTGGTGCTCGATACCGGCTACATGAATGTTGCCAGCGGCGGAACGGTGTCTGCGTTGGCGACGCCGACGCTGCTGCCTCTCTACGAGCGGCCCGTGATGAACGTTGGGCTCAACGCCATCCGCGAGCCGGACGATTTCCTGCTCGGTAATACCAACTATGGTCTTCTCGACGTCCAGATCGGGTCGGCGGTCGTGGTTGACCCGGGTGCGACCATCGCGCTCGAAAGTGAGGGCGGCGTGAGCGTTGCCGGAACGTTGCGAGCCCCCGGCGGCAAGGTCTCGATCTTCATCCCCTCGCCGATCGACATCAACTCCAACAATGCAGATGTCACCGATCCGGGCTACGTGCCGACTCTGGGTATCGACCTTGCGTCCACGGCGGTCGTGGACGTGAGCGGCACCACGGTCATGAGTCCGAACAACCAAGGTCTGCTGACGGGCACCCTGCTTCCGGGAGGGTCGGTGAGCCTCACCGCCGATCGGGGCTGGATAACCACCGAGACCGGCTCGAGCATTGCCTTTTCGGGAACGAGTGCGCTGCTCGACGTGCCCAACGGCTCGAGCGCCGGCGCGACCACGCGTGAAGTGGTCGCGAGCGCCGGCGGATCGCTCGGCTTGAGTGCCGGCGAGTCGATCTCGTTGCTGGGCGGGTTCAACGGCGCCCCCGGTGTGAGCAATACTGGGACCGCGGCGGGCGGCTCGCTGACGGTCGACATGAACCGCGGCGCCACCGCCGTCGAGCTGGGAAACGGGCCTCCCTTGCCAACCGCCTCCCTCGAGGTCGAGTTGCTGAGCAGCACGACGGGCGTGCCGCCCGCTCCGCCGTCCGCCGATATCGCGGTGCTGGGTGCCAAGCAGATCGCCGGCTCCGGCATCGATTCGCTCTCGCTGCAAGCGCAAGGAAATGTCTTGATCGATGCCGGCTTGTCGCTCGCCGGTCAACTGAACATCAACTCGCCGAGCGTCAGCGTTCCCACGACTGCGACGTTGTCCGCTGCCTATGTGCAACTCGGCAATACCGCGACGCTGGGTGCTGCGGCGGAGGTTCCGACGCCTTCCGGGGGTAATGGCCACCTGACCGTGACGGCGCAGCAAATGGTTCTGCAAGGGAACTTTGCGCTCCAGGGAACTTCGCTGGTCACGCTGGAAAGTACCGGCGATGTGCAACTTCAAGGCACCTCCGCCGTCAGTGCAGTGGGCCCGGCTACGGGATCGCTGGTGACCGATGGAAGCCTCGTCATCGATGCGGCGCGCGTCTACCCAGATACCTATACCTCCTTCGCCATCACCTCCTCGGCCGGCAACGGCGCCACGGTATCCATCGGCCGCAGCGGAGCCTCTCCCGGCTCGCCGCTCTCCGCGGACGGCGCGCTTGCAATCAGTGCTGACAATATTTCTGTCACCGGTGCATTGCTGGCGCCCTTCGGCAGCATCAATCTCGCCGCCAACGACGCCCTGACGCTCGCCACGGGAAGCGTCGTGTCGGTGAGCGGCGCGGGACTCATGGTGCCGTTCGGCGAAACCGCATTGAACCAGGCGGAGTGGCTCTATGAGACCCCGAACGGCACGTTGAATCAGATCACCGGGGTGCCCACCAAGCAGATATCGCTGTCCGCGCCAAAGATCACGGTGCAATCCGGCGCCACCGCGAACATTCGGGGCGGAGGCGATCTCTACGCTTACGAATGGGTGCCGGGAACCGGCGGCAGCTACGACAATCTCAATGCGGTTTGCTGTGCAACGGCGGGCAACACGGCATTGACCGGCTATCAGAACCTTTACGCGATACTGCCTTCGGCCCGGGGACAAGCCGCTCCCTACGATCCCGAGGAATCCGCGAACGCAATTCCCGGTCAGACCGTCTACCTGAGCGGAGGCGCGGGCGTCGCTGCCGGGTACTATGCGCTACTGCCGGCGCGTTACGCGCTCGAGCCTGGCGCCCTGCTCGTGCAGCTCGAGCCGGGATACGCGAGTTCCAGCGGCGGACAAATCGGTGCGCTTGCCAATGGCACGCCGGTCATCGGCGGCTTTTTGAGCATCGGCACCACGGGCTTACATACCGGAAGCGGTCTGACCGAATTCGAGGGAATCGCCGTTTACCCGTCGGGCTACGCAGCGAAGCTCGCAAGCTATACGATCAGCGACGCTTCCTCGTACTTCGGCGCACTGGCCACCGCCGCGGGTGCGGGTCCCGTCGCCGAACCCGCCGACGCCGGCACATTTACGCTTTCCATTACGCCGTCGACGAGCAACTCTCTGTCGCTCGAGGGCGATGTGCTCACGGCCGCCGCCGCAGGCGGCCGAGGCGCTCAAATCAATTTGAGTGCGCCCGATCTCGAGATCACGGGCCCCAACGGCTCGGGAGCTGCGGGCGCGATCACGGTATCCGGCACTGTACTGCAGAGTTGGAATGCGGGTTCGCTGACCTTGGGTGGCGTGTCGACAACCCTGCCAAGCGCGGGCACCAGTTCGGCGGCCGGCGGGGCCGCTTCGACGGGGCAATCGGTGGATATCGAGGTCACGGCCAACAGTGTGACGGTCGATCCCGGAGTGCAGCTGGTTGCCGATCAGATCGAGCTCGTGGGACTGCAATCGATCGACGTTCGGGCCGGCGCGGTACTGATGTCGACTTCCGGCAAGAGCGGTACGGTACTGAAAAGCTTGCCGGCGCAGGAGACCGTTTACCTGACCAGCCAGCCTTACACGACGGTCACGGATGCGGCCGCCAATGCGCTGGCTGCGCCCGCTCTCCTTGCGGTTTCCGATCTGGCTCTGCCCGTGGTGAGCCGCTCGGCAGCGAGCGGTGCCACGGCCGCTACCATCGATGTGGCTGCGGGCGCGACGCTGGCCTCCGGAGGCGCGCTCGCCATCGATGCGCCCGGCGACGTCGCGCTGGCCGGGACACTGAACGGCAAACGGGCCAGCTGGTCGCTGAGTTCGGGGAGCGTCGCCTTCGTGGGTTCGGCCTCATCGACCGACAGCTTGAACATCGACGGCGCTCTCCTATCCTCACTGCAACAGGCCGGCGCTCTGCGCATCGCGAGCCTGGGCGACATCGACATCGATGCGCCCGTGTCACTCGGCGTCGGTGCAGCCGGAGCGGCTCCCAGTTTGAGTTCGCTCACGCTCATCGGCAGTGCCCTGAACGACGGCGCCGGCGGCAGCTCGGCATTCGGCGCCGCCACCCTCGCTCTCGGCGGCAATGTACTACCGACGAGCGCGGCTCCCGCGCCGGCCGCAGCCGCCGGTGGACACGGCAATCTCCGGTTCGACGCCGACACCCTGGTGGTGGGACCCGGTGTGGTGACGGTCAACGGCTTTGCAGAGACCACCATGCAAGTAGCGGGAGCGGTGGAGGGAACGGGTGCAGGCTACTTGAACGTGGGCGGCGGCCTCGCCATCAACGCGGTCGCATTGACCGCCGCACCGGTCGCGAGCGACCTCACGTACGCGCAGGGGTTGCTGCAGGCGGCCACCACCGCCCCCGGCACGACCTTGGCGGCGACCGGCACCCTCGCCATCGGAGCGCCGACCAAGCTCGCCGCCGGAACGACGCTGCTGACGCCGGTGGGGGGCAGCCTCACTCTCAGCGCTGCCGATATTGAAGATGCCGGAACCATCCTCGCTCCCTCCGGGGTGGTCGCGTTGAGCTCGTCCGGGATTCTGCACCTGACCTCGACGGCGTCCATCAGCACGGCCGGAACAGCGATCGAAGCGCTCGATCAGACCGCCTATTCACCGGGTGGACAGGTGCAGCTCACCGCCGGCGGCAACATGAGCTTGGATGCCGGATCCTCGATCAGCGTCGCGGGCAGCGCGCGAGCGCCTGCGGGAACTCTGAGCCTCAATGATCAGGGCGGTATGCTCACGGTGGCGGGCCGCATCGACGGCGCCGCTCCCTCAGGGATCGCGGGCGGGAGTCTGATCGTCGATGCGGGTACCCTCGCCGGCGGTCTTGCGAGCTTGGCGACCCATCCGGGACTTGGCGGATTCAACCAGGCGCTCGACGTCCGGGTGCAGAATGGCGATCTTGATCTTGCGAGTGGCGCCGCGATCACCGCCAATAACATCACGCTCACGGCCGATTCCGGGACCGTCGACATCGCCGGGGTGCTCGCCGCTCCATCGGCGGCGCAGCGAGGCCTCATCGATCTCTCGGGTGGAGTGGGCGTCACCTTGACCTCGACCGGACGACTGCACGCGGACGGCAGCGGCAGCGAGGGTCGCGGCGGCGAGATCGATATCAACTCGGTGACCTCGACTTGCAACTCCACGACCTGCAGCAGCACGGGGTCGATCACCTTGATGAGCGGCAGCATCATCAGCGCCGATGGCGCAGCACAGATGGGTGAATTGGTGTTGCGCGCTCCCGCGTTGGTTGCAAACCACGATGTGGCCATCAATGTCGGACAATCCGGAGTCGGCGCCGACGTCAGCGCCGCCGGTCAGGTCATCATCGAGCCCGTGATGGTCACGCCGACGTCCTCGGCCACCATCAGCTCCGATCTCGGCAACGCTGCCGGTGCCGCCGCCGGTTTCTTGGCCGCGGCGGCGCCGACGATCGCCGGGCGACTGAAAGGACCCGGTGATTCGTTCGAAGTACAGGCCGGCGTCGAACTGCAAGACGCGAAGGCGAGCGATGCGCTCACGCTGCCGTCCATCGATCTGTCAGAGTACAGCACCAAGGGCCAGGTCATCGACCTCGTGGTGCGAGCGGCAGGCTCCGTCACAGTCGACGGAACCTTCTCGGATGGCTTCGTGGCGGGGTCCTCGGGAGACGGCGGCGCTGGGGCCACCCAACTGACCAACATGCCGTCGGGCTCACTCACGGTGGTTGCCGGCGCCAGCCTGTCGAGCGCCAATCCGGTATCCACGCTGGTCAATTCAACGGCTTCGCTCGTCTTAGCGCCCACGGCGATCGTGCGTACGGGAACGGGAGACATCGATCTCTCGGCGGCGGGCGACATTCAGTTCCAGAGCGCGAGCACGGGCGGCGCGACCGTCTACACCGGAGGCCTTGCCGGAGCGCCCGCGGTATCCGTGGGTGCAGGACGGGGCGTGGCGCTTGCAAGCTTTCCCACGGACGGCGGGAATATCACGGTCATTGCGGGAAATGCGGTGATTGGCGCTCCATTCGTCGATTCCAATCTCGACGGCGGTAACTTCAGCGTCACGGGCTGGCAACCGCGCGGTCTGGTGGCATCGACGTCCGGCGAGTCATCGAAGGGGCCTGCGTTGTATGGAGTCAATTTTGACGGCTTCGATTGGAACCTCGGTGCCTTGGGCGGCGGCGATCTGACCGTGATCGCCGGCGGCGCCGTGAGCAACCTATCGGCGGCCACAGCGGACTCGAGTCCCAACGGCAACGCGACCATCTACGGTGCGGGCGGCGGTCTGCGCATCGCGGCGCAGGGAGATATCGGCAGCGCTCAGATTTACGTGGCCGATGGCGCCGGCACGATCACGACCAATGGCGGGCTGCCGGCCATAACTCCCGCCGCGACGACATCCGGCGCCTATCTGGGCTCGACTTTCGCCCTAGGCAATTCGGATGTTTCAGTCTGGGCCCGCCAGACGATACAGGTGGATGCCGTGTACAACCCGACCTACACGACCGCCAGCACCGCAGCGACGAGCTTGCCGCTCGATTTTCTGACTTACGGCGACAATTCCGGACTCGATCTAACCAGTACCGCCGGCAGTACCACATTGGAGCTCAATGCCTCCGCGCAGGTGATGGGCGTGCTGCTCGGACCCAACTTGTTCAAGACCCCGGCCGGTTTCCTCAATTTGCCCGCCAATCTGTCGCTGCAAGCACTGCAACAAGACGTCAATCTGGGTGTCGGCGGGACGGGCGCCATCCTGTTCCCCTCGAGCACGGGTCAACTCACCCTGTTCGCCGGTCAAGATATCGATGCGAACGGCTCGACTCTCGCGATGGCAGACAGCTTTCCGTCGGCGGTCTCTACCGCGGCGTTGCCCCTGACGCTGAGTACCGCGACTGCGCCCTATACGATCGGCGACCTGTCGGCGTTTCAGGGAAATATACATGCGCACGACCCCGATCCTGCGCTGATCACGGCGGGCAGGGACATCAATGGCCTTGGGCTCGATATCCCGAAGGCGGCAGATATCTCCGCGGGCCGCGACATCGTCGATCTGGCCTACGAAGGTCAGAATGTCACCTCCACCAGCACCACGCTGATCACCGCCGGACGCGATCTCTATTATACGAGCAACATCGGCGGCATCGCCGTCGGCGGCGAGGGCGGCCTCGACGTCTTCGTGGGGCGAAACGTCAATCTCGGTCTGTCCAGCGGCATCACGACCGTTGGCGATTTGGAGAACGCGAATCTGCCGAGCGCGCAGGGCGCGGATTTGACCTTGGCCGTGGGGTACGGTGCCCAAGGGGCCGATTATTCCTCGTTCGTCAACACCATCGTCGCCGGCTCGAGCGCGGACGCGGGCACCTATCAAAGCGAGCTCACGGCCTTGGTGGAATCGCAGACGGGAGATACCGGACTCACCTTCAAGCAAGCACGGCCGCTCTTCTCAACCTTGAGCCAGAGTCTTCAGTCGGCATTCGTCGACGACGTGTTCTTCAATGAGCTGCTGCTTTCCGGCCGTGCCGCCAACTCAGGATCGGGTGTCGGATTCGCGCAAGGTTACGCCGCGATCAACGCCTTGTATCCGGGCAGCACCTCGACCAACGCGAGCCCGTACGCGGGCCATCTCAATTTGATCCAGAGCCAGATCTACACGCTGAGCGGGGGCAACATCTCGATTCTCGTGCCCGGCGGTGATATCGACGTGGGCGTTGCTTACACGCCGCCCGGCTTCATTCAAAAGCCTGCGTCCGAGCTTGGCATCGTGGCGGAGGGTACGGGCAACGTCGACATCTATGCGCTCGGGAACGTCAACGTCAATGCCTCGCGCATCTTTACTCTGGGTGGCGGCAACATTCTCATCTGGTCCGACCAAGGCAGCATCGATGCCGGCAACGGCTCCAAGTCCTCGCTGTCGGTACCGCCGCCGGTGATTCTCATCAACGCCGATGGGTCTATTTCGCTGGACTATGGGGCCTCGCTCGCTGCGGGCAGCGGCATCCGCACGATTGAAACCAATCCGAGCGTGCCGCCCGGCAACGTCGATCTGGACGCGCCCGTGGGCACGGTCGATGCGGGTGACGCGGGCATCGGCGCCTCGGGCAACATCAATATCGCGGCGGCCCATGTCATCGGTGCCCTGAACATCAATTTCGGCGGCAGCGCCACCGGCGTGCCTTCCGACCTGAGCGGGCTCGCCGCCAGCCTCTCGGGCGTGTCCTCGGTGGCGAGCAGCGCGACCACCAGCGGCGCCGCATCCGCGGAATCCGCAGCCGCGGCAACCAAGGAAGTCGCTCCCCTCGCGCAAACGGCCTTGAGCTGGCTCGAGGTGTTCGTCACCGGGCTCGGCGAGGAGAACTGCAAGCAGGATGACGTCGAGTGCCTGAAGCGACAGAAGTCGGCTGCACCTTAGATTTGGCTGCACCTTAGATAAGGAGAGAAATCGCCTCACCGTAACAAAACCATCATGGGGTTTATCGACAATGAGCCCTCTAAAAAAGCCTGTATTGAGGAATCCCGGTCGATGAAGGGTGTCGCCAAACTTTTATTGATCGTGGGTGCGTTGATCCCAGTGGCCGCCCCCGCCGCTTCATCGTGGTGGAACAACGATTGGAAGTACCGTAAGGAGATCGGCTTCGACCTGTCACCGACCGGCGCCGACATCGCCAGTACTCCGGAGGACGTACCTGTACTGGTGCGCCTATCGCTCGCGAATTTCAGCTATTTCAATGACACCAAGCCCGACGGCTCGGATTTTCGGCTGATTGCGGGCGACGACAAGACGCCGCTCAAGTTTCACTTCGAGAGATACGATCCGCAAAGCCAGATCGCCCTTCTCTGGGTGCGCGTCCCGCAAATGACCGGGGGCGCCAAGGGCGACAAGATCTACGCTTATTACGGCAATCCCGATGCCCCGGGCGCGGGCGATGTTCCCGGCACGTACGATGCTCAACAGGTGCTGGTGCTGTCCTTTGCCGAGACCACCGGATTGCCGCTGGACTCGACCGCCTACAAGAACAACCCGTCCGCCTCCACGGCGGTATTGACCCCTGCCTCGCTGATCGCCGGGGGCGCGAAATTCACCGGCAAGGAAAGCATCACCATTCCCGCCACCGCATCGCTGCGCCTGTTGCCGAACCAGGGTCTCACCGCCTCGGCCTGGCTGCGAATCGAAACGCCGCAGCAAGCGGCCGTGCTCGCGCTGATCGATGGGATGAAGTCTCTGGAATTGGATCTGGATGGCGCGAAGCTGGTGGCCCGCGCCGATCTCGGCGGGACACCCGTGACGGTGACCGCCGGTTCCGATCTATCGATGAGCCAATGGCATCATGTGGCCTTCACCGCCGCGAGCGGAAAGCTCACATTGTATGTGGACGGCCTACCCGCCGGCAGTGCGCCGCTGACTCTGGCAGAAGTCGGCGGCACCTTGACGGTGGGTGCGGCCGGCGGCGCGAAATTCTTGGCGGGCGATGTCGACGAAGTGGAAGTCTCCAAAGTGGCGCGAAGCGCCGAGTGGATCAAGGCTTCCGCGCTGGGCCAGGGCGTGGATTCCAACCTGGTTCTGTACGGCGCCGACGGACAGCGCGAAGGCGGGGGCCAAGCCACCTATTTCGTCACGATTGCCAAGAACCTGACCGCCGATGGCTGGGTGGTCATCGGCATCTGTATGGCGATGCTGGTCATTGCACTGCTCATCATGGTCCTCAAGGCGTTCTCCCTGTCGCGCGTGGAGCGGGCCAACGCGAAATTCCTGAAGGAATTCCGCCGCCTCGGCGCCAAGGATGCGACGGCTCTCGACGACCCCACCGAGGATGAGGATGACGACCTCGACGAGGCGCCCTCGACGGCATCGTTGGCGAACGCGCATAGCAAATTCGGCGCCTCGACGTTGTACCGCCTCTATCATCACGGCGTGCGCGAGGTGAACAAGCGCGTGGCTGCCCATTCGGTGAGCGCCGCGCGCGCCAAGGTGTTGTCGCCTCAATCCATCGATGCCATCCGCGCGGCCATGGACGGCACCATGACCCGGCTGCAGCAGAGTCTATCCAGCCGGATGGTGTTGCTGACCATTGCCATATCAGGTGGACCGTTCCTGGGACTTTTGGGCACGGTGATCGGCGTGATGATCACCTTTGCCGCGATCGCGCTCTCGGGCGACGTGAATGTCAACGCCATCGCGCCCGGCGTCGCGGCCGCTCTCGCCGCCACGGTTGCGGGCCTCGCGGTCGCCATCCCGGCCCTGTTCGGCTACAACTGGCTCAACACGCGCATCAAATCCATCACCGCCGACAATCGCGTGTTCGTCGATGAATTCGTCACACTCCTCGCCGAACAATACAGCTGACGCAAGCGATGTCAGGCTCGATCGACAGCGGCGAGAAGGATGTCTACGACGATATCAACATCACGCCCATGCTCGACCTCGCCTATGTGTTGATGGTGATCTTCATCATCATGACCACGGCGTCCGTCCAGGGCATCAAGGTCAATCTGCCCAAGGCGAGCGACACGCCGTCTTTGGCCAAACCTCAAACCAAGGCGATCACCATCACTGCGGATGGGACGATGTATCTCGACACGTACCCCGTCAGCCTTCCGGAGCTCGAGACCCTGCTGCGTCAATACAAAGCGACCAATCCGAATCTGCCGGTGGTGGTCAAGGCGGATTCGACCATCGCCTATCAGAAGGTGGTCGATGTGCTGGATGTCATCGGACGGCTGGAAATCACCCAACTTGGGCTAGTGACCCAACGCATCGTCAAATAGCGGTCGGCCGTGGCGGATCAGCGCAGCCTGCGTCGCAATCTTTCACGGCTCGCGGGGGCCGTATTCGGGATCTTGCTGCTGCTCGGCTTCATGTGGTTCGCCCATACGATGCTCGGAGCCAAGACGGGCAAGACCACGCGGACGGTGCAGATGGTGGAGATCATTCGACCGCCGCCGCCGCCGGATCAACCGCCGCCGCCGCCGCCGCCCGAGAAGTCGCCGGAGCCATTGCCCAAGGACGAGCCCGACCCGACCCCCGAGCAGCAGCCGGACCAGGCGCCCGACCAGCCGCTCGGTGTGGACGCGGAGGGCTCGGCGGGCGGCGATGCGTTTGGATTGGCCGCGCGCCGGGGCGGCAGCGATCTGATCGGTGGAACCGGCACGGCGCCGTTTGCCTGGTACACGAACCGCATGCGCGATGCGATCAAGGATCGCTTGTCGGCCGCTCCGTGCACCAAGTCGGCCAAGGGTTCGCTGTCGACCCGGGTGGTGCTGGCGGCGGACGGGCACATCAAACAGATCAAATTGATCGCCGGCACCGGCAACGCGCAGGTCGACGAATGCGTTGACAAGGTGCTGGCGTCGATCAGCACCTTGGGCGACGCGCCGCCGCCCGGGATGCCGGAACAAGTGAACTTGCGGGTCGTATTTTGAGTTTTGCGTCCAGTGAAGACTTACGGGAGATCGATGAACATGTTTAATCGGACAGCATTGCGGGCCCTGTGGGCGTGCTTGGCGCTCATGCTCGTTCCCGCCATGGCGTGCCGTGCCGACGACCCGCGTCAATCGCTCGAGGAACTGCGCAATACCGTGATCAATCTGCTGCAGACATTGGTCGATCAGGGGGTGATCAGCAAGGAAAAGGCGCAGGAGATGGTCAAAGCCGCGCAGGATAAGGCCGCGGCGGACGCAGCGCGCTCCGCCGCCAACGGGAATGCCGCGGCGAAAGAAGATGAAGGGGCAGTGCGCGTGCCCTACGTGCCGCAGATCGTCCAGGATAAAATCGCCAAACAAGTGGAAGAGGAGATGAAACCCGGCGTCGTGGCCGACGTGGTCAAGGAAGCCAAAACGGAAAAATGGGGCATCCCCGGCGCGCTCCCCGATTGGCTCGGCCGCATCCGGCTATCGGGCGATCTGACGCTGCGCGAGGAGGGCATCTTCTACGCCGGCGACAATGCACCCGAGTACAACTACTACGCGATCAATCAGGCCGGCGGCATCGCGCAGGCCGGAGAGAACGCGTTCCTCGACACCACCGAGAACCGCATTCGATTCCGCGGGCGCGCCCGGCTCGCGGTGGAAGCGGATTTGAGCGATTCGATCACCACGGGCATGCGCCTGGTCACGGGCAACACCTCGGATCTCGTATCGGAGACGCAGACCCTGGATGGCAGCGCGCCTTACGCCTTCGGTCTCGATGAGCTCTACATCCGCCTGGATGAGCGCAACTCGCAACGCTTCCCGTGGCTGTCGGTGGTCGGAGGCCGGTTCCTGAATCCCTACGACACTCCCACCGATCTGATATTCCACAAGGACTTGACGTTCACGGGGCTTGCGGCGACCGGCCGATTCGGCCTGGGCGACGGCGGCGCCGAGCAAACGCATCTATTTTTAACGGTCGGCGGCCATCAGCTGCAGGAAATCGAGTTTTCTCCCGACGACAAATGGCTGGCGGCGGCGCAGCTTGGCGCCAATCTGAGATTCAGCGACAGCCAGCGGCTGCGGGTCGCCGGCGGGTTCTATGATTTCTTCAACGTGACCGGTCGCTTGAATCCCGCCGACCAGCCCGGACTCTACAACTACACCTCGCCCACCTTCCTGCGCTGGGGCAACACGCTGTTCAACATTGCGAATAACCCGAGCAACACGACCCAGCTGTATGCCCTGGCCTCCAAGTTCCGGCTGGTCGACCTCAATGCCACCTATAGCTATGACGTCGGGAGATTCACGGCAAAGGTGACCGCGGATGCGGTGCGTAACTTCGGTTTCAATGTGGCGGCGGTCGAAGACAATATGGGCCACTACGTGGCGCCCCGCACCAAGGGTTACCAGACGGAATTCAGCTTCGGTTATCCCGTCGTACTGACGCCCGGTGCCTGGCGTGCCCTGGTCGGCTACCGATACCTGCAGCGCGACGCGGTGATCGACGGCTACACGGATTCCGATTTCCATTATTTCGGTGGCACCAACGCCCGCGGATACTATGTCGTCGTGGACTACGGACTGTCGAACCGATTGCGGATGCGCCTGCGGTATCTCAGCGCGAACGAAATCGATGGGCCGATCTTCGACGTCGACACCCTGCAGATCGACATGAACGCCAGCTTCTGAGGAGCGTGACATGAGTCATCCTTTCGCCATCGCGGTATTGCTTGCGGGTCTGCTCGCTGGGGCGGCGCCCGCGCGCGCGCAGACGCAACGCAGCGGCGGCGGCGGCGAAGCGCAGCGAATCATGCTGCAGTATCAGCAGGTGTCGGCGGAGAAGACCGCGCTGCAGGCGCAGGTCGCGCAGATGAAGAAGGATCTCGACGGAGCAAAATCAGACCTGGCGCAAGTGACCAAGGAACGCGATGCCTTGAAGGCGCGGGCCGCCGGCTCATCCGCCGCCGCGGCCCAGCAGGTCGCGCAGGCAAATGCTTCGAAGGAATCCGTGGAGAAGAGTCTGGAAGTGAACAAGCAGCGCACGGCCGAGCTCGTGGAACGGTTCAAGCAGACCATCGGCACGCTCAAGGGCGTCGAGTACGATCGCGACGAGCTGCGCAAAGACTTCGACCAACTGCATGTCAAGTACGACAAGTGCACGGAAAACAATGAACAGCTCTACCAGATCACCAATACGGTCCTGGAGCGCTATGAGCACGTGGGATTCTTTACCAAGGCCACGACGGTCGAGCCGTTCACGCGGATCGCGCATACGCGAATCGACAATCTCGTCCTCGAGACCCGCGAGCACGCCGAGGAACTGCGGCTCCAGAAGGCCGTTCCGCCCACGCAGCCACCGTCATCCGGGCAAACGCCGCCGCGTTGAGGCAGAGGGCGATGCGCGATGATCGGCAGGCGGCGCTCGTGACAGCGCTGTTCACACAGAGCCTCGCGCTGTACCGGCAGGGCGCGCTCGCCGAAGCTGAGCGGGACCTCGGCAAGGTGCTCGAGCTCGACCCCGGACATTTCGATGCTCTCCATTTGTGCGGCATCTTGGCCGCGCGATCCGGACGGCCGGAGCGTGCCGTCGAACTGATCCGGAAAGCTCTTGCGACCAATGCCAACGGCGCAGCCGCGCATCGGCATTTGGGGAACTCCCTGCGCGACCTTGGCCGCTTCGAGGAGGCTCTCGCGAGCTATACCCACGCCATTGCGCTGCGAACCGACTTCAAGGAGGCGCTCGTCAACCGCGCGATGCTGCACTTGACTCTGCGTAATGCGGCGGCCGCGCTCGTGGATTTCGACCGCGCGCTCGCGCTCGGCGCCAATGACGCGCAGGTGCATTCTTTCCGCGCCTCGGCGCTCATCAATCTTGCCCGGCCGGCCGAGGCGATTGCGAGCTGCGATTTGGCGCTCGGATGCGACGCGGATTTCGCGCCCGCCTATATCAATCGCGCGGCGGCTGCTTTCCTGCTCGGAGATCATCGGCGAGCCCTGGAGAGCGCAGACCAGGCGATCAGGCGGCGGCCGGACGATGGCGACGCTCACGGGCAGCGGGGCGCCGCGCTGTATGCGCTGCGTCGGCTCGATGCGGCGCTCGAGAGTCTCGACCGCGCCATCGCATGCAAGCCCGAGAGCGCCCTTGCGCACAACTTGCGCGCGCTGTGCCTCTTGGACTTACAGCATCCGATGAGCGCCTTGCAAAGCGCCGAGCGTGCCACCGCGCTGCGGCCACAATCGGCCGACGCCCACAACACGCGGGGTCTGGTACTCGCCGAGCTCCGGCAATTCGCTGCCGCCATGGCGAGCTTCGACCGGGCGAGCGCATTGCAGCCGCAGTTGTCCGAAGCCCGCTTCAACAAAGGTCTCAGCTATTTGCAGTCAGGGGACTTCGAACGCGGCTTCGAGCTTTACGAGCTGCGGCCAATGGCGGACCGGGGGGTGCGGGGCTGCATTGCACCTCGATGGGACGGGATCAGTGAGATTGCGGGTAAACGATTTCTAACGTATGCGGAGCAGGGCCTCGGCGACACCATCCAGTTCAGCCGCTACGCGCTCGAGCTCGCGGCGCGTGGAGCACGCGTGGTTCTGGCGGTACAAGACGGACTTTGCGCCTTGTTGCGAACTCTAGGCCCTGACATCGAGGTGATCGGAGCGAGCGAGCGGCCCGCGGACATCGAGCTTCAGTGTCCGTTGCTCAGCTTGCCGAAGCTTTTGGGCACGCGCATCGGGACTATCCCGGCACCCTGTCCTTATTTATGGCCGGAGCCCGACCGCGTGGCGCGGTGGCGCGAGCGGCTTGGAGCGGGGGGCCGTCTGATCGGCATACGCTGGCAGGGGAGCACGGGTCGAGCGGATAGCGGCCGCTCCTTCCCACTTCGGCATTTCGCCTCAATCGCCCGCATTCCAGGTGTTCGATTGATCAGCTTGCAGAAAGATGCGGGTATCGAGCAACTCGATGAACGACAGCGCGATTGGCCGGTCGAGGACTTTGGTGGGCATTGGCCCGCCGCGGGGGTCGAGGCGTTTCTCGATACCGCGGCCCTCATGTCGGCGCTTGATCTCGTGATCACTTCCGACACTTGCATCGCGCACCTGTCCGGTGCCTTGGGTCTTCCGACCTGGGTGGCACTCAAGCACACCCCCGACTGGCGCTGGATGCTGGAGCGCGAGGACTGTCTCTGGTACCCCACCATGAGGCTGTTTCGCCAGCCGGAGCGGGGAGCTTGGCAACCCGTGTTCGAGCGCATGGGCCGCGAGCTTCAAGGGGTTGTAACTTCGAGGAGGCGCACGTTGCCCGCTTGATCCGGCAGAACCGGGCGTCGGGTCAGATTCCCCGACACGGCAATTGGTGAGCCGTGCGGACCGCACACAAACGTGACTACGTGCGAGGCAGGCGCTCCGCCCGCATCCTCGGACATGGTCAGCAGCACCTTGGGCGCCGGACGGCCGTCGATGCCGGTCGCAATCGAGTACTCAACGATGCGGAAGGGCCGGGGGTTGGTTCCGGTATGGAGCCTCGCGTTCATCTGCTTCGGTGAGAGGCAGTAGGCCGCCTCGCGCTCGCCGGTGAGCAACTCGGGCGGCGACGCTTGCGTGAAGGCAGGGCGCGCCAGGTAGCTGAGTTGCAGCCGTTGCTGCGGAGCGTTCTTGAGCGGAATCCGTACCATGCGCCGTGCAGTCCACCGCGCCAGATAGTCATCCCCCGAGCGCTGCACGGCTCCGGTCTTTTCGAGCGCCTGCATCGCCCAGGGTTTCTGTGCCGGAGAAGCCGCCGAAGCCGCCGAAACGATAGGCGGGGAACGAGTGATCGCCCAGGGGTCGATTCCGGCTCGTCGGATCAAGGAGGAGATGTCGCGTGCGCCGATGAACGCATCAAACCGTCCTTCGGGTGTTATCGATGCGCCGTCGATACGGATTTCGAGCTCCGGAAAATGGCGGTCCGGGTACGCTTCGGATTCGCCCAGCCAGCCGAAAAGTGGGCCGTCGATGAGCAGCGCAGGTTGATCCGAGGCAGTCGCCAACTCCAATTCAACGGTCGCCTTGTTCCCCGCCAACGTGACGGAACAAGATTGTGCCGACACGTGGCTGCCTTCATCCGCTTTCAGACCGGGCAGCGGGGCGCCGGTGCTCGACCCCGCCGCATTGGCCGCTGCCGCGAGCGCCCCGAGCATCGCCGATGCCACGCAGTGTGAGATCCACTGGCCGCGGTGCGCCGTCACGATGAACCCTCATCTCGACGGGGAAACGGGGGAATGCGCAAAGTCTCCGGCGGGAGGCCGCGCCGGTGACGCTCCACCATCGCGATGAACGCCGCTTCGAGATGGCGGCGGAACCTTTCCGTGTCGAAAGGCGCACTTGAATGCTTGCACTGCGCGAGCGCCGTGCGCGTGTTCTCGAGCAGACGTTCGTCCCTGGCAAGCTGCAAAGCGAGCTGTTCGTACCCCTCGAGCGAATAGGCCGTAAGCCAAGGCAGCCCGAGCGCGGTGAGCAAGCTTCCAGACATGCGGGCGGCATAGCTTGCACCCGAGCAGGTCACGACGGGTACTCCCGCCCACAGGGCATCGCTGGTCGTGGCGCCTCCGTTGAACGGATAGGTATCGAGGCACACATCTGCCAAGCGTAGCCGCGCGAGGTGCCGGGGGTAGGGTTCGGATTTTCCGAATATGAGGCGCCCGGGATCGACACCCCGCGCGCTCGCTTCGCGACGCAGGTTACCTTCCGTGTCCGGGCTGCCGCCGAGCAGCCACAGGATGCTCTCGGGCACTGCCCGCAGCAAGCGGGCCCAGACGTCGAACATGCGCGGGTTGATCTTGTACGTTCTGTGGAATGAACAAAAGACGAAACCGGTCGATGGGAGTCCGGCACGTTCGCGCGTCGGCATCTCGGCGGCGGCGAGCTTGCGATCGTCGTTGGCCTGAAAGCATTCCGGCAAGTAGGCGATGCTCTCGCTGTAATCGTGCTGCCGTTCTTCGGGGATGAGAAAGTCATCTGCAATGATGTAGTCCATGGCCGGCGATCCCGTGGTGGCGGGAAACCCGAGATAGCTCACCTGAACGGGTGCGGGACGGTGGGCGAAAAGACCGGCTCGATGTTCTCCGGTGTAGCCCATGAGGTCCACCGCAATGTCCACGTCCAGATTGGCGATCAGCGTCGCCAGTTGTCCATCGGTCCGCGGGCCTGCGGGAATCCAGCGCTCGAAGGCGGCTCGAACGCGTCGCGCGGTCGGCGAGCGCTCATCGTTGCGCAGTGAGATGCCGATGATTTCGAAACGCTCTCGGTCGTGCCGCTCAAACACGCCGGCCATCAGATAGGAGGTCGGGTGTTCGAGGAAGTCAGCAGAGATGTACGCCACCCGGATGCGCTTCGGCCGCGAACTTTCACCGGCATGCAGAGAGATGGCATCCCTCGGCGGAGCGGCCAGCTGCCGGGCGCATTTGAGCTGTAGGGGCGGCGAATCGCAGATCGCGAGGAAGGAAAACGGCAACTCCGCGCGCTCATTGCGCTCGATGCATTCCATGATGACATTCGTGCTCGCGGCATGATCGCTCCAATCGGCGACTTCGAGTTTCGCGTGCAGCCACGCGCCACGCGCGTAAGGGTACGCGGGATCGATATTCAGAACATGGCGCAGCGACAGGGCGGCCTCCGCGTACCGGGCCTGCAGCGATAAAGCGAGGCCGCGGCTGAACCACGCCGCGGCAAGCGCGGGGGCGCGCTCCAGCGCCCGGTCATAGGCATCGATGGCCCCCTGCGAGTCCCCCATCTCGGACAACACATTTCCTCGCGTCAGGAATGCTTCGGCATAGCCTGGATTGAGTTGCAGGGCTCGCTCGATGCAGAGCAAGGCCTCGGAGTGCTCACCGAGGCCGCAAAGCGAGATGCCTCTACCGAGGTGCGCCTCGGCGAGCGCCGGCATCAGGTCGATGGCCCGATCGTATGCCGCCAAGGAGTCGGCATAGCGCCCGAGCTTCTGCAGTGCGCTCGCGCGGCCGCCGAGCGCGGGCACGAAATCGGGCGCGAGGCCCAGGGCCCGATCGAAGCTCGACAGCGCCTCTTCCTGCCGGCCCAACACGCCGAGCGCATTGCCGCGGCCGAGCACCGCGAGCAGATAGTCGGGCATCAGGCAGAGCGCCTGCTCATAGCTGCAGAGTGCCTCGGCCGCCCGGTTGAGCGCGAGCAGCGCATTGCCTTGATTGGCGATTGCGACCGGTTGGTGAGGATTGACGGCGAGCGACCGTACAATCCAACCAAGCCCCGACTCTGCCTGACCGAGCTGGGTCTCGGTGACGCCGAGTAGGTGCAGCGCATCAGGGTGATGCGGCTCGCTCTCGAGGATCTCGGCGTACAGCAGCGATGCCTGCGCTGGATCGCCCGCGCGGTGCAACTCGATCGCGCGCTTGAATTTCATGTCCATCGAACGGTCCAACGGCAAACGGTCACGGAACTTGGGGCATGCCGCCCCCTTGGAGCGAGCCCCCGCCAGGTACGCTAGTAAAGCCACGTGACGAAGTGATGACCATTGATTTGGCGTCGGAGCGCCCCGCATGATAGCTGCATGAGTTCCTCATCCGAACGGGCCCCCGCGGCGATTGGCGCCAAATTGGCCGAGGCTCTGCTGCTGCACACGCAGGGGCATCTCCCGCGAGCGCGACAAATCTACCAAGAGATTTTGCTGGCTGAGCCGCAGCACTTCGACGCGTTGCACCTATTGGGCGTGGCCGCGGCCGCGTCAGGAGAATTTGCCAGGGCGGTCGATCTGATTGGACAGGCGATCCGGCAGAATCCAGGCAGCTACCTCGCCCATTACAACCGGGGGGCGGCGTTGCTGGATTCCGGGCAGTGGCAAGCGGCAGTGATCAGTTTCGACCGCGCCATCGCGCTCAAGGGGGATTACGCGGAAGCGCATTACAATCGCGGCAAGGCGCTCAAGGAGCTCGAGCGGTGGGAGGATGCGCTGGCAAGCACGGATCGCGCCATTTCGCTCGCGCCGGCCCATTACGACGCGCACCTGAACCGCGGAATAGTTCTGGCTCAACTGCGCCGGCTCGACGAGGCCGTTGCCAGTTTCGACACGGCGATCCGGCTCAAGAACGATTTTGCCGCGGCCCACTGGAATCGGGCCAATGTACTGTGCTCGCAGCGACACTGGGAGGCGGCTCTCGCCGGGTATGACCGCGCGATCGCATTGCAGGCAGACTATGCCGAGGCTTATTCAAATCGCGCCGTCGCGCTCTACGAAATGCAGCGCCTCGATGAATCGCTCGAGAGCTGCGAGCGTGCCATCGGGCTGAACCCGCAATATGTCGAGGCGCATTGCAATCGCGGCACCGTGCTGATGGCCAAGAGGCAGGTCGTAGATGCGCTGTCGAGCTACGATCGAGCGCTCGAAATCGATCCCGCCTGGGCTCCGGGGCATGCGAGCCGGGCGCTCGCGCTGTTGCTGGCGGGAGATTACGAAAGAGGCTGGGCCGAACACGAGTGGCGCTGGAAGGATCCAACCCGGTGGCTGACTCGCGAGAGCAGGAACTTCCCGCAACCCAAGTGGCTGGGAAATTTCCCGCTGTCGGGCAAGACGATTTTTCTGCACGGCGAGCAAGGCTTCGGCGATACGATTCAATTCTGCCGCTACGTTCCGCTCATGGCGCAATTGGGCGCGCGGGTCATCCTCGAAGCTCCCGGACCGCTCGCGCCGCTGCTCGAGAGGCTGAGCGGCGTGTCGCAACTCGTGGTGGAGGGCGAAGCGCCGCCGGCCTTCGATACGTTTTGCCCGCTGCTCAGTCTGCCGCTTGCCTTCAAAACCACTTTGTCGAGCCTCCCGACACAGGTTCCCTATCTCGCGGCGGCAGAGGATCGACGCCGCCTGTGGCGGGATAAATTAGGCGAGCGCGTACGGCCCCGCATTGGGCTCGTGTGGTCCGGCGGCTTCCGGGCCGCCCGGCCGGAATTATGGTCGGTCAACGAGCGGCGCAACGTTGCGCTCGCCCAATTCGCGGCACTCGCGGAACTCGATGCCGATTTCTACAGCCTCCAGAAGGGCGAGCCCGCGGAGTCGGAATTCGCCGAGCTCCTGGCGCGCGGGTGGGACGGCCCGAAGATCGCAAATCTTGCCGGCGAGGTGCGTGATTTTGCCGACTCGGCGGCATTCATCGAGCAGCTCGATTTGGTGATCTCGGTCGACACGGCCGTCGCACACCTCGCCGGCGCGCTCGCCAAGCCCGTGTGGATCTTGAACCGCCTCGATGGCTGCTGGCGCTGGTTGCTGGATCGAGACGACAGCCCGTGGTATCCCACGGCGCGGCTGTATCGGCAGGAGCAGCCCGGCGACTGGGATTCCGTCATGCGCAAGGTCGCGCACGATCTCGCTCGCTGGCTCGCCGAGAATCGTGTTCTGACGCCGGGCATGCGGCCGTGAGCGGCCAGGCGTTCGGAACACAATCCTCCGCGGCGCAAATCGAACAAGCGCTCGCGCTGATTCACGGCGGGCGGCCGGCGCAGGCGTCCACGCTGCTCGGCGAGATCGCGCGACGCGAGCCGCGGAACTTCAACGCGCTACAGCTGCTCGGCCACATTGCCTTGCAAGCGGCCGATCACTGTGCCGCGGAGCGATGGCTATCGGCGGCGCGCGCCGTCAACGCCGCGAGCCCCACCGTGCACTCGAATCTCAGCGTGGCCCTTCTCGCGCTGCACCGGCCGGCCGAAGCGCTGGAGTGCTGCGAGCGGGCGCTTGCCTTGAAGCCGCAGTATCCGGAGGCGGTTTGCAACAAGGGACACGCGTGCTGCGCGTTGGACCGCCCGGATCAAGGGCTCGCCTGCTACGATCGGGCGATCGGGCTCGCGCCTGCGTTCCACGATGCCCATGCGGGGCGTGCCAAGGCGCTCTTGACCCTGAGGCGCTACGCGGAGGCGCTCGCGAGTTGCGATCGGGCGCTCGAGATCAATCCGGCAAGCGTCGATGCCTGGTGTCTGCGGGGCGGCGTATTGCTGCGGGTCAAGCGCCCCGCCGAGGCGCTGAACGCTTTCGACCGGGCGCTGGCGCTGGCACCCGATTCCGCGGAAGCGCACAACGATCGAGGCACGGCCCTGCGCACTCTGAAGCATCCGCAGCAAGCCCTGGCCGCCTATGAGAAGGCGCTGCATTTGCGCCCGCAATTCGCCGAGGCCTACTGCAACGTCGCGAACCTCGGACTGGATGCCGGGAGATACGAGGAAGCGCTCGGCATTTGCGAGCGGGCGCTCTCCGTTCGGACGGATTTCCCGGACGCGCTCAATCTTCTGGGGACCACGTTACGCGGCTTGAGGCGCTACGAAGAGGCCGCCGCCGCCTATGAAAAGATCCTGGCCAAGGATCCGCGATTTGGCCAGGCGTTGAGCCACCTGCTGGTTTCGCGGGCTCACGTCTGCAACTGGTTGGATCGGGAAGCGCAGGCCTCGCAAATCATCGAACGGATCGTTGGCGGCGAATGCGCGAGCGCGCCGCATGCGTTTCTGTGGGTATGCGATCGGGCGCCGCTGCAGCTCGAGTGCGCGAGCCTATATACGCGCGAGGAATTTCCGGCGGCCCAACCTCTGTGGCAGGGCGAGCGCTGGCGGCACGAGCGGCTGCGCGTCGCTTACCTTTCCGCGGATTTCGCCGATCATCCGGTCGCCCATCTGATCGCCGGCGTGCTCGAGCACCATGACCGAAGCCGCTTCGAGACCTTCGGCGTCTCGCTGCACGGCGATCCCGGTGTCTCCCCGATGGGGCTGCGCATGCAGCAGGCCTTCGAGCATTTTCACGACGCGAGCGAGGCTGGCGATCGCGAAGTGGCCGTGCTGCTGCGCGAACGCGAAATCGACATCGCCGTCGACATGACCGGACATACGCGCGGCGGAAGGCTCGGCATCCTCGCGCACCGGCCGGCCCCGCTGCAGCTCAATTATCTTGGGTTTACCGGGACCTCGGGTGCGAGCTATGTGGATTATCTGATCGGCGACAGTGTCGCGATTCCCGGCAATCTGGAGCGCTTTTTCAGCGAACGGATCATCCGCATGCCCCATTCGTTTCTGCCGAACGATGATCGCCAGCCCATCGCGGGCGAATCGCCGCGACGTCGCGACCTTGGCTTGCCTGAGTCGGCGTTCGTGTTCTGCGCGTTCAACAATACCTACAAGCTCAACCCGGCGATGTTCGATGTTTGGATGCAGATTCTGCGCGCAACGCCGGGAAGCGTACTGTGGCTGCGCGATGGTGGGCCCGCCGTGCGCGCGAATCTGACCCGCGAGGCCGCCGCTCGTGGCGTCGCGTCGGAACGCCTGGTGTTCGCGCAACGGTTATCGTCCATGGACGAGCACCTGGCGCGCTATCGCTGCGCCGATTTGTTTCTCGACACCGTGCCGTATGGTGCCCATGCAACGGCGCGCGATGCCTTGTGGGCGGGGCTCCCGGTTCTGACTTGTCTCGGCAACGCGTTCGCAAGCCGCGTCGCCGCCAGCTTACTGACGGCTTTGGGCTTCCCGGAACTCGTAACGTCCAATCTCGGGGAATACGCCGCGCGCGCCCTCGAGTACGCCAGCTCTCCGGCCCTGCTCGCCGAGATTCGCGCCATGCTGGCCGATCGAAAGATGGCCGGACCCGTGTTGGACACGGATCTGTACCGGCGGCACCTTGAGACGGCTTACCACACGATCTGGGAACACCAGCGGGGCGGGGCGGCCCCGGTCGGCTTTAGCGTCCCTGCGATTCGCTAAATTCCGCTCGATTTCACGCGTTGACCGCGCATCGGGGAATACCGTCAATCGCCGATGCCCACGCTGATATCCACCGGATGTCCGCGGCGCATGACGGTGACGACCAGTGGGCCGGATTGGACTTCGTTCATCGATTGTTGGGCGGAATCCTGGTCGCCCACTGGGGTGCCATTGATCGCGGTCACTACATCGGCCGGCACCAAACCCGACGCGCGCAACCCCTCGAGCGCCTTGCCCCCCACGATCCGAAAACCGCGTACGCCGCCTATGGTGGTGGTAGCTAACTGCACCGAGCGCTCCTCTGTTGGCAGTTCGTCCGATGATGCGCTGTCTTGCGCGGTTAGGGCGGCTGCACGAGGGACTGGCGACGCGATGGCCAGCGCCCCGGGGCGATCCGTGAGCCTGGGCAATGCGAGGATTTCGAGCGAGCCTTTTCGATCCAGAAGGACATGATCGAGATAGACCGATCGAAGCAAGGCGCCACCCACGTCTTGCCCCGCCCAATAGACTTTCGAGTGCGCGTCACCTCCGTCGATGATGGCGACTCCGCGATTCGGGTTCTCGGTGGCGATCGTTCCCGCCAATTTCAAATTCGCGGTGGTCGCTTTCGGCTCCCGACTGGCGGGCTCGTCTGAAACACCGAACAAATGCGCCGCGGCGATTTTATGGGCATCGACTTGCGCGCGCCGCATTGCCGGCAAAGCTCGCTGCGGCTCGCGCTGCGCGGAGTGTGAGCCGAACAGCGATGCCGAAGCGTGGACCAAGTCTGCGGCAATCACCGCGCAGAGCGCGAGCGACGTCCACCAAGGACCGTTGCGATGAAACCGCTCTCCCAAAACGACCAGCGAATCAAACATGCGCGTTCAGTTCGTCGTAAAGAGACGCACTCTATGCGCGGCGTTTGACGAACACCTTACACGCTGACCCCCGCGCAGCCGCTCGCAGCTACCGTTGCTGTGCCGTTCTCCCAATGCGGCCTGCGTGTCATGGCCTGCTCGCGGACCTCTCTCGAATCCACTGCAATGAACTCTCGTATTGCAATGATTATCGAAGCGATCTGTATTCCAATTATTTCGTACAAGAAAGTACATTGCGGCAGCTGAACAGGGTGAATTTGTCATATGAACGCCATTCTCATGACACACTGCACCCTTACGATTCACCCTGCCCAGTAAGACAACTGGCATCTAAATCAGGGAGGCTCGGTGGTCGATCAAAGAAAACAGGCGGTATCCATTCGGCTCGGGCAGGCGGATGTGCGAAACATCAAACGGATCGCGAAGCGCCTGGGCGTGCGGGACTCGGACATCATCCGGTTCGCGATCAAATCGACCATGAACCGCATTGCGCCGCTGTGCGACCAGGCGATTCGTGGACGCAACCTGGTGCCGGTGCTGGTCGAATCCGGCGACGAGCTGATTCGCTATTTCGAGCTCGACGCCTTTCGGCTCGAAAGCATCATCAACGAGCAGGTGGAAGAGGGGCGTCAGGTGGACCGAGACGACATCGCGCTGCTCGCGATGGGCGGTCTTCGCGAGGAATACCTGGTCATGCGCCTCAAGGACGGTAATGGCGCCGCCGTCGACACGGCCACACCGGCCCGGTCGCTGCGCGGCTATCTGTACGACAAGTACGTCTATCGCCACACCGAACAACATCCTGGCAGCGGCCGTAACGGCACGGACACGGTGCTCGCGCCCGAGGCGAGCGTGCGGATTCCGCTGCGTCAACCGGCCTGAGGAATTCTCGATCCATGAAGGGGAACAAGATGCAATTGCGATACTTCGTAGCGGCGGCCGCAATGCTGTTGGCGGGACTGGCGCCGTCGGCGCGTGCGGATAGCGTGCTCTATAGCGACGCGGGCTTCATCGACGGCAACCAGTCGTTCGTTCAGTCGCTCGACATAACCCAGTCCGGCACACTGACGATCTCGCTCTCGAATGTGCCGTGGCTCGACACGATCTCGGACCTCAGCTTCTTCGTCACGACCGCTTCCTCAGTGGTAGGCGGGTGGCAGAGCGACGGTACGGAGTCGATGCAGGTCAAGCCCGGCATGATCTATGCGCACTGGCTCGGCGATGCCGACGGGAAGTACGGGGTCGGTGCCTACAGTTTGAAGATCATGTTCCAGCCGGGAGGTGTCAGCCCGGTACCGCTGCCCGGTTCTTTGACGCTTCTGTTGTCCGTCATCGGCTTGGGGGTCGTGGGACGGTGGCGGCGGCTCGCCGCGTCGGCCATGGCACTCGTATGGGCTTGGTGCTTGCCGAGCGCCGAAGACCCGGCAGCGATGGCCTGATGCTTTCACCGAAGGAGACGCATATGAAACTTCGATATGGCTTGACAGCGGCGGCGATGGTGGCCTTCGTCAGCTTGGCCCCCTCGACCCGAGCCGATATGGTGGTGAATAACAACGCCGGCCTCGCGACAGCTACGGTCACCGATGGATCCACGGGCATCGGTGTATCTCCAGCCGTCGATGGGTCCACGACAGTCATCGACGCATCCACGCTCATCGGTGGATCTAAGGGTGACCCGGAGCCTGACATCGAGGCGGACTCGACTGACCGGGGCGGGGCCGGCGTCGGCGATCCGGCGCCCGGGCCTGGACTTCTGCTGTTCGCGGCCACGGCGTTCATCTATGTCTGGTTTTGGAAACCAAAGTCTCGAGCGCCAAAGTCTCGGGAGCAGGGGTCTCGAGAGCGCCAAGAGTCCGAAACGGCCACCTTCGCCTAGCTAGAGGAGGTCGGACGCCCGCCCGGCGCTCGCTGACAATGAGATGACAAAGGAAGGCGCAATGTAGCCCATTGCAATGAAACTCTCATATCCGCCCCCTAGACTTCACGGCTCTCGACGATACGGGGACCTGACATGGCGGTGGGAGCGCGATGAGGCGGACAGATTGGTGGGCGTTGTTGCTGATCTTCGGTTTCGGAACCGCCCTCGGCGCGGCGGCACGAGCTGCGGGCCCGACACCGCCGGGCCCGACACCGCCGGTGGACGCAGGCTACCTGCTCCGGCCGGGCGATGTCTTGCTGGTGTCCGTCTGGAAGGAGACGGACCTGCAAGGCGAGGTACTGATCCGTCCTGACGGCGGTATTTCGTTTGCGCTGGCCGGCGAGCTGCAGGCCGCCGGCCACACCGTCAATGAACTCACCAAGATGCTCGAGACGCGCGTCCGCAAGTACATTCCGGATGCGGTGGTCACCGTCTCGGTCAAAACCATTCTCGGCAACCGGGTTTATGTGATCGGAAAGGTCAACCGCCCCGGGGACTTTCCCTTGACCGGTCCGATCGACGTCATGCAGGCGTTGAGCCTCGCCGGTGGCGCAACGCCGTTCGCCGATACCAACGGCATCCGGGTTCTACGCCGCAGCGGCGATCGTCAGATCTCCATCCCGTTTCATTACGCCGACGTCGCGCGCGGCCGAAAGCTCGATCAAAACATATTGTTACAAGGCGGTGATACGGTTGTCGTCCCATGATCCGGCGCCGGAGGGCGCCTGCCTGCGTGTGTCTGGCAGCGATGATTCAGTCTAGCGCGGCGACGGCGGGGGTCTGGGGTATGGACCCGGTGCTCGGTGCGGTGGGCGACTATTCCACCAATCCCGCCCTGCTCGACTTGCCGCATACGGCCCAGGCCAATGGGGCGGTGCTCGTGGATGCGCCGACCACATACAACGGCGACGCGTTCGAGCTCTCCGTGCTTCCGAGCTTTCGGATCGGCGACAGCAAGGGGTACTCATCGCTTGCGTCGGACTACGAGCACCTGAGTGCCAAGGCCGAATGGGATAACGAGCGTGGCGCACTCATCGCTTCCGCGGCCGTGGCCCGCGACTCGAGCCTCTATCACGATTATTTGACCGACGGTGGAACCGGTGTGCGGCGCGACACCGCACTCGCGGATCTCAACTGGGAGCGGCTGCTGACCGAGCGCATGGACTTCGACACGGACGTGAGCACCCAGCGGGTGCGGTACGGCGAAGGCATCGGTGCCCCGACGCTGGTCGACTACAAATACACCAGCATCACACCCACGCTCGCCCGGAATACCAGCGAGAAGAACAAGCTCACCCTGACCGCGAGCGTCGGGCGCTATGATTCGCTCGACGGCACGACCGAAAGCACCAGCGCCAATCTCCAGGCGGGATTCGTACGGCAGTGGAGCGAGATCTGGACCGCGACTGTGACCGGGGGCTACTCGCGCGCCCAGAACAAGCTCGATGGCGAGCTGCCGGAGCTCGTGATCACGCCGACCGGTTTGGGCGTCGTGTTGGTTCCATTCGAGGAGAAATCCACGCAAACCGGTACCGTGTACCTCGCGAATGTGGCTCGCCAGGGCACCCGCCTGGCGCTGAACCTCACCGCATCGCGCCAGTTGACGCCCACCGGATTCGCGTATTTGTCGAGTCAAGAGACCTATGACGCGAGCGGCACCTATGCCCTGTCGGCCCGCTGGGCGCTCTCCGGGGAGGCGCGTTATCTGAATGCCCACAATCCGGAGCTCTCCGACAACCCGAAGACGCAGACCTTGGTGACCGATTTCAGGACCGAGAGTGTCGCGATCAGCGCCAAGTGGCGCTGGACCGAGCTGCTGACGTTGACCGTAAGCGGCTCGCGGGTGACCGAACGCGTTCGCTCGCCGAACTATGACCTGGCGGCGAACGAGCTGACCATCACCCTGTCACATCAATTCAATCACATCACGTTTTAATAGCCGAAGCCATGGAGAACCAACCGCAAAAACCGGCCGATACGCGTGAAAAGCTCCTGGCGTACTGGCGCCGGCGCCGAACCTTCTGGATCGTGGCAAGCGTCGCGGCGCTCGCGACCCTATTGGTCGCGGTATTGTTGCCCGCGACCTACCGATCCATGGCGACCATCCTGATCGAGCAGCAGGAAATCCCGCAGGAGCTGGTGCGCTCCGTCATCACCTCCTTTGCCGACCAGCGCGTGCAAATCATCAGTCAGCGCGTCATGACCACGCAGAATCTGCTCTCGCTGATCGAGCGCTATAACCTCTATCCGGATATCCGCGAGAAGGAGCCGCGCGAGGTGCTGCTCGCCAAGATGCGCAACGACATCGGCATGCACATGATCAGCGCCGACGTGATCGATCCGCGCAGCGGGCGGCCCACCCAGGCAACGATCGCATTCTCGGTGTCCTACCAGAGCCGCTCGCCGGATCTGGCGATGAAGGTGGCCAACGAGCTCACCTCGCTCTATCTCAACGAGAACCTCACCTCGCGCACGCAGCTCGGCCAGCAGACCTCGAGTTTCTTCAGCGAAGAGGCAACGCGGCAGCGGCAGCGCATCGACGAACTCGACAAGACGCTGGCGGCGTTCAAAGAGAAACACCATGACGACTTGCCGGAATTCACCCAGCTCAACATCCAGAATGCCGAGCGGACCGAGCTCGACCTGCGCGATGCGGAGAGTCGGATCGCCGCACTGGACTCGCAGACCGTGCTGCTGCAGGCGCAGCTCGCGCAGATCAGTCCGAACACGCAGGTTTACAACGACACCGGTCAGCGGGTATTCGGCCCGGAGGATCGCCTCAAGGCGCTGAAATCGATGCTCGCGAGCTACAAGGCGCGCTACGGGCCGGATCATCCCGATATCCTCAGCACGCAGCGTGAGGTGGACGGCCTGGAGAAGGAGGTCCGCTCCGAGGACGGCACCGCGGATCGCCTGCGGCAGCTGTCCGAAGCGAAAGCGAAGCTCGCGAGCGCGCTCGAGAAATACTCGGAGGATCACCCCGATGTCGTGCGCCTCCGGCACGTGGTCGAAAGCCTGGAGAAGCAGGTCCAGGCGGACGCCAATTCCGCCGGCGTCACCGCCGAGCGCGCGCACGCGGACAATCCGGTCTATATCCAGGTCAAAGGCCAGCTCGATGCCGTGGCCGTGGACCGCGAGTCCGCGGTCAAGAAGCGCGACGAGCTGCGCGCCAAGTATGGCGACTACGAGAAGCGCATGGCTTTGTCGCCGGATGTCGAGCGTCAATATAGGGAAATGGCGCGTGACCTCGAGAGCGCGCAATTCAAGTACCAGGAAATCCTCTCGAAGCAAACCGAGGCCCAGGTCTCGCAAAATCTCGAGACCGAGCGCAAGGGCGAGAAATTCACGCTCATCGAGCCGCCCCAGCCGCCAGAGAAGCCGATCAGCCCCAATCGCAAACTGATAGTCATTGTCGGCTTGCTGCTCTCGCTCGCTCTGGGCTTCGGCGCGATCATCGCGCAAGAGTCATTCGACGCCTCGGTGCGCGGGCCCGCCGATATCCGGCAATTACTGCAGGTGCCGGCGCTCGCCTCGATACCGATCATCGTGACCGAGGCGGACCGCAAGCGCAGCAAACGCATCAACCGCTACTCCTGGGGCGGCGGCGCGGCGGCGGTGGTGGTCGCGGCCGTCCTCGTTCACGTCTTCGTTCGGCCTCTGGACGTGGTGTGGTTGAGTCTCTTGCAGCGGTTTGGAATCTGAGCGCATGGATAGAATTCGCAAAGCGCTGGACCGCGCGCGCTTAGAAAGGAGCCAGCCGTCGAGGGTGGCGGCGATTCCCGAGGCTCGCGCGATTCCCGAGGCTCGCGCGATTCCCGAGGCGCCGGCGGAGATCGGCTACATCCCACAGTCCGTGATGGCGAATTTGAGCTCGATCGCCTATACCCGGACACGATGCTTTGCACCGCCGCCCGACTTGCTGGAAGCCAACCGCGTGATCCACCCCGCGTCGAGCGATCGCGGCGCGGCGGCGTATCGCATGCTCCGCACCCAGGTCCTGCAGAGAATGGACGCGAACAATTGGCGCTCCCTCGCCATCTTCAGCCCCGGTGCGCGAGACGGCAAGACCACCACGGCAATCAACTTGGCGATCAGTCTGGCAAGCGACCGGCGGCACACCGTGCTGTTGGTCGATTTCGATTTCAAGCACCCCGGGATGGCGGCGCTCCTCGGACTGTCGCCCGAGTGGGGTGCAGACGACGTGCTTGCGGGTGATGCCCGCCTGGAGGACTGCCTGTACCATCCGGAAGGTTTCGACCGGTTAACACTTCTGCCGGCTCGCCGGACGCTCATCAACTCCTCCGAAGTCCTCGCCGGACCTCGCAGCAGGGAGCTCGTCGGCGACCTGCGCAACCGGTATCCGGAGCGCATCGTCGTGTTTGATTTGCCGCCGGTCCTCAACGCCGACGATGCGCTCGCTTTTGCGCCGCTGGTCGAGTGCGGCTTGGTCGTCGTCGCCGAAGGCGGGACGCGGCGCAACGATCTCACGCGCGCGATGGAATTGCTGCACAAGACACCCCTCGTCGGCACCGTGCTCAACCGCGCGGCCGACGCCTCCACCGTCCACTGAGCCGCACATCATGTACGAGCGCCATTTTGGCCTGAAGATGAAACCGTTCGCGCTGACGCCGGACCCGGAATTTCTGTACCCATCGCGCCAGCATGCGACGGCCCTGACGATGCTCGAGTACGGAATGGAATCGCAGGCGGCATTTTCCCTGCTCACCGGGGATATCGGTTCGGGCAAGACCACCTTGGTGCAGCGCCTGTTGCGCGAGCTCGGCGATCAAGTCGCCATCGGCTTGATCAGCAATACGCATGGCAGCTTCAAGTCGATTTATGGCTGGGCGGTATCGGCCTTGAGCATCGTGCCGAGCGACGATTCGGACATCGCGCTGTACGAGGCGCTGGTCGCTGCGTTCGTGCGCGAGTACGCCAAGGGGCGGCGCACCCTGCTGATCTTCGATGAGGCGCAGAATCTTTCGATCGATGTCCTGGAAGAATTGCGTCTGTTGTCGAACGTGAACTCGGAAAAGGATCTCGTCCTGCAGATCTTGCTGGTCGGCCAGCCGGAATTACGCGCCAAGCTCTCGCGTCCCGAGATGCGGCAGTTTGCGCAGCGCGTATCGGTGGACTTTCACTTGAGGCCCCTCGATCGCCGGGAGACCCACGCCTACATCCATCACCGGCTCAAGGTGGCCGGAAGTAAAAACTCGCTGTTTTTGCCGGAGGCGATCGAATTCATGCATGCGCGCACTAATGGCGTGCCGCGCCTCTTAAACCAACTGGCCAATTTTGCGCTGGTGTATGCGTATGCGGATGGGCGCATGACGATCGATGCCGATCTCATTTCCCAGGTCGTACGCGATCGTCAGAGCGCCCGGGCCGTGCCGCCGGCGGGCGCCGAGCCGGCCGCCCCTCCCGCCGCCCCTCCGGCCGCTCCGGTGCAGATGACGAACGGCCGCGGGCCCTAGCCGGCCGACGGTGCTGCGCCCTGTCCTGCTCGCGGGCCTCGCGCTCCTCGCCGCGCATGCGCGTGCCGAAGGCCTGGGGCCTTACGAGCTCGGCGTTATCTACAATCGAGCAGACGCATCGAGTGCGCGTCTCGCGGCGTACTACGCGGCGCGCCGGCGCGTGCCGGCCGCCAATCTGGTCGGACTCGCGATTCCGGACCGCGCCGTCTTGAGCCGCGAGGAGCTCAAGTCGCTGCGCAGCGAGATGCTCGAAAAGCTGCCGACGAGCGTGCAATCGCTCCTGCTCGTGTGGTCGAGGCCGTTTGCCGTGGAGTGCATGTCGGTGACCACCGCCTTTGCTGCCGGATACCGCACGAGCTTCTGCGAACCAGGCTGCGGGCGCACCCGTGCAAGTCCGCTCTACGACTCGCCCGGGTGGCTGCCGGCGGACACCATCGGCTGGCTGCCGGCAATGCTGCTGCCGAGCGCGGATGAAGAGTTGGCCCGCGCGCTCATCGAGCGTGGCGTCCGCGCCGACGGCACGAAGCCGCCCGGAACGGCGTATCTGGTCCGAACCCAGGATTCGGCGCGCAACGTGCGGGCCGCCGGCTACGAAATGACCGAGGCGCTGCTCTCGACCCGGCTGCGCCTCGTCGATCTCGAAACGCCCGTCGACCACCCCGTCACCGACATCCTCGCGTACTTCACCGGGGTCGCACGTGTCGAGGAATTACCGAAACTAGGGTTTCGTCCCGGCGCGGTCGCCGATCACCTGACCTCCACCGGCGGCGTACTCGAAGGCGGAAGACAGATGCCGGTTCTGGCATGGCTGCGTCAGGGCGCGACCGGTTCCTACGGCTCGGTATCCGAGCCCTGCAGTCACCTCGGCAAATTTCCGAGCCCGGCTGTGTTTCTCGATCACTATCTACACGGCGACACGCTGCTCGAGGCCTATTGGAAGAGCGTCGAGATGCCGGGGCAGGGACTGTTCGTCGGCGAGCCTTTGGCGCGGCCATACCCGGACCGGCCTTGATCCGAGAGAGCCCTGCGATGAGCGTAGCCAAGCCGCGTATTTACTTCGTGAATCGCTACTTTTATCCGGACGAGTCGGCAACCAGCCAGCTCCTTTCCGACCTGGCGTTTGGTCTGGCGCGGCGCGGATATGAGGTCCACATCGTCTGCTCGCGGCAGCTTTATGATTCCGCCCAGGCGGGATTGGCCGCCGAGGAAACGATCCGCGGCGTCCACGTGCACCGGGTCTGGACGACGCGCTTCGGCCGCCGCCGTCTCTTTGGCCGTGCATTCGATTATGGGTCGTTTTATCTGACTTGCGCAGCGGCGCTCCTGCAGCGGCTGCGCCGCGACGACGTGGTCGTGGCCAAGACCGATCCGCCACTGATCTCGATCGTGGCCTGGGCTGCCGCTCGCTTAAGGCGCGCGGTCTTGATCAACTGGCTGCAAGACGTATTTCCCGAGGTCGCCACCCGGCTCGGCGCGAATCCGCTGCCGGCCGCGCTCGACCGGCAGCTCAAGAGGCTTCGCGACGGCTCTTTGCGCGCGGCGGCCTGCAACGTGGTGCTGGGAGAGCAGATGCGTGACTACTTGAGCAGGCGGCCGGTCCCGGCCGAGAAGTTCAAGGTCATCGAGAATTGGGCCGACGGCGACGGCGCGCAACCGAAGCGCAGCGCCGAGAGCGATCTCCGGGCCCGCCTCGATCTGGGAGCCAAGTTCATCGTCGGGTATTCCGGCAACCTTGGCCGCGCACACGAGTACCAGACCCTGCTGGGCGCGGCGGAGGCACTGCAGGCGGACGATCAGGTCGCGTTCCTCTTCATCGGCGGGGGCGTCAAGATGGACGAGCTCAGAGCGCTCGTCGCGCAGCGCGCGCTCAAGAATTTTCACTTCCTGCCCTACCAGCCGCGCGATTGCCTGGCCGATAGTCTGGCCGCGGCCGATGTTCACTTGGTGAGCTTGCTGCCGGCGCTCGAGGGCCTGATCGTGCCCAGCAAATTCTATGGCATTCTCGCCGCCGGGCGGCCGGTCTTGTTCGTCGGCGATCCTGATGGCGAGTTGGCGCGCATCATCGCGAAATCTCAGTGCGGGCTGGTGGTAGCCGCCGGCGATTCCAATGACCTGGTCACTGCGATCAACACGCTAGATGCCGACCCGAACGCGCGTCGCGCAATGGGTTCGGCGGCCCGCGAATTACTGTATTCGCGGTTTTCCACGCGGCGCGCGATCAACTGCTGGACCGCATTACTCGATGAGGTTGGCAAAGCGCGCGCCGAGCGTCGCTAATCACTGCAGCACGGTTTCCGCCGCGGTCGGCATCCCGACATCGAACACCTCGGCGCATCGCCTCGTGAAGCGTGCGAAGGTGAATGCCCCCCCCTCGGTGACCATCGCTCGGCCACTGGCGCGCAAATGTTCGCGCAGCGCCGTGTCCGACATGAGGCGTTCGATCGCTTTCTTGATCGCAATCGTATCGCCGAAGCGGACCGAAACGCCCGTGTCGCCGTCCCGCACAACATCTGTCGCACCCTTTTCGCCGGCTGCGATGACCGGAGCCCCAAAGAACATCGCCTCCAGAAACACGATGCCGAATCCCTCTTTGCCGCTCGGAAGCACGAACGCATCGCATTTTTGGTAGAGCGCGATTAACTCGGAATCGCTCACGCCGCGCAGGAAATGGACCCGATCTTTGACGCCGCAACGCTCGGCGACCAATTGTAGGAACGGCAGATCTTCTCCATGACCGATGACAAAATAGTGCATCGAGTCATCCGCCAGCATGCTAAAGGCCTCGATGACGGAAGCAATACCCTTATACCGGTCGCCAGGTTCTAGCCGTGTCACCGACAGAATGAAGCGGCTGGGCAGCGATCGGACGAATGGGATGGGCGTGGCCCGGTTCCACGTATCAGCGAGTGCATTCGGAAAAATGACCAAACGCTCGGCGATGAGCGCGGGCGCCTGCTCCAGGATCCGCTCCCGCGTGTACCGACTCACACAGAGGATGCGGTCGACGCGCCGCATCGCATATCGGCGCCTTGCGCCGATGCCGCTCCAGACTTCGATCCCGTGGGCAACTAACATCGTCTGCGCTACGCGAGAGCGCCACAGCGCTATTATCGCCATGGACAGAGTCAGAAAATTGATATGGCCGATTAGCACCCGGTCATAGCGATTCCGGGTCAGTGCGTCGACTATCGCGAACGCGAATTGCCGCCGATTGCCGGAGAAGCCCGTCATGGAAAGGCCGTTATGCTCCAGGTGTCTAGTGATCGATCCCATGGAATCGTTCAACGACAGCACCCGACATTGGATTCCAAGTCGGCCACAGGCGTCGAGCATCGTTCGGTTGAAGCGCTGAATACCCCCGTTCGCGAACACCTCCGTGAAAAGGAACAGCACGCGCTGCGGCACGTCGCGCGACGCCATCACGCCACTTCGCGATAGGCCATGACCGGCAACGCACGGCGCGCGCCATGGGTCTGCACGAAGCACAACAGCATCAGGACGCTCCAAAGTAGCGGATGCGATTCACGCTCGCCGGCCAATTGTTGCTGCCGCAATTTACGGACCCGTGCCTTGTCCAAAGGAAGCCAAGACATCAGCGTATCGTCATTCACGAGCTCTTCCGCCCAGCTGCGCAACGGGCCGCGCAGCCATTGTGCGAGCGGAACGGCGAAACCCATCTTGGGTCGATATACGCAGTCGGCGGGCAGATATTTTCTCAGCACTTTCTTCAGCAAATACTTGGATTCGCCGTCGCGCAATTTGAACTGCATCGGCAGGCGCATCGCCCACTCGACGAGGCGATAATCGGTCATCGGACAACGGGCCTCGAGAGAAAAAGCCATGCTCGCGACGTCGACCTTTTGTAAAAACAAATCGGGCAGGGTTAGGCCGGCATCGAGCCGCATCGCGGTTTCAGAGGCCGATAGGTCCATCGCGAATCCGGTGGCGAATTGCGCGAACCACGATTCCGAGTTGGCCGTCGAAGCCAAGAAATCGTCGTTCAGCAGCGTTGGATAATCCTTACCCACACTGCGCAGAAAATGAAACAGGGCTACCGTATTGGAGGATCGAAGCGCCCCTGCCAACAATTTGGTGCGATGCCAGGGAAGCGACCTCAAAAGCCGCTGAGCGGCGTGTTTGTTTCTTGTGGGCCATTCGAGTAGCGGTGCGAGACGATTGATCAGCGGGTAATAATGATACCCGCCGAACAACTCATCGGCACCGTCGCCGCTCAGAGCAACAGTCACGTGGCGCCGGGCCAGCCGCGTCACTGCCATCGTGGGGAATGCAGAACTGTCGGAAAACGGCTCGTCATATTCCTGAATGTAAGTGGGCAACAGGTCGAGCAGGCTATTGACGTCCAATGTCTCATGCACGTGGTCGACGCCCAGATACCCGGCGGTTCTGGCGGCGGCCGGCCCCTCGTCGAAACTCTTTTCCTTGAAGGCGATCGTGAAAGTTTTCGGGTGACTCACACCGCCGCTTTTCATCGCGGCGACGACCAGGGCGCTGTCGACGCCGCCGGATAAAAAGGCCCCGAGCGGCACGTCCGACATCAAGCGGGCGTGCACCGCCTGGTGGATCAGCGCGTCGAGTTCCTCGACGAGTTCGCCCTCCGGGCGGGAATTCATCGACGGGTCGGGTTTGATCGACCGAAAATCCCAATAACGAACCCGGCGCACACCCCGGGCATTGACCAGCAAGTAATGACCGGCCGGTAATTTGCGGATATCCCGGTGAAACGACAACGGGGCCGGGACGTAGCCCATTTCCAAGTAGACGCGCAGCGCCTCGTGGTCAACGATCAAGGCGCCGTCGGCGAGCAACATATTCAAGGCGCCGGGCCTCGAGCTGAACCCGAACTGCCCGTTCCGGTCGGAGTAGTACAGCGGCTTCACGCCCATCCGATCACGAGCAACGAACAGCGTGCGCTCCGTCCGATCCCAGATGGCGAACGCAAACATCCCATTGAGGCGGTGGAGGCAGTCGACACCCCATGCGCGATAGGCCTCGAGCAACGTCTCGGTATCCGAGCTGCCGCGCCAGCCGTTTTGCGGGCTGAGGCGCGGTCGGAGCTCGGCATGGTTGTAGATTTCGCCGCCGAACACGATGACATAGCGGCGGTCGGAAGATTCCATGGGCTGATGACCGGCCTGTGATAGATCGACGATCGACAGGCGACGGTGTCCCAATAAAAGGCAGTCTTCGTGCCAGATTCCCGAATCATCGGGACCACGTAACGCCAGTCGATCGAGGGCGACGACGAACGCTTCAAGCGGCGGTTGGGCGCCCGTCGGTGTAAATAGGCCAAGAATTCCGCACATAGCCGTGTATTGTCATAAACGAGTATGACAAATTCGAGTATGACGAATTCGGCGCGCGGCCATGCCTCATGCTGCGCACGCATAACAATCTGCCACGACAATGATTCCGTCAACGAATCCGTCATCTAATACCCATAGTATTTGGGAAGATCAACGGGACCCGATGTAATTTGCGATATTGGCGGTCACGGTATCGACCCCAGACAAGCGAGGATTTATGCCTAGATGTTGACTGAGGCCGATAAGCCGGCACAAGTTTCGCTTTCCCGTGTTGAACAGAGCCGATACGTTACCCGCCCGGTACTGGACCCGATTAATGTTACTGAGATCCATCGTCAGAAAACTCCTTCCGCAACGCTTGACGAATAACATCGGAGGCTTATTGGTCGCGCACCGCGAACGCCAATTGAGCCAGCTGCCCTTGGATGAAGCCTTCGATGCGGTTTACAGGCGCGGCATGTGGAAACAGGGGCGATCCCTGTCGGGCCTGGGAAGCGAAGGATCGGCTGCGGAGATGTATGCGGCAATCGTTCGCGACTATGCGGCGACACACAACCTGCGCAGCGTGCTCGACGCGGGTTGCGGCGATTTCTCGGTTGGCGCTCTATTGGCTGGCGGATTCGAGAGCTACACGGCCATTGATGTCTCGCCCCACATTATCGAGATCGATAAGCGACGATACTCTGGTGCCGCGTGGCGACACGTGGAGTTCGCGGCGGTCGATCTGACGACATCGCAATTCCCGCCGGCTGATTTGGTACTGATAAGGCAGGTCCTGCAGCACCTTACCAACTCTCAGATCGAGCGGATTCTGAGGAACCTCGAAGCCAGCACTTGGCGTCGCGCGCTCATAACCGAGGACGTGCATGATCTACTGAAAATCGAGTCTCCAAATGTTGATCTGCCTTCGCATTCCGTACGCACAAGGAGATCGCTGCGTAGCGGCGTTTTCATCGATAGGCCTCCTTTCAGCCGCCGTGCACGGCGATTGGAGATAATTCCGACGCCGGAGAACGATGGGCACGATGGAGGCGGCCTGCTGGTGTTCGAATTACTCCCGGACCGGGCGCTTTGAGCTTGGACGAAAGAGAAACTGGTCTCGAATCCGTACAAGCGTTAAGTCTTAAGGACCGCATCCATTATGCAACCCAGCCGCATGCAGCAGTTTAAATTCAACGCGAAGGTGAGGATTCAGCGAGCACTGAAGGAAACGGCGGTAAATGTGTTTGGGCACTCTCTAAACTCGGCACGTATTGCGGCGCAGGAGAACGACCTCCGCGGTTTCTTTGATCGTTTGCGGCCGATCGATTCAGACCACGGTTTGATGCGAATCGGCGGCGGCAATGACGGAGGCTATCTGGTAGTCGACGACCTCGGAGGAATCGGGACATGCTTCTCCCCCGGTGTTTCGACGATGGTGGATTTCGAGGTCGCGCTGGCGGAGCGGAACATACGCTGCTATCTGGCCGATTATTCCATTGAGTCTTGCCCCGTCCGCAACGATCTGATTCAGTTCGAAAAAAGATTCTTGGGGGCACATGATGATTCCGTCTACATGACGCTCGCATCGTGGCTGCATCGGCACGCCGACCCTCAGGATGGCGACATGATTCTACAAATGGATATCGAAGGCGATGAGTACGATGTGCTAATGGAGACACCCATGGACATCTTGCGCAGATTCCGAGTTATCGTCATCGAATTTCACTTCTTGGAGGGTTTATTTAATCCGGTGGGCTTTAAGCTGATTAACAACGTGTTCATGAAGCTGTCAAAGATGTTCAACATCGTGCACCTGCACCCCAATAACTTTGCCGATCCCGTTCGATACCGCGACTTCGTCGTTCCGCCGGTCATGGAGATCACCTTTCACAGGAGCGACCGAGCGTCGAGCGCGGTTCGGACACGTGCATTCCCGCACAAACTGGATGCCCCATGTTGCCCGTGGCGCGACGATTATCCCGTCCCATCATGTTGGTATAGCTCGGTTTGACAATGCACCCGAAGCCGAAAGGTCTCTGGCCAAGCGCCATTCAATCAGGCGGGCTTATCCGCCGATATAAATCCGTCCATTCCTGAATCTTACGGCTCCATGAGAACTTCTCGACCCACCGCCGAGTTTCCACGATGGTTGGTCGGGGAGACTCGTTGAGCAACTTCGCAAATGCGGCACCTGCAAGCTCGGTATTCCGAAAATCCAACAGAGTCACCGCAGAATCCGATTTGAATAGGCTGCGAAAGGCTTCGTTATCGTGCAGTAGAAGCCGACAGCCGGCAGCCCTCGCTTCGATCGCGGAAATGCCGAATCCCTCATACAGAGAAGCAGATACAAAATTCTCGGCGAGGGCGAATTCCTCCAATAGAGACTCGCTCGAAACCATCCCAACAAACGTGACTCGATCGCAAATCCCCAGCGATTCCGCCATGGCTTCGTAGTCTCTGCGCTTCCCCTCGACATCGGGACCGACCAGCCGCAGCGAAAATTGGCTTTCGCGGCGCCGCGCCGATGCGGCCGCGCGCAGCAGCAGGTCGATGCCCTTGTTTTCGGCAAGTCTGCCAACATACAGACAGCGCCCGGGAACTCTCCGAGCACCCGTTAAGGCGAGATAAGGTTCAACGTCCACAGCATTCTCCAGGAGCGTGACGCGATCCGATATCGCGCGGAAAAGCGACGCGTCGCTCTCGCTACAGGCCGCCACCACGTTGACCCGGCCGACGGCGAACCGGGCAACACGCTGGAAATATAAGCGCTTGAGCCGGCCAATCGTCGGAGTATGGAAGATTCCGCCGTGCGTCGACACGACAATGGGTCGATCGTGGAGGACTTTCGTGAGCGCTATATAATCCAAGGGGGCGCCGATTCCATGAACGTGAACGATGTCGTGTGATCGAATAGTCGACAGCGGAATCACACATGGCTTGTAGTACCGCAGATCAATGAATGGAATCCGCTTGACCGCAACTGCACTCATGCGGGCGTCCGACGGCAATCTGCCGGGGGCCGCTTTCGTTCGATTGAAGCATACGACTGTGACGCGAACGCCGATGTCCGCGGAACGCTGCGCCAGCTCGCCCACGAATTGTTCGATCCCGCCGGTACTCGGATAGAAATCAGTGCAAACGTGAACGACCGAGAGCACCGTGTTGGACCTACGCGCCCTTGACGATGCGATCTTTAATGACACGCGCTGGATTGCCGACAGCCACTTTCCAGGGGGGTATGTCTTTGAATACGACCGCCCGGGCACCCACCACGGCGCCCTCGCCAATTCGTACCCCCGGACCGATGAACGCACCCGCACCAATCCACACGTCATCTTCGATGGTTATCGGCTTTCGCATCAGCGGATAATTGGCGCGCGTGTAATCGTGGGTCCCGCCGCAGAAATAGACATCCTGAGAAATTACCGCGCGGTTTCCGACAGTCACGCCGCCCAAATT